>Ga0310124_10000606_pt1 | contig 24874 bp, 27 predicted proteins | sample CB11b_AW_Bot5_MG_FD_203507 | JGI IMG/M metagenome (GOLD analysis project Ga0310124, IMG submission 203507) | Marine microbial communities from Western Arctic Ocean, Canada - CB11b_AW_Bot5 | ecosystem: Environmental > Aquatic > Marine > Oceanic | place: Canada: Western Arctic Ocean | collected...
TTGAGAAAGGCGTTTATATTAATCCAACATTAGGGCCAGGTTTGATGAGAGCTTTAATTTTAGAAAATAAAAAAGAAAATGAGGATTTCAATGATCAAGACCAGGAAGATTTGGACTTAGTATATAAAGAAAATGAGCATAGATTAGAATGTTTTAACAAATTAATAAATTTAGGTATTCCTATGTCAGCAGGTTCAGATTCTGCATGGGGTGGGTATAAGATGGGAAATTATTTTCTGGATATAGAAGGCCATGTTCAAGGTGGTCAAAGTCCAATAGAAGCTATTATGTCAGCTACTAATATTGCTTCAAAATCTTGTTGGATAGATGAGAATTTGGGTTCGATCGAAACTGGAAAATTAGCAGATATATTAATTGTAAATGAAGATCCAAGTAAGCAAATAGAAAACTTACGGACTATCGTTGATGTTATAAAAGATGGGCAATTGATTGATAGGCAAAGTTTATTGTAGTTAATAACAATTATTCAATACCACAAAATGCATCATAATCAATTAATTTATTAATCGTAGGATTAATTCCGCATAGAACACAGTTTTTGTTTTTTCTTAATTTTATTGTTCTGAAGTCCATATTCAATGCATCAACTAAAAGTAATTTGCCTTCTAGAGTTTTGCCTATGTTTAATATTAATTTAGTAGCTTCTGTTGCTTGTATGCTTCCTACTATACCTGGGAGCATACCTAATACTCCTGCTTCAGCACAACTTGGAACTTCACCCGGCTTTGGAGGTTCTGGAAATAAGCATCTATAGCAGCCTTTTTTAGGAATATAGGTACTCAATTGACCTTCAAACAACAAAATACTTCCATCTACTAAAGGTTTGTTAGTTAAATAAGCTGCATCACAAGCAAGATATCTTGCTGGGAAATTATCTGCACCATTAATGATAATATCAAACTGAGAGAAAATATTTATTGCATTACTTGAGTTTAAAGTTTCATCATAAGTTATAAGGTTTAAATCTTTATTATATGCATGTAATGTTTTTTTAGCGGAATCTATTTTTTTTTCTCCAATATTATTTTCCTTATGTAATATTTGTCTTTGTAGATTAGATATATCAACAATGTCCATGTCTATAATTCCAATAGTCCCTACTCCTGCAAGGGTTAAATATATACTTATTGGGGAACCCAACCCCCCTGCTCCAATGATCAGCACTTTTGAATTGAGTAATTTTCTTTGTCCTATACTACCAATTTGAGGCATAATTATATGGCGGCTATACTTTTGAACTTGATTCGGCGTTAGTTTATAATTCAAATTTTGCTTATTAGATTTAATATTCATTTATTTTATTAACCTATTAGATTATTAACTTGTTTAATGTTCAAAAATAAATATACATTTATTATATTAATTATGACAATTGTTATTTCATTGTCAATTTTTTATTCTATTAATCGCAAACATCAAGATTCACTTTTAATATTTACTGCAATTAGCTTGTTTGAACCTATGTCAGAAATTAAAAGCTTATTTGAAAGCAAATATGAAATTAAAATTTTGTTGAATTTTAATGGTTCTCAAACTTTAGCATCACAGATATCAAGAGGTGCTAATCCTGACATATTTATTTCAGCAGGTAATACTCCTTATGATTTTTTATTGTCAAAACAAATAAATATATATAAAAAAAAGTTATTAGTATTAAATACTTTGGTTATTGCTACTGAAATCGAGTTAAATAATTGGGATCAGGATGAACTAAAAATAATTATTTCAGATTCTAATTTTAATAGAATATCGATAGCAGATCCTGAATTAGCCCCCGCTGGAGAATACTCTATGCAAGCTATCAACCATATAGTAGATTTTAGAAATATTGAACATAAAATTGTTAAGACTAAAAATGTAAGGGACGCAGTTAATCATTTAAGATTGGGATTATCAGAAGCCGTTTTTGCCTATACAACAGATTTCAATACATATCCAAATAAAATATTTAAAAAGAATATTCCTTCATATCTACATGATCAGATTGAATACCCAATGATATTTTTTAAATCCAATGATAATATAAAAAAATTTGAGGAATATTTGTATACTGATGAAGCAAAAAAGATTTTTACAAATTATGGATTTAAAATTCCTAAGGATTGATTTTGGTTATTGAATCTCTAATCTTAACTATACAAGTATCAATTTATGCCACTTTGTTAAATATCCCATTAGCAATATTATTCGGATTGATAATCACTAGATATAAATCTAAAAGTATAAATTTAACTTTAGATGTCTTAATATCTCTTCCACTTGTTCTTCCACCAGTATTATCAGGATATTTTTTATTGGTTATTTTTAGTCCTATAGGTTTTGCAGGAGCTTTTCTTGATAGAGTTTTAGGGGTTGAAATAGTATTTACAAAAATGGCAGCTGTTTTGGCATGTTCGATAGTTTCTTTTCCTTTGATGGCAAGGGCAGTGATTATAGCTTTTGATTCTGTAAATAGAGATTTAGAAAAAATAGCTAGATCACTTGGAGCAGGGTATATTAGAATGTTTTTTACTGTTACGTTAAGAGAAAGTAAATATGGTGTTATAGCAGGTATTTTACTTGGTTTTGCACGATCTTTAGGTGAGTTTGGAGCTACAATTATCTTTGCCGGGAATATCCAAGGAATTTCAAGGACTATTCCTTTAGCAATTTTCCAGTCAATACAAACAGGAAATGATAATGATTTAAGTTTATTGATTTTTTGCTCTGTAGGTTTGGGATTTTTATCAGTTTTAATTAATTATTTTTTAATAAATAAGTCGACTAGAAATAATAAAGGATAAATATGGGGTTTGTTAATATTGATATTACAAAAAAATATCCTGATTTCGTGTTGAAATGCCGTTTAGATTTTAATAATAAAATTAATGGAATTTTTGGTCCTTCTGGTTCAGGTAAGTCTACTATTTTAAATTGCATTGCTGGGTTTGTTGCTCCGGATATTGGCAACATTAAAATAAATGATAAAATTCTTTGTAAAATTTCAGGATCTAACCTTTTGCATAATGATAATATTTTATTAAACCCAGAACATAGAAATGTAGGATATGTGACTCAAAAACCTAATTTATTTCCTGGTATGAATGTTGATGAAAATATTCGTTATGGATATAAAGACGAATATTTAATTAGTGTTGAAGAAATCATAGATACTATGAATATTAAAAATCTAATTCATAGATATCCGAATGAACTTTCCGGAGGAGAGGCACAGAAAGTATCTATCGCAAGAGCATTGGCAAGCTTCCCATCAGTAATTTTGATGGATGAACCTGTGTCAGAATTAGATTTGAAATCCAAATTAATGGTTCTTGGGTATCTGAAAAAAATAAATGAAAGTTTTTCTATTCCTATAATTTATGTTTCTCATGACATATCTGAAATTGTATCTATTTGTGATAAAGTTGCGATTATTGAATATGGTCAAGTTAAAGATGTAAAAAATTCCCAATCATTGACATATTTTCCTTCTAATGATGAAGAGTTTGAAAATATCTATGTCATTAATGAATCTATATCTGGAAATTCAATATTTATTAATAATATTAGAATTAATACTTTACATAAATTGAAATCTGCAAACGCAGTTATTTTAATTCCTTCAACTTCAATTATATTATCTAAATATGCACTTAATCATATTGATGCAGAAAATGTGTTTTTAGGTAAGATAGAGAATATAAAATTGATGAATTGTAAAGTGAGAGTTTTTTGTAATATTGGATTTGATATTGTCTCTGATATTTCTAAAAATTCATTTAAGAAAATGAATTTAAATATTAATGATAATATTTATGTTATATTTAAATCAGAAAATGTAAAAATTTCATATATATAATTTGGATTCAAAATTGAAATTTAAGCAAAAGTTAATAAATATAATCAAAAAGAATAATTCAGTTTTATCTATAGGGTTAGACCCAGATAAAAATAAAATGCCAATAGATAATATTTTTGAATTTAATAAAAGGATTATAGACTCTACATTTGATTTGGTTTGTGCTTATAAGCCTAATTTTGCTTTTTATGAAAAAGAAGGATTGCAAGGTATGAAAGATTTATATAAAACTATAGATTACATTAAAACTATAGATTCAGATATTGTAATAATTGCTGATGCAAAAAGAGGAGATATAGGTAATACAAGTGAAGCTTATGCCTATTCAATATTTAAAACTATGGATTGTGATGCTGCGACTATAAATGTATATGGTGGAGAAGATTCGGTAGCACCTTTTGTTGAGTATAAATCCAAAGGTGTTTTTGTATGGTGCAGAGCCTCTAATCCAAGTTCTGATGAATTGCAAAAAATAATATTAGCAGATTCAAATATTTATCTGTATGAGTATATAGGCAGTTTGATTTCTAAATGGAATAATAAAAATAATAATATTGGATTAATTGCAGGTGCAACAAATATTGAAGATATAAAAAGAATAAAAAACATATGCCCTGAAATTCCTTTTTTAGTACCAGGAATTGGAAGTCAGGGAGGGGATTTGGAATCTGTGATTAATGTTTTGAATCAAGACAATATTGAGATCTCTCCTTATATCATTAATTCTTCTCGTTCAATATTGTATGCTTCTGATAAATCACAATTCGAAACTGCCGCGAGAATTGAAGCAGATAAATTTGTTAATTTAGTTAAACCAATGATTTTTTAATTGTTGAAAAAAGAATTTAAAATTAATACAAATGTAAAGTTGAAAAAATCCCATGTATGTGGTTCGGAAGTGTGGAAAATAAAGAAGATAGGAGAGGATTCAAAGATCAAAATATTTCCTTATTCTAATTTGTTGGATTATGAATTACAGTGCGTAAAATGTAAAAGAAATATTAAGATGAATTATCAGGAAATATTAAAAAAAGTAAAATAATTTTTATTTTTAATATTTTCATTGACATGCAATATTGTAAAAAATCAGAATTGAATTATAATAATTGTATCAGTAGAGAGAATCACAATGTTTGAAATGGTCATTGATAGTATTAGAGTTAGTTTGATGAATTACCAACGTGTTGTGATTTTGAAAGAAAAGCATTCAAAACGATATCTACCTATGTGGATTGGTACAAATGAGGCTGAAGCTATAGCTTTAAAACTAGAGAATGTAGATGTTCCCAGACCTATGACGCATGATTTATTGTGTAATTCATTTGATTCTTTAGGAGCTAAAATAGACCATGTTGTTGTTTGGGATGTTAATCATGAAGATACTTTTATGGCTAAAATAGTTGTGGATTTTAAGGGCGACTTAATAGAAATAGATTCACGACCAAGTGATGCTTTAGCTCTTGCAGTTAGAACTGGTTCCCCAATATATGCTGAGGATAAAGTTTTGGATAAAGCTGGACTGGAATTAGACCAAAGTAGTGATGATCTGAAAAATATTGATAGTATATCACCTGATAATAAACAAGAAAAATCTACAGATTTTAAGGAACTGAAATTATCTGCTTTTGATGATTTTATGGATGAATTAGATTTAGAGGATTTTTAAGCTTAATTGATTTGACCATATTATCAAGTATATGATAGGATTTTTTCTATAGTTATAGGAGAGTGATTTGGGGTCCAAAAAACTAGCATTAGCCTTTCAGCTTGTAGGCATAGGTTGGTATATTGCAGTATGCTTGATTGGAGGAGCTTTTTTAGGTACTTGGATTGCAAATTTCTTCACATTTTATAAAGCTGATGTTTTTTTTGTAATATTAGGTACTTTATTGGGATTATTGTCTGCTGGAGTAGGTGTTGTTAAATTAGTTAATCTTATATCAAAAACAGATTGAATTTTAAATTATTAAAAGTTATGTAATGAGTAAATTATTTTCATATATTTCAAAAATTATTCTGAATCCTATTGTCCTTGGAATACTTTTGATTGTTTCAATTCTTGGAGGAGGATTAGGTAACGCTCTTGGCTTAGGATTTATAAGTGCTCCTTTCGCATATATTTCTATCCCATCAGAGGCATTATATGTTTTTGATGGTGCAAGTGAAAATTTTTTGTTTGATTTTTTAAATAGAGCCTTAACTAATACCTTCTTTATGTCATTATTAACGATCATAGTATTATTAGTTGTTTCTATTAAAGCTACAACTAAAATGAAAATCATTCCTGCAGGAATTCAAAATTTAATAGAATTTGCAGTGGAAGCAATGTATAACACTTGTAAGAAAATTGCAGGCGAAGAGAAAGGGAAGATATTTTTTCCTTTGGTAATGACTATTTTCTTGTTTGTTGTTATATCTAATTGGATTGGAGTTTTGCCTGGAACAGGTACAATTGGCAGAATTGAATCTGCAGAAACATATTGCCATCATCAGGAGAAAAAGAATAATTTAGGACATGATGTGAAATTTAATATATACAAAAAGAATGGGAATATATCTTCAACTTTATTTGGATATGGATCTTCTAAGTATAAAATAAATTCTTCTGATTCGTTTTTATTTAAGTATTCAAAATCACAAGACAATCATGATGATGATAACGGAAATAAGATTTGTTCTCATGATTGGTTGCATCATGAATTTGAAGCTGCAAAAAAGATCAAAGCCAAAGAATTAGGTGTGAATAATTTTGACAATAATTATCAGGCTGGCATATTAGTTCCATTTTTTAGAGGATCAAATTCAGATATTAATACTACTTTAGCTTTAGCTTTGTGCGCTATGATCACTATTCATTGGTGGGGGATAAGATATTTAGGATTGTTTGGTCATTTTGGTAAATTTATTAATTTCAAAAATGGACCTATAAATTTCTTTGTAGGTATTTTGGAATTAGTTGGGGAATTTGCAAAAATTATAAGTTTTACATTTAGGTTGTTTGGTAATATTTTTGCTGGTGAAGTTTTATTATTTGCTATGGCATTTTTATTACCATTAATAGGAATTATCCCATTTATAGGACTTGAATTATTCGTAGGATTGATTCAAGGATTAATATTTTCAATGTTAACTTTGGTATTTGCTGCTATCGCTACAGTTAGTCATAATTCAGATGAACATTGATATAATTTGTGATAAATTTAATAAATAAAATTGAGTTCTTAAAAAAGGAGTTAAATTATGGATGGAGATATTTTAAACATTGGGGCAGGATTGGCTATAGGATTAGGTGCTATTGGCCCTGGTATTGGTATTGGATTGTTAGGATCAAAAGCTATGGAAGCAATTGGAAGAAATCCAGAAGCCGCAGGTCCAATACAAACAAATATGATTTTAGCTATTGCTTTTGCTGAAGCAATTGCTATTTATGCTTTAGTTGTGGCTATTTTGATTAAATTTGTTTAACCAAGAGTAATTTAGGAGTTTTTATGGATGCAGTAGGCATAAATTGGCCTGGACTGTTAACTCAGATTATAAGTTTTCTTATACTATTTCTTTTGTTAAAAAAGTTTTTATATTCCCCTATTGTTAAGATGTTAGAGGATAGAGCTGAAAAAATTAAATCAAGTTTAGAGACAGCTGAACGCGTTAAACAAGAGGCAGAACAAACAACTGCTACAAATGAAACTTTAATGATAAAAGCAAGAGAGGAATCTCAGGCTTTTATTTCTGAAGCAAGAGCACAGGCAAAGAAGATAAAAGAATCTGAATTAGAAAAAAGTAAAGTACAAATTGAAAGTGAAAGAAAAAGAGCTCTTGATGAAATTAGATCTGAGCAGGATAAAATAATTAATAATATCAGATCTGAATTTTCTAGTTTAGCTATATCTGCGGCTGAAAAGATTGTTGAGAGAGAGGTAAATGAAAATAATCATAAAGAGATTATTCAATCATTTCTTGAAAAAGCAAAAAATATAAAAAGTGAATAGTGAAAATTTATGATAAAAGATACCAAAATAGCGAAAAGATACGCAAGAGCATTATTTGAAATTGCTTCAGAAGATCAAAGTTATAATGATTGGTCAAAAAAATTAAAATTAATTTCTGATACTGAGGTAGATAAGAATTTTGCAGATGTATTAAATTCAACAAAAATATCTTTGTCAAAAAAAATGTATTTAATTGATGATGTATTTAAGAATAAATTAAATACATTACAATTTAATTTTTTAAAATTATTAACTAAAAATCAATCTTTTTCTATTATTCAAGATATTTACAAACAGTTTTTGAAGCAAGTAGAAAAACTAAATAATATCATTAGAGTTTCTGTAATATCCCCGTATAAAATTAGTGATGATCTTAAAGATCAAATTTCAAATTTAGTTCACGAAATATCAGGAGCTGAATCTGTTATAGAAGAAAGAGTTGATAGAGAATTGATTGGGGGAGTGGTAATAAGATTAGGAGATACCGTTATCGACGGTAGTATTAAAAATAGAGTTAAACAATTAAGAAGAGAATTAGTATAAGAGAGGAAAGTTATGGCGAATGAAGATATTGCATCAATAATAAAAGAACAAATTAAAAAATTTGGTGATGAATTAAAAATAGAGCAGACTGGTATAGTAACTGAAGCAGGTGATGGAGTAGCAAGAGTTCAAGGATTGTCGAATGTGAAAGCAAATGAAATTGTCCAGTTTCAAAACGATGTATTTGGTTTGGCTTTGAATTTGGAAGAAGATACAGTCGGAGTTGTTATTTTAGGTGATTATCTTGGGATCAAAGAAGGCGATGAAGTAAAAAGTACTGGTAGAATTGTCGAAGTTCCAGCAGGAAATGATATGATTGGCCGCGTACTAAATCCATTAGGGCAATCGATAGATGGTAAAGGTAGTATTGCTACAACTGAAACTATTCAAGTTGAAAAAATCGCTCCTGGTGTAGTGGAAAGACAATCTGTAAGTGAACCTGTTCAGTTTGGTGTGAAAGTTGTAGATGGACTAGTTCCTATTGGAAGAGGTCAAAGAGAACTTGTGATTGGGGATAGAGGTACAGGTAAAACAGCTGTATGTCTTGATGCAATTATTAATCAAAAAGATGGTGATTTGATATGTATATATGTTTCAATTGGTCAAAGAGCATCTAAGGTTGCGAATATAGTTAATCAATTAGAGATAAATGGAGCTATGGAACATACTATTGTGGTAACAGCAAATGCTTCTGAGTCAGCTGCACTTCAATATCTTGCTCCTTATTCAGGGTGTGCAATTGGTGAATATTTTATGTCTCAAGGCAAAGATGTATTAATTGTTTATGATGATCTTACAAAACATGCTTGGGCTTATCGACAAATGTCACTGTTGCTTAGAAGACCTCCTGGTAGAGAAGCTTACCCTGGTGATGTTTTTTATTTGCATTCAAGATTACTCGAAAGAGCTGCAAAATTGAATCCTGATTATGGAGGAGCATCAATGACAGCTTTACCTGTCATTGAAACCCAGGCAGGCGATGTATCTGCTTATATTCCAACAAATGTGATTTCTATTACTGATGGACAGTTATACTTAGAACCAGATCTTTTCAATTCTGGAATAAGACCTGCAGTGAATTTAGGTCTTTCTGTTACTAGGGTTGGAAGTGCTGCGCAAACAAAAGCTATGAAATCAGTATCTGCTAGCCTTAAAATTCAGATGGCTCAATTCAGAGAATTAGAAACTTTTGCTCAGTTTGGTACGTCTGATTTGGATGATGCAACAAAACAACAATTAGATAGAGGCCAAAGAATACTTGAATTACTTAAACAAAATGAAGCTTCACCGATTACAATGGAAAATCAGGTGTGTATATTTCATATAGCTAATGAAGGGATATTAGATGATATTCCAGTGGAAAAAGTGAAAGAATTTGAATTGGGTTGGTATGATTATGCAGAATCAAATATGAGTGAAGTATTAAATTCAATAAAATCTTCAGGAGACCTTAGTGATGATGCGAAAAAGACTATATCTGAAATTAGTTCAAAATATAAAAAATCAATGGGTTTTTAATTAATGGCAAGTACAAAAGAATTACGTACAAGAATTAAATCGATTACAAATACTGCTAAAGTTACAGGTGCTATGCAGATGATTGCAGCATCTAAATTACGTAAAGCTCAGAATTCTGCTGAAAATTATAATATATATTCAAAAAATTATGAAAATATAAAAAATAGTATATTGAATTCTGTAGATTTTGACCTGTTGTCTGAATACAGTGATTTATTTAAATCATACGAAAATTATGATGCAAATGTATTATATTTAGTAATTTCTTCTAACAGAGGCCTGTCTGGACCATTATTTGGAAATTTAGTTAAAGCTCTAGAAACAAATACTCAAAAAGTAAATAAAAAAAGTTTTATTTCATTAGGAAAAAAAATAGATAAATATATTAATTCCAGGAATCTTAATTTATTAAATAGTTTTGAAATGAAAGATGAATTTATAACTGAAGATATTGAATTGATTAGTAATTATATTGTTAATCAATTTATTGAACATCAATATACATCAGTTAAATTAGTTTATTCTCACTTTAATAGTGTTGCTAATCAAAAGCCAGAAATTATAGATCTTCTGCCTTTTAAGGATAGCGAGGAAAGTCAAAATTTTAGCAATCATATTTTTGAACCTAATCAATTAGAGTTGATATCTGATTTTGCTTCAAAATATGTATTTATTATGATTTACAGATCTATTTTAGATTCAGTGGCTAGTGAACATGCTGCAAGAATGGTTTCAATGCAAAATGCTACTGATAATGCTAATGAATTAGTTGATGATCTTACATTAGACTTGAATAAAGCAAGGCAAGAATCAATTACATCAGAGTTGTTGGATTTAGTTGGTGGGATGTCTGCAATTGAAAATTAATATTTATTTTTAAATTAGGAGTATTGAAATGTCAAAAGGAAGTATTGTTCAAATTATTGGTACAGTAGTGGATGTAGAATTCCCTCCTGATCAATTACCTAATATTTATAATGCTTTAGAAACAGATTTATCTGGAGAAAAATTGGTTTTAGAAGTAGAACAGTTGGTTGGAAATAATTGGGCACGATGTCTTGCTTTAGGAACTACAGATGGTTTGTCTAGAGGACAAGAAGTTTTTGACACTGGAGCACCTGTTCAGGTGCCTGTTGGAGATCCTTCCTTAGGTCGATTATTTAATGTTTTAGGTAATCCTATTGATGATGGAGAACCAATTCCCAAAGATGCTGAAAGATGGTCAATACATAGACCTGCCCCATCATTTGATCAGCAAAGAAGTACAACTGAAATTTTGGAAACAGGGATTAAAGTTATAGATTTGATGACTCCATTTGCTAAAGGTGGAAAAATTGGTGCCTACGGTGGTGCGGGGGTAGGCAAAACGGTAATTATAACTGAATTAATAAGAAATATAGCCCAGGAACATTCTGGTGTTTCAGTATTTGCAGGCGTTGGCGAAAGATCAAGAGAAGGCAATGATTTATGGAATGAAATGAAAGAATATGGAGTTTTAGATTCTACCGCATTAGTTTTTGGTCAAATGAATGAACCACCTGGTAATAGGGCTAGAGTTGCATTGACTGGTTTAACTATGGCTGAATATTTTAGAGATGTTCGTAAACAAGATGTTTTACTTTTTGTTGATAATGTATATAGATATATATTGGCAGGGATGGAGGTTTCAGCATTGCTAGGGAGAATGCCTTCAGCTGTTGGTTACCAGCCAACATTAAGTACTGAAATTGGAGACTTAGAAGAAAGAATCACTTCCACTAATGACGGGTCAATTACTTCTTTTCAGGCTGTATATGTTCCGGCTGATGATTATACGGATCCTGGAATTGTAACTACTTTTGGTCATTTAGATGCAAATGTTGCTTTAGAAAGATCTTTGGCCGAACAAGCTTTATTTCCTGCAGTAGATCCACTTGCTTCAAATTCAAGGATGCTTGAGCCATCTGTTGTTGGAGAAGATCATTATAGAGCTGCGCAAGGCGTTAAACAAATATTACAAAGATATAAAGACTTACAAGATGTGATAGCTATATTAGGTATTGAAGAATTATCTGAAGAAGATCAAGTTATTGTTGGTAGAGCCAGAAGAATACAAAGGTTTTTAACACAGCCATTTTTTGTTGGAGAGATTTTTACTGGCATACCTGGTAAATATGTTTCAATTGAAGAAAATGTGAGAGGATTTCTTGAAATTTTGGAAGGGAAACACGACGATTTACCCGAACAGGCTTTTTATATGCAAGGAACTATAGATGATGTTGTGGAAAATGCAAAAGATGATGTTGTGAAAAATGCAAAAAAATAGGGGCCATTATGTCATTTGAAATTGAGATAATTTCTCAAAATGGATTAGAGTTTAATGGTGATGTTGATTCAGTGACTTTACCTGGGAAAGATGGATATATTACTATATTAAAAAACCATGCAAGCTTGGTAACTACTCTTAGATCCGGAAAATTAATTACTAGATTTTCTAAAGAAAAAGAAAAGACCATTGAAATAACTGGTGGTTTTTCAGAGATTAAAAATAATAAGTTAATTGTCTTGATTGATTGATAATCTTATTTATCTAAATAATAAGACATAGATTGCAGAGATAATACTGGGTCAATGTTTCTGCACACTATACTTTTTGGCAATACAGGTTTCATAGGGGCATAGTTTAATATTACTTTTATACCACTTTCTACTAATCTATCTATTACTCCCTGAGCATCTGGGGCAGGTACAGTTACTATTCCAATTTTAATATTTAATTCTTTTATTGTGTTTTTCATTTCTGATATTGTTTTTATAACTATATCTTTATTTTTTAAATTGGATGGAATGAAAATATCAAAAGCAGCTTTAATTATATAGCCTTCATTTTCAAAGCCTTTATAATTAATTACTGCTTGCCCTAAATTCCCAATACCTACAACACAAGTATTCCATTTTTGATTTAGATTTAGTATTTCTCTCAATTCATCTAAAAGATAATCTATATTGTATCCTCTGCCTTGTTTCCCGAATTTGCCAAAATGACTAAAATCTTTTCTTATTTGAGCAGGAGTAGTTTGTAATAAATTTCCTAAATGCTGTGAACTTACAGTTGTTTTATTTAATAATTTTAATTCACTTAGGGTTCTTACATATAAAGGCAATCTTATGATTACTATCTCAGGAATATCATGTTCTAGTTCTTTCATTTTTATCAAATATAAAAATAGTGTAAAAAGTTGATTTTATTATTTAATATTGCTGAAGTCAAATCAATATAAATTATGTTATTATTAAAATAATAATGTATCTCGGAAATTTATCATAGCTTAAAGTAGATTAATAAAAACATATTAGCATTATATTTCTAATTAAAAGAATAGACTATGAATGAACTAAATGATGTAAAAATCCATAGAGGATTAAAAGAAATATATCTTGACAGAACAAAATCAAGTTTTGTTGACGGTAAAAATGGTAAGTTGTATTATCGTGGTTTTAATATTAATGAATTAGCAAATAACTCTACTTTTGAAGAAGTTAGCTATTTATTAATTCATGGGATATTGCCGAACAAATCACAACTTAATGAAATAACGACATTTATGGCAAATAATAGAGATATTCCAAGTGAAATTATTAACTTGATAGACTCAATTAAACACCTGCATCCAATGGATGTTTTAAGAACAGCTATTTCCATTTTACCAGCTTTTGATGAATCTTTGGATGATGAATCAATTGATTCAAATGTAAAAAAAGGATTGTCAATTACCGCCAAAGCTCCAACCATTGTTACTGCACATATTAGATTAAGAGATGGAAAGGATCCTATTGCTCCTGATAAATCATTATCACATGCATCGAATTTTTTATTTATGCTTTTTGGAATTATCCCAGATGAGTTAGATGCAAAATTAATTGATAAAGATTTAATTTTACATGCTGAACATGGTTTAAATGCATCTTCTTTTACAGCTAGAGTAGTAGCTTCAACTCAATCAGATATGTATTCTGCTATAACTGCTGGCATCGCATGTTTGAAAGGCCCAGCTCATGGAGGCGCAGCTGAAGGAGTGATGAAACAAGCTCAAGAAATTGGAGATGAAAAAAATACTGCAAATTATGTAAAAAATTTATTATCTTCTGGTGGCAGAATAATGGGATTTGGCCATAGGGTTTATAAAACAGCTGATCCACGAGCTTTGATTTTAAAAATAGATGCTAAAAATTTAAGTGAAAGAAAAGGTAATCCAAAATGGTTTGCAATTCTTCAATCTTTAGCTGATTGCATGGAACCATATGAGAAAAAAGGTATTTGTGAAAATGTGGATTTTTGGACTGGCGCTATTTACAATTTACTCGATATTCCTGATGATATTTTTGTATCAATATTTGCTTTAGCTAGAATTCCAGGATGGACTGCACAAATATCAGAACAATTTTCCAATAATATTTTGATAAGACCATTGTTGGCATATGTTGGCGAACTTGATAAGCCGTATATAAAAATTGAAGATAGATAATAATTATTAAATCATTTTTGTATTAATAATTCATTTTATGCAAAAGAAATTACATCACAAATTTCATACTAAATTAATTTCATATGATCAATTTATGGAATACAAATTATATGACAAAAATGATGGGTATTATTCTGAAAAAAACCAAGAATTATGGGGAACTGATTATATGACTTCACCTATAATTCATCCTGCTTTTGGGTTGCTGATCGCAAAATATGTTTACGCAGTTTGGATTTCTATGAATTCTCCTGATAATTTCTCATTAATAGAAATAGGGGGAGGTAATTTAAATTTTATCAATAATATATTTGATGGAATTAAAAAAATATCACCCAAATTTTCTGATTCATTAAATACAGTTGTTATAGACCGGAATTTTAAAAATAATTTAAAATTTTATAAAAATATTAAATTAATTAACAGCGAAAGTTTCAATTTAAAAAATATCACAGGTGTAATTATTTCAAATGAATTATTTGATGCCCTGCCATTTAAAAGATTGATATATAAAAAAAATAAATTTTATGAGATATTCACAAATTATTGTAATGATTTTGAAGAACAGGAATTAGAATTTAATTATAATCCTTTCAGAAAATATCCCAAAGAAATATATTCAATACCGGGGAAAATTTTTGCTTATTCCCCTATGCAAAAAAAAATAATAAAAGATATTGCTGCTGGTATGAGATATGGAGTGGTTTTGACTATAGATTATGGATATATATTTAATGATTTAAAAAAGAATAAAAATTTGATGACTGATGCAAGAATAATTAAAAAACAAAATATACTTAACAATATATATTCTGAAGATTTAGTGGATATCAGCTCATTTGTGAATTTTAATTTATTAATTGATTGGTTTAAGGAATTTGGTTTTGATTTTATGTTTTCAGATAAACAGTCAAAATTTTTACAAGATTTGAATATTTCTAACTTTGCTAAATTTTATTTGAAGAATGCTTTAAATATGTCAGAAGCTTTAAAATATACAAGGACATTGGAAGATTTGATTGATGATGACATATTCGGTGATTATATTGTTTCAGGGGTGTCAAAAGGTTTGAATAATTTTAATCATAATCTAGTACTAGATAAATTAAAGGATTAATTAATTTGATTCTTCTATTGTATTTCTCCAATTTAATTTTGGATTTCTAGCAGCAAGGGCTTCATTTAATCTTGTGTTAGGGGTATTATGCGGTGCATTATGTAATAAATCTGGGTTAGTTTTCGCTTCCTCGCATATGGTTTTAACAACTTCTATGAATTCATCAAGTGTTTCTTTGGATTCAGTTTCGGTAGGTTCAACAAGTAAAGCTTCTTCTACTATTAAAGGAAAATACATGGTAGGTGGATGGATATCATAATCAATTAATCTTTTTGCGATATCAAGTGCATTTACGCCATATTTTTCTTTTATAGTTTTAGCTGAAAAAACTACTTCATGACTACATATTCTGTCGTAAGGTAAATCTAATGTGTCTTTTAATTTGATTCTCAAATAATTAGCATTAATGACAGCATCTTCGCTAATATTATTTATCCCTTCTTTACCTAAAGTTCTAATATATGCATAAGCTCGTACTAAAGCGCCAAAATTCCCATGGAATGCTCCCATTTTACCTATAGATTTTTGTGGTTTTGACAGGTCAAATTTATCCATTTTATTTTTTGTAATAATTGGATCAGGAAGAAAATCAATTAATTTGTCACTGACCATTACAGCACCAGCACCCGGCCCTCCACCTCCATGAGGCTGTGTGAATGTTTTATGAAGATTAGAATGAACAACATCAAAACCAATTTCTCCAGGTTTAACCTTACCTAGTATTGCGTTAAGATTTGCACCATCTCCATAAATTAAACCACCACTAGAGTTGATTATATTTACTACTTCAAGAATATTTGTATCAAATAATCCTAATGTACTTGGTTGTGTTAACATTAATCCTGCAATTGAATCATCAACAACATTTTTCAATGCTTCTAAATTTGTATTTCCATTGTTGTCTGTTGGTATACTTATAACTTCAAATCCTGCCATTACAGCTGAGGCAGGATTTGTACCATGAGCACTATCTGGGATAATCACTTTTTTTCGTTTAAAATCTTCTCTATTTATATGATATGCTCTTATCATTAGCATCCCTGCAAGTTCTGCTTCAGCTCCAGCCATGGGTGCAAGAGATGTACCTGACATGCCTGTTATTTCAGCTAATATGTTTTGTAAATCAAACATTATTTCTAATGCCCCTTGGATAGTATCAACGTTTTGAAGAGGGTGTATTTCGTTAAAACCAGGAAATCCTGCAATATCATCATTTAGTTTAGGGTTGTATTTCATTGTGCAACTTCCTAAGGGATAAAAATTATGATCAATTGAAAAATTCATTTGACTAATTGATGAAAAATATCTAACAATTTCATTCTCTGATACTTGAGGCATTGCTAAATTTTCTCTTAGAAATTTTTTATCCGGGAGTGTTTGAAGAGGTACGTCGATTGAAGGCATTGTAGCACCTACTTTACCTTCCACACTTCTGTCCATTAACAATTTTCGAGTATTTGAATTATTCATAAAGTTTATACCTGAGACAGTATTGTAATTAAATTGTCAATTTCTTCTTTTGAGTTCATTTCTGTAATAGCAAGCAACATACCATTGTTTATAAAGTTAGAGACATCATACCCGCCAATTATTTTGTTTTCATGTAAGTATTCGTTTAATTCTTTCACAGAGATGGGGCATGACATGGTAAATTCTTTGAAGAAATTATTTGTTTGTACTTTGAAACCAGGTAAATTATTGATTTTTTCAGCCGCATAATGAGATTTATGGTAGCAAAGTTCAGATAGATGTTTTAAACCTTTTTTTCCTTGTAATGCCATATATACTGTAGACATTAATGCAATTAAGCCTACTGAAGTACATATATTTGAAGTTGCTCTCTCTCTTTTAATATGTTGTTCTCTTGTTTGCAAAGTTAATACATATCCTTTTTTATTTTTAGAGTCTATGGTTTCACCTACAATTCTTCCGGGTAACTGCCTGATATAATCTTTTTTGCAAGCAAATAATCCTGCATAAGGGCCTCCATAAGTAAGTGATACACCAAATGGTTGTCCTTCAGCTACAACAATATCAGCATCATAATAAGAAGGAGTCTGATACATACTTAAAAACATTGGTTCTGATATTACTACTAATAGGGCATCATTTTTGTTTGATAAAAGTTTCAATTGGTCTGGATCAGAAATTTCTCCTAGAAAGTTAGGTTGTTGAACAACATAACATGCTGGTGATTCATCATCATTATTTTTTAAAATAGTTTCTATATTGTTATAAGATATTTCAATTCCTGTTGCTTGGGTAAGTGTTTTAATAACATCTGTATAAAAAGGAGATACATCTCCAACAATTTCCACTTTAAATTTTTTACTAACCCTACAAGCCATTAAAACTGCTTCTGCAGAGCTAGTCGCCCCATCATACATTCCCGCATTAGCAACTTCCATATCAGTTAATTCACAAACCATACTTTGAAATTCAAAATGTGCCTGAAGTGTACCCTGAGAAACCTCAGGTTGGTAGGGGGTATATGAAGTCATGAATTCACTTCTTGATGTGATTTGTTTGACTACACTGGGAATAAAATGCCTATATGCCCCCGCGCCTAAAAATGAGCTATAATCTCCGGGAATTGAATTTTTATTTGCTATTTTAGATAATTCATTTTTCAGGTCTAATTCTGAAGTAGGTGATGGTAAATTCAATTCTGGAAACCTATACTTTTCAGGAATATCTGAAAATAGATTTTTGTATGAATCAACACCTATATCAGATAACATTTCTTGTCTTATTTTTGGGGTATTTGGGGTGTAGGTAGATTGATATTCATTGACCATGATTTTTTAACTCCCGGTATTTACAAATGATTCGTATTCTTTGGCAGTCATAAGTTTTCCAAATTCTGAATTATCGGAAATTTCGACTTTAATAAGCCATCCATCTTCAAATGGAGAATTATTTAATAATTCTGGCTCTGTTTCTAGTTTTTCATTTATTTCAATAATTTTCCCGCTTATAGGGCTGTATATTTCTGATGCGGCTTTAACTGATTCAACTTCACCAAATGTAGAAAACTGGGTAATTTCAGCACCAATCTGAGGTAATTCAATAAAAACAATATCACCAAGACTTTCTACAGCAAAAGATGTTATTCCAATAGTGGCAATCCCGTTATTTTCAAGCAACCACTCGTGTTCTTCAGAATATTTTAAATTTACAGGATACATTTAAGTGCTCCTTTTATAGAATGGTATTTTTGTAATTTTAGCGAGTATATTTTTTGATCGGATTTCAATCGTTATTTCAGAATTGATATCTAAAGATTTGTTAGATACATATCCTAATCCGATACTTTTATTTAATGTTGGAGAGTACGACCCGCTTGTCACTTCTCCAATTATATTATTATTCTTGTCTTTAATTATATTGTGAGATCTTGCTATGTTTCTACCTTGTATTTCGAAACCTATTAATTTTTTTGACAATTCTTGGGATTTAATATTATTTAATGTGTTGTTTACAATATAATTTTCTCGATCTAATTCTACAAATCTAGATAATTGAGCTTCAAAAGGATTCGTTTTTTCTGTGATTTCATTCCCATGTAGTGCTAAAGAAGCTTCTAGTCTTAATATATCTCTTGCTCCTAAACCACATTCAGTTGCTCCATTGTTAACTAATAACTCCCAAAAGTTTTGAGAAATATCGTTATCTAAAATTATTTCAAAACCATTTTCTCCAGTATAACCTGTCCGAGCAATAGTAACATTTTTATCATTGTATTTTGTTTCAATAAATCTAAATCTTCTAATCTTAGGTAAATCAGAAAATATGTTATTTAAAATTGTTGTCGATGTTGGCCCTTGTAACGCTATCATGGCTGTATTTTTTGTTACAACATCAATATTAAAATCTAATTCTTTTGTGTTCCCTATGATCCATTCGTGTATTTTGTCTGCATTTGAAGCATTTGGAATTAGTAAGAATTTTTTATCATTGATTTTATAAACTATAGCATCATCTATGATCCCCCCATTTTGATTACATATTACGTTGTATTTTCCTTGCCCTTCTTCAATCATAAAAGGATTTACACTTAATATCTTGTCTAACCCTATAGATGCATCATTTCCTGAAATGTAAAATCTCCCCATATGCGAGACATCAAATATTCCTGATTGTGTCCTGACTGCTTTACATTCAGATAGTATAGAAGAGTATTGTATTGGCATTTCCCATCCGGCGAAAGGAACTAACTTTGCCTTTGAGTTAATATGTGCTTGATGTAAGGAAGTTTTTAATAAATTATCCATTATTTAATGATCCCATAGTTTCTAATATTGAATTAATCAACCAGTTTATTTCTTTGTCTGGAACAATTCCTAGATGCCCAATTCTAAGTATTTTTCCACTTAGATTTCCTTGCCCTGTAGAAATAATTACCTTATGTTCGTTTTCTAGTGTATTTAAAAATTCAGAGCAGTTTATATTCTCAGGTACTTTGACAGCTGTTAAAGTATTTGAAGCATAAAATTCGCTTTTAGGGAATAATTCAAAACCGATTTCTTGCAATTTGCTTCTAATTTTATTTGCTGCATTTGCATGCCTTTCATAAACTTTTCCCATGGTTTCATCCAGAAGTAATTTTAATGATTTACTCAGAGAATACATTACTCCGATTGCAGGGGTAAATGGTGGTTGTCCTTTTTCTAAGTATTTTTTATATTTCGAAATATCAAAGTAATATTTTGGACATGAAGAATTATGATGGAATTGCCATGCTTTTTCACTAATAGACATAAATGCAAGTCCAGGTGGCGAAACCCATCCTTTTTGAGATGCTGAAATCAAAACATCAATCTCTAATTCATCTGTATTGCAAGGCACAGAAGCAACACTGCTAATACCGTCAACAACATATAATAAGGAATATTTTTTAGCTAACAGTGAAATAGCTTTCAGGTTGTTTTGAACTCCGGTAGATGTTTCATTATGGGTTACGTAAAGTGCTTTTGAATTTGGATTAGATTTAATAAATTCTTCAAGAAGATTAATATCAATTATTTCACCTAATTTAAATTTTATATTATTAACTTTAATATTGTAAGAATTAGCTATTTCTGAAAATCTGTCTCCAAACCAACCTACTGAAGCAACAATAATTTCATCATTTTCAGATAAGAAATTCGATACAGATGCTTCCATTACACCTGTTCCTGAACAGGTGAAGATATATAGATCATTATTCGTGGCATATATATTTTTTAAATTTTCTGTACATTCATTTAAAAGCAGCTTGTAATCGTTTCCCCTGTGATTTATTAAAGGTTTTGATTGCTCGTCTAGTATTTCTTTCGGAACAGGTACTGGCCCAGGCAATCTTAGATTTACTTTGTTTGAATTTGATAAATATTTTTGCATTATAAATTAAAAATTGATTTCAATATTTTTTCTTTTCCCAAGGCTAATTTGATATCCATTTTTAATCTCGGATATACTTATGTCTTCAGAAAGGAATTCTCCGTTTAATTTTACACCATTTTGCTTTATCAATCTTTTAAATTCTGATGTACTTGTAATTATATTTTTATTAAATAGCATTTTACTTAGTTTTTCTTCTGAGTTAAATTCATTGATTTGAAATTTAATTTTTTCAAATTTAACATTTTTCCTCTGTACAGATTCTTTGAAGTTCTTTTCAGATAAATCAGCGTCATTTTGACTATGGAATTGTTTTACTATTTCGTGTGCAAGTAATTTTTTGTAATCCATGGGGTTTGTATTATTAGAATTTAATCCATTTTTTAATTCTTGAATTATATGGTCTTCTATGTCAGTTAAACATCTCATATATATTTCAATTAAATGATCTGGTATAGACATGATTTTTCCATATATTTCATTTGGATGTTCTGTTATACCTATATAATTATTTAAGCTTTTGCTCATTTTCCTTTTTCCATCAGTGCCCGGTATTAATGGAACAAGAAAACATTGTTGAGGTGATTGCCCTTCTTTTTGTTGCAGGTCTCGTCCAACTAGTAAATTAAATTTTTGATCTGTACCACCAAATTCTACATTTGAATTTATTACGACAGAATCATATGCTTGTAACAGTGGATATAATAATTCTGTGATAGTAATTGGTTGATTTGCATTATATCTTTTTGCAAAATCTTCTCTGGCTAAAAATTGGGCAATTGTAAATTTGCTTGTCAAGGAAATGATATTTTCCAATTTGAACTTACCATACCATTCTGATTGCCATCTAATTTCTGTTTTTGATTTATTTACAATTTTGAAGAATTGTTTTAAATATGTTTCTGCGTTATATTTTACTTCTTCATATGTCAGCATTGGTCTTGTTTCTGATCGTCCACTTGGATCTCCGATTTGTGCAGTCCAATCAGCTACAATTAATATTACTGTATGGCCTAAATCCTGCAGTTGTCTTAATTTTCTTAATCCTACTGCATGCCCAAGATGGATATCAGGGGCACTAGGATCAAAGCCCATTTTTAATCTTAAATTATTGTTTTTATTGAGATTTGAAATAAATTCGTCTTTAGGAATTATTTCTTCAACCCCTCTAGTCAGTATTTTTTCAATATTATTCATTGTTAAAAAATTGTTTTATATTAATTAAATCTTTTTGCATTTGTTCTTTTAATTTCATAATATCCGAGTATGTTATTTGATCTCTAATATGTTTATGAATTTCTATTGTTAGAGTTTCATTGTATAAGGATTTAGCGAAATCTACGATATGTACTTCGATACTTAAAAGATTGTTATTTCCAAATGTAGGATTCTTGCCAATACTTAATGCTCCTATATATTTCTTTTTTTTATATTGTATCTTGCATGCATAAATCCCTTCTGGAGGAATGAATTTTTTTTGATTTATTAATAAATTAGCTGTAGGCATATTTAAAGTTTTCCCTCTGTTTTCTCCTTTTATAACCTTGCCTGTTAAATTATAATAATAACCTAAGCATTTATTTGCCATTATCATATTTTTTTGACCTATTAGTTTTTTTATTAAAGTACTACTGATTATTTGATTTTGCGAAAGATAAGGTTTAGTTACATATAGCTTATAATTAAAAGTACTTTGCATTTTATTTAAATAATTTATATTACCTTCTTTATTTTTACCTAATGAAAAATCAGGACCAATGATAAGAGATTTCAGATTTGAAGATGTGTTTAAATATTTCAAAAAATCATATGCTTTTGTATTAGCTATTTCATTATTGAATTGAATTAAGAAAATGTCATCGATTTTATATGTTGATAATATTTTGGTTTTTTCACATTGGGTAGACAAATAATTATTGGAGTCATTTTTTTTAGTTAAAAAGTGATAGGGGGAATTAGAGAAAGAAATTATAGATGAACTATAATTTTGATTTTTGGCAATTTTAACAGTTTCATTAATTAGGAATTGATGTCCTAAATGTATACCGTCAAATACACCGATTGTTATACTGTATCCTGATTTATTTTCAATTATTTTAGATAATTCTGATAAGTGAGTAATTCTATGGATTACTGGCATATTTAAAATTTTAGTATTATTTTAACAAATATAATTATATCTTTAATTATAATTTATTGTACGCCCATTGAATTAATTCTGAGGTTTCATCCCATCCTATGCATTCATCTGTAATTGAAACACCATATTCAAGATTTTCAATATCAGATGAAAGTTTTTGATTTCCAGGATTAAGATGGCTTTCTAACATGATTCCAAAAATAGATTTTTGCCCATTGATTTTCTGATTTATGACTGATTTAAAAACTTTAGATTGGTTTTTGTGATCTTTATTTGAGTTTCCGTGAGAGCAATCAACAATAAGTTGGGAATTTAAATTATTTTTATTTAATAATTCGACAGCACTTTTTATAGATTTCTCATCATAATTGGTTCCATTTTTACCACCTCTGAGAATTAAGTGTCCATATGCATTTCCTTTTGTTTTTACCACTGATGCTTGTCCTTTTTCATCTATACCTAAAAATACATGTTGATTTTGTGCTGTAATAATAGCTTCAAGTGCTATTTGAACTGTACCTCCAGTACCATTTTTAAATCCTATAGGCATACTAAGCCCACTAGATAATTGTCTATGCGTTTGACTTTCTACTGTTCTGGCTCCTATTGCTCCCCATGAAATTAGATCAGCATAATATTGAGGAATAATTGGATCAAGAAATTCTGTTCCTGCTGGAAGACCAATGTGTAAAACTTGATTAAGAAATCCTCTAGCTTTTCTTAAGCCATCATGGACATTATAAGTATCATTGAGATTAGGATCGTTAATGAAGCCTTTCCACCCTGTAGTAGTTCTTGGTTTTTCAAAATAAACTCTCATGACTATAAGAATTTTGTCGTTTACTTTTTTAGAAATATTTTTTAATTTGTTTGCATATTCTAGGCAAGCTTGTACATCGTGTATTGAACAAGGCCCAACAATTAATAATAATTTTTCAGATTTCCCGTCAATAATATTTTGAATTTCGTCCCTTGATTTATACACAGTATGAATTTGTTCAGGTTTTGCTGGAACCATATCAATAAATTTTTCCGGAGAATACAATGGCTTTATGTATTCAAGATTAACGTTGTGTATATTTTTGTTGTAAGAATTGGTCATTATTGTTTAACAATATAATTAAATTATAGAATAATTATTCACTAATATATTTTCGTATCTTAGACAGAGAAACATTGTATCATAAAATTTAAATATCTAATTATAAAGTTTCAGTTTATAGTTTGTACGAAACTATTGAATGCGTAAATTTTTCGCATTTTCAAGGTATATGAATTTTAAATCTTTTGGAGGTATTTTGCTTTTAAAAACTATTAATGTTCTAATGCATAGTTTTAAATTATTTTTTATTTTAGGCTCAGTGGTGCTAAATAAAGATTCATTAAGTAATCCAAAATTTTTTCTTGCTGAAGACGCGGGATAATAGGATTTCAAATCTTCAGTAGAAGAAAATATAATAAATAAGATATCTTTTTTTGCAATATTATTTGAAGAAAATATTTCTTGTAATAATTTATTTGTTTTAATTTCTATTTCTTTTTTTGTGTCTTCGATTACAGTAGTTGCGCCACGAACAGATACGATATTTGTGGTTTTAAATAAAGATAATAATTTGTTTAACATATATTTATTTATTTTCTAAGATTATTTACAAAATTATTAATGATTATGTTGATCTGATCATCTTGGCCTTTCTTTTCTAATATTGGGGATATTTTATTTATAAGAGCACTTGCAATAATAGCTCCATCTGCATATTTGTCTATAGTTTTGATATGCTCATTTGTTGAAACACCAAAACCTACTAACACGGGAATTGA
>Ga0310124_10000608_pt1 | contig 24852 bp, 23 predicted proteins | sample CB11b_AW_Bot5_MG_FD_203507 | JGI IMG/M metagenome (GOLD analysis project Ga0310124, IMG submission 203507) | Marine microbial communities from Western Arctic Ocean, Canada - CB11b_AW_Bot5 | ecosystem: Environmental > Aquatic > Marine > Oceanic | place: Canada: Western Arctic Ocean | collected...
GCCAGGTTATTGGACTGACTGACAGCCAATCAAGTGTAATGAGACTTGGCAACGCAATAAGTGTGAACAAGACTGCGCCTACCAGTGTTGCGTAAGCAGATACTTGGTATGGTGAATACAGCGTGAGCAGTGAACGAGACCCACTGGTATAAAACGCCCATGCCCAAAGCCCAACGAACGTCAGACCATCACCTATAAGGGTGTTCCGGTTTGCGATGGCACCCTGTCCCACAACAAAAAACACGCCAATGATTGCCAGAATAATTCCAGTCCACTGTTTCCATCCGATCGGTTCTTGGTGCTTGCTCGCCGCGTTTAGTGCGAGGACGGCGATTGGCATGCACCCGAGGATTAATGAGCTGTTCGTAACCGTTGTTCGTTCAAGTCCTGTCACGAACACTAACTGGTAACAAAAATGACCAAGGAATCCAAGAACGAAAAATCGTGGCCAGTCTGATCGTGCTGGTGCTTGCTCGCCGCGGTACCGCGACACGCCGAGGAGGACGATACAGGCTGTCAGAATCCGAAGGGCATTAAATGCGACTGCCGGAATCTCAAGAATTGCGGTTTTGACGATCGAAAAATTGCTACTCCAAATCAGTACGAGTATTACCAGGAGCCCGTCGAGACGATTGAGATCGAAGCGAGATGCAGAATGGTTCACCAGTTAGACCGTTCGTGAAGATCGCAATGCAGAATTCTTTCTAGCGTTTAGATTATGGACCGCTTTGCTTCATCATATGGCACCCTGTTATCATTGATTGTTTGTTTAGTCTCGGGGAGAGGTCGTGTGTCAAAGCCTTCTGTTAGTAGAAGGCTCACGACCCGAACACGCGCCAGTGGCGAGAGTTCTTATGCCCGATGAGCACGACTCGTTTCTGGCGCGTTCCCTGCAGCACCTGCAAGACAATATCCGCAGAGCGGGACCGGCAGCAACGGCAAGTTATACGCTGATTGGTGCAATTCTCCTACTTGGTGGAGGAGGCGCGTTACTGGACCGATGGCAGGATAGCGCGCCGTGGGGTCTGCTCGTGGGATTACTTCTCGGTTTAGTGGTTGGCTTCTACGAGCTAGCAAAAACGGTTTGGAAATCGTGAGTTTAATGTGGGTGGCAGTATCGGTTTCCATGGTATCGAGTGCTTTCATCGCGACATACGTCATGCCGGCGGTTGCGACGGAGGTTCTCGTAGGAATGGCCGGACCAGTTGTCGTGGCGGTTGGGTCCATCATGCTGATGGACCGGGTATCTCGACGGACTCCGGAAGGTTTAACGCGATTACTCATTCGTGCGTTTGTGTCGAAGATGGTGGTCTTCGGGTTATACGTCGCTCTTGCCACTGTGTTGATGTCGCTTGATGTAGTCGTATTTGTTGTGAGTTTTACAATATATTTCGTGCTGCTCTATTTGGTGGAAACGTTTTACGTCTACCAGTTGTGCGTATCGAACAGGACGTCGTAAGAGTTAACCAAAACAGGGCGGTATATTTCTACAGATGAGTCAACCTGATCACGCGGACGCTACAGAGCACGGCGCTGAACACGCATTTGATGCTGGTGAAGTGATCATCGGACACATTGCGAATAGTAGTCCCGATCATCCTATTCTGCACCTTCCAGCTATTGCCGGAATAGACTTTTCGATCTCGAAGCATGTCTTCATGTTGTTTGTGGTCGCGACGGCTCTTTTCTTTTTGATCACGCTGGTTGTTCGACGTTATCTGCGTCAGGATCGAATGATCCCAAGTGGTTTCATGAACGGTTTGGAATTTATTGTCGAATTTGTGAGGGATTCGATTGTTTTGCCAAATGTCGGTCCTAAATGGGTTAAAACATTCGCTCCTCTGGGGCTCACCTTTTTCTTTTTTATTTTGGGAGCGAATGTTATTGGTTTGATTCCAATCTTTGAGGTTCTGGGTCTGGTGGACCATACGGTCCTTCATACTGGCGACGAATCACTCGTCAAGCGCCTCATTCATGGTGGGTCCACCGCGACGGCAAATTTTAATGTTACGGCAGCGCTTGCGACGATCACGTTTGTATCGATTATTGTCGCCGGCACGATGGCACACGGATTTATTCAACACTGGGTTAACCTCGTGCCGCATGGACTTGCATGGCCGTTGTATATCCTGCTTATCCCTATCGAAGTGATGGGGATGTTCGTCAAACCGTTCGCGTTAACCATGCGACTTGCGGCGAATATGGCAGGTGGGCACATTGCGATTCTCGCGATCTTGTCATTTGTATTTATTTTTGCAGAACTTTTTGGAGCAGCGATCGCAGGTATCGGTGTTGGTCTGGCCGTGTCCGTGCCTCTTGCTGTTGGCATTAACGCACTCGAAATTATTGTCGTCCTCGTACAAGCGTATGTGTTTACGCTGTTGTCATCCGTATTTATAGGGATGGCCATTAATGTGCATCATTAGTCAAAATAGACCACAAACGGAGATTACCTGAATGGAGAACCTGCATTTATTTGGAGTCGCTATCGGACTTGGGATGATAGTCATCGGCGCGGGATTGGGCATCGGCCGATTCGCTGCTGCTGCTGCTGAGGGCATTGCTCGTCAGCCGAGTGCAGCGGCTCAAATTACCGGAGCCATCAACCTGCCGTTATTCCTGCTTGAAGGCGTGGCAATTTTGGCTGAAGTCTTCGCGCTACTCATTCTACTGCTGACCCTGGAAGGGTAGGCTGTTTATGGTCAATCCTCTTGTTCAAGTTGAACCTGGGCTGTTTATTTGGACCATTCTTGTTTTTGTGGTCCTGCTAATACTGCTCAAGAAGTTTGCCTGGGGGCCATTGCTTGCGGCACTTGATGAACGGCAGGAGGGCATTCGCAAGTCGCTGGATGACGCCGAGCGAGCTCGGAGAGAGCTTGAGCAGGTCCAGCGAGACGCGGAGGCAATTCTGAGCAAGGCTCGTGCAGAGGCAGATTCGATCTTGTCTGAAACGCGGGTCGATGCAGAGAAAGTGCGAGATGACTTGCGTCAGCAGGCACAGAACGAGGCACAATCAATCGTTCAGAATGCGGAGCGACAGATTCAATTGGAAACGGATCGGGCGGTTTCGCAGATTCGGGAAGAAGCAGTTGAATTGTCATTGTCGATTGCTTCTAAGCTGATTCGTCGAAATCTTACAAAAGAAGATAATCAGACATTGATCGACGAAGCACTTAAGCAAGTCGAATCACGGCAAGTTCAGTAGGTTAGGCTTTACCGAAATATCCGACTCGCAGGTCAAATTGCGGGCCGGATTGTTTCGCACCGTCCTGTTTGTTTTAAATGTTTCCTCTTTGTCTTAGTTAGAGCGGATAGCGTCTACCAAACCGTGAACTCATAGCCGCCTGGTGCAACCAGCATCGTTGTGTCGTCTGGAAAATACAGACTCGAGACGGAGGCAAGCCCCGCGGCGTCTAGGCGAATCGTCCGAATCTTTTCGCCTGTGGGATCGTAGACGTATAGAAATTGGACCGACAAGGCAACCCAGAGATTCCCAGATTGATCAACAGCTGCAGTTCTGACACTGGGAGGGACGACCGGTAGTGTTCGTCCATCGGGATCAGTTCTCTGCGGCCAGACTGTTGGCAAGCTGTTCACCACTGAGTCAGTCTCTGTTCCTTCAATGTGGCGCTCGAATAGCAAGTTTCCAGAGGCATCGTATTTTCTGAACATTGGCCGTCCAGTCTGAAAGACGAAATAGTAACTGCCATCTGGACTCGTGAGTGGGAGGCCACTGTTAAGCGCCAGATGCACGTCTCGATCTATTTCATGTCCGGTCCGTCGAAATGTGCCAAAGGTATGGTACGGCTGTCCCCGTAAACTGAATTTTGTTATGAGGCCACCAAGCTCAGGTTGATTCATGAGTATGGTATTTCCGCTGAAGACAAGTGACCCCACGCCGTTTAAAACGACATTACCGAGAGTGACACGCGGCGCAGCTTGTCCGGGTATTCGGAAACTATCCAGTTGTTTTCCTGTTGCGTCAAATATTTGAACGCGTTCTCGGCCGCTCGGTGCGTCGGCGACGACGAAACGGTCATTTGGTCCCAAGTCGAATGCACTGGCGCCAAGAATGTGACCGGCTTCAGGACCGATGTTGACGATTTCTGTGGCCGACTCGGACCGATTATTGATGCGATAGACTGATTGTGCTCCACGGTCGAAGACTAAATATTCGCCAGATGAAGATTGTTGAAATACCGAGAGGTCTCTGAATTGACCAACAATATGTGGGGCGAGACCACCGGTAGGTCGAAGAGACTCAAGATGGTGTGATGCATTCGTGGTGACTGCCCACAGGCTGAGAAAAAAGAAAATCGATTGGATGCTGGCAGCGACGAAACTGATAGTGTTGCGCACGGGTCTATTGTGGCGATGTGTTTTCTGAGTACGGTCGCGTTAGTACTTCGCGACTTCGAGAATAGTGTCCAAGACGTCTGAAGCTTGCGGAAGAATCGCCTCTTCAAGTACCGGACTGTATGCCACAGGACAGTCAAGCGCCCCGACACGTTTTACGGGTGCGTCGAGTTGATCGAATAACTCGTCAGCAATGCGTGCAGCTATCTCTCCGCCAAACCCACACGTAATCTGGTCTTCGTGGGCGATAATGACACGGTTCGTTTCTTGTACTGCACGCCGGATGCCTTCCCAGTCATAAGGTGCGATCGTTCTCAGATCGACGACGCGCACATCGAGCCCATCTTGACTTGCCCGTTCGGCTGCTTGCAATGTTCGTTGAACAAGTGCTCCCCAAGTGATTACGGTGAGGTCTGTCCCTTCCCGGCGAACGGCTGACCGGGCGAAGGGCAAAGTGTAATCTGGCCCAGGGTAGATGTCTTTATTGTAAGTCTGTCTATATAAGTGCTTATGCTCAAGAAACAGCACAGGATCGTCGCAGCGAATCGCCGTTCTGAGTAATCCAGCCGCGTCACTGGCCGTTGAGGGGAATGCAATGCGTAGCCCTGGGCAGTGCGCGAAGATGCTCTCTCCAGATTGACTGTGGTACAGGGAGCCGCCTCTCAGGTACCCGCCGATTGGCGCACGAATTACTACGGGACAACTGTAAGCGTTATTGGAACGGTATCGAATCATTGTCAATTCATCACGGATTTGCATCATCGCAGGCCATATATAGTCAAAAAACTGGATTTCGACTACTGGCTTAAGTCCGCGCAGCGCCATGCCGATCGCGCGGCCAACAATGTTTGCCTCGGCTAATGGCGAATTAAATACGCGGTTACGTCCGTATTCACGTTGTAGTCCAAGTGTTGCTCTGAAGACGCCACCTTTACCTTTTACCTCGTTCAGAATTTCTGCCCGGCTCGCGTCAGCGACATCTTCCCCAAATACAACAATTCGCGTATCGCGCGCCATTTCATCAAATAAAGTTTGATTAATAGCTGAAACCATCGTTTCAGGCTGTCCGTCAATAGTCGCTTCTGTTTCAAAAATACTCGAAGTTGGATCGACCGTTGGTGAGTAGACATACAGCGCAGCGGTCGATGGATCTGGCTTAGGTGCAGAGATCGCGAGATCTGTAGCTTCTTGAACTATCTGGTCAACATCAGATGCGATGGCGGCGAGGTCTTCGTCGGTGGCATATCTTTCTGTGCGAAGAAAATCTGCGAATCGACGAAGCGGGTCTTGTAATGACTCGGCTTTTCGCTCAGCGGCTGTCTTGTAGGTGCTTTCGTCATCTGACATCGAGTGGGAGTATGGGCGTGTGACCTGTGCACGTACTAGAGCTGGTCCGGAGCGTTTCCTAGCGTAAGCTACCGCTTCGGTCATCGCACTCATACTCTTTATGCCGTCGGTGCCGTCAACACGTATAACTTTTAAATGAGGAAATGATTCAACGAGTCCCGCAATGTCCCCGCCTGGTGTCTGAAATTCGACTGGTACCGAGATCGCGTATCCGTTATCTTCTACGAGATATACGATGGGAAGCCTGCGGTTACTGGAGGTATTCAGCGATTCCCAAAATTCACCACCGCTCGTCTGACCGTCACCTAGCGTTACCAATACAACTTCATCTTGTTGATCTGAAATGCTTGCAGCAGATGTCGCAACGTTCTGGAGCAGGTCACTAGCTTCTGCTGCGCCAACTGCGTGGAGACATTGAGTAGTGCAACAGCTCGATGATGAAACAATGCGAAGTTTGGTCGACGACCAATGCGTCGGCATTTGCCGCCCGCCTGAATTAGGGTCATCTTTTGATCCAACAGCATTCAGAAGCATGTCGGAAGGGGTGATGCCGAGTGTGAGGCAAAGTGCGCGGTCGCGGTAATAAGGGAAGACCCAGTCTAATCCAGGCCTTAGTGCTAAACCTGCTGCAACCTGGATAGCTTCATGTCCAGCACCACTAATCTGGAAGTAACTGAGACTTTGATTCTTCAGTTGCAACTCTTTGTCATCAAGACGACGAGAGAGCAACATAGTGCGATAAAAGTTAAGTAGTTGTTCGTGGGAGAGTTCTACGTTTTCAGAATGACTGCTGGGTTTGGCAGAAGCAACATGGGTAGATGTTCCGTTAGTGACAGCCGATGGCTTCATGCTTCAACATCCTTATGTTGATTTGAGAGGAGGGTCTTTCTGGCCCGTAAATTGGCTCGCACGGCCCAGCAATTATAGCACCGAGACTTTCGTTCGCAAGAGAGATAGTTGTTACCCATAACCTGTTATATTGCAACACTTAAGGCCTTCATTTTGAATGCCGAGATGCGAGGTATTGATGACGTCTCGTTTGGTTGTCCATCGTTGGGAAAATCTTGATTTAAACAAGATCACAGAGATGGTTTCTCGAAAGATTGTGTCAGCGAATAGTCAGGTGGTTAGCCAGGTCTACCTAAAGAGAGGCGCACATATTCCTTCATACATTTCTGAAGGTGATCACAGTATTTATGTACTTCAGGGATTACTCAGGATGGTAGTCGACGGCAAAGAAATCGTCATAGGTGAAGGTGAAATAGTCCAAATACCTGTCTGCGCTATTCGGCAAGCAGAGGCTCTCGACGATACATTTGCAATTGAGTTTGTAAATTCTATCCGTCCTACGTGATGACTATCTAACATTCCTCTGGTGTGGACGGCTAATCGTAGAACTTGTTGTTCGAATAGCGCCTTTCACTAAATCAGTGAATGCGGTCGTCCCAATCATTTCGACGCCCTGGATACACGTCGAAGCGTTTTTTGAGTCGTCCCATTTTCCATTTGAAGTATCGGTACTTAATGTCCGCCATAATCCCGAGGCGGCCGAAGCCAATCCGACCAAGTGGTCGGCCTCCAAAGCGCTTTAGGTAGAGGTAGCCGACGACCAAGCCGCCGAGGTGTGCGATGTGGGCGATTCCACCACCACGTGGTACTGAGAGGAAGGCGATTGTTCCGATAATCATTACGAAGTACTTTGCGGGTACTGGAAAAAGGAAAAACATCAAGATCGGCGTTTCTGGGTAATAAAGAGCGAAAGCGACCAGTAAACCGTAAATTGCGCCGGAGGCGCCGATAGTTGGTACGAGATAAGTTGGTTCTGCAAAGGTAAACGGAAGGAGTCCAACCGCAATTGTGGCTAATCCGGCACCAATTCCCGTAACGAAGTAGTAGCGAAGAAAAAACTGCTGTCCCCAGATGCGTTCTAGCTGTACACCGAACATCCACAGGATCAACATATTGAACAAGATGTGGGTTATTCCGCCATGGAGAAACATGTAGGTGACTGGTTGCCACACCCACATTCGTGTCAATACAAGTTGAGGTGTTAGCCCGAAGATACGGGTTACAAACTGGAATAGAGGCGGTACGAGGGCGGTTAGAAGGAAAACCCCTACATTGATCCAGAGCAGCATTTTTACGGCCGGGCTCATTGCACCTGGCCCGAATGAGTACTGGCTGCCGCCATAGTAGGGTTGCCGCATAACAGAAATCGTACTTTACTTTGCCTTTGACGATTTTGATTCTTGACCTAACTTTCCAAGTAATTGGTGCCATGCGTGGTCAAGTTCATCTAGTTTGAGGAGACGACCCGTGAGGATCAGGAGTAAGACTGCCACTCCAATGCTAAGAATGACCGCACTCAGTCGCATCAAAAATCTATCGTCACCTAAAGTTAACAAAAGCCATGAGTGCGTAACGCTCGCTGCGAGCCCCATAATGAAAGATGCTACCGCTACTTTTCCGAATGTTGTGAGGATCCGCTTGATATCCAGTCCGCCTATGCGAAGGTTGAGTAGTGTGAGAAGCGCCAATGCATTAACGAGCGCTGCAATAGAGGTGCCCAGGGCTAACCCTTTGTAGCCAATCAAATTTACGAGCAGTAGGCTGAGTGCAATATTTAGTACAACAGTTCCCATACTGATATAGGCAGGTATCAAGCTGTTGCCCAGAGCGTAAAAAGCTGGTACGGCGATTCGAACGGCTGAATAGCCAACAAGGCCAGGTGCGTAAAAGAGGAGCGCCGCTGTTGTCGCAGTTGTATCGATGTCGGTAAAACTGCCACGTTCAAAGATCAATTGGACAATTGGCTCTCCGAGGACAATAAGGCCGATGGTTGCGGGCACGTTAAGCATGAGCATCAATCGAAGTGCTCTGGAGACGGTTTCACGCATGCCTTTGAAGTCTTCGTGTGCTGCATGTCGAGACACGGTCGGCAGTGCGGCGGTTGCGATAGAAACGCCAAAAAGTCCGATTGGCAGGTACATTATCCTGAACGCATAACCTAGCCACGACACCGCGCCGGTTCCTTCACCCGTTGCGAGTACCATGTTGACTAGTAAGTTGATTTGCACGGCCGCACCGGCCACAGTGCCTGGTCCCATCAAACGGAGCACTTCACGGAGTCCAGGATCCGTCAACTTGAAGCCAAAGTGAAAACGAAAACCTTCTCTGTATAGCGATGGGCATTGGAGTGCTACTTGCCCGATTGCTCCGGCTAAGGCGCCTATGGCGACTGCTACGATTGGATCTAGACCCAGCCCCGGCATCATCGGTACCAGCAGGGCTCCACTTGCGATGATGCCGACGTTATACATTGCTGGAGAAAGTGCTGGTATGAAGAATCGATTGAGAGAATTCAACATGCCCATGATTGCAGCGGCGGCGGCGACAAGCGTTAGAAACGGCATCAAGATGCGTGTTAATAAAATTGTCAGTTCAAGTTTTCCTGGCACATCTGCGTAAGCCCCGGCGAGCAAGCGAATAAGTGGTTCGGCGAAAATAATTCCGGCGATCGCGATCACGCCAGTTGCGACGATCAATACACTTAGGAGTTGATTTCCAAGTTGCCATGCATGTGATTTACCGTGTTTCGTCAGGTGGCGTGTAAATGTTGGGACGAAGGCGGCACTCATTGCACCTTCGGCGAACAGATCTCGCATCAAGTTGGGAATTCTGGTCGCGACATTAAATGCATCCATGGCATTGCCAGCGCCAAAGAGGTACGCAAGTAATTGATCTCGAACAAGACCAAGTAGTCGGCTCGTGAGTGTCGCGGTGCCGATAATGCCTGCCGACTTGGCAAGATGCGAGGAGGCCGAGCCGTCGCCTTCTTTTGATGACAGTACCGCGGATGAGGCGGTTTCCCGACGGGTCACTGGAAACTCAGCGTAGCATAGGCTCGACAATGACAAACAGAATCTAGTCGATTGTTGCCTTGAACGACTCTGAGATTCAACGACATGAACGGCAAAACTAATGCAAATAAAAATATAGCCAGCAGACCGTTAGTGCGATTCGGATCGTTGGAGACGCCGATAGGACCTGTATTTGTCGCCATTTCTGATGATGGATTATTCGATGTCACTTTCGGTGTTACCGAGCAAGTTCGATATGTTGCACGCCTCAGAAGTCGCGTGGTGAAGGCTTTGCCGGACCGGCGTGCTGTTAGTGGTGTGTTGGACCAGTTACATAACTATTTTTCGGGACATTTGACTCGATTCACGATTCCTTTCGACTTAAGAGTGTCAACCGATTTTACTTATCGTGTCTTACTTGCTACGAGTCACATTCCATTCGGAGCAACCGTTAGTTATGGCGAAACTGCGAAGCGCGTTGGTTCACCTGGCGCGAGTCGAGCTGTTGGCGGTGCACTCGGAAGAAATCCATTGCCTATCGTTATTCCATGTCACCGAGTCATTTCTTCCGACGGCGGAATTGGCGGATTTACTGGTGGGGCAGCGGTCAAGAAAGCCCTGCTTCGGTTGGAAGGCCATCTAGTTTAATAAAACGTAGAAGATATAGAGTTGTCGAATGCTCTAATCTAAAGGGTCTTCATATGGGTGACTACACGATCAAGAATGTCAGACAGCGATAGCGTAGGACTCCATCCTGTGAGCTCGTTAATTTTTTTGATATCGGGTACCCGCCTTGGCATATCTTCGAATCCTGGTTCGTAGGCTTCTTCATACGGTACAGTCAAAATTGGTGACGTGGTGCCCGTAAGCTCGATAACGTGCTTTGCAAGTTGCAGGATGGAAACTTCTTCAGGATTTCCGATATTGAAAATATCACCAACAGCCTTGGGTTGGTTTAGCAGGGACAGAAAAGCACTAACTACGTCGGTGACATCCGCAAAGCTACGTGTTTGTTCCCCGGTTCCATACACCGTTAGCGGCTCACCTGCTAGTGCTTGTCTGACGAAGTTCGGTATCACCATGCCATAGCGGCCAGTTTGCCGTGGGCCTACCGTGTTAAACAAGCGCACGACAATAACGGGAAGTTGTTTTTCTTTCCAATAAGATAAGCCAAGAAATTCGTCCAAGGCTTTACTGCAGGCGTAAGCCCATCGATGCTGGTGAGGGCAGCCTAGCAATAAGTCCGAGGTTTCGCTAAAGGGAACTACGGTACGTTTTCCGTAAACTTCGGACGTAGAAGCAATAATGACTAGTTTGCCTTTTTTGCTCGCATGTCTGAGTACGATTTCCGTTCCGTGTACGTTCGTTTCAATCGTTCGAACGGGAGCCTCCATGATTAGCTTGACGCCTACAGCGGCTGCTAGATGAAATACTGCGTCGCAGCGATCAATGTGTTCAGCCAGGATGGCTTCATTGAAGATAGTGTCGATTACGTAAGTAAAATTTGGGTTTGATCTGAGATGGTCGATGTTTTCGACCGCCCCTGTCGAGAGGTCATCTATTGCAACGACTTGATGACCTGCCTTTAATAGTCGCTCCGCTAGATGGGAGCCGATAAAACCTGCACCACCAGTAATGAGTATTTTCATCGTAAATTACGTCGCAAATCTGAAGTTTATGATGTCGCCGTCTTGAACGACGTATTCCTTACCCTCGAGTCGCACCTCAGCGTGTTTTCGACACTCTGCAACAGAGCGTCGGGTGATTAGATGATCGTACTCGACAACCTCTGCCCGAATAAACCCTCTAGAAATATCAGAATGTATTTCACTCGCTGCTATTTGTGCCACTGTGCCTTCAGGGATAGACCACGCACGGCACTCATCCTCTCCGGTTGTGAAAAATGTCAGATAACCAAGAAGTTCATAGGCAGCCCGAATCACCCGGTCTAGGCCGGGTCCGTTCAAACCGATTTCTTGAAGAAACAGTTCTCCGTCTTCGGCGTCGAGTTCTAAAATTTCAAGTTCGATTTTTGCACAAACACTAACAGCGCGAATTGCGGGACCCGCGACGAAGTCCTGCAATTGTAGTCTTTCAAGAGTGTTTTCGGTTGCACGAGAGGCATCAGATTCATCGACGTTTAAGACAAGCAACATCGGTTTTGCCGACAGAAATTGGAACCCACGGAGTAGTTTCATTTCTGTAGGTTCTAGCTCAAGCGCGCGAATAGGTTTCCCCTGCTCAAGCTGCACCTTGCACTTATCCAGAACAGAAAGTTCAGCTTCAAGCTCTTTGGATGGTCCCTTTTTTCGATCTTTCTCGATTCGATTCAGGCGCCGTTCAGCAACCGCGAGGTCAGCCAGAATTAATTCATCTTCCATAACTCTGACATCTCGGTTTGGATCGACAGATTCGGCAGGATGGGGAATTGACTCATCATGGAACGCCCTGACTACGTGAAGAACCGCATCAGCGTCCCGATAGGCTGCAACGTCGACGAGTCCACCGACGCCTGTGCCGCTGCCACGGCGACCGGTCATATCGATCAAATTAACCGTGGCTGGCGTGTGTTTTTTTGGAGTAAATAATTCGCTTAGTCGATCGAGTCTCTCGTCAGGTACTTGAGCAACAGCAACAGTAGTGTCATGCGCACTGGAAGCTTTGTTTCCGGTGTGGTGTGCTTGAGCAAGCAACCGGAAAAGTGTTGTTTTGCCTACGGATGAGAGACCAATTAGTCCGGCTCGGAGCATGTTTCGTCGGAAAGTGTCTCACATCACTCACGCGGGTGGTGCATCGAAGAATGAATAAATGCAAAATATTTAACGTGAAGCATTAAAAATGCTTATTTTGTCGTTGACAACCGCGAAGCCGTTGCCTACGATAACGAGTGGATTTTTATGGTTTTTATTGGAGTAATTAGGTGCTTCGGGGTAATTTATACACGAAAATAGATGACAAAGGTCGGTTGAAGATACCAACCGCCTTTCGTGCGCTCATCGCAGAAAAGTACGGGGAAGCGCTCTATGTTACGAGCGTAACTGGTGAATCTGTGCGTATTTACCCAATGCCGGTTTGGGTTCGTATTGAAGAGAAGCTTGCACAAGTTCCGTCAACTCACCCGTCACGTCTACGTTTTTTCGATCGAGTGAATTATTTTGGCCAACCGGCAGAATTTGACAAGCAAGGCCGCGTTTCTATCCATGGCCGGCTTCGAGAGTCGGCCCAGATGTTGGGGGCTGTTGACGTTTTCGGTCAGTACGACTATTTGGAAGTATGGAATCACGAACGCTTCGTTCGGCGACTCGAGCAGGAGCCGTTCACCGATGACGACGCACGGTCGTTGGCTGATTTTGGGATTTAGGATCCAATGCAGACTTCTTCCAGCCCTCGTCACGAACCGGTCATGCCCTCCGAAGTAGTGACGATGCTGAGGGCCGAAGGCGGCGGTGTTTTTGTGGATTACACCGTAGGAGCAGGGGGTCACACACGCAAACTTCTTCAGAGCGGGGCCGACCGAGTCCTGGGATTCGACCGTGATGCTGACGCACTGAAAGAGGCTGCGATTAATTTACATCAGTGGCACGACAGTGTGGATTTAGTGCACACAGATTTTCGTGAGTTTGTGAATGCGCTCAATGACCGCGGTATTTCAAGCATTGACGGGGCTTTGGCCGACCTCGGGGTTTCAACAATGCAGTTAGATGGTTCTGGTCGTGGGTTTAGTTTTCGTAGAGATGAACCTCTTGATATGAGGATGGATCGGTCGGCTGGCTTGACAGCAGCTGAAATGCTTAGTGCTGTAAGTGAGTCCGATCTTGCTGATGTTATCTATCAATTTGGTGAAGACCGGCACGCCCGTCGGATCGCCAGATTATTCGTCGCGACACGTGACCATACGGACGTGGAGACTACTGGACAACTCGCTGAACTTGTACGTCGAGCGGTTCCGTATAGAGGGTATCAGCGTATTGACCCTGCAACCAGAACGTTTCAAGCCCTGCGCATCTGGGTAAACAGAGAGCTTGACGCACTCGATGAGTGGCTCCTCGCCGTATGTCGCAGGCTAAAGGCCGGTGCGCGATTCGCGGTTCTCACTTTTCATTCGCTCGAAGATCGTGTCGTTAAACATACGTTTAGGAGTCTTGAACGTAACGGCGATATCAAAATAAAAATTGTCACGAAAAAACCGCTTCGACCTTCGGTTGAGGAAGTCTCTCGAAATCCACGAGCCCGTAGCGCAAAATTGCGCGTTGCCGAGAGGGTGTCATGAATCGCGGAGATTTTGAGTACGACATTAAGAAAGACATTCGAAATAACCCAATTGTCCGAGAAGTAGACGAGGCGCGCCTCAATGAACTATGGCGGTCACTCTGTATCGGCATACTTCTAGTAGGAGTGTTAATTTTCACCGCTTGGCAGCATTTTGAACTGCGTCAGCATAATTACGAGATTGGCGAAATGCAGCAACAGCGCATGAGAGAACTTGAAGTTAATCGCCATTTGCGTCTTGAGATAGAGACATTACGATCTCCCGCCCGTATTGAACGTATTGCAACGGAGCAACTCGGTTTGGTAGAGCCCACGAGCGACGTTGCTTTGGTGATCGAACGAGTCGTCCAGGCACCTGTGCCGGATCGTTCATTAGTCGTTGTTCGACACCTTAATGAGAGTGGCACCAGTCGACACATGACCCAAAGTCTAGAGAGTGTTCGTGAAAGACGTAGTGACGAACTATCGGTAGGCATAACACCGGAAGACAAATTCAGCTACGAATTACAGCTCAGAGGCAGTCAATCACCTGCAGAGCAGGAGGTAGTAGTTGGTTCAGCGGACCAACCGTAGTAGGAGCGGGTTGCGTGGTCTCTGGGACCGTTTCCTCGGTCGCGCTCCGCGTCGCGCGAGGAAGATAGGCGCCAGTAATGACTGGCGACGTGTTGTGCGTGGTCGCGTGCTTGTCGCTGGGGTTATTTTTGGTATTTGGACAGTCGGTATTGAGGCGAGGCTTGTCTATTTGCAGGTAATAGCTCATGAACGTCTCGTTGCCCGTCAGAATGAACAGAAAGACCGAACGCAAACTCTTGTTCCAAAACGCGGTGAGATTGTCGATCGGAATGGACAGATTCTTGCATACAGTGTTGATGCCGACACCATTTATGCGGTGCCTAGTCAGATTGAGAATCCAACTAATACAGCCAAAGCGCTTTGCGGTGCCCTCGATGCTTGTGCAGAGGTTGGGCGATCAAAACTCACTTCTCTCCTTAGCAACAAGAAGCAATTTGCGTACGTCAAGAGACGAGCGTCCCTAGAGGAGGCTCGTCGGGTCGCTGCACTTGGTCTTCAGGGTGTTGGATTTTTGCAAGTAAACCGTCGCTATTATCCCAATCGAGAATTGGGTGCACATCTGCTTGGTTATGTTGGTATCGATAACCAAGGTTTGAGCGGTATCGAATCGACCTATGACGAAGATATCAGTGGTACTCCAGGACAGGTCTTAATCCAGATTGATAACCAAAAAAACGCGTTTAGTCGGATTGAGCGGTCACCGACACCGGGAGCGACAGTCGAGTTAACGATCGACAAGTACTTACAACACATTGTTGAACGTGAACTCAAAGCTGGTATTGATGGATATGATGCTGATGCCGGGACTGTTGTGATGATTGATCCAAAAACCGGGGAAATTCTGGCACTGGCAAGCGAGCCGTCATTTAACCCTAATGTGTTTTCTGATTCGACAACCGAACAACGGCGGAATCGTGCGGTCCAGGATATTTACGAACCTGGGTCAACTTTCAAGGTGGTAACTGCGTCTGCGGCGTTGGAAGAACAAGTTGTAGAAAGCGATGAGATTTTTGATGTGAGTGCGGGGTCCATCACCATTGGAGGGGATGTGATTTCAGACTTTCATCGCTATGGAGAATTGTCGTTTACCGACGTTATGGTCAAGTCCAGCAACGTTGGTGCGATTGAGGTCGGCTTTAGGTTGGGGCAAGAACGACTCAGTCGGTATGTGCGCCGCTTTGGATTTGGTCAGTCCCTGTCTCCGGACTTTCCTTCGGAAAACCCTGGAATAGTTGGCGATCCTTCGAAACTGACCATGCGAGGCCTTGCGTCGATGTCCATGGGTTACCAGGTTGCGGTTACGCCGCTTCAGATGGCGGCTGCAATAGGCGCTGTTGCGAATGGGGGAGAACTAATATCGCCTCGAGTAGTTCGTTCTATTACTCAGAACGGTGTACGGGTAGTTTTAGAAAAACGTGTGATTCGTCGAGCCATTTCAATAGATACTGCGGCAGAGGTCACGGGGATCATGGAGGAAATTGTCGAGCGTGGAACTGGCCGACGAGCTCAAGTCCCAGGATATTCGGTGGCAGGAAAGACGGGTACAGCCGAAAAGCTTATTGATAAACGGTACTCCCACTACGACCACAACGCGTCATTTGTAGGCTTTGTCCCGTCTGATGACCCCCGTTTAGTCATGATCGTCATGATCGATACACCCCGGTCGGCAATTATCAATGGTGTTCGTCAAAGGGCTTATACCGGTGGACTTGTTGCCGCTCCGATTTTTCAGCGGATCGCAGCGGCTTCTCTGCGGCACCTTGCCGTTCCACCCAGTGTGCATCCGGAAGTGCCAGTGATCGTGGAACGTCCCTTGCCGATTGGTGAGGAGGAATCGTTACTAACGACCGTGTCATTCAATACACCGGACGAAAAAGAGGAAGCGGTTGTTGATTTCGGTTTGATGCCGGACTTGCGTGGTTTAAGTATGCGTCAGGCCACGAAGGTAGTCGGTAAGTTCGATCTGAGAATCGAATTTATAGGGAGCGGTGTTGTGGGACGCCATGAACCGTTACCAGGCACCGCGATCGAACCTGGCTCGACGGCAAAAGCATGGCTTGACCGCCACACATGGTCTTTGAACAGGGAGTTCCGTTGAATATCGGGGAATTGCTCTCTCGGTCTGGTGTTGACGTCTCGCCGGGCGTACTTACGGGTGACGTGAGTGTCATTTCTCCGACAGGTGTTTTCTTGGATTCGCGAGAAGTTGGTGCTGCTGGGATTTTTGTGGCGGTACCCGGTTTGCGAACTAACGGTGTTTTGTTCGCAGACCAAGCGTACTCACGCGGGGCAGCTCTTGTCGTTTCGGAGGAAGATGCGCCGCCTGGGATATCCAAGCCATGGATTCGCGTGGCTGATGCCAGAGGCACACTTGCTGCGCTCGCCGCCAACTTTCACGACAATCCAAGTCGATCACTCTTGGTCGTGGGCGTAACTGGTACTAATGGGAAGACAACAACTACCTATCTAATCGAATCAATTTTTCAGCGAGCTGGAATAGAAACAGGGCGAATAAGCTCCGTTTCCAATAGTCTGGCTGCTGATCAACCGGACAAACCGTCAACGCACACTACGCCGGAAGCCCCGACCCTGCAGTCGTGGCTGTCGTCGATGCGCGACCGTTCTACGCAGGCGTGTGTTATGGAGGTGTCATCACACGCGCTTGCACAGCAACGTGTCGACTACGTTCAGTTCAAAGCAGGTGTATTCACCAATCTCTCACAAGAGCATCTTGAGTTTCATGGTGATATGGCGCATTACTTTCGGGCTAAGGCACGACTATTTGAAATGTTGTCAGCCGACTCTCCTGCTGTGGTCAATATTGATGATATGCATGGCCAAGAGCTTGCGAAGACGGCAGGATGCCCAGTGACCTATGGACTTGATAGCAGTGCGGACATAACACCAGACAGACTTTCACTCGAACGGGATGGCACGCATATAGAGGCTCGCACGCCGCGCGGAATGTTGCACCTTACGTCTCCCCTGGTGGGTCGAATTGCTGCGTACAACATTGTAGCGGCGGCAGCGACCGCGGTATCGCTGGATATCTCATTTCGGGGAATCGAAGACGGTGTGCGGACATTCACGGGTGTTTCTGGTCGCATGCAAAAAGTAAGTAACGATCGTGATGACGACCTTGTGGTGATGATTGATTTTGCTCATACCAATGATGCGCTACGTGGTTTGCTTGAAGCCGTTCGTCCTTTAACCCGTGGACATGTGGTGACCGTGTTTGGTTGTGGTGGGGATCGAGATGTTGCCAAGCGCCCGCTTATGGGTGCTGTAGCGGCGAACATGAGCGATCGGGTTGTACTGACTTCTGATAATCCCCGTTCAGAACAGCCGCTCGACATCATTGCCGATATTGAGCTCGGCCTTGCCAATACCACGACACCTTACGTCACCGTTCCGGATCGAGAAGAAGCAATTATGCGAGCAATTATTGAGGCAGATGCAGGAGATATTGTGGTGATTGCTGGTAAGGGACACGAGCAGTATCAAGAGATTGGCACACAGTTATTGCCTTTCGAAGACGGCAGTGTTGCACGGATGGCACTGTCACGACGGCATGCCTCGACAAGGGTGGGATGAAGGGGTGGTGGAAGAATCTCGGTCGTTGGTTTTCCGGACTGACGAACTTGTTCAGGCGGCTGATGGCGAATTGTTATGTGGGGTGGCAGATCGAGAATTTGACGACTTTTCCATCGATAGTCGGCAGATTGATCCCGGAGCACTGTTTTTTGCGATTAAAGGCGATCGTTTCGACGGCCATGATTTTGTGGCTGACGCGGTACGAAACGGAGCGGCTGGCGTGATCATTAATGATCCTTCTGCTGTTGTGGCGGCGAAGGTCGTGGATAAACAAGATGTGACCGTTGTGGTCGTCAAAGATACTACCCGGTCACTTCAGACGATTGCACGTCATGTTCGTCGTCGGTCTCGTGCGAGAGTTGTTGCGATTACAGGGAGTATCGGTAAGACCACAACAAAAGAATTATCAGCTGCGTTTATTGGCATTCAACGACGTGTGTATCGAAATATTGGCAACCTAAACAATCACATCGGATTGCCTCTTTCACTTCTTCAACTTCGGCATCAGCCCGAGGTAGCTGTAGTCGAACTCGGGATGAATCATGCGGGAGAAATTAGAACACTGGTTGATATTGCTGAGCCGAATGTGCGGGTGTGGACGAACGTTGCTGAGGTACATGCGGCGAATTTTGCGTCCATAGAAAACATAGCGGATGCAAAGGCTGAATTACTCGAAAGTTCGTGTTCCGATGATCATCTCGTCGCTAACGCTGACGACAAGTTGATCATGGATCGCGTTGGTCAATTCCCTGGTTCTGTGACGACCTTTGGTCTAGGCAAGGTCTCGGACGTGAGGGCGATGGCGGTGCAAGATTCCGGACTCGATGGGGTCAGCGCGACCGTTGAAACCCCAAGGGGAGCTGGGTTATTGCAGATGCCGTTGATTGGTATGGGAAACGTCGAGAATGCATTAGCGTCCATTGCGGTCGCGCTGCAGTTTCAAATTCCACTCGACGCGATGCTCGATGTATTAAAAAAGTTTACACCGCCAGATCGGCGAGGTTTTGTTACGCATCTTTCCCAAGGTGTGACGATTGTGGATGATTCTTACAATTCAAATCCGACCGCGCTAGAGCGAGCTCTTGAGTCAATTGGACGAACTTCTGGGTACCGACGTCGTGTGGCAGTCCTGGGAGAGATGCTCGAACTAGGGACTCGTTCGAAAGCCCTGCATTACGACTGTGGAAAAAAAGCAGTGAACTCTGGATTTGAACGCATCGTCGGCATCGGTGGTGAGAATGTTGAGGCTTTGCTAGCGGGAGGCCAAGACGCCGGATTGGATTCTGATGCGGTATTTAGCTGTGCCAATAGTGAAGAGGCAATTAATGTTGTCTCCCGATTAATCGAAAAAGAAGATCTCGTGCTCGTTAAGGGGTCACGGGGAGTGCAGACGGATCTTGTAGTGGATCGACTTAAGGTGGATTGGTCCTGATGCTCTATCACTTGTTATTTCCGTTACATACGGACTGGGGTGTATTAAATGTCATTCAGTACATCACTTTTCGTACGGCTGCGGCGAGTTTGACTGCCTTTGTTTTATCTCTTTCTTTTGGTCCGTTAGTTATTAAGTGGCTACGTGTATTACAGATTAAGCAGGTGGTGCGGGATGACGGGCCAGCCACGCATGCTGCGAAGGCTGGCACACCTACAATGGGTGGTTTGTTGATCCTTGCTGCGGCTCTTATACCGACACTTCTGTGGGCTGATTTGACCAATAAGTATGTCTGGATAGCTGTGGTTTCGACAGCCAGTTTCGGTGCGATCGGATTTGTAGACGACTATTTGAAAGTTGCACGAGAAACACCGCGAGGCTTGTCGGTTCGAGGGAAACTGCTTGCTCAAGGTGTCGTAGCTCTCGCGGTCGGTCTGGCGTTGATTGAATTAGCACGAAACAATCTTTACAACACGGACATAATCTTTCCGTTCTTTAAAGAGTTCACACCTGACATCGGTTGGTTGTATGTGCCATTTGCGATGATTATCCTTTTGATGACATCGAATGCGGTCAACCTGACTGATGGTTTAGATGGGTTGGCGATTAGTGTTTTCACGGTTGCCGCCGGTGCCTTTACAGCATTGACATACGTCAGTGGCCATGCGGTTATCGCGGACTTTCTTCTAATTGTTCGGTTTCCTCCAGCAGGGGAATTAACAATTTTTTGTGGTTCTCTCGTTGGTGCTGGTCTCGGATTTCTTTGGTACAACTCTTATCCTGCTGACGTATTCATGGGTGATGTCGGTTCGCTCGCACTCGGCGGTGCGTTGGGGACTGTTGCTCTCTTGATCAAGCAGGAGTTGTTATTGCCAATTGTTGGAGCGGTTTTTCTTATCGAAATGATATCGGTTGTTATTCAGGTTGGTTCTTTTAAGTTGACAGGGCAACGTGTGTTCAAAATGGCACCGATACACCATCACTTTGAATTGGTTGGATGGAGCGAGCCAAAAATCATCAGCCGTTTTTTGATCGCAGCGATTGTTTTTGCGTTTTTTAGTTTGGCGACTCTCAAATTGAGATGAGTGAATTTTCTGTTTCCGGTTCGAATGTTGTTGTCATGGGTGCTGCTCGAAGTGGTGTTGCCGCTGCCAAACTGTTGGTGCGTCGTGGAGCGCGTGTGACGCTGAGTGACCTACGTACCACAGTTGAAAATGCTGACGAATTACGAGCGAATGATATTGACCTCGAACTCGGTGGTCATCGCATGGAAACCCTACAGGCCGCTGACCTAATCGTGCTAAGCCCAGGAGTGTCTCCGCATCAATCAGTTGTTGAAACCGCGAGACGTCGCGGTATGCCAATGATCAGTGAAATTGAGCTTGCGGCACGTTGGTTGCGCGGTCGGATCGTGGCAGTGACAGGAACGAAAGGTAAATCAACAACGACGGTACTGACTGGACGCATGTTTGCCGAAGGCGGTCGAAATGCTGTCATCGGGGGGAATATTGGTACTGCGCTGAGTAGTCAAGTTGAAGAATCGAGGCCTGATGTTGTTCATGTCGTTGAGGTGAGCAGTTTCCAATTGGAATTTATCGACACGTTTAGGCCTTGGATAGCGGTTTTTCTCAATCTCTCTCCAGATCATCTTGATCGGCACGAAAGTTTCCAAGCTTACGTTGAGGCGAAGGCTCGAATTTTTTCAAATCAGACAGAAGACGACGCGATGGTCATCAACGCCGACGATCCGCGTGTACTTGAGATAGCTCGCCGTAGCCGTGCGCGACGTTGTCGCTTTTCCATTAAGTCAACACCAAATGACGAGATTACGGTTACTGACAACGCGATTACTCGTCGAGCGGTTGATGGGGTTCAGCGGCTAGTGCCTCTCTCTGCTGTGCAGGTTCCGGGGCAGCATTTGCTTAGTGACATCGTTGCTGCGACTGCAGTCGGCTCACTCGCCGGAGTTGATGCTGAATCAATGACGCGTGCGGTGGGTACGTTTACGGGTCTTGAGCATACCCTTGAATTCGTTCGAGAGGTAAACGGTGTTCGTTACGTTAACGATTCTAAAGCAACCAATATGGTTGCTGCACGTGAGGCGATCGAGTGTTTTGGAGTGGGCTTGGTCGTCATTCTCGGCGGTCGGTTTAAGGGCGGAACTTTCGAAGAACTCTGTCCAGGACTTATCGATCGAAAAGCTGTAGTGGTCGCTATTGGTGAAGCGAGAGGTCAGATACGGAAAAGTCTCACCCCGACTATTGATGTCCGAGATGCCAAAACCTTAACGCAGGCTGTTGAGATTGCCGCGACATTAGCTTGTAAGGGCGGCACCGTGCTACTGGCACCTGCTTGCGCCAGTCTTGACATGTTTCGCAACTATGTTGAGCGAGGAGATGAATTTAAGCGTGCAGTGAAAATGATCGCTGATCGATTTAGTCTTGATAGAGGTGAATAAGGACGAGGTTTTTCGATTTAACGAGAAGCGTTAGGGGCACGATGAGAAGTGAGCGGTGATCAGTCATCAGTCGAACTATGCCGTGGAGAGCTGGCCGCTGGGAACGCAGGCTGCCTCGGTTTGCGAGGCTTGTGTCTTCACTCTGGTCCGACTGATGACTGTTGACCGTTTACGACGGGGTGCACTGTTTGTATCGGGTGAGTCACCCAAAAGCTTTAGGTTGGGAGACTGTCGAGGCCGGAGAGTATGGCTCGAAAACTAAAAACGGACAAGCTTTTGTTTTGGGCGACACTAGTCCTGCTTGGGTGCAGTGTCGTAATGGTCTACAGCGCGTCTGCAGATTTGGCAAATGATCGGCAGCAAGCTCCTTATTTTTATCTCATGCGGCAGTTGATGTGGGCTGTGTTCGGGTGCCTTCTTCTGTCAGCGGTGATGCAAGTGGACTATCGGTTGTTCAAGAAATCGCAAGTAATGTGGTCTGGCGTAGTTGTTTCAGGCGTAGCACTCGTAGCAGTGTTATTTGGGCCGGAGATCAATGGAACTCGACGCTGGTTTGGTATTGGCAGCTATGGGATTCAGCCTTCGGAGTTAGCGAAGGTTACTATCATTGTTTTTACTGCTGCGTTCCTTGAAAGAAGGATGGACCGCATTAATGAACCTTCGTACTCACTCCTCCCAATAGGTATTGCCACTGGGGTTGTTACGGGGCTAATTCTGTTGCAGCCTGATTTTGGTACTGCCGTTACGCTGCTCGTTATTGTGGGGGCGATGGTCTTTACAGCGGGAATCAGCTACCGCTACATCATTTCGAGTGTGTTGATTTTGACACCAATATTGGCAGCGATTCTTTGGATCGAACCGTATCGCCGTGCCCGTTTGTTTAGTTTTCTTAATCCATGGGCTGATTCAATTGGCGATGGCTACCAACTGGTCCAGTCGCTGATTGCTGTTGGAACTGGCGGAGTGTTTGGTCGAGGAATGATGGATGGTGTGCAAAAACTTGGCTACCTTCCTGAACCGTATACCGACTTTATTTACGCGGTAATTTCAGAAGAGACTGGCCTGATCGGAGCGACCGTCATTCTTCTCTGCTTTGTGGTGATTACTTGGCGTGGGCTTCATGTGACACGGCATGCCCCAGACCGGTTTGGGGCTTTACTGGCTCTAGGCCTAACAACCATGATTGCCCTTCAAGCGTATATCAACATCAGTGTGGTTCTTGGTCTGTTGCCGACAAAAGGAATTCCTCTGCCTTTTGTCAGTTCAGGTGGTTCGTCACTATTGATCAGTTTACTTGGCATGGGGATGTTGCTGAATATTTCGCAGTACGCGTCGGCTGAAACATGACATGGATGAAGAGCAAGCAACCGGCCGTTGTTTCTGGATTATTGGTCTTGATTGGAGCTGATGTCACTGAGAGTACTTTTTGCGGGCGGGGGAACAGGGGGACACCTTTTTCCAGGGATAGCAGTCGCGCGAGCATTGGTCGATCGTTATCAGGACACCGATATTGTTTTTGCCGGAACAGGACGAGGGCTGGAAGCACGGGCTGTGGCGAAAGAAGGATTTATTTTCAAGAGAATCCGAAGCTCAGGGTTGGTCGGCAAGTCAACGGTTGCAAGGCTATATGCCTTGATGTTGGCACCAGTTACATTGCTGGATACGGTACGTATTTTGTTTCAGACCAGACCAGATTTGGTGATCGGGTTAGGCGGGTACAGCGCTGGTCCTCTGGTTCTGTTCGCTTCATTGACTGGAAAGACAACGATGCTGCTTGAACAAAATGTTGTGCCGGGAATGACGAATCGTCTATTAGCTTCATTCGTCCGCGCGGCTGCTGTTTCCTACGAAGAGTCAGCGCCCTTTTTCGGAGACAAGGCTTTTGTGAGTGGGAACCCCGTGCGAAAAGGGTTTTTTATGGCGCCAGATTCTCAATTGAGTAAGTCTCGTCGACCGCGTGTCTTAGTGGTTGGCGGTTCTCAGGGTGCTCATGCCATTAACGAGGCGATGATGGAGGCGGCTCCTATTATTGCTCGAGTACCCGGAGGTATTGACGTTACGCATCAGACCGGAGAGGCAGATGTTGATATCGTGCGTGGTGCTTACCGTCGCGCAGGGATTGATGCGCAAGTCGAATGTTTTTTTGACCTGATGGATGAGGAAATGCATGCGGCCGATCTGGTCGTGTGCAGGGCAGGTGCGACGACACTTTCCGAAGTCGCAGCTGCCGGGCGACCGTCACTGATCGTGCCATTTCCACATGCGGCGTATGACCATCAGCGAAGCAATGCGCAGGTAATGGTAGATGCTGGTTCTGCTGACCTAGTAGATGAAACAGATCTAAGCACGTGTTTCGCAAATAGATTATTGGATTTGATCGCGGATCGTGAGCGTTTGCAGGCGATGTCACAAGCGGCTTTTCGTCTCGCAAGGCCTAACGCTGCGGAAGCAATCGTGAACCGAGTCACTGAGTTGTTAAAGCTTTCGACTTCTTAAAGTAGGACGAATGTGTGCTTGAACAAGTTAAACGTGTGCATATGGTTGGCATCGGCGGGATTGGAATGAGTGGTATTGCGCAACTTCTCCACACTCTCGGTTATGAGGTTGGTGGTTCGGACCTCGTATTGTCGCAGTCCGTTCAGCGGTTGCAGAACGCCGGAATCAGAGTGTGCAAAGGACATGATTCAAGTTATCTCGATGCGCCAGATCTAGTCGTGGTCTCGTCTGCAGTGCCGGACAATAACCCTGAAGTGGTTGAGGCAAGGCGGCGGCAAATACCGATTTGTGGTCGCGGAGAGATATTGGCAGAGCTTGCACTTCTCAAGCAGTCTGTGGTGGTAGCTGGATCGCACGGCAAAACTACGACTACTTCAATGGTTGCTGTCTTGTTGGAGGCAGCTGGTTTCGATCCGACGGCTGTGATCGGAGGAGTAGTGCGGGCATTTGGTGGCAATACCAGGCAT
>Ga0310124_10000610_pt1 | contig 24810 bp, 24 predicted proteins | sample CB11b_AW_Bot5_MG_FD_203507 | JGI IMG/M metagenome (GOLD analysis project Ga0310124, IMG submission 203507) | Marine microbial communities from Western Arctic Ocean, Canada - CB11b_AW_Bot5 | ecosystem: Environmental > Aquatic > Marine > Oceanic | place: Canada: Western Arctic Ocean | collected...
CGACAATGCCGATCCGAATCAGATCCTGTGCCATGGTAGATTGTCCTGTGCGGAATTGAGTTGCCAGGCGGCAAATGAGTGTCTATCGCCTTGTAAGCGTGTTGGAGCGAATAGTTTAGCATGTCAGGGGCGATTGTAAATAGGCCCCGAACGGAAACACCCTGTACGCTGAAAAACGACCAGATAGCGTGTCCGCAGGCATTGGCTGAAGCCGATCAGTGTGGTATATTGCCGGGCTCGAGCGATTCTATCCAACCGTCTAACTAATCGCCGCCAACGTTTGTCTGGCGGTGTTGATTGTGGATGAACTGATGCAGGAAAATCACTTAGGCCTGTTGTGCGACGTGGGTGAACTGAGCGCCCTGCTGGGCAGCAGTGCGGACATCGAGACCTTTCTGCAGCGCATCGTCGAGGCTGTGGGCCGGCATATCGATGCCGAGGTCTGTACGATCTACGTCTACGAGGAAGCGGTCGGCGAGCTCGTGTTGAAGGCGACCGTCGGTCTCAACCCGTCGTCTATCGGGAGTATTCGCCTGCGCCTGGGCGAGGGCCTGGTCGGAACTGTTCTGGAGCGCGGGCAGATTGTGTGCGAGAAGGTGGCCAGCCAGAGTCCGGCCTACAAACATTTCGACGACATCAATGAAGAGCCGTTCGAGGCCTTCCTGGCGGTGCCGATTCTCCGTGGAATCGAGAAAATCGGAGTTTTGGTTGTGCAGCGCCGGGTCGGGCGCCCGTTCAGCGAGAACGATGGTATGGCTTTGCGCGCCACGGCATCGCAGCTCGCCAGTGCGATTGAGAATGCTCGGATCCTGATGGCGATGCGGACCCGCCGCAAAGAGCAGCGAGGGACCGATACAATTACCGGCCTGCAGATGATCAAGTGCCAGGTGGCGGCGGAAGGATTCATCGTGGCACCCGCTTTTGTCTTCGATCGGGACAAGACCTTTCGCATCATGCGCGAACACGGTTTTGTGCGAACCTACAACCTGGAAGACTTCGAACGTGCCATGGCCGTGACGGAGCAGCAGATGAAAGCGCTGCAGACGCGCGTCGAAGAGCGCCTGTCGGGTGTGGCGGCATTGATTTTCGACGCGCATCTGATGATGCTGAAGGATTCTGAATTCGCCGGTGCCATGGTTCGCCGTATCAAGCAGGGCGTCAATCCGCCGCGGGCCTTGATGGACGTTGCTGCTGAGTTCGTCGATGTTTTCTCCCACAGCGAAAATGCCTACATGCGCGAAAAGTCGAAGGACGTCGAGGACCTGGCGCTGCGCCTGTGCAACAATCTGGTTGGGGCAGAGCTGCAGTCGTCGACTGACTGTTCGGGGCGCATCGTCATTGCTCGCGAACTTTACCCGTCCGAGATGCTCATGTTATCGACGGAGAACGTCGGCGGTGTGATTCTCGTCAGTGGTGGTGCGACATCGCACATCGCAATCCTGGCGAATTCGCTTGGCATCCCGATGGTCATTGCCGACCGGCCGCGGCTGATGCGTTTGCGTGACAACGTCGAGATCCTTCTGGACGGGCATACCGGCGAGATTTACTTGAACCCGCCAGCCGATCTGGTAGAGCATCACAAGCGCGATGCAACCGTTGACCTGGAAGTGCTTAAAGCCCGTATGCAGCCCGAGACGCGCACTGCGGACGGCGCCCGTGTCCACCTCATGTCGAACGTCAATCTCCTGATCGATGCGACGCTTGCCAACGATATGAAATCCGAGGGCGTCGGACTGTATCGCACTGAGTTCCCGTTTCTTGTGCGCGCCGATTTCCCGTCGGAGGAAGAGCAGTTCGCGGTGTACCAGAGGCTATTTCGGAAGGTCGCGGGCCAGCAGGTGAGTCTGCGTACTCTCGATATCGGGGGCGACAAAGTGCTGGCCTATTACGATAATCCGAAGGAAGCCAATCCGGCCCTCGGTATGCGTTCGATTCGCTTTGCGTTGGGACATCGCAACATTTTACAGCAGCAAGTCCGGGCGACGCTGCGAGCTGCGGTCGGCAGTGACATCAAATTGCGCATCATGTTTCCGATGATCGCTGCGGTCGACGACTTTCAGGCGGCGCGGGATGTGGTGCGCGAATGCGCTGCCGCCCTGGAGCACGAGGGGGTGCCGCACTACCAGGATCCGCAGATCGGTATCATGTTGGAGATACCCTCGGTAATCGAGATTATTGAAGAGCTCGCCACGGAAGCGGATTTCATGTGCATCGGCACCAACGATTTCATTCAGTTCATGCTCGCCGTGGATCGCAGTAATGAGAAAGTGGCGCGCTACTTTTTGCCGCATCATCCGTCTGTGTTGCGGGCGCTGAAACGCATTGCCGACGCTGCCCGGCGGCACAACACCGATGTCAGTGTGTGTGGTGAAATGGCGCATGAGATTCGCTATCTCCCGTTTTTCGTGGGCATCGGTATCCGCACGCTCAGTCTGGCACCGCGGTATCTGCCATCTGTCCAGCGGGCGATCTCGGAGCTTACCGTTGCGCAGGCGGAGGCCGAGGTCGCGGCGATGCTCGCGGAATCGACAGTAAGTGGCGTAGAGGCCCAGATGAAATGCAGTGGCTCGTTGGCTACCACAGTTTAGCGCATGCAAAAAAAATCATTTAACATCCAATATTTCGCGATTCTCCGAGAGCAGCGCGGGTGCTCGGTGGAGATGCTCGAGAGTGCGGCGGTGACAGCGGCCGATTTGTATGCCGAGCTGCGGGCAGAGCATGGGTTCGAGCTGGGCACGGAATCACTGAAAGTCGCCATCAACGATGCGTTCTGCGATTGGAGCACACCGTTGCAGACGGGTGACGCCATCGTGTTCATCCCGCCGGTTGCCGGAGGCTGACAATGTTTGAACTTTCCGCGACCCCGCTCGAGGCTATTGATCTCAAGTCGAGCTTCGCCGATGTGCGTGCTGGCGGTTATGTCACCTTCGAAGGCTGGGTGCGGAATCACAATGAAGGCCGCGAGGTGCTGCGGCTGGAGTACGAAGCCTACGGGCAGTTGTGCCTGGCGGAAGCGTCGCGGATTATCACTGAAGCCAAAGAACACTTCGACATAATCCAGACGGCATGTGTTCATCGCACGGGTATGCTGGAAATCGGCGACATGGCTGTGTGGGTCGGGGTCAGCGCTGAACATCGCGGTCCAGCCTTCGATGCCTGCCGCTACGTCATAGACAATGTTAAAGTTCGTTTGCCGATCTGGAAGAAAGAGTATTACACCGACGGGGATTCCGATTGGGTCAACTGCGAACAATGCGCAGCGCATGGTCATGCGCACGGGGCTTGAGCCGGTTCCCGTCGTACGCTCCTGTCGCAATCTGACTGATCATCCCATTCGTAATTTTTCACGTCATCATCAGGCGTGAGATTACGGCGCAGGATTCACCCATACCCTCGTTTTTCGAGCGTCTCCTCGTCCATTCCCATGAAGTGCCCGATCTCGTGAAACAGGGTAATTGCCACCTCACGCTCGAGCTCGGCCGGGGCTGGGAAATCCTGCTCCAGCGGTCCGCGGAAAAGATGGATTATGTTCGGCAGTTCCATGTCCTGGGTCTGGCGTTCCGGCAGTGGGATGCCGGTGAACAGGCCGTACAACAGATCTGTTTTGTCGCCGAGCACTTCCTCGACCAGTTGTGGATCCGGCCAGTCGAGCACGACGACGGCAATGTTCTCGCGCTGCATGATCTCGCGGAACTCCGCCGGGATGCGTTTCAGCGCACGTTTGACCAGTTGATCGAAGTCGGTTGCTGCCATCAGGGTCCACGAAAAATTAAACTGCCAAAGATTTGCAACGGGATTTGCTCTCCGAAATCGTTGACGGCCCCGCGCAGATCTTTGAACGTGTCTTCCACTTCGATGTAGAGCGATTCGTCGTTGATCAGACGACTCAGCGTGATCTTGCCGGTTCTCAGTGATGCGCTGAACTTCCGCAGGTTTTTCATCATAGCTGCCGTGTCAGTGTATGGTTCGTTGTCGGTGCTAAGCTTGCCGAGCGGTGATCATTAGCGGCATATCTTCCGCGTAATGGCTGTCCCCGGCGAAGGCACAGGAAGACCCCGTCTACTTTGTCGAGGGTGTCAACGCCATGCCGCCCGTATGCCGTGCGATGCCATCGGGATTCCATTCGAATCCCAGCCCCGGACGATCGGGAATTGGCAGCATACCGTTATCGTCCATAGTCAGCGGTTCCGCGAAGATATCTTCGATATACGGCGCCGGGGTGATGTACTCGACCCATGGCGCATTTGCTGCTGCCGCCACGAGCTGCAGATCGGCCGCCAAGCCGACGGCGGTGTTCCAGCCGTGTGGCACCATCACGATCGCGTGGTCATCGGCGTACTGGCCGATCCGATGTTCCTCGCTCAGCCCGCCGACCTTGGTCACGTCGGGCTGAATATAATCGACAGCACCGCGTTCGATCCATTCGATGAAGGATTGTCGACGTGTCAGTACCTCGCAACTGCTGATCGGCACCGGCGAGTGTTCCCGCAGTTTTACATAGCCGTCGATATCGTCGGGGCGAAGCGCTTCTTCGAACCAGGTCACGTCGTAGTCGGCCAGCATCTTCGAGGTGTTGAGCGCCCACTTGTAGCCGTGCGGCCAGAAGGCATCGGAACCGCCGGCGTCGACCATGAGTTCGCAATCCGGACCTATGGTATCTCGGGCGGTTTTGACAATTGCCTCGTCGGTTCTCCGATCCTTGCGGCCGAATGGCCCCCAGCCAATCTTGAAGGCTCGGAAGCCGCGTGCCATGGCGGCTTGGAGTTGCTCGGCCATCTCCGGAGTGTCGGTCATCAGCATCGAACCGTATGGCTTGATGCATTCACGATAACGGCCACCGAGCAGGCGGCTGATTGGCTGTCCCGTGACTTTGCCGAAGATATCCCACAGCGCAATGTCGATGCCGGAGATCGCATGCGTGACCGAACCGCCGCGCCCCTGCCAGAACGTTTGCTGATGCAGCGTTTCGCTGACAGCGGCCGGATCCAGGGCTGAGGCACCATAGAGGAATGGATGTAGGACGGTCAGAGCCCCTGCCACCAGTGCTTCCGAGGTGTAGACGCTGCCGAGGCCGGTGATTCCTTCATCAGTGATTATTTCGACCAGCGTCATCAGGTTGCGCTCGCGGTCGCTGAACGCATCGTCCCAGCCGCCGTCGGGCGTTTCGCCGAAGAGCGGTAGTAGACGGATGTCTTTTATTTTCATGGATGGCTCCGGTTTGTGATGTGTCCGCAGACTGTCGACGCGGCAACAACGCCACCGCAAAGATCAGGTATTATATTGTCCAACAAATAAAAGACACGGCGCGGACGGCTTATTCTTGACAGTCTATTATCCGCTCTTTTGGCGTGCGGCTTTGCCTGACAGTTTCCAGTGCTAATTTAGCGGCTCTTCGTTTTATAGTTACTGATCCGCTACCCCACATGCGCATAACCTACAATTGGCAGAGAGAACCCGGCATCCGGCTCGTGCCTTCCCGTGACCTCGACAGTGGCAAACTGCAGGGGCCGTGCGTCGTGCGCAGGCCGGACGGCGGCTTTCGCCTGTTCTACACTGCGGTAGGCCCCGGCAAGCCATTTCCGAACTGCCAGGGCTACATCCTGAGCGCGGTCTCCGACGATGGCGTGAATTTCGAGAAGGAGCCGGGCTTTCGGCTGACGCCGCAGCGGGATATTCCGCACATGTCGCGACGGGTGCTGGTGCCGTCGATTATCAGTGTGGGCAATGGCTGGCGCATGTACTTCGAGTCGAGGGGGCCTGCTGACCGGCCGTTCGTGATTTGCAGTGCGTTTTCTATCGATCAATTGGCGTGGGAATTGGAGGACGGCATTCGTTTTCAGGCCACAGGCAGTACGGGAGGTCCGCGATATTTGGAATTGCCCGATGGCCGCGGGCGGTTGTATTGCTGCGGGGCGACGCCCGAAGAGCCGGAAACGGGCGGCGTCGTCAGCGCGATTACGACGGATGGACTCAATTTTGACATGGAGCCTGGCTATCGCATTCGTAACAAGCAGCACGACTATGACTCGGATGGCTGCACGGCTGCTCAGGTCGTTGCGACCGGAGACGGCGACTGGAGCATGGTTTTTTCCACGTGGCAGGACGCACCGCCGGGTGCCGACGTGCCGCCGCATCCCAGCACCGATTTGGAGGCGGACGGATCGAGTGCGGACTTCGCAGTTGCTTCGATCGCTTCGGACATGGGCGGATACCGCTCGCGGATTTTTATGGCGTCTTCGACGGACGGCCTTGTTTGGGAGCACGGCGAGTGCGCCATCGCCGGCGCCGGCTACGGCGGTGACGGGGCCGATGCGGTGCATGCCGAGGATATGTCGGTGATCCGGCTTGAGGACGGCAGGTATCGCATGTACTACGCTGCCTGCGACAAAGACGGAATCTGGTCCGTCACGAGCGCTGTCACAACATGAACGAACTGGAGAGTAGCGTGAATTTCTTTTCTGCTTTAATCGTCCGGCCGTTAGTCTGTCTCCTTGTTTGTGTGACCGCCTGGGCGGACGCCCCTGTGCCCGGCGATTCGGCGCGCGCCTACCTGGCGTTCGTCAATCGCGCCTGCGACCGTGTCGAAGCGGACCTGCCGAAGATCACTCGAGTTGCGGAGATCGCCGCGGATCGTCATATCAAAGGTGGCATCCTGCGTCTCCCATGGAACCATCAGGGGCTGCAGGACGAGTTGTGGGGACGCAGCGGCGGACTGATCCACATCGGAACACGTCGGCCGCACAAGCGCGATCGCAGCGCCGAGGAAAAGGCTCAGGACGTCGCCATTATCGGTTGGCAGCGAGCCCCAGTGGCGCACAAGCTGAATGAACTGAAGCAGCTGAAATCCGAAGGGATATACATCATCGGGTTCGGCCCGTGGGCGTTGCCGGAGCTGACCGAGTATGTTGATGTTTGCGATGCCTGGTTCGACAGCGGATTTGGCACCGACGACCGCGTTGTGAAGCTGGCCGACGGCAGCAGGGCAGGGCGCGGCAATATGCTCGTCGACATGCTGTATGGCTGGGCCTTCACAGCCGAGTATATCGCGGCGCTGACGCGCCGCGGCAAGATGCCGCCTGTTTGGCAGGCGTATCTATACGACGAAGGCATTGCCTGGGGCAACAAATACTTTCGCAAAGTCCAGTTTCACAATGATATCGAAGTGCCGCCACAGCCGGCCGGGGATTTGTCAAAACGCTACCTCACCCACATCCGGGCACTGGGGGACAAGTTCGGTCGCGAGCAGATGGCGAATACCAACAAAGCCGTCGACCTGATCCTCGCCGAGCGTCGCGAAGGGCGCAAGACCTTCTGCGCTTCCATGGGGCACGCGCCGTGGACTTTCGTCTGTGCCGATGAAGGCAAGGCCTGGGGTACCAATGTCGATATCCACAGCAACCTCCCTCGCCAAGTCGCGAGCTATATGAGGGACTCGCCGGACGGTGCGCTGGTGCTGCATGTTGGCTACTACGGCACCGACGCGAAAGCGCTTGAAATCTTCAGCAGCAAGCAGCAGCGTGTCATGTATATCAGTGCCAACACCGAGCGTGCCGGCGAGACCTCCTTGCTGACGGGCTTCGTAATTCGGGCGGTTCCGGAGGACGCGCTGGTCTATATCAATATGGGTATCGCCTTCGGCGACGCGTCCATTGAACTCGAGGGCTACCCGCACCGTATCCTGCCGCCCAGTGGTGTGATGCAACTGGTTGCGTACCAGTGTGTCAATGTCGAAGTCCTCAGCCGCATGGTGCCGGTGCCTGCACCGTAAAGATTCTACAGGTACTGCAAGACCTCACGCAGGTCTTTTTTCTCGATCACCACATCGGCGATCTCGTCGAGCCGAGGCGACTTCGAGTTGAAGGCGATACTTAGTCCTGCGATCTCCGCAATATGCACATCGTTTTCGTTGTCACCGATGAAAACGCATTCTTCGAGCTGCAGAGATTCTCGTTCGGCGATGACGCGTAAGCCGGTAGCTTTGTGTTCCATGTCGTAGGGCGTTGGTTCGCCACCGGTGATGTTTCCGGCGTCGTCGAAGAAAATGCGATTGACGAAGACGTCGTCGAAATGATCGGTACCCAGTAGCGTGTCGATGACGATATCGATGGAGCCGGAGATAATCGCCAGTTTGTAGCCTTGTTGCCGCAGTGTGTCCAGCGTTTCGATGGCGCCGGGCATCAGTGACAGTTGCCTGATGACTGCGAGCAGGTCGTTGCGGCGTTTGCCGCGCTCGTGCCAGGCGTCGATGTCGGCCTCGAACCACTGGGCGTAAGTGATTCGACCGTTCAGGTAGTCTTCATAATGGCGCCGGCGTTGATCCTTCGGCACATCGAACGCGTCATGCAGTGTTTTCCAGATGTACACGGTATCGTCGACTAATGTACCGTCGAGATCGAAGCAGATCAGTTTGTATTGCATGGCAGGTGACAGCCGGCTGCGGCTCATTTTGAGTTATTCAGTGATACAGTAGCGTCTGTAAGTGAGAAATCTGACTGAACATTACTGACGGGGATCCAGGATGGATCGTGTTGCCGGTTTGCTTTGTGCTCTGGTGTACGATCAATTATCCTTTCAGCTTTGGACACTGCACCGATGCAAATGACAAATGCGCCTAATTGACGGTATTCGCAGATTCCGCTGGTGTGATTATCCGGCTTGGGCGGTATGGCTGATCCATGCGCTGGCGCTGGTGCCACTAGCTGCTCTGATCATTTCCTTTCTGGTCGCACCCGGGCAGTTGGAGAGCGGCGAAATCCGTTTCCTGCCCGAATGCCTGTTCCGTGCTGTTTTCGACCGGCCGTGTCTGGGTTGCGGGATGACCCGGGCGTTCTGCAGTATCTCGCATGGCGACATCGCGGCCGCCGTCGATTACAACTGGCTGAGCCTGATCTACTACCCGATTTTCGTCATTGTAGCGCTGCTGGGAGCGATGTCTTTGATTAGTTATTTGCGTATCGTCCCGGACAAGGGGGGATGCCATGCTGCCTAATCCGTACGAGTCGCCGTCGCAGTACGAGCCGCCTGTGCAAAACGTCGAATATCGGTCGCGCAGTACCGAAGTGTTCGGATTTATTTCGTTTGTTGTCGGCCTGATCTCGTTGGTGGCCTCGCCGTTCAGCTGTTGCTGCAGCATCGGGAACATCATATTTCTGCCGATTCCGATCACCGGCATCGTATTGGGAATCGTGTCTATCTCGAAGTGCCGGGCTGAACCGGAACGCTATTCCAGCACACGATTTGGCATAGTCGGCGTCATTCTGTCGGCGGTCGCGGTCATTGTGATACTCGTCGTGTTCACGCTGCTGATCTTCATGTTCAATTCCGATCTGTCTGGAGAGCATTTGATCGAGGCTCTCGAGAAGTTGGAGACGTAACAGTGATCTGCCGACGTGGTCAGGCCTCATCCGTCCCAACTTTTACCGTGACCGCACCATCTGCGACGCCGATCCTGAAAGTCGAGCTATTCGGAAACAGCTCACCGTCGACCTGCACAGGCACCGGACCGTCGACGAGCATCTCGACGTGACGCGCCTGAATCCAGGCGTTGCCGCTGTGGTTGGAAACGAACAGACGTCGCAGGAAACTCGGGAGATGCCGGTAGGCGAAGACAAACCGGTAGACGTACTCGACCCGACTGCGGATCAGCGCAATGTCGAGAAGACCGTCGTCGGTGCGGCACTCTGGGGTCAGATCAAATTCGCCGCCATAGATGCGTGTGTTATTGACTACCACATCCGCTACGCTCCCTTCGTACCAGCGTTTTCCATCAACGAGAATTTCCATCCTGAATCGGCACTTGCTGAACATTGCCCGGACAGTCGCCAGTGCGTAGATGATATAGGCGTGGACCAGGCGCCGCAGTACGTGCTTCTGTAACCGCTCGGACATTTGATTCCGAAAGTGCAGGATACGTGCATCGAGCCCGACACTCAGGGCGTCGGCAAAGTAGTACCCGGACCAGGTGCCCAGGTCGAGTTTTTTGTCGATGCCGTTAGTAAGATTGGCGATCGCTGCTGGCAGATTCCGCGGGCCCAGCTTCAGTCGCAAGGATTTGGCGATGTTGTTACCGGTACCGAACGGGAGAAAAACATAGCGCGGCTGCGGACGCTCAGGATGGGATTTGGCGAAACGCAGCAATGTGTTGACCAGATGGAAATGCGTGCCGTCGCCGCCGATGCCGACGACGGCGTCGAATGTTTCCGACTCGAGCTTTCGACACAAGGTCTCGTTGAAATCGGTATCACAGATTTCCAGCAGTGTTGCATCGACCGAGTGTTCCTCGAGCAGTGCGCGCAGGCGTGGTATTTCCCGCTGGAACCTGCCGCCGCGGGCCCGGGGATTGTAGCAGGCGACAACTTTCACGGATTGACAGGAACCCGGTCGTAGCTGAGGTCGATACGGGTCACGGGTTCGCTGTTGCCGATATGCTCGTCGAGGATGTAGAACAACCGCTGGAAGCTCTTCTCGAGATTTTCCTGGGGAAGAGTGACGACAGCGTTTGCCTGGATCATTGATGCGGCGTTTGGTTGCAGGTACACGCGCAATTGGTCTTTATGCACCTGCACGATATGGACATCGAGATAGTTGCCTTTCGGATGTCCCCTTGCCTGTCTGAGAAACTCGAGTGCCGCCATAGCGCCGGCGTGCGTCAGTTTTTCGCCGGTGGCATACGAGTCGAGATCGGCGATCCCGGCGATTATCGGCAGTTTCGTCGGCGGTGTGCCCTCGGGTGGTACGATAACCACGCCATTCCCATCGATCAGTCGACCGGTACGTTTGACCAGGCAGGCGACCGGTGTGCGCCCGTAAATGGTCAGCTGCAGTGTGCCGGGCATGATGCGTCGCACATCCGCTTCCTGAATCAGTGGAATCTCCAACAGCCGTTGCCGCAGCTCCGTTGGCTCCGATTCATAGAGATTCATTTCGCCTTCCGTCAACTCCAGATGGCGACGGACGAAATCCTCGGTGACGATTCCCTGTTCGATACGGATGTTGATCTGCTCGATCGTGAAGTGCGGATTGTTCGAATAAAACAGTTGGCCGATACCATAATAAATGCCCCAGATCAGGCCGATAACTGCGCAGACAATAAACCCCCACAACGCCACGCGCGCCAGAATTATCAGGCGAGAATGGGCCGGCTTGTCCGTCTCCCGCGCAGGTTTTCGCGTTTCGACAGTTTTCACGTATGTTGTATGGTGCAAAAGGTGTAACGATCGATCCGATCAGTTACGAAAGTAACGCCCGGACGGCTGAAATGCAACGCAGAACAGATGTTATTCAATGACCGAGGAAGTTAACCCCAACTTTTCGTCACGTCTTTCCTGGACGTCTCGACCGAATGCACTGGCCCGGCTGCAGTGCAGTAAAGCGCATCTCGGTGTCCCGCTCCTTGACCTGACGCAGTCCAACCCGACGACCACCGGCTTGGTGTTCCCGCCGGCCCTGAGTGCCGCCCTTGATCATCCCGACGCCATGTCCTATGATCCGGCGCCGCGCGGACTTCCTGCCGCACGACAGGCGGTTGCAGATTATTATGCGGCAAAAGGCGCCGCTGTCGCATCGGATGACGTGATCCTGACCTGCAGCAGCAGCGAAGCCTACACCAATCTGTTCCGCCTGCTCACCGATCCCGGCGACGAAGTGCTCGTGCCGCGTCCCGGCTACCCCTTGTTTGATGACCTTGCTGCTCTCGAGAGCGTCGTGCCGGTGACCTACCCGGCGGTCTACGACCAGCGCTGGCGGATCGATACCGATGCGCTGTCGGCTGCGGTCTCTGCACGCACGCGTGCTGTCATCGCCGTCAATCCCAACAATCCAACGGGTGCCTGGTTGACCCGAGAAGCCTGGGACGCAATCTGTTCGATTTGTGTCACCCACAATCTGGCCGCGATTGTCGACGAGGTTTTTGCGGACTTCGCAATTGGCTTGCCGGAGGATGCGCTCACCACGGTTGTCGGGCAGCCGCCGATGCCGACGTTTGTCATCAGCGGTCTCGCGAAAGTGGCGGCACTGCCGCAGATGAAGCTCGGCTGGATCGCCGTATGCGGACCGCCGGCGTTGCGGGGCGCCGCCATCGACGGTCTGGAACTCATCGCCGATACGTTTCTCTCTGTGTCGACTCCGGTGCAGCTTGCACTGCCGTCGTTACTCGAGGCGCGCCACGATTTACAGGCGCAGATCCTGTCACGGCTGCGCTTCAATCTGGCAAGCCTGACTGCGGCTGTAGACGGCAGTGCCGCCGAGGTGCTGACTGTCGAGGGCGGTTGGTATGCCATCGTCCGCATGCCTGATCGGCACAACGACGAGGACTGGGCATTGCGTTTGTTGACCGAACAGGATGTGCTCATGCACCCAGGCTTTCTGTTTGACTTTGCCGAGGATCATTGTCTCGTCTGCAGTCTGCTGACACCGCAATCGGAGTTTGCGGCCGGCGTTGCGCGGCTTATGGATCTGATTGCGGCAGATTGACGCTCTGCGTCTCAGCGGTACGCGAAGAAGGTATAATCGTCATGCAGGTAGCCATGGACGACTTCGGTTCGGTTGATTCCGAGACCGTCGCAGAAGTCGAGGACGTACTCGACAGTTGGGCTGAAGAAGCTCGACTGGCTGGTCTGGTACAGGTTGAAACCGTAGGCAACCTGCGCCAGGGATACGGCACGCTCGACGATGCCCTCGAAGAACGGCTGGTCGCCGAACGCGAAGATGCCGCTGCTGACGATGTAATCGAAACGCTGCGTCGGCGGTGCCAGCAAAATGTTGCGTGACTCAAAGACGGCGGCCGGGCACTTGCGCTGCGCCAACTTGATGGCCTCCGGCACGATATCGTATCCGGTGAAATCGACGTCGATACCGCACGCTTCCAGGTACATCGCGAAGTCGCCGATGCCGCAACCGATGTCGAGGACGCTGCAGCCATCGAGCTCGCCGATCTGCAGAAATGCCTCGAACCGTACCTGCTGCGTCTGGCGCGAGTGCCAGTGCAGTGATTTGTACGAATCACCATGTCTCCGGACCAACTCCGAATAGACCTTGCGCTGCCGATCCTCGTTGTCCAGGAAGGCCGCTTGCGTGGTGTCCATCGCGATCATTTTAACCTGCTGATGCGGTCCATCGCTTCTTCCACGGCATCACGCTGATTGAAGGCGGACAGACGGAAGAAGCCTTCGCCGGCCGCGCCGAATCCGGAGCCGGGGGTGCCGACAACGTGAGCGTTCTGCAGCAGGTGATCGAAGAATCCCCAACTGTCATAGCCCGCTGGCGTGCGCAGCCACAGGTACGGAGCGTTGACACCGCCGAAGATGGTGAAACCGCAGGCTGCGAGACGCTCGTGCATGATTGCAGCGTTCTCGAGATAGAATGCGATGAGGCTGTGCACCGCGGCCTTGCCTTCCGGTGTGTAGCTGGCCTCGGCGGCGCGTTGCACGGGGTAGGAGACGCCATTGAACTTGGTGCTTTGGCGACGGTTCCACAAGCCGTGCAGCGCCACGGGGCCACCGCTCACGGTGTACCCCGTGAGTTCACGGGGCACCACCGTGAAGGCGCAGCGGGTGCCGGTGAAGCCGGCGCTCTTGGAATAGCTGCGGAACTCGATGGCAACCTCGCGGGCGCCGTCGATCTCGTAGATCGAATGGGGCAGGCCATCCTCGGTGATGTAGCCTTCGTAGGCGGCATCGAAAAGAATGATGGCGTTTCCTGCCCTGGCGTACTCGACCCATTTCGCCAGAACCTCGCGGGACATGACTGCACCGGTCGGGTTGTTCGGGGAGCAGAGATAGATCAGATCGACATGCTGCTCCGGCAGCGCTGGTACGAAGTTGTTGTCCTCGGTGCATGGCAAATAGACTACGCCATCGTAGCGGCCGTCGCGGCAGGCGCCGGTACGGCCGGCCATGACGTTGCTGTCGCAGTAGACCGGATAGACCGGATCGGTGAGGGCGATGGTACTGTCGGTGGCGAAGATTTCCTGGATGTTGCCGGAATCGCACTTCGACCCGTCAGACACGAAGATCTCATCGGCGCCAATATCGACACCGGCATCCTGGTATTCGTTCTTTGCGATCGCTTCACGCAGAAAGTCGAGACCCTGCTCAGAGGGATAGCCCCGGAACGACTCGTCGTGGGCAAGTTCCTCGGCGGCGCTTTTCATTGCGTCGATGATTGGGCGCGGGATGCCTTTCACGACATCGCCGATACCCATGCGGATGATTTTTGCGTCGCTATTGGCATCGGCGAAGGCGTTGACACGCCGGCCGATTTCCGGGAAGAGATAACCTGCCTGGAGCTTCAGATAGTGTTCGTTGACGTGTGCCATGGATCGCAAGAGTCGGGGTTGAAGTGGAATTGTTGAATCAGCGTTGGGACTATATCATCAGGAGGCCGGAGTGTGCAACCTTTGGCGGCGCCCGGTAGGGGTCAAAAGTGCGGCGTCGCAAAGATCGCGACGGGGTGGGGGAGGCGTAGGGACAATCTACCCTTTGTCCTGATATATGTGACAACGACGAAGACGGTACCGCGAATATGGAATCAATCTTGACCGTGGTTCAGGGTGCAGCATTGCGCCCGGCGTTGTCGAATGATCACCAGGGCCGCGAGTCAGGCTGCGCGGGGTGTAGACAAAGTATTGGCACCGGCGAGATGGTTGGGGCGGCGGCGAATCTTGCAGAGAGGGGGCCAAGTCACCAACTCTCCAGCTGCATTTTCCTGTGAGAAATGCGGATTGTCGCAAAGCAGGTCCGCAGTCCACTGCTGTTGGGACCTGCGATATGATCAGTGATCTTGCTTGGGGCCGGTGCCGTGCGATCAAGTGTGTTTTCGTGGTGAACCTCTCACCGTTCTTCGAAGATCGCCAGGATATCGTTGCACAGAGCGGCGATGTCGGGGTTGCCATCGTTGGTGTTGAGGTGCCAGAGCCGGCCCCACCCGTCATCGGCGATATGCCGTTCCATCATGGTGCGGCGTTCGTCGCTGCTCACCTGTCGCTCGATCTTCGGGCGGGCTTCGCTCGTCTCGATCTGCGACCGGTTCATCAGGCGCTCGAGTCGGACTGCTTCGGAAGCATCGACCAGGATGATGTTGTTATTGACCAACTTGGTCCATTGCGCTTCGACGAGGATGGCACCTTCGAGCACGACAATGCCGCGCGGTGAGGTCTGCGTCTCCTCATACAGCCGGGCCAGCATGGGCTCGCGCATGACCTGGTTCAACTGCGTCAGTGCAGCGGGATTGGCGAAGACAATCTGGCCGAGGGCACGGCGGTCGATGGCGCTGCTCTCGAGCACGAGATGCTGCCCGAACTCGGCAGCGATGCGGTCGCGGGTCTTGCGGTAGATGGCACCGTCGGAATCGCTGAGCACGTAGTGACCAACTTCGTCGAGGCTGATGTAGGTTGCGGTCACCTGCTTCTGCAATTGCTCGACAAGTTGCTGCGCGACTTGTGTCTTGCCGGCAGCAATGCCGCCCGCAATGCCGACCGTGAAGGTGCCGCGTATGCGCCGCTCCAAGGCTTCTTTGACATGCAGAGGGCAGTAATCGCTGACATCTCCGCCCTCGGCGACGATTGCCTTCACGACGCTGGAACTGATGTGCGACAACCCCGGACGGGTTGGATAGAAAACGGTGTCGACGTCGGCGTGCAGACTGTCGTTGACGGCGAACTGCACCATCTCGCCTTCGAGGTCGCTGTTGTTGCGGACGCCGCGGACGATGAAGTCAAAGTCATTGCGATAGGCGTATTCGGCGAGCAACCCGGTGAAGCGGACGCAGTTGACGTTATCGAGACCGTTGAAGCACTGCTGCGACAAAGCCAGACGTTCGTCACTGGTGAACAGGTAGTCACCGACCTTCTGTGGATTTTCACCGATTGCGACCACGACTTCGCTGTACGTGCGTGCAGCGCGCTGGGCAATGTCGATATGCCCGTAAGTGATCGGATCACCGGAAAATGCGTAGATAGCTCGCATGCGTTTACCCTGGGTCAGGCGTTCACTTTCGGCCGCGACGGATCGATCAGCAGCGGTGCTTCGCCCCGAATGACGCGCTGCAGATCATCGAGACACTCTCGCGCCGTGACATAGCGGTCTTCAGGTTCTCGCGCCATCATGGTCAGCAGGACGTTGGCGACCGTCTCCGGGATATCCGGCTTGACCTTACGGACATCGGGCGCCGGCTCTTTGATGCGGGCGTTGATAACATCGAGCAGCTCGTCATAGCAGAACGGCGGCTCATTGGCGATCAGATGATAGAGGGTGCAGCCGAGCGAGTAGATGTCGGAACGATTGTCCTGGTAGGCATCCTGGGTGACGCTCTCGGGGCTCAGGTAGAACGGCGTGCCTTCGACGGCACTGATGTCGACGGCCGAACGTTCGTGGGCGGTGACCAGGCCGAAGTCGAGCACCTTGACGTAGCCGGCCTTGTCGACCATTACGTTCTGTGGTTTGATGTCCCGGTGAATGGCGAGAAAATCGGACCAGACAAAATCGAGGGCGATGGCAACGTGGGTCGCTACCGTGAACGCGTCCATTGGGTCCATGGCGTCATAGTATTCGAGGTATTGTGCGAGGTTGATGCCGTCGATAAATTCCAGTTCGAGATACCGGTTGCCCTCAATCTCGCCGCCGCTGTACGTGCGGCAGATATTGTTATGGACGACACCGACAGAGAATTCGGTTTCGCGCGTGAACTCGCTGCATGCATGCGAATTCACTGACAGCTCGGCGAAGAAGATTTTAACAGCGCGGATGTTGTCGTCATCACTTTTCGTGGCTTTGCAGACAACGGCATTTGCACCCTGCCCGACTTCCTGAATGACCTCGTACTCGCCGAACCGCAACTTTCCGTCGCTGTCCGGTGCCAGGAAAATATTCAGCCAGCGACAGCTTTCGCAGCGCACGACGATGCCGTCGGGGGGAACGTTGCCCGAGATGGGGTCGTCACATTTACGACATTTTCGGGCGCTGTTCATGCTTGCGGAGTTGTTAATTTTCAGGTGACAACACGACGAACTCGGCACGACGGTTTTTGGCATATGCACGTTCACTCGTGCCGGTTTCGGCGGGTTTGTCTTCGCCGTAAGAATGGGTGTGTATGCGGTTGTGATCGACTCCGAGGTCGACGAGATAATCGCGCACGATGATGGCCCGGCTCTCGCCCAGGGCACGATTATATGCGTCGCTGCCGCGCTCGTCGCAATGCCCTTCGATGACCAATTGGTAGCGGGTGTTCTCGAGCAGGTACTGCCCGAGCAGTTCGAGTTTGCGTCGTTCGGTGTCGCCGATCACATTCCGGTTGTAGGCGAAATAAATCGGCGTCCAACGTTGATCGGGATCCAGGAACACGACCATGGTGCCTTTGTCGCCATCGCTGACCGGCAGTGGGTCGTCGTATGTCGTCCACTTGTCCCAGTCTTCGCGTGGGTTTGTTGGCGGCTCGATCACGTGGAAACCGCCATCATGACCGGGCAGACCGGTAATTCCCGGAGCGTCGTTGCCGGTGTTACCGGCGTTGTTGTCGGCGGTATTCTGATCGCTATGGTTTCGCGCAGCGTCCGGCATCGTGTTTGTGAGTACGGCGTACGGCGGCAGTTCCTGCAAGTCGACGACAGGCGGCAGGAGGGCCGGGGTACGGCAACCGACGAGAGTTGCCAGGGCTGCAAAGGTCAAGGCTCGGTACATGTTAGTGAACGTCCTTTATGGCAGGTGGTGACAGATTGTGGTTCTTTGCCGCGAAACAGCGTTCCGGGCATACCCACATTGCTGGATCGTCCATCAACAGTTGCGTACTGGGCCCGGCGCTGTTCTGTAGGTGCCAAGTGGTTATGTCGCAAGCTGTTGCGGCGAGAGGGCAGGGTCGGATATGGGTAGCCTCGCGACAACTTGTATGGAATTTCCTCAACCTATATCGCGTATAAGCGGTGTGCAACTGGAAACTTGCGATTATTTCCGGCGTCGCCAAAAGAATGCCGTCAATTGTGATGGTTCGTCACATGTTATGGTTTGGGAGGTGGCGACAGGGTCTTGTTTTTCGGCAAGGTACGGGTAGATTTACAGGTTTGTGTGCAACCCTTTGTGTTGACACGGGTTGAGGTTTATCCTATATTGACTTTCAATAGTCTCTTCCATCCATTGCAAATATATCCGGAAATCGCTCCGGAGTGAACGGGACCCGACATGGCTACACCGAAACTGGTTGTTTTGTCAGAGCAATTGCGAGGGCAAACCTATGAACTTAGTGAAGAAATGTACTCGATCGGGCGGGGTGAGCAGGAGAGCATCTGTATCCCCGACCCGACGGTAAGCGGTCGTCACTGTGACCTTGTTCGCAACGAGGACGGGACATATTCGGCCCGCGATCTGGGCAGCACCAACGGGACGCGGATCAACGGTGTGCGAATCACCGAACAGCGTCTGGTGAACAGTGATATTCTGCAGGTCGGCGGCATTGAGATCATGTTCGACTGCGAAGACCAGTCAATCACTTCAGCAATGGCGACGCAGACCGGAATCAACTTGGAAGACACCGCCGGTGGGATGGCCGTCGAGGAGATGTCCAATTTCAGCCCGTTCGCCGGGAAAGGGGCGAAGGGCGCCGATAATCCCAAGATCAAAATGATGGTGACTGGAATCATCGTCGTGCTGTTCCTGGTTGTCTGCGTTCTCGGGTATATTCTGGCTAAACACGTGAGTGCCTGAGGTGATCTTCGGCCGTGGCTTCGAAACCGGGTGCCATGAGATTATTCTGAAGCCGCCGGCTACTTATTCGCCGGTCACCTGCCGGTGTGGCCCGGACCATTCGCCCATGAGCCTGTATCTCCCTGTTTTTTTAGTAATCATGCCGATCCCCCACGAGGATGTCAGTTTATATGCCCGACGATGACAACAATCAGGATCAAGACGGCGAAAATCGTCCGAACGACATGAAGCCGCCGCCGCAGTTTCCGACGATGCTGATCTGGATCATTATTCTCTTTGTCCTGCCGCTCGGTCTCATATACATGATGGGCAGCAAGGAGAACGAAGAAATGTCGACGTCCGGGTTCCTCTCACTGCTGGCCAATAACCAGATCAAGGAACTAGTCATCGAGAAGAACCCAAGCACCGATAGGAGTGTTGCCGTCGGCAAGTATAAGGATGATCAGGGAAACGAAAGGGCCTACGAAGCCGAAGTTTTCCTCAGTGATGATTTCCTGGAGATGGTGGAACAGAGCGGCGTCGTCGACTGGAAGATTGAAACCAAAGACCCGATCGGCCGCACCCTGCTGCTGTTCATCGTTCCGCTGCTGATAGTCCTGCTGATCCTGTATTTTCTCTTCGCACGCCAATTGCGCAACGCCGGCAAAGGTGCCATGCAGTTCGGCAAAAGCCGGGCCCGACTCAGTCAGAACCGGCAGAAAATCACATTCTCCGACGTGGCTGGGATCGAGGAGGCGAAGGAGGAGGTCGAGGAGGTCATTGATTACCTCAAAGATCCTGACAAGTTCAAGCGACTTGGCGGCCAGATCCCCAAGGGCGTAATCATGGTTGGTCCGCCCGGCACCGGCAAGACACTGCTGGCGCGCGCTATTGCCGGGGAGGCCGACGTGCCGTTCTTCAACATCAGCGGATCCGATTTCGTCGAGATGTTTGTCGGTGTCGGTGCCAGTCGTGTTCGTGACATGTTTGAGCAAGGCAAGCGCAGCGCGCCTTGCATCATTTTCATCGATGAGATCGATGCTGTCGGTCGGTCCCGTTTCAGCGGCTACGGCGGTGGCCACGAAGAACGCGAACAGACGTTGAACGCGCTGCTCGTGGAGATGGACGGGTTCGAGGGCAAGTCCGGCGTCATTGTCATGGCTGCTACCAACCGCCCTGACGTCCTCGACCCGGCGCTGCTGCGGCCCGGCCGTTTCGATCGCCAGATCAGCATCGATTTGCCCGACTTCAGAGGGCGCCACGCCATTCTCAATGTGCATGCCAAGAAAGTCAAACTGGCGGACAACGTCGATCTCGAGATCGTTGCCCGCGGCACCCCCGGTTTCAGCGGAGCCGACCTGGCGAATCTGGTCAATGAAAGCGCCTTGCTGGCGGCGCGCGAGGACAAGATGGCCATTTATATGGACGACCTCGAAGAGGCTCGCGACAAAGTTTGCTGGGGCAAGGAGCGACGCAGCCGCGTCATCGACGATCACGAAAAGAAAGTCACTGCGTACCACGAGGCCGGTCATGCCCTCATCGGTCTGCACTGCGACAATACGACGCCGTTGCACAAGGTCACGATCATCCCGCGCGGCAACGCCCTTGGCGCGACCATGCACCTGCCCGAGTACGACAAGTACACACATACCAAGACCGAGCTCCTAGATGAGCTCACGGTGCTCATGGGCGGCCGCTGCGCCGAAAAGATTATCTTCAATGAAATCACCAGTGGCGCCTACGTCGACATCAAGCAGGCCTCCGCGATCAGCCGTAAGATGGTTTGTGAATGGGGCATGAGCGAGAGCGTCGGCCTGCTCAACTACGGTGACATCGATGGCTATGGTCAAGAGCCTTATCACGGCGGCTACAGCCCCGAAACCGCCCGCGAGATCGATCTGGAGGTACGGCAGATCATTACCGGCGTCAGCCAGCGTGCCATGGACATCCTGATGACGCATCGCGACCAACTCGAAAAGCTCGGCGAACAACTGCTTGTCGAAGAGACGATGGACGTCTTCGCGATCAAAGACCTGCTGGATATGCCGATCGGCGAGACCGAGAAGAGCCGCCGCTTCAAAGGGAATGGCAGCTTAAGCTCGGACGAAGACACCCCGGATAGCGGTGATGATGATGATGATGGCACCGAAGGGGTGCCGCTGCTGGTTGAAGCTCCGGCGGACGATGATGGGGAGACGCCGGCTCCCGTTATCCCGGACGCCCTGGCCGACGATGACGCGGAAGTTGACAATGTCGAGGTAGACGACAAAGACAAGGGAAAGGTCGTCGATGGGCCGTTGCCGGAAACCGCCGAATCCCGTGCACCCGACCGCTACGACGACGGTACGGACGCCGTCACCGGATGACATTTCCCGGTTGCCCCCGTGTGTATGCCTGGAGCGGCTCAGCCCCGGTCGGTGGTCGCAGATTTACCCGCTACGGTTTGACTCCTTACAGAATGGTGTCATTTAGGTATTCGTCTCGCGAGGTATGTCGTATCAAGACCGCCGCGTGACGTGTACGGGTGCAACCAAATTCCACACCGAAACAGAGAGTGGAATCGCGATGGCGCGACCGGCGTCCAGCCTCCAGCCAAGTTCGAGTGACATGAATGATCACGGTGTTCATACCGTACTTGTGGTCGATGACGTGCCCACCAATGTCAAGATTCTTGTGGCGCATCTGCAAGCCAAAGGGTTTAAGACGCTCGCTGCCTACAACGGCGAGGAAGCCATGACGATGGCGCTCAAGCATATGCCGGATCTGGTCATGCTCGATGTCAACATGCCGGTCAAGAACGGGCTCGAGGCGTGTGAGGAACTCAAGCAGAATCCGGAAACCATGATGCTCCCGATCATTCTGGTGACTGCCAACTCGGACACCAATGAAATCGTCAAGGGCTTCGAAGTAGGTGCCGATGACTACCTGATCAAACCCTACAATTACATGGAGATGCTCGCACGCGTCCGCTCCATGGTGCGGATCAAGGATACGCAGGCGATGCTGCTGGAGGTCAATCGGCATATCGACGACCTCAACCACGATCTCGAAGCCAAAGTCAAGGAGCAGGTCAAGGAACTCGAGCGGGTCAACCGCCTGCGTCGCTTTTTCTCACCGCAGATCGTCGATTCCATCGTCTCCGACGGCGCCGAGGACATTCTCAAAGAGCATCGCCGCGAGATCACCGTGGTTTTTCTGGATTTGCGGCGCTTCACTAGTTTTGCGGAGACCGCATCGCCGCAGGAAGTCATTTCGACGATCCGCGAGCTGCAGGCCTGTGTGGGCCCGGTGATCTTCCGGTATCGTGGTACGCTGGAGCGGTTCACCGGTGATGGCATGATGGTGTTCCTTGGTGATCCTGAGCCGATGGATGATCACCCGTTGCAGTCGGTGAAGATGAGTATTGCTATCCAGAAGGAAGTGGATCTCTGCCTGCGCGAGTCCTGGGCCGCCAAGGGATATGACCTTGCGCTCGGTATCGGTATGGCAACTGGCGTCGCCTCGTTGGGCACGATCGGGTTCGAGGGTCGTCTTGATTACGCCGCCATCGGCAGTGTCACCAATCTCGCCGCCCGCCTTTCCAGCCGTGCCGAGGGCGGGCAGATTCTGTTATCCGCGAGAACCAATGAAATGGTCGAGAGCGCTTGTCCGACCAATGCCGTCGGTGAAGTCGAATTGAAGGGCTTCTCGCATTCGCAGGCGGTGTACGAGGTTTCTCCCGACGTCCAGCTCGAGGCTATCGGGTAAACGGGGGGCTTTTTCCCAACGTGGATTCTCGCGATCTCCACTCGCAGAGCCGGCACCGGACTTTGCGTCGGCGGCGAGGAATGGGGCCTGATTGAAGCTCAGCCGGATGCCCCCGAGGCAATTCTTGCCGACGGTGAGCTGTGACTTTTTATTTCTCGCGAACCACCGGTTGAATTTTTATCAGTCGCTGAGGTCGACGACCCAGTCGTCCGCCTTGGCCAGGCGATTGGCGAGGATACAGGCGATGCTGCGTACAACTTTGAAAGCGCTGAGATCGTCGGCATCGAGCTTGGCGTTGAATGCTGCCGCCGGCAAATGGGTGACGCGACCGGGTTCGGTACAGCGGACTGTTGCAGCGCAGGATGCCTTGCCGATCAGGGACATTTCCCCGAAGAAAGACAGCTCGCCGAGATGCGCCAGCACGGTTTCCGAGTCGCCATCGGATTTGATCACGTCGAAGGCACCTTTGCCGATGATGTAAAGCCCGTCACCAGTCGCGCCTTCTTTGACAATATCGTCGCCGACCTCTGTCGGTATGCCTTTGCTGATCTCGAGCAGTTCGGCTATTTGCATGCCCTCTAGATCATCGAATAGCGGCACTGTCCCGAAGCGTTCCGTATCTGTGGCCATGAATTTCTCCTGTGCTGGTTGGTCGTACGTGATCAATGTAAACACACCCGTCCGAATGTCTAACTCGAACCGCGCCGGTTTGCGACGATGTCGGTATCTGACCGACCGGTTGGCAGGCACCCGCCGGCCATTCCGTCATGTTCTGGCGACAACAGCCCGGTCATGCCGGTGCCTGCCAATACATGTATTGTCCGAGGTTCCTGCGGGAAACGACTCTCGGGTGGGCGAGACGGGGAGCAATCGCCCAGGCAGTGAGATGACATTGCGGCGAAAACTCAACAACCGGAGCCAATACCAAGATTCGCGTAAGCGTGTCAGTCGATTGCCATGCTTCCGTAAAGCGGCACTCCCGACTTCTCCGACAGCGTATCGAGGTACGCCCGCACCTTCGACGGATATTCGAGACCACCGACGATGGTAATGCCGCGCAGATGGCCGAACAGCAGAATGTCGTCGTACGACAACGTGCCGTTGACTGCCCCCGGTGATTCGATGATTGCGGCGAGCGTGACCAACTTGATGTTCAGTTCCTCTTTCAGTTCGGCACTGTTCGCCAGATGTGCGGCGAAAGGCCCGATCGATTCTTCCTTCTTCTCGGTGAAATAGGCGACCCCGCCGGCAGTCGCGAACTCCGCCAGTGGCGCCTGGACCCAGCGCGGCATGGTCAGCGGATTCAGCGCTGCGTTTGCCAGCCAGTCGGTCAGTTCCGGCCGATTAGCGGACGGGTCCAGCACCGGCTCACCAAAGTTCTGATCGATAAACGTAACGATATCCAGGCTCTCCGGCATGTACGTGCCGTCGTCCTTTGCCAGGATCGGCACCATCTTCGTACCGATCAAAGCCGTCGGGCCGTCGTCGTCGTCATTAAGGAAGAATTCCAGTTGAAAGTCGATGCCCTTGAGGCCGAAGGGCATACGGGCGCGGACGCAGAAAGGGCAGTGATCGTAAACGTAGAGTTTCATAAGTGTTCAAGTCTCAGGTTTCGTTGTCTGGTGGCCACCATGGAACATAGTCCATGGTCAATAGTCTATTTCCCCGCTCAACGCATCAATAGCTTCTGCGGAACCGCGATAGACAAATGTTGTTGTCACATCTTCAACTTCGTTCTGGTCGCCATCGAGAGCCGGCGAGTGGTGTTCAAGTTCGCCGAAGCCGCCGAAACCCCCGTCGTCAATATAGACCTGCACGATGTAGCCGCGCTTGCCCGCGTCCGAACTGGGCACATCCGAGTAGACCGCGCCGTCGACGATATTGAATCGACGAACAATAAGATCTGACGTGGCGCCATCGTCTCGACGATAGAGCAGGGAACCGGGTGAATCGAGATGGTGCAGCGCCAGTTTGTAATTGCTTTCCGTTTCAACTGCACATGTCACGGAACCGTCATCGCTCGTCTCATACTGCGGTTCGCCGAACAATGGCAGCAGCCGTCGTTCGCCCTGTACGGGGATGACGATCCTGCCGCCGCCAATCACCTGCAGCAGCCGCCACAGGGCAGGCTGTGCGGGCGCGTAATCTGTTGACTTTAACCTTGTCCGCGTCTCGTACCCGGCGAAGCTGACGCCGTCGGGCAGGGAATCTGGAGCGTCGAGGCGTCTGACCGTATTCGTCCACTGTAACGTGACGTCGCGATCCGAGCGGAAGAATCGTGATGTGCCGGCACTGGCGATCGTTACACTGTCCGCGCTGATGTCGACAGTCTCGTAGTTCCCCGGATCGATCGCCTTTGGTACGGTGTAAGAACCCCAGAAATCATTCGCAACGG
>Ga0310124_10000611_pt1 | contig 24782 bp, 21 predicted proteins | sample CB11b_AW_Bot5_MG_FD_203507 | JGI IMG/M metagenome (GOLD analysis project Ga0310124, IMG submission 203507) | Marine microbial communities from Western Arctic Ocean, Canada - CB11b_AW_Bot5 | ecosystem: Environmental > Aquatic > Marine > Oceanic | place: Canada: Western Arctic Ocean | collected...
TTAAGGAGAAGCTGACATCAATTGCACTCAGCTCTGGAGCGTGTTGGCAGGAACAACTTAAAGGCACCAACGCGATTGGCACCGCCATTGTTGAAGCGAAACCCGTATCCATCATTGGCGAACAACACTTCATCCACCAGCATCGATTTATCAGCTGTTCAGCAAGCCCGGTGTTTGATCATCAAGGGCAAATGGTTGGCATATTGGACATCACCAGTGAGCAGCAACAACACGATAGTTCCGTCCAATTGCTGGTTCAAAATATGGTTCAACTCGTTGAGAATCAGCTACTGAGTCACATCCCACAAGGCACCACTCGAATCGACCTCGCGTGTGAGAAATCGTTATTACACAGCGGCTGGCAAGGGATAGTGATAGCCAATGAAGCTGGCGAGGTAGTCGCGCACAACCAAGTCGCATCTCAACTGCTGGATCAAACCTCAATCGTTGGCGAATGCATAGATACACTCTTCAACCGAATCTCATTAGACACGCCCTTTGTATTTGAGAAACAGCACCTCAAACAACCAACTGCAAAACGCACTCGCTCCATTTCAGCATCGTGCGATTTGCACCATGGTGAACAACAGATAGAACACGCTTGGCAACAAGCCAATAAGGTTATCGACAAAGGGATCAGCCTATTAATCTTAGGAGAAACAGGGGTTGGTAAAGGCGAGTTTGTTAAAGCGTTACACAAGCAAAGCCAGCGTAAATCGTCGCCCTTGGTGGCGGTAAATTGCGGTGCGCTGCCGAAAGATCTTATCGAATCTGAGCTGTTTGGTTACGCACCGGGCGCGTTTACTGGCGCAAGCCACAAGGGTTTTCAAGGTAAGATCCGTCAAGCAGATAAAGGGATTCTATTTCTAGATGAGATCGCCGACATGCCTTTGGAGGCTCAGTGTCGACTGCTGCATGTTCTGCAAGACAAATCCGTGGTGCCCGTGGGTTCAAATCAGAGCTACCAAGTCGATTGTCAGATCATCGCCGCGACTCATAAAAACCTAGAGCAGCTAGTCGCAACTGGAGAATTTCGACAAGATCTCTTTTATCGCCTGAATGGCTTGGCCTTCACTTTACCAAGCCTGCAACATCGACAAGACAAGCACGCCTTAATCGAGCATATTCATCGTAAATACGCCGAAGACGAACAGACAATCTGCCCGCACTTAATGAGCTTACTGTGCGCCTATTCTTGGCCAGGTAATATTCGCGAGTTAGATAACTTACTCAAGGTCGCCGCTTTACTGGCGAGTGATGAACCCCAGCTCACGCTCGAGCATGTGCCCAGCCACCTTGCTCAACATCTGACATCATTAGCACACGAGAATCAGCATCAACTGACGACTCCTAATACCATCAAAGGTACAGCGAGTAACGATTTAAGAAGTACCGTTGAAGAAACCTTGTTGCAAACGTATCAAGCGAACCAAGGCAACATCAGCAAGACATCTCGAATACTCGGCATCAGCCGCAATACCATTTATCGAAAGCTAAAGAGCTTGGGGATTCTTCAATAAAATATGCACAATGATTTGATTCCTCAGATTGAACATGCAACGCATAAACACACACTTTACAAGTGGATACAATGCGCTTCGGATTAAATTAAAACGTGAGCAAAGTCACGTAATGAGTAATCCATATTCAGGACACTCTCAAACTACAACTTCTTGATTTACCGACAAATAAATATCATCAATAAATTTAAAAGATCAATGAATACAAATAGCTAATGAAATAATTACGGCCATTTGCTTGCCTTATAGAACTCGCCCACAAGATATAAATCTGAGCACTATGCAATCCTATTTATAATTTTGATCACCCTATTCTTTTTGTGTTCATTATTTTGAATTTTCCATTCACTTATCTTGTTTAAAATCTCTGGAAAACTACCACTATTTGGCTACAGGGATCATATGTTTAACAGTATACGTACGCGAATTGCGGTGAGTGCAGGTGGAGCAATGGCTTTCACTCTGTTGATCGCAATGGGCATGACCACCAGCGCCTTTACCGATGTGAACAAACAAGTCACTGAAAAAGTAAAGACGCAGCTGACAGACGCCACAACGACAGATTTACAAAACACAGCCATTCAACAAGGTTTGAACATTGCCAACCAACTTGATCCTGTACTAGCAAACCTTAAGCAAGCACGATCCATTATTGAGTTAAGTTCAGAAACCAACGCAAGCGCAGACCTTATCGTTAAACAGTTTACTGCCGCATTGGAAGCACAAAACAAAGCTGTATTTGCTGGCTACATGGTTTGGGAGAACAAGACTTGGCCACAACAAACCGATCTGAATAACGAGATCAGCTTGGACACCGAATTAGGCTTTAACAGTCAGGGCTACCTTGCGCCTTTCTTCTCTCCAAATGATCAGAACAGCTTTGACGCCGTCGCAATGGAGAGCTTCAGCAATACCGAACTCAACAGCAACGGTGAGCGCAAAGACGACTGGCACTTAATGCCATACCAAACCGGTAAGACATTTGTGATGGAACCCTATTTCTATCCAGTTCGCGGTAAGCAAGAGCTCATCACTACCATCAGCCAACCAATCAAACAAGACGGGAAAATCATTGGCTCAATTGGTTTTGATTTGTCTTTGTTTGAGCTTCAAAGCCAAAGCGAATTGCTTGCACGTAACTTGTTTGATGGCGAAGGAAAAATCCTTATTACATCATGGAAAGGCATAACTCTCGCCAATAGCCGTGCTGGAAACATGGTGGGTAAACGAGTCTCTTCTGAATTGGAATCCGAATGGTCGACAATTCAATCTATCGCTAAGCGAGAAGGGGCTGGCCTTGTTAATTTCGGCGGCGATGAGTACGCAATAACAGCCATTGATACCAGTGATGCGCCATGGGTAGTCATGGTGTCGGTTCCCAGTAGTCACCTTACAAAAAGCGTCGACAACTACACGCAATGGAGTGATGCACAGAATTCAAAAGCACTTGAAAAAGGTGTGTGGGCGGGGCTCATCGCAGCTATTCTAGGCATTGCCTCAATGGCATTCATTGCCAATTCTCTGGGCAAGGTTCTGAACAACTTAGTGGAGCGCTTTAAAGATGCAGCACAAGGCGAAGGCGACTTAACTTACCGCATTGAAGTGAAAGGAAAAGATGAAACCGCTCAGCTTGCACACTGGTTCAATACTTTCTTATCTCGTATGCAAGAGATGCTACTTACCGTTATGGTAACGGCCGACCAAGTAGATAAAAACGCAACAGAAGGCCAAGCTCGTGCCGAAGTTTCACGTGACCAGTTGAACTCTCAGGTTAACGAGGTGAACTCACTTGCCACAGCCATTAATGAAATGAGTGCGACAGCGCAAGAAGTGGCAAGCTCAGCCGTTCAAGCAGCCGCAGCCGCAAGCCAAGTACAAAGCAACAGTCTCAATGGCATGACACGCATGGACAATGCCGCCAGCGCGGTAGACAGCTTGGCTGTGCAGGTTAACGATGCGCAGCAACAAACGCAAAATTTGGTCGATTCGAGCACCGCTATTCAGGGTATCTTGAGCGAGATTGGTGGCATTGCAGAACAAACCAACTTACTTGCGCTTAATGCCGCTATTGAGGCAGCACGTGCGGGTGAAGCAGGACGAGGCTTTGCTGTCGTGGCAGATGAAGTGCGTAACCTCGCAAATCGCACTCAAGGCTCGACAGAAGAGATTCGTTCGATGTTGGCTCGCTTAGAACAAGAGACTCAATCTATCGTGATATTGATGGAGCAAAGCCAGAAGCAAGCGAACGATACCAAAGGGGAAACCCAAGCAGCACATCTAGCCTTGTCGGAAATCAACCAAGCGATTGAAGTGATTAACGACATGAACAATCAGATTGCGTCCGCGGCTGAAGAGCAAAGCTCAGTATCAGAAGAGATTAACCGCAATGTAGTGATCATCAATGACACCGCCGTGGAAGTGATGGGCACCATGACATCATCAGTAGCAATCAGTAATGAGCTGACAATGAAAGCCGGAGATTTGCACGGTGAGTTAAGCAAGTTCAAGCTTTCTTAACTCACGTTCAGTCTTCCATAAAAATAAGGCCGATAAACGCAATGTTTTCGGCCTATCTATTTTAGTTCCGCACTCAACATTACCCTCACCGAGCAAAAATCTAATTGGAGTCTAACTCCACAAGTTGATTAAGCACTTCTTTGTCCAACACTGGGTGATGTTTGCTCGCTAAGATCAATACAATATCCACCGAAGGCAGTGGCGGCATATCATCAAGTATTTTCAAATCAGAAGTCACGCTGAGCTTACCCATCGCGCCAATGGCTAAACCCGCTTTGACGATGGCACGCTGCGCCGAAGCGGTATTGCTACACGCCAACAATTGATAAGGCGTACCCTGCTTAGTTAAACCATTCACTGCTGCAGCGTGATATTTACAGTCCGTTTGAAACAAGGCTAATGGAACAGGCTTGGAACCATCAAACGCATAATCAGGGCTACTAATCCAAACCCCAATATCACTGGTGAGCCAATGCCCCTCTTCGCTGTCGGGCGCTCGGGTGACAATCGCCGCATCAAGCCTTCCGTCATCCAACCACTCTCTCAGCGTAATGCTCGGCAGGCTAAATATTTGGATTGAACAGGTGGGTTCCGCTTTCTGTAACAGGCGAATCACTTTTGGCAGAATAGTGTCGTTGTAGTCTTCAGGGCAGCCGAGTCGCAGAGGTTGTTTGTCTTCGTAACGCTTTACTTGCTTGAGGGCTGTATTGTGGAGCGCGACCAACTGTTCGGCATGAGAACGCAGCGCTAAGCCGGCCTCAGTGAGTATTAAGTTACGTCCTTCTTTTTGGAAAAGAGTCACGTTGAGTTCTTCTTCCAACTTACGCATCTGAGCACTAAATGCCGATTGGGTGCGGTTGATCTGTTTCGCAGCACGAGTAAAGCTACTGGTTTCTACAAACGCGAGAAAGCCTCGCAACGCATCAATGTCCATATTGAAATCACCACCCATCGTTTTTATTAATGTATTGCATCAAAATTATCCGTTAGTGCCTCGCAATACAATCCCCTAAGCTCAAATGCATGCCCCTAAGCTCAAAACCTACCCACCAAACGCAAGGAAGCCCCTATGCAGCTTTATATTGGAAACCAGAACTACTCAACTTGGTCACTGCGCGCATGGCTAATATTCGACAACTACAACCTGAATGCAGAAGTCATCAAGCTCAAGCTTTTCACCTCTGATTTCTACGACACTCTGGCGAAAGTGACACCAACGGCCAAGGTTCCAACCCTAGTTGATGGTGACGTTGCAGTGTGGGATTCATTGGCCATTCTCGAATACGTTAACGACGCCCACTTGAACGGCGCAGCATGGCCCAGTTCAGTGAAAGAACGCGCCCATGCCCGAGCAATTTCCGCAGAAATGCACTCTGGATTTTTTGCCGTCAGAAATGAAATGCCGATGAACTGCCGCGCGCAACGAAAGCTCACACTCAGTGAAGACGCCTTGAAAGACATCGCTCGTATTGATGCCATTTGGTCGACGCAGATGGAACAATACCCAGAGGGATGGCTGTTTGGTAAATGGTCGATTGCCGATGCGATGTTTGCACCTGTGGCTTTACGTGTAGAAACCTATGGCATCCAACTTTCGGACAAAGCCCAACAGTATCAAAAACTTGTGCTTAACAGTCCATCGATACAAAAGTGGCTAGCGGAAGCAAGTTTAGAAACCGATGTGGTCGAAGAAGACGAGGCGGGAAAGCCTGTATAAAATACAAGACACCCTTTCAAGGCTCACTAGTCTGTGAGCCTTTATTTAAACCTTAATAATTTGGTCGATTGTGATCACCGAATCACAATGTGCAGATGCGATTGTTTATATTCAACGAAACTCAAATCATTAAGATAAACATCATGTTACGAGCAACGATCGCATTACTCAGCGTGGCCAGCTTGGCCGTATCTGCCAATGTCACCCTTCCCACTGGAGAAGACTGGATCAATCATGCCTCTGAAGGGCTGGCACCTTATTGGCTAATGCCTAGCGCGCAAGGAGAACCAATAGGCAACTTCCCCACTTTCCGATGTGATGATGGAACACTCCTCGATGTTTCTAACGTTTGTCCTGAGTTAGACAAAGGATGGATCACGCCGCACTTTGGCAAAGAGTTTACGCGCATGAAATCACGTCAAACTTATGCCTATGGCGTGCTCTACCATCTTACCGGAGACAAGCAGGCTTTAGCGCTTGCCAAACAAGGCGCCTACTACATCATTGATAAACTAGAAGATAAGAAAAATGGTGGCTTTATTGGCTACACAAAAGAGGGCAAAGCAGGTCAGAATTGGCAGCAACGTACCTCTCAAGATCAAGCGTACGCACTGGTTGGCCTTGCTATGTACTACTACCTGACCCAAGACAAAAAGGTAGAAGAAGCACTCATCGCACAACAAGCTTTTATCTTTGATAAATATCGACTTAGCGACAACAATGGTCTTGCTTGGGTACTCGCTGACGGTGAAGATGGCAGTGCAAAACAACGCGAACTGGTCGCGCAACTTGATCAAATTAACGGCTACCTGTTGTTAGTCGCTCCTCTGCTCAAAGAGCCCGTCAAATCCAAATGGTTTGATGACTTAAACTGGCTCACGCAAGCCATGATTGACCAATACCATTCTGAAGATCAACAACGCTTCTACGGCGCAATTCATGATAAAGCTGCGATGATGCCGAATGCCAATCACAACGATTTTGGGCACACCATCAAAGCATATTGGATGACCTATCTAACCGGTCATGCATTAGATAATTCCGATTGGTCAGAGTTTGGTTTAGACGGTATGAAACACACTCTGGACCAGGCGCAATATCAGAAAAACTTTACCAATGTATCTAACTACTTTGGTGAGCGACTTCAAAAGATGTGGCAAGGGCAAGATATCACGGGCTGGCAAAGCAGACCGCACAGCCAGTGGGCGTCATCATGGGAATGGGCTGAGCTTGATCAAGCGGCCATGACGGTTTCGCTGGTCGATGGTTCAATGAAAGACGTCCTGCAATATACCCTACCGACCTTTCATGATGTTTGGGTCGACCACAAATACGGTGGCGTAGGGCTTGATCCTAAGCGCACTAAAGCTTTCCATTGGGGCAATGGCTATCACCAATTTGAACATGCGCTGATTGGCTATTTATATGCTCAGCAAGTTGACGCTAAACTGGCTGTATTGCACTACGCAAGACCGACCAACACCAATATGCCAATGGAACCGTATTACTATCAAGGAGACGTAGTTAAGTTGGAGACACTTGGAGATGGAACGCAGAAGGTCAGCTTCAATAACATTCGACCTTAATATCTGATATTCGCTCATCGATACTTTTAGCTGTGGTTTACGGTTAAGACGAAAAAGATGAGTGACTAGCTGTTCGCAAAGCCTGAGAAGAAAAGATGCTTTTCAGGCTTTTGAAATACAGTGGAACAACATTTATTGATAGGGTTTGAAATGACTTTATGAACAAATTTTCACGATCAAGTAAATCTTATCGGGCCTCAGTGAGACAGTATAAGACATCGAAAAAATCACTTCTTATTATTCTGCTCAACCAGCTTTTCATTCCACGCTTCGTTGCCGTCTCGCTTACTGACATCATACTCAGAACAGAACTGCGATATGGTCATGTTGTTGTCGCCCGTCGCTAACTTTAATGCCAACTGAACTTGTTGAAGCTTGCTTTGAAGGCGAAGGTTTTGGCCTGCCTTTGGGCTTTTTTCTTTGGCGAACTTTAAAGCGGCGTGTTTACGCTCGGCAGCGCCAGCTCGGCGATCCGCTTCTGATAATAGATATTTTAGCTGCGCGACACTCTTGCCCTTCTTAAAGGCAGGCTCAAGCAACTCAACGCATTCATCAAATGATGGATTTATAACATATGGATCAATTCTATGCGCTTGTTGACGCATCCACTCTAGCGCGAGCTTTTCATCTGACATTTTGCAATCTTTACCAATAAAACAGCCGTACATGGTATCGCTCAATAGCAAACCGCTGCAATAAAAAATTGAGTAACTTTTGCCTTTTTAATTAGAGCTTGTCGTTAAGTATCAATAACACCAAATCCAACCGCTGCCTTAACCCCGCAACGAAGAGCCAAACTTGACGCTATTGATACCTCATTCGGCCTTTTTAACGCATCACAAACAGCTCTTCGTGATAATTCTGGTCAACATTGAACTTGTACGCATCGAGTTCTTTTTTAAGCGACGTTGAGAACAACTCTGGCCCACAAAAATACAACTCATAAACGTTTAGATCACCACATTGACTCGCGATTCTCTCTGCATTTAATCGCGGAGAGTGCAAGGTATCTATTACGTTCAGCTTCACACCGACTTGATGCGCAAGGTGCCATAATTCATCGACTAAATGTTCATCGACACCACGGGTACAGTAAAACAGTTCAATTCGAGGATGAGTTTTCTCTGTTTTGAGCGCTTCAAGCGTTGCAAAAAACGACGCTATTCCGACACCGCCAGCAATCCAAATTTGTGGCTTGTTTAGATCAAACTCAAGTCGACCATAAGGCCCTTCCACCGTAACCGCATCGCCCGCCTTTACTCGCTCAACTAACCCATTAGTAAAATCACCCAACTCTTTAATCAAGAAACGCAGTTCTGAATCTTCGCTACCTGAAACAATGGTAAACGGATGAGGATCTTCATTACCAAAGCGTAAGTACGCAAACTGCCCTGCTTTGTGTCCTCGCCATGATGTACTTGGCTTTAGCACTAACTCCATCACTTCAGCTTTGGGAAAGTAGCGAGTGGAAACGACAGAAGCAGAATGACGATTACGACGCCCTACAAAGCCCAATAAACTGTAAATCGCCGCAACAGACCCAACCAAAGCAAATGCCACTGTTAGGTAGTAAATTGGTTCGCCCCAATAGGCATGTTTGAGAAGTAAAACTGAGTGAAATGCGATCAATAGGTACGCGACCGACATAAAACGATGTGACAATTTAAACGGTTTATATTTCACGGCCGCCCACAACGACGCTACCAATAAAACGAGTAATAAGTAAAAGCCCCACTCTCCAATGTTTTCAGCAAAACCGTGGAGTCCATTGACCCACGCTTCCCAACCTGACAAAGCTCTTGCAGGACCAGAACCGTCATGACGAACAGGCTTAGCCAACACTTCAGACATCACTAGCCACTTGGGAATCTGGTACCACAACCAGTGTGTCACACCCAGTGTCACGCCGCCTATACCTAGCCATTTGTGGACTCGATACGCCTTATCCATACCGTTGAGCCAATTCTCAACCATAGGCAAACGCATCGCCAAGATCATGGTGATGGACATTAACATCAGAGACAAAATACCCGAGTACTGAATCATGGCAGAGCGCCATTCAAATACATCGCTTGAAGCGAAGAGTTGCGGTTCCATCGCAAACCAAAAGGTTGACATTGTGGCAATCATTGCCCAGATGATATTGCGGACTGATTTCATTTTTTAACACTCATAAAGACGACATCATTACTTTAGCTTGCGTGATGTAAAGCGACGTCAACATACGTAAATCTATGCAAATGATCTCGCCCGTTGTGCAGTAGCAGAGATAAAAGAGACAGGCTGCCCACGACCAAACCAACCACTCTGCTGATCGATAGAGGATGCTTCTGCGTAAATATGAGTTGGTTGGTGAACAAGTCGTCGAAACAAAAGTGAGAAGAAGAGAAAATATGAAGGAAATGACCCTTTCAAGACAAGATATCCAAGCAATGGATCAACGTGAGCGCGCTCGTTTAATTAATTCCTTATCGGGGTTCAAAAGCGCTAACCTTATTGGCACCTGCGATAAACAAGGGCTAGAAAATCTTGCTGTGGTGAGTTCTGTGGTTCACCTAGGGTCAAATCCCCCCTTGTTTGGCTTCATCGTCCGACCTGCAGAAAGTCGCCGTCATACATTAGAGAACATCCTGGAAACTAAACATTTCACCATCAACAGCATCGGTGCGGGCTTTGTTCAAAAAGCCCACCAAACTTCCGCTCGTTATCCTAAATCAATCTCAGAGTTTAACGCGGTCGGGCTCACGTCCTATTACGATGATGTGTTCCCTGCTCCGTTTGTCTTGGAAAGTCCTCTGAAAATAGGCTTGGCTTTCAAAGAACAAATCACAATTGAAAGTAACCAAACTCAAATGTTGATTGGTGAAGTTGTTACGGTTCACGCGCCAAAACGTGCCGTGATGCCGGACGGCTACCTAGATTTAGAAGCGTTAGATTTAGTCACTATTTCTGGGCTAGACAGCTATCATGTCACGCAGAGGCTACATCGTTTAAGCTATGCCAAGCCAAATAAGCCGCTGTTTCCACTGACCCACGAAGGTAGCCCAACCTCATGGGAAGCTTTCGAACACAATCTAACTCATTTTGTTCGGTAATTTACTCACAAAGGTGCTAACTTTCGTTCATAAATACTATTCATAACGGTGTGGTTTAAAGAATAAAGTTCAATGGTCAGCATCCGATAAGAATGCTCCACTTAATTCTCATCTAACATCTTTATTTCCACCGAGCTTCTTTATTTCCACCTAACCTCTTTCTCCAAGGATCCCTTTGAAGTTAACCCACTTTAAATACAAAACGCGCAAAGGCCCAGACTACCGACATGGCGATCAGGTGTCATTCATGGACATCAAACAGACCTTTGGTATGGGCAGCATTCGTGTGGGCGCTTGGGTAACGAAAGAAGAGAAAGAACTCGCTGCAAATCTGATATTCGACTCGCTAGCAGACTTGGCTTACATCCTGGCTCTGCCGCCAGAAGCAATTGGCCTTCGCGGCACATTAGGCTTAGCTTTCGGAAGTGGCGGAAGAAAAGGCGTACAAGCACACTACGCACCAAATCAAAGAGAGTTAGCCCTCGCTAAGAATGCAGGAGCTGGTGCGCTCGCTCACGAGTTTTGGCATGCGTTTGACCACTATATCGCTGAGAAGGCGTTTGAAATCGGCGATACCTCTGGCCCCAAAAAACACATCTTGTTCGCCAGTGACTGTTGGCTACACGATAGAAAGGTGCGACCTCATCCATTAAACGAGAGTTTGATGTCTGTGTTCGATGCCACACTACTCAGCGACAACAACCTAGATAAACACGACTACGTTGCACGCAGTGTCATTGCCGACAAGGCAACGTCGGCTCGTTACTTCTCACTACCAACAGAAATGATGGCGCGAGCCTTTGAAGCTACGATCGAGTCCTGCTCAGATATCGAGAATTCTTACTTAGTTGATGGCACGACCAAACCGGATATGTTCCCGCTTTATCCAGACCTCACGCATCGCAAAGAGATTTATGAAGCGCTGCAAGGTTACTTCGCGCCGTTGGGCCGATCTTTAAGTAAATAGCATTTTGAGTCAGTAACACTCTGCATATTTACAGTGAGTGACATGTACCATAAGTTGATCATGTGTATTCTCTGAGATAACATGTACAACAAGCGGAACATGTACAATAGTTAATTCATGAATGATTAACTATTCTGTGTATATTGAAAGATTAAACATATCCAAAAACAACAGGGTAAATAAGTGATGAATATTGTTTCTTTTACTGAGGCAAGAAATAGCCTTAAGTCTGTGCTCGATAGAGTGGTAGACGATTCTGATGTTACGGTAATAACCAGACGAGATTCAGAAGATGCCGTGGTAATGTCTCTTGACCATTTTAATTCAATGCAAGAAACCTTGTACCTAATGAGCTCGCCTAAAAACGCTGAAAGATTGGCTGAATCCATTGCTCAACTCGAAGCCGGAAATACAACCGTTCGAGAATTGAATAATGACGAATGATCGAAAGATTGTATTTACAGATAATGCTTGGGAAGATTACCTATACTGGCAAACCCAAGACAAGAAAACGCTCAAGAAACTAAATAAGTTGATTGAAGCTGCCAAAAGAACGCCCTTTGAAGGGATTGGAAAGCCGGAGCCACTAGTCGGCAACCTGTCTGGATTTTGGTCAAGACGAATCGATGACAAGAATCGATTAGTGTATAAAGCAGATGACGATAACTTTTACATAATTGCTTGTCGTCACCACTATTAAAAGCAGTAAGCAGCACATAGAAAGGGCAGTAATGATCAGTTGGCCATCTTTAGTAAAACTCGACGGTGATGATGAACTTATTTACGTCGCATCCGAACACGAATTTCAAGCAGAATGCTCAGAGATGATCTTGGGTGAAGATGATTACCTGATTGATTCAGTTGGCGACAGCTATTCACTTCAATCAAGTTCTAACCAACTGTCTCTAGCTAAACGAGCGGACCAGTATTCGGTTGAAAACGTGACCAAACTGATTCGAAACCACGAGTTTCAGAAAGCCGAAGTGTGCCTGATGAAGATCCACTTCCTGACGATTGAAGAAGCAATTCAGTCGCTGGCTTTTGAGCCTCGCTAATACTGCTTAAGAGCTCGTATCAAAACTAATTCCCAAGACAGATTAAACAAAAACAGCGCCAATTCAGGCGCTGTTTTTGTTTGTTATTTCGCTATCGCTTAATTAAGCGACAAGAAGTTAGACTAAGCGATGAAAATCTGTGCCAATGCGTAGCCTAAGCAACATGCACCGACTACACCGATTAAACCAACCGACATGAATGAGTGATTGAAGTACCACTTACCAATCTTGGTGGTGCCAGAGACATCGAAGTTAACCGTTGCGATATCTGATGGATAGTTCGGGATGAAGAAGTAGCCGTAAACTGCTGGCATTAAGCCGATCAACAAGGCTGGGTCGAGTCCTAAACCAAGACCAACAGGCAGCATCATACGTGCAGTAGCGGCTTGCGAGTTCACCACAACCGATACAATGAATAGCGCTAGCGCGAACGTCCATGGGTAGTTGGTCACCATTTCCACGATGCCAGATTTGAACTGAGGCATTGCGTATTGGAAGTAAGTATCCGACATCCATGCGATACCGAAGATAGCAATTGCTGCCACCATACCCGATTTGAATACCACACCGTTTGGCACATCACGTGGGTCAGTTTTGGTCGCCAGCAAGATGATACCGCCGAAGCAGAGCATCATCATTTGGATGATCACCGACATCTTGATTGGCTTGTCGCCGTCTACGATAGTTCTGATCTCAGGCACCATCGCCACGATAACAATCACGACAATCGACAATAGGAAAATCAATACCGCATTGCGAGCCGAAGTTGGCAGTACTTCATCCAAAGAGGTCGCGGTGGTGCTTTCAATGCGCTTTTTCCACTCAGGATCTTTTAGGCGCGCTTGATATTCAGGATCGTCATTCAGTTCTTTGCCGCGTTTCAAGCTGTACAAAGAAAGCAAAAGTGTGCCGAACAAGGTTGCAGGAACCGTCACCATAAGAATAGAAAGCAGAGTAATAGAGTGTTGGATATCAGAAAGTTGCGCGAGGTAATAAACCACAGCGGCAGAAATTGGTGATGCCGTGATAGCTAGCTGAGACGCAACAGACGCAGCCGCCATTGGGCGCTCAGGACGAATACCATTCTTCAACGCAACATCGCCGATGATTGGCATAATTGAGTAAACCGCGTGGCCAGTACCCAATAAGAAAGTCATCGAGTAAGTCACGAACGGTGCTATCAAGGTGACACGTTTCGGGTTCTTTCTCAGTACCCTTTCCGCAACTTGAAGCATGTATTTCAAGCCACCAGCCGCTTCGAGGATCGAAGCACAGGTAACAACAGCGAGGATGATCAGCATTACGGTGACAGGTGGAGACGTTGGTGGCATCTTGAAGACAAACACCTCGATAACCAAGCCAATCCCAGAAACAACACCTAAGCCAATACCGCCATACCGAGACCCGATATAAAGTACGACTAATAAAAATAGAAACTCAAAATACAACATAAGCAACCTTGTTAAAAATGTGGACTAATTATATTTTGTCCTTTAGCTCAGCCTTTTACTTATTACTTGGTCACACTATGATTGCAGGCTTCCGCAAATTGTTTTTTATAAGATTATGGTCACGCTAACACGTCTGTAAGTTTATGAATTGTAATAGGAAGCTAGGCACTCAACCGAGATTTGTTATGTATGATAACCATTATTGTGTCTGTTAGAACCGCATGACCTATCAAACATCAGACTCATAACTGAACGATATTATTCCAACGCAAGTTAATCAGGCTTCGCCTCATCTAGAAGCATATTACCGATGCAATTCGGCATATTCTTACTGAACACTGACTCGCCTATCTCCAGACACTATGTCAAAATACTCGCCCTCACGACGACAACACAGAAAGAACCACGTATATGAATTTTCAAGCTGCTATTTTTGATATGGATGGACTGCTGCTCGACACCGAGCGACTTTGTATGCAGGTTTTTGAAGAAGCATGTCACGCGCAAGGTGTTCCGTTTTTGCAGGATGTTTACCTAGGCATCATTGGCTGTAACGCAAAAACCATCGAACAGATCTTTAGAAATGGCTACGGCGAAGGGTTAGATTACCCAGCATTGAACCATGAATGGCGCACGCGCTACAGTGCGATTGTTAAGCACCAGGCTATCCCAGTTAAAGATGGCGTGATTGAGCTTCTTGAATGGCTGAAATCAAACGACATTCCAATCGCGGTGGCGACCTCGACTCAGCTTGATATCGCGAAAAAAAAGCTTGAGCTGGCAGGCCTAGATTCTTACTTCACCTCACTAAGCACAGGCTGTGAAGTGACCAATGGTAAACCTCACCCCGAGATCTACCTGCTAGCGGCAGAACGCCTAGGTGTTGCCCCTGAAACCTGCCTAGCGTTTGAAGACTCAAACAACGGTATTCGCGCATCAATGGCAGCCAACATGATCAGCTTCCAGATCCCTGATTTAGTAGAGCCTTGCGAAGAAGTGAAAGCGCTTGGACACACCATTAGCCCATCGCTGCATCATGTGCTGGCGCAGCTGCAACAGGCCGCCGCTTAAAAGCCCATCACAGCAATTTAAGACCAATATTAAGCCGACTCACAGAGTCGGTTTTTTTGTTGGTATTCCTTTTATAAAAGATAAAAACTCGCGCTAGAAACTGTTACAGTCGATGTGAAACGATGGAAATCGAGAAGCGATATTGATAATGGAGAAAGAAACGCGTGATTGAAAGATTTGAAAGCCAACTGCTTGATTTTGCAAAACAAGAGATGACACAAGATGCCGCGCACGACATCAGCCATATTAAGCGCGTAGTCAAAACTGCCAAGGCTTTATGTACTCAAGAACAAGCTAAGCTTGAAGTCGTGCTGCCCGCCGCTTACCTTCATGATTGCTTCACCTTTCCGAAGAACCACCCAGACCGCGCTCAAAGCTCACAAATGGCGGCAGACAAGGCCATCTCTTATCTCAAATCTATCGAGTATCCTGCGTCCTACCTTGATGAGATCCATCATGCCATTGTTACTCACAGCTACAGCGCCAACATCACGCCAGAAACCTTGGAAGCTCAAATCGTCCAAGATGCCGATCGCCTAGATTCTCTCGGCGCAATTGGCATTGCGCGCTGCCTGTATGTGGGTCAGAGTTTTAACGCAGAGCTCTATAACCACGAAGACCCATTCGCTGAACATCGTGACTTGGATGACAAGCATTACAGCGTCGACCATTTCTACGTGAAACTGTTTAAACTGGCTGGAACCATGAATACAGAATCCGCCAAGTTAGAAGCCAACAAGCGCACCGACTACATGCGTGGTTTTCTTGATCAGTTGCGCACAGAAGTTTAACGGCTTAGAAAACAGACACACGATAAGGGAGAGGGAAGGATATGGAAATAAAGTGCTTTAAAGCATCCGACGCCGACGAGATCGTCACTTGGTTTACATCCCTAGAAGACTACGTTTTGTGGGGCGGGCGAACCTTTGGTTGGCCGTTAGAAGTAGCTTCGATCATCGAACGATCTCAAGAGCCTCATGTCGAGCTTTACACATTCTCCACGCCTAGCACTAACTCGAATGCCAATGAATTACTTGGCTTTATGGAGTTTCAGCGTATGTCAGACAGTGAGCTTCGCTTTTGCCGAGTCGCGATTCACCCAAGCCAACGTGGTAAAGGGCTTGGGCAATCCATGATAAAAAGTGCATTAGAAGCGGCGAAAGAAATACCAGATGTCACCACCATCACCTTAGCCGTATTCAAGCAAAACTATGGTGCGAAACGATGCTACGACAAAGCCGGCTTTCAAGTGGTAGACAAAGAGCCGAGCGTCAAAGAGTTCAATGGCAAAACGTGGCCCTTGTATCAGATGGAATTAAAGCTCGGCTAGTTTGTTTTAATTGTCAGACTGGTTTTAGTTAACAGACTTGTTTTAATTACCAAATTTGACCCCATATCATTAAGCATTAGCTACACACTCAAGATACACAGATGTAATTTGGAACCTTCAATGACCCAAGAAAAATTCGACACTATTTATCAACGTGCAGCTCACCGCAAAGGCGGAGCGGCCGAACTCGAAAAAATTGTTCGTGCACCACTTTCACAAGCCGAGCTATCACAAATCACCGACGACCGTTGGCTAGCCGCCTTTACTGAAAAGGTATTCCAGTGTGGCATTTCGTGGAATGTAGTGAGAAAAAAATGGCCACAATTTGAAGAAGTGTTCTTTGAATTCAATATCGAAAAAATGCTGATGCTGCCGAATGAAATGTGGGAACAGAAAGCGCAAGATCCGCGCATTATTCGCCACCTCACTAAAGTGATGACCATCCCTGCCAATGCCATCATGATCCACAATGCTAAGCGTGAAGCCGATTCATTCTCGCAAATGGTTGCCGACTGGCCATCAGAACGTATCACTGAACTTTGGGATTATCTGAAGAAACACGGCAAGCGATTAGGCGGTAATACTGGTGCCTACACTCTGCGCCAAATGGGTAAAGACACCTTCATCTTGTCATCAGATGTTGAAGCACACCTACGCAGCACAGACGTGGTGGATAGCGGTCGTAATACCAAGCGAGCACAACTGGCAGCGGGTAAAGCCTTCAACGAATGGCAGCAACAGTCAGGGCGTAGCCTGAGCGAAATCAGCCAAATTGTTGCCTACAGCTGCGGTGATAATCGAGTTTAATTAAATTTAAAATGGCTTAAAGCTAAAGATTGCACACAGTTCCCTGCAAACAAAATGTTATAAGTCATTAACAAATAAGCGTGTATCGCACTTCCATCCAGTGGCATTGTATAGATAAATGTATACAATATAGAGTAATACTCATGAATTATTCTCGACCAACCCAACTCGACTAAACAAGGGTCCTTATCTCTATGACAGTTCTCAAAAACTCTGTCTCCAAAGGTGTAAAAACGAAAGTAACAGGCCAGACTCAAGACGATGTTGTTTACTGCCATATCTTCGACGCGATACTAGAACAAAGGCTGCCACCAGCCACCAAATTAAGCGAAGAAGCGTTAGCAGAAATCTTTAGCGTTAGCCGCACCATTATCCGCCGTGCCTTACTGCGTCTTTCTTTAGAACAAGTTGTGGTGATCCGTCCTAACCGAGGAGCCGTGATTGCAGCCCCAACGGTTGACGAAGCCAAACAAATCTTTAAAGCACGTGAAGTGATGGAAATTGCTATCACTGAGCTGGCGGTAAAAAACGCAACCAAAGCTCAAATAGAAGAATGCAGAAAATTAGTCGCAAAAGAGAACTGTGCTTTCGACCAAGGTGATTACGGCTCTGGCCTACGTTTGTCTGGTGAGTTCCACATCAAATTGGCTGAAATGGCAGAGAACGCGCCACTGCTGGCTTTCCAACGCAGCTTGGTATCGCAAACTTCACTGCTGATCGCTCAATACGAAACGGGCAACCACTCGAACTGTTCTCTAGACGAACACTCAGGCTTACTGGATGCGATAGAGTCAGGCAATGAACAACAAGCCGTAGAGTTGATGCAAGAACACCTAAGCCATATTCGTTCGAAGCTCAACCTAGACAGCAGCACAGCTTCTAGTGATCTGCATGTCGTGTTCTCAGATCTGCTTAAGAGTAAGTCATAGACGATTCAACAAACGATTGATAACCATCCGTTAACAACTTTTTGTTAACAGCTTTTTATTAACAGCTTTTTATTAACAATACAGGAGAGAAGTAAGCCTCTGCGTTTACTTCTCTTTTTTATGCCCTCTCCCCTAAAAATAAAGACGACGATCGGCTCACATCCATCTAAAACACTGTCTATTCTGCCCTCAACAACGATCTTAGCCTCTATAGAATCACTTCCAACAGTGCCATCAGCCCCTCCTTTATCTTGTATACATAGCTATCAATTCATTCACACCATAAAACTGTTCACTTTTAATTCAACCCCTTATAAAACAAGTAACTAAAGTTAAAATAAAATTGTACACAATCCCCACAAAAGACTATTTGTTGCATTTTTGTAAATAAATAGTTGACCACAGGGTCAGGATGGATAATTATTGACCTAGAAGTCAAAAAGAATACACATGGAAATATGTCGATTTACAAGGAGGTCTCTTGATTACTTTTTTGCTCAATCAGGAAATAAGACGTGAAGATAATCTGTCGCCAAATATGACAGTGCTCAACTACCTTCGTACCAAGGTTAATAAAACCGGTACCAAAGAAGGTTGTGGGTCGGGTGACTGTGGTGCATGTACGGTAGTTCTCGGTGAAGTGGTTGATGGACAACTGCAATACCGCTCGGTGAACTCTTGCCTTACTTTCGTTTCAGCGCTGCATGGCAAGCAACTGATCACTGTAGAAGATCTACAAAACCGAGATCGCTCTTTGCACCCAGTGCAGAAAGCGGTGGTGGATTTTCACGGTTCACAGTGTGGTTACTGCACGCCGGGCTTCATCATGTCGATGTTTGCGCTAGGCAAGAGCAAACCCGATGCGAGCAAAGAAGACGTCATGGAATCACTGGCGGGTAACCTATGTCGATGTACTGGCTACCGACCAATTGTTGATGCTGCGATGTCGCTTTCAACAGACCAGCCTTTGATCGACCAATTTGTTGAACTTGAACGCAACACCATCAAGAAGCTAGAAGGTATTCAAGACACCGAAGCTAACTTACGCCTTGGTCACCTCACCGCTTTTTCCCCGAAAAGCACTGATGAGCTGGCCAAGCTTTTTCAAGCACACCCGAACGCTAAGCTAGTCGCTGGCGGTACGGATTTAGCGCTAGAAGTGACGCAGTTCCATCGCGAGATTGAAACGCTGATCAGCGTAAACCTTGTTGAAGACATGAAGGTATGCAAGGAGACCGACACCGATTTAATCATTGGTGCCAACCTGCCTATCAGTGACTCTTACGCACTACTGAAAAAACACTACCCAGATTTTGGTGAGCTACTCCACCGCTTTGCGTCACTGCAAGTACGTAACCAAGGCACCATTGGCGGTAATGTGGCGAATGCCTCGCCTATCGGTGATACCCCTCCTCTACTGATTGCTCTCGACGCGAAGATCAAACTTCGCTGCGGAGACGAGTCACGCACCATGCCAATTGAAGATTACTTCATCAGCTACAAAGTGACAGCGCAAAAAGAGAGTGAGTTTATTGAACAGATCATCATTCCTAAGCCAAGCAACGACAGCTTCCGAGCTTACAAAGTGTCGAAACGTTTAGACGACGACATATCTGCGGTGTGTGGTGCGTTTGATATTCAAATTGAAGATGGCAAGGTTTCTTACGCTCGTATCGCTTTCGGCGGTATGGCAGCAACGCCTAAGCGTGCAACTCGTTGTGAAAATACGTTATTAGGCAAACCGTGGACAGACGCTAATATTAAGTTAGCGATGCAGGAACTGTATAACGACTTTGAGCCGCTATCTGATTTCCGTGCAAGCCAAGAATACCGTTCATTGTCGGCGGCCAACATGCTGCGTCGCTACTTCATTGAACAACAGAACAAAAACAACCAAATCGAAACAAGGGTAACGTCTTATGTCTAAATCAAATTCCTCTGTTCACAAGAGCAATGCGATGACCCACGAAGAGATGGTTACCATTGCAAAACAAGACCTAAAAACTGGCGTAGGTAAAAGCGTTAAACACGACAGTGCAGCCAAGCAAGTGACGGGCGAAGCGGTATACATTGATGACCGCCTAGAGTTCCCAAATCAGCTGCACGTTTACGCACGCCTGAGCACTCAAGCACACGCCAACATCACCAAGATAGACCTATCTCCATGTTACGAATTCGAAGGTGTGGCAATTGCTATTCAAGCGAAAGACGTACCGGGTGAGCTGGATATCGGTGCAATTCTTCCGGGTGACCCACTGCTTGCCGATGACAAAGTAGAATACTACGGCCAACCTGTGATTGCCGTAGCAGCTAACGATTTAGAAACGGCACGTAAAGCCGCACACGCTGCAATCATTGAATATGAAGAACTGCCTGCGATTCTTGATGTAAAAGAAGCGCTAGAGAAAGAGCACTTCGTCACAGAAAGCCACACTCAACAACGTGGTGACTCGAAAGCCGCACTGGCAAAAGCGAAACACGTGATCTCTGGTGACCTAGAAATCGGCGGCCAAGAGCACTTCTACCTAGAAACTCAAATCAGTAGCGTGATGCCAACCGAAGACGGCGGCATGATCGTGTACACCTCGACTCAAAACCCGACCGAAGTTCAAAAGCTGGTCGCGGAAGTAATTGGCGTACCGATGCACAAAGTCGTGATTGATATGCGTCGTATGGGTGGTGGTTTCGGTGGTAAAGAGACTCAAGCGGCCTCTCCAGCGTGTATGGCCGCGGTGATTGCTCACCTCACCGGACGACCAACCAAAATGCGTCTGCTACGTAACGAAGACATGCAGCAAACCGGTAAACGCCACCCGTTCTACAATCAATATACGGTCGGTTTTGACGACAATGGTGTGATTCAAGGTGCCGATATTACCGTTGCAGGTAACTGTGGTTACTCACCAGACTTATCAAGCTCTATCGTCGACCGCGCGATGTTCCACTCAGACAACGCCTATTATCTAGGTGATGCAACTGTAGTCGGTCATCGATGCAAAACCAACACAGCATCAAATACCGCTTATCGTGGCTTTGGTGGCCCGCAAGGCATGATGACCATTGAACACATCATGGACGAGATTGCGCGTTACCTGAAAAAAGATCCTTTGGAAGTACGTAAGGCGAACTACTACGGCGAAGAAGGCCGTAACGTGACCCATTACTACCAAACCGTTGAAGACAACTTTTTACCTGAGATAACCGAACAGCTTGAACGCAGCAGTGACTATCACGCACGTCGTAAAGACATTGCCGAGTTCAACAAGCAGAGCCCTATCTTGAAGAAAGGCCTTGCGATCACACCAGTGAAATTCGGCATCTCGTTTACTGCGACTTTCTTGAACCAAGCAGGTGCGCTCATCCATATCTACACCGATGGCAGTATTCATTTGAATCACGGTGGTACGGAAATGGGGCAAGGCTTGAACATCAAAGTGGCACAAATCGTTGCACAGGAGTTCCAAGTCGATGTCGAACGTATCCAGATCACCGCTACAAACACAGACAAAGTTCCGAACACATCACCAACCGCAGCCTCATCGGGCACCGACCTCAACGGTAAGGCCGCGCAAAACGCCGCAATGACCATTAAGCAGCGCCTGATCGACTTCGCTTCTTCGCACTTCAAAGTGTGGCCTGAAGAGGTGGTATTTAAGAACGGCATGGTGCAGATCCGCGATGAGATCATGACCTTCAACTCATTTGTTGAACTGGCTTGGTTTAACCAAATCTCGCTTTCGAGCACTGGTTTCTACCGCACTCCGAAGATCTATTACGATCACGAGAAAGCGCGCGGTCGCCCGTTCTACTACTACGCATACGGAGCATCTTGTTCAGAGGTTATCGTCGATACCCTAACCGGCGAGAACAAGATTCTGCGTGTCGATATTCTGCATGATGTGGGCGCTTCATTGAACCCTGCGATTGATATCGGCCAAGTCGAAGGTGGCTTTGTGCAAGGTGTTGGTTGGTTAACGACGGAAGAGTTGGTTTGGAACCAGCAAGGCCGCTTGATGACCAATGGCCCAGCGAGCTACAAGATCCCTGCAATTGCTGATATGCCAATTGATTTCAGAACGCACCTTTTAGAAAACCGTAACAACCCAGAAGACACCGTATTCAACTCGAAAGCCGTGGGTGAGCCACCTTTCATGTTGGGTATGTCGGTATGGAGCGCACTGAAAGATGCCATTAGCTATGTCGCCGTCGATGGCGCGATTCCTAAGCTCAACACACCTGCGACACCAGAGCGTATTCTGATGGCGATTCAGGAAGTCACTGAAACGGCTCCGACTTCGGTCGATGTTCAATCAGAAACGGCTTAATAAGGCTCATGATAGCTTGGGAAGTATAGAAGGGATTTAGGAGGACGTATGTTTAAGGATAATTGGATTCACGAACTGGCAAAACTGGAAGAGAACTACGAACCGTGTGTGATGGTGACGGTTCTTGAAGACAGAGGTTCCGTTCCACGCGATGCGGGCACCAAAATGCTTGTCACTCGTGACCGAATCATCGCTACGATTGGTGGTGGTCACCTTGAACATGTGGCCACTAAAATGGCTCGAGAGATGCTGATTGCCAGTGAAAAATCGCTCAAAGTGGAACGCTTCAACCTAGGTGCTCGTTTAGGCCAATGTTGTGGCGGAATGGCAACGTTAAGCTTTGAACCGATTGGCACTCAGCAAAACCACCTTGTGCTGTTTGGAGCAGGCCACGTTGCCAAAGCGCTGCTGCACATTGTCGCAACCCTACCCTTCCGTGTGACCTGGATTGATGAGCGTGAAGAAGTATTTCCTGAAACGCTACCACACGGTGTGAAAAAGCTTGTCTCAGACGATCCAGTCGGTGAAGTGAAACACATGCCACCGAACAGCTACTACCTAGTGATGACGCACAACCACCAGCTCGATTTCGATTTAACCAAAGCGATTATCGACCGTGAAGACAGCCGTTACTTTGGCATGATTGGTTCTCTGACTAAGCGCAAGAAGTTCGACTTTCGCTTAGAGCAACGCGGCTATAGCCAAGAGCAAATCGAAACTATGCTTTGCCCGATTGGCATTAGTGCAGTGAATGGCAAACACCCTGCCGAAATTGCGGTATCGGTTGCTGGTGAACTGATCGCACACTATCAAGGCCAAGCGCTTGAACAAAAGCGCCCAACCAAACAATATCGAAATCAGGATTTGACCGATCAACACAGTCAACCAAGCGACGTAGGCGAACCACCATTGGAAGAGAAGATCGCCTAATAAAAGTCGCAAAGCTTCAGTGGCCATAACGTCGCTGAAGTCATTAAAAGGAAGTAAACATGACAACGCAACGCAAAGCTTATCGCGCCAGCATTTTACACAGCGTCGCCGACCCAAAAGATGTCGGTATCGATGAGTCTTACGACTATTTTGAAGACGGTGTTTTAGTGGTTGAGAACGGCCATGTCGTCGACTTAGGCCATGCCGATGAGGTATTGGCTCGCCAACCTAAAACACTCGAAGTAAAAGAATACAAAGACAAACTGATCACCTCTGGCTTTATTGATACGCACATCCACTACCCTCAAACAGGGATGATCGCGTCTTACGGTGAGCAACTTCTTGATTGGTTAGAGAACTACACCTTCCCAGAAGAAAAGCGCTTCAAAAATCCAGTTTACGCACACAAAGTGGCGAAGCTATTTCTAGACGAATTGGCAAGCAACGGCACCACCACGGCACTGGTATTTGGCACGGTACACAAAGAGTCCGTCAACGTATTCTTTGAAGAAGCTGAGAAGCGTAATCTACGAATGATCGCCGGTAAGGTCTTGATGGATCGCAATGCGCCTGATTACCTCACCGACACACCAGAATCTGGCTATGCTGATTCCAAGGAACTGATTGAAAAATGGCATAACCGTAGCCGTTTGCTTTACGCAGTGACACCTCGCTTTGCGCCAACCAGCACACCAGAGCAACTTGCTACTGTAGGTAAACTGCTAGAAGAATATCCAGACGTGTACATGCACACTCACCTTTCTGAAAACGAGAAAGAGATCGAGTGGGTGAAATCGCTGTTCCCAGAGCGCGACAGTTACCTAGATGTATATGACCATTACGGACTACTTCACAAACGTTCGGTATTTGCTCATGGTATTCACCTTTCTGATTGTGAATGTAAACGCCTTGCCGATACTGAATCTGCCATCGCCTTCTGCCCAACTTCTAACCTTTTCTTAGGCTCGGGGTTGTTCCGATTACCAGAGATGGAAGATCACGGTATTCGTGTCGGCGTGGGTACTGATGTAGGCGCAGGCACCAGCTTCTCAATCCTGCAAACAATGAGTGAAGCATACAAGATCATGCAGTTACAGCATAAGAAGCTGCACCCAGCTAAGTCGCTGTTCTTGGCAACACTAGGCGGCGCACGTTCGCTGCATTTAGAAGACAAGATTGGTAACTTGGAAGTCGGCAAAGAAGCGGATTTCGTGGTGTTGGATCTACACGCAACTCAGCTGATGCGCTTTAGAATGGAACAAACCACCAAGCTTGAAGAAAAACTTTTTGTATTGATGAGCTTAGGTGACGACAGAACCGTTAGCGAGACTTACATCTACGGCGAAAAAGCTTATGACGTGAATTTCAAAGATTACAAAAAGCTCGTTAGCTAGACTTAAAACCGAGTAACAATCGCTAGACAACGACAGCCGTCGTTAATTAAAAATCCGTCCAGATTTATCTAGCCTTTAGAGACCAGTT
>Ga0310124_10000613_pt1 | contig 24765 bp, 24 predicted proteins | sample CB11b_AW_Bot5_MG_FD_203507 | JGI IMG/M metagenome (GOLD analysis project Ga0310124, IMG submission 203507) | Marine microbial communities from Western Arctic Ocean, Canada - CB11b_AW_Bot5 | ecosystem: Environmental > Aquatic > Marine > Oceanic | place: Canada: Western Arctic Ocean | collected...
TGATCGCGGTGATCGCGGTGATCATTATCGCCACCGTCGTGACCTTGGTAAAAATCCTCTGACGACGGGCTCCCGTCCAGAATGACGCCAAGATAAGCTCAAAATCCAAAGGTCTTGATCAGCACGTCGGATTTGTGTCGCACCGCATCCCTTGCCTGTGTTTCGAAATCATCCGCAAAGGAATAATAGCTCGGTACTTTTTAGCTTGATTTCACGGCCAGGAATGCGCCGTGTCGCAAAGATGCACCGTAGACAACGTCTTATTCGTCGACGTCCAGATCCGTACCGGTCTCCCAGTCGTCATCCGACGCGGGCCGCGGCGGCAAGTCCCAATCGTCAACCGCCCCGCCGCCTCCCGGTTCCCGCGGCACGGCGGCACCCGGATCGCTGCCGCGGCGTAAGTCCGGCGGCATTCTGCCAGTCATTTCGAAGTGTTTTCGGCCCAGCTTGCTCAGCAATTCCTCGGCCCGGTCCCGGTCTCTTCCCGATCGCTTGTTGAATGTTTGGACCAGCATCAATGCCTGGACAATCTTCTCCGCGTCCTTAGTATTGAACGCCTGCAAAATCAACTCCCTCGCCTGCGCGTGCACCTTCTGCCAGCGCGGCGAACCGCGGTCAACGCGATCACGTTCGTCAATAAGCTTGCCTATCGCCCGTTCGCACAGCAGCTTGTCCACGGGTTCGTCGTAGATATGGTCCTGGAAGAGCTTGATGGATTCCTTGAACTTGCCCACCGCCACCAGCTCCTTCGCCTCGTCCATGAGCGCCCGCAGGGCGGGACTGGGCTCCATGGCCTGGCTGCGGTCATCCGGAGGCGGCGCTGGCTGAACGACAGTGGCTAACGGCAGGTTTTTATTCCTCGGTTCGTCGGGGGTACTGTTGTCGCGATTACCGGGTAGCCTGAAGAATAGCGATAGCGGCGACGAGCGTGGCCGTGGTGATCACCGCATATATCACCATCTGCCGTTTGCGGAAGTGACTGTCAATCACCTGCTTCTCTTCGAGCAGCCTGACGGCATGCTTCTTTTTGCCAGTGGACGACTGCAGCTGCTTTGCAATCTTGGCGTTGACAGCAGACTTCTTTTTCCCCCGCGCGGCGCCGCCGAAAGCGGCACCTTTGCCAGCAGGCTTGGCACCTTTGCCAGCACCCCGTCGTCTCACACCTGCGCTCGAATTTCCAGTTCTCTTCTTTTTACCTATAGCCGTGCCCTTATCGGCAGGTGCACGGTCGCTCTTATCACCGGCCCCAGCATCCGTGTCGGCAGACTCGCCATCGCTTTTATCACCGGACTCAGCGTCCGTGTCGGCAGGTTCACCGTCGTCCTGGTCGCCGGTCTTCAGTTCGTCCTGGTCGACGGGCTTGGCATCACCCTTGTCCGCAGGTTTCGATGCATTTGCGGGCTTGTCGTTGCCATCGGCCTCCTGCTGCAACTGCCGGCGCTTGCTTTCGATTTCGGCTTCGACCTGCTTGCGGATCTCTGCCTCGAGGGCTTGGATGTCGTCATCCGGCGTTTGGTCACCGCTGCTCGTTGATGGCTCGCCGCCCTCGTGCCGACCGGCAAGCTTTTCCTCAACGTCTTTGCGGATCTCCGCCTTGAGTTGCTCGTGAGCGTCAGGTTTCTGGTCCATCATTCTTTCCTTTGTCACCGGACCGTGCTTTCCGTCTGGCTTTTTCTTTCGCAGCGATTATCGCCTTCTGGCGGGCGACCTCGACAGCTTTCTTTTTCGCCTCTTCGATCTTCTTCTGACGCGCGTCGTTGGCCTTTGGCTCGGTCGATTCTGGTGCTTGCTTCTGGGCGGCTTCTGCAGTTGCCGCTATGCTCTGGCGCTGTTTCTCGGCCAATACACGGCGGGCTTTTTCTTCGGCCTCACGTCGGGCGGCAGCGATCGCCTGCTGGCGCTTCAAACTGGCGGCGGTGGCTCGTGCATTCTTTGCTTCCTCCACGGCCTTCTGCTTGGCCAGCTCCGCTTCCCGTTTAGCGCGCTCGGCCTCAGCTTCCACGGCACGCTTCACTTCCTCGGCGGCGTCACGGGCGCGTTGCGCTTCTTCCATTGCCATGCGTTTCGCCTCTTCGGCGGCTTCCTTAGCGCGTTCAGCATCGGCGAACGCCGCCCGCTTGGCCTCCTCGATGGCGCGCATCGCTTCTTCCGCTTCCCGGCGCATCTCTGCAGCTCGACGGAGCGCCTCCTTTTCGACAACATAAAGTGCATCGGTGCCGGCTATCCTTTCATGCTCGGTGATGCTGGTGATGAAATCGGCCTGGACAGGTTTGGCCACCTTGATTTCTTCGTTCTTCGCCGCTGCCGCAATTTTCGAATCTATCAGATTCCCAGTGTCTGTGCTGAGCATGGTCGAACCCGACGTCGGTGCTGCAGTGGACAAGGCCTTGCTGTCGGGGTCGACGATGCGTATCTGGGTCGAGACGTTGTGGTTGGTCCAATCCTCAGCGCTCTCCGGCGGCAGCTTATCCGGCTCGTCATCGAAATTGATCTCGACCTCGAGCGTCAGGCGGCAGTGCGGGCACTCGATTTCGGACACGACCATGTCGAGCGCGAGCTCGGAACCGCAATTTGGACACATTTCGGTGATCTGCATGAGATCATCCCACTCTTGTCAATCTGAATCCACAAGTCAGGTCATTGATATCGACGTTATCCAAGCCCTCGGTGTCAGCACACCGCTGCAATGTGTGGGCCAGAGTTTCACAGGAAATATATGTCCGATGAGCGTCAATAGCGACCTCCAATTCATCCGGGCAGCAATAATGGACATCGATGCGGTCGGAGACATCGAAGTCTTTTCCCTTGCGCAGATTCTGGACGCGATTGATGACTTCGCGAGCCAGGCCTTCATTGAGCAGCGCGGGGTCGAGCTGGAGATCCAGCGCCACGGTTATCTGGCCTTCGTTGGCGACCGCGAGTCCCTCTTTTTCCTGGCGGCGGATGTCTATGTCGTCGAACTCAAGCTCGACATCGTTTCCACCTTCCAGCGTCAGGGTGACAGTCTCGCCGCGGCGCAAACCATCGATCTGTTCGCCTGTCAAAGCGGCGATGCCGGCAGCCGCGAGCTTGACGTCTTTGCCGAGTTTCGGTCCCAGCCGCTTGAAGTTGGCTTTGGCACTCAAATGCACCAGCGCCTGTTCGTCTTCATGGACGACGACCGACTTGACATTTAATTCCTCGGCGATGACATCCTGCATGGCATCGAGATCGGCGCGAGTGTCGGCGTCCAATGAAACGAGCACGACCGATTGCAGAGGTTGCCGGATCTTAACCGTCGCCTGCCGCCGCAGAAACCGCCCCAGCGACACCGCCGTCATGGCATTTGCCATGCGCACATCGAGTTCCGGTTTGCGGAAACGTCCCGCAGCAGTCGGAAAATCGCAGAGATGCACGGACTCGGGCATTTGAGATGTTCGCAGATTTCGGTAGATCGTCTCGGTCATGAAGGGGATAAATGGCGCCGCCACCTGGCATATGGTCACCAGCACATGGTGCAGCGTCGTATAGGCGGCGTCCTTGTCCTGGTCGTTCTGGCTCTTCCAGAACCGTCGGCGATTACGCCGGATGTACCAGTTGGTCAGATCGTCAACGAACGGCGCCAACCGCGTCGCACCGGCGTACAGGTCATAGGCATCCAGAGCCTCGCTAATATCGGCAACAGTGCCTTCAAGGCGCGAGAGGATCCACTGGTCCAGCAGGTTGTCGACCGCACTTAGGTCGAAACTGTTGTCCTCTGGCGACCAGTCGTCAGCGATGGCATAGTTGACCAGGAAACTGTAGGAATTCCACAGTGGCAACATGACTACGCGCATAACTTCCTTGACCGCATCTTCGGAGAATCGCAGATCGGCGCCACGCACGACCGGCGACGTCAGCAGGCACAGGCGCAAAGCATCGGCGCCATAGGCGCCGATGACTTTCTCAGGCGCCGGGTAGTTGCCTTTGCTCTTCGACATTTTCTCGCCGTCTTCCGCCAGGATCATGCCATTGACGATAACGTTTCTGAACGCCGGCTTGTCGAACAGCGCGGCACCCAGCACCACGAGCGTGTAGAACCAGCCGCGCGTCTGGTCGAGGCCCTCCGCGATGAAATCGGCCGGGTAATGATTTTCGAGCCATTCGCGGTTGTTGAATGGATAGTGTTTCTGCGCATACGGCATCGAGCCGCTCTCGAACCAGCAGTCCAGCACCTCGGGCACCCGGTGCAGTTCACTGCCGGACGGCATCTTCACTACGACGTCGTCAACGAAATGCTTGTGGATATCGTCGAACTTGCGGCCGCTTATTTCTTCGAGCTCGGCGACCGAGCCGACGCAGACAGCTTCGCCGGTTTCCTCGTTGCGCCAGATCGGCAGCGGACAGCCCCAATAACGATTGCGCGACACGGCCCAGTCCCGGGCATTCTCCAGCCACTTGCCAAAGCGACCGTTCTTGATGTGATCGGGCACCCAGCGAATCTGGCTGTTGGCACGGAGCATGGCGTCCTTGATTCGATCGATCCTGATGAACCAGGTGGAGATGGCTCGGTAGATCAGCGGTGAGTCGCAGCGCCAGCAGTGCGGGTACGCGTGGCTGTACGAACTGCGATGCACCAGGTTGCCATCGGCTTTCAGCCGATCGATAATTTCGCGATCACAGTCTTTGACGAAGCGCCCGACCCAGTCACTGACCTCCTCGGTGTAGCAACATTCGGCATCGACGGGACAGACGTCGGCAGGAATGCCGTGGTCCTTGGCGACACGCGCATCATCTTCACCGAAACCCGGGGCGCTGTGGACAATGCCGGTACCCGTTTCGATCGTGACGAAGGCGTCATCGACGACGACGAAGGCGCCCTCGTCTGCGAGGTCCGCAAAATACGGCAGGAGTGGTTCGTACCGTCGCCCGACAAGGTCGCGGCCGTGGCAGCGCTCGACGATCTCGGGTGCGTTGTCCTTGTAATATTCTGCAACTCGGTCCGCCGCCAGGATGAGGTGCGCACCATCGTCTGCGACAGTTACGTACTCGATGTCGGGCCCGACGATCAATCCGAGGTTGGCGGGCAATGTCCAGGGTGTCGTGGTCCAGGCCAGCATCCAGGTATCCGCCACGTCGGCCATTTTGAAGCGGACAGTCACGGCCGGATCGGAAACGGTCTGATGAACGCCTTCGCCGGTGGCTTCGAAATTCGACAATGGCGTGGCACAGCGCGGGCAGTATGGCAGGATTTTTTGTCCCTCGTAAACGAGATCCTTGTCCCACAGACTCTTGAAGACCCACCAGATGGATTCCATGTAGGACATGTCCATAGTCCGGTAGCCTTTGTCGAAATCGACCCAGCGGCCCATGCGATGGACAACATTCTCCCACTCGCCGGTGTAGCGCAGGACGATCTTGCGGCAGGACTCGTTGAACTTGTCGATGCCGTAGGCCTCGATTTCATGCTTGCTGCTGATTTCGAGTTCTTTTTCCATCTCGTTTTCGACCGGCAACCCATGGCAGTCCCAACCGAAAACACGTTCGACGTATTTGCCGCACATGGTTTGGTAGCGCGGGATCACGTCCTTGATGGTACCTGCGAGCAGATGGCCGTAGTGGGGCAGGCCGGTCGCGAACGGCGGGCCGTCGTAGAAAACGTACTCGTCGCAGCCGCGGCGCTGTTCGAGTGATTTTTCGAAGACCCCGTTGTCCTGCCAAAAACGCAGGACAGCTTCTTCCTCGCCGGCAAAATTGACTTGCGGAGAAACTTTTTTTAACATTCTCGTCACCGTATTGGGGAAACAGAAATCCGACGCCGTCCGGTGGGAAATCGGACGGGCAAGGCCGTCGTCAGGGTGCGCACCGGATCGTGACGCTAATCATGGACTTCGACACAGCTATCGATCTTGCCGTAGGGTATTCGCAAAGTCTGTCCTTTGCCGCCTGTACTGGCGATTTCAATGACTACCGCGTTCAGCAGAACTTCGACGATGCGTTCAGCCCGCAACTCTTCACCGCCGACGGTGATCACGTACGGTCCCAATGCGCGACCCGTCGAGTCTACGGCTCGGTGCTTGAAATAGGATTCACCGAAAGAGGCGGTGGCGTCCAGCATGTCCGGATCAATCAAGCCGACCGAACTGTCCTCGCCAATCGACGCCACCGGCAGCATCGCAGCCGGTGGCGGACCATCGACGCGCTCGATCCTCTCCTCGTTGGTAGCGGCCGAATCCGTTTCCTTCATGGTACGATAGGGCAGCACGACCAGAATGATCAGGGGGTAGACAATGGGGATGACCAGGCCGGCGATGAAATGCATCAACGGACCGTGCATGCGTGTCTCCGCCACTGATGACGCGAAGCAGCCGGACCAGATCCACACCGTGACGACGGCAACACAAATCGCAACCGCTATCTGGTTGTCGATATCGAGAAAAAAGTCGCCGTAATCTTGAAAAACCTGCTGCAGATCCATGTCTCCCTCGTAACTTTACTGTGGCCGCCACAATCCCTCAGTTGCCGCGGTCGGCGAATGCGAATAAATGATCACTTGCTTTGACCGATATCAAGCTATCACATGCATTTAGCGTTTCAGCGAAATGGTCATTGCAGCCGCTGATTGGGGTAGGCTTCGTTGGGGTTCACGCTTGATTTGTTACGTGTTGTCCAGCCCCAGAACCGCCTGCATGTCATAGAGCCCGGGCTCTGCGGTCATCAGAAATCTTGCGGCCCGCAAGGCGCCGCGGGCAAAGGTGTCGCGGCTGCCCGCCTTGTGGGTGAGCTCAAGGCGCTCACCGCCGGTTGCAAAGATGACGGTGTGATCACCGACGACATCGCCGCCGCGCAGGGCGTGCATGCCGATTTCGCGTTTTGTGCGGGCCCCTGCCATGCCCTCGCGACCGTGTCGCGTGTCGCTGCGGTAGTCAAGATCGCGGGTCTCGGCCAGAATCTCACCAAGCCGCTCGGCAGTACCGCTCGGCGCATCTTTTTTCTGGTTGTGGTGCATCTCGACGATTTCAATGTCGTAGTCCTCATCCAGAATGCTGGCGGCTTCGGCGCACAACTTGAACAGGAGGTTGACGCCGACGCTCATGTTCGGTGCAAACACGATCCGTCCCGTCTCGGCCAGCTGGCGCAGGCTCTCGCGGTCCGCCGCCGGCATGGCAGTCGTGCCGATGACAACACCGCAATCCGCAGCAACAGCGGTGCGGGCGTTGGCCAGCACGGTCGCCGCGGTCGAGAAGTCGATCGTGACGTCGGTATCGGCCACGGCCGCGGCGATGTCGTCAGTCAGCGCCACGCCCAAGCTGGCGCCGCCGGCCACTGTGCCGGCATCTTCACCAAGCAGCGGGCAACCGCTGTATTCAATCGCGCCGGTAAGTGTCAGGTCCGGTGCTTCGGCGGTCAGGCTCACGAGTCGCCGCCCCATGCGGCCGGCTGCGCCTATGATAAGGATTCGGATCATATTCCTGTCCGGTTGAGCAGAAACAGTTCAGGCAAGATTGCGTGTGTCAGACGGCGAGGCCGGTGTTGCGCATCGCCTGCAGGAGAATCTCACGATTCGCCGTAGCCAGTTCGCACATCGGCAGGCGATATTCTTCGCAGATCAGACCAAGCGCCGCGACAGCGGCTTTCACCGGGATCGGATTGGTCTCGATAAAGAGTGCCTCAAACAACTCATATAGTCGGCAGTGAACTTCCAGCGCACCGACGAAATCCCCGGCCAGTGCGCGGGTAGTCAGTTCGGTGACTTCGGCCGGAACAACGTTGGAGGCGACACTGATCACGCCGGTGGCGCCAAGCACCATCATCGGCAGCGTCAGCGCGTCATCGCCGCTCACCACAGTGATGTCACAGGCGCGCAGCGTCTTGCTGACGCGATCCGCGTCGCCGCCGGCTTCCTTGACTGCGACGATGTTCGGGTGCGCGGCCAGGCGCTTGACGGTATCGATGGAAATTTCGATATTGCAGCGACCGGGGATGTTGTAGAGAACCACTGGCAGACCAATGTCGGCGACGGTCGAAAAATGGCGGTACAGCCCTTCCTGCGTCGGCTTGTTGTAATAAGGCGACACCTGCAGCGTGGCGTCGGCGCCATCGCCACGGGCGTGCTCGGTGAGCTCGACAGCCTCGGCGGTGCTGTTACCACCGGTACCGGCGATGACTTTGCAGCGGCCGTCGACACTGTTGATAACCTGTGCGATCACCTTGTTATGCTCGGCCATGCTCAGGGTCGGCGATTCCCCAGTGGTGCCGACCGGCACGATACCAGCGACGCCACCGGCGATCTGCGCTTCCACCAGGTCGTGGAGGGCGGACGTACACACTTTGCCGTCTTCAAAGGGCGTGACCAATGCGGTGTAACAGCCTTCGAGCTTCATGAAATAGTCTCTGCACAGGGTAATACCGTGTGCCTGTTTTGATATTTGATAGTCGACGTTAGCGCCGGCCGAACCGTTCAGGAGGAGTTACGGTCCTTTTGGGCCTGGCGCTGGCGGGCTTTGACGCGGGCGAGATACTGCTTGCGTCGCGCGCGTTTCACCACTTTCTTATACTGCTTGCCCATGATCGCTCCTGCAATGCGATGTATCCTTTGTGCCCAGTGCCGCGACGGCATCTGGAGGCGAACAAGTAGTATATCCTCTGTTCGGGTACCTGCCAATACAAGGCGTGGATGAAGAGGATGAGTCATTCTGAACCGCCCATTGCCGTAATTTACAATCGCCAGCTTTCGGGTTCGGCGTCCGCGACCGGTACCTCTCTCACACAATCTGGAAACGAACAGCCGCAGAGAACCGTTCCACAGCGATGGCGGAATGGACGATGTTGAGTCTTTCGTGCCCTCATGTAGGGCTTTGAAAATTCCAGCAACAGCTCTTGCACGGGGATCGTTCCCGGTGCATTTTACGGCTCGATCACATACTGCCAACAGATGGGTTGTCTGCAGAAACGGTCTTTACACTTGCATCCGCCCGCAGCAACAACGCACCAAAGTGGAAACCATACCCATGAATTGCTGTTGCCTTTTCGTTTTTCTCAAATCGCCCGTAAATCTCGTTGCTGTCATTCTCACCTGCGTACTCCTGACAGGGTGCGGGACAAAGGAAGAAACGCCTGGCAGCCCTGCAGGCCAGGGCGCCGCCGGCGGCGAAGGCACTGCTGCATCCGGCGGCGAAGGCACTGTTGCCGCCGGCGGCGAAGGCACTGCTGCATCCGGCGGCGAAGGCACTGTTGCAGCCGGCGGCAAAGGCACTGCTGCATCCGGCGGCGGCACTCGTGGCGGCACCATTGAAGTTACAAGGGAACCAGCGAAAAAAACCAGCTTCGTTCCGGCCACTAAACATCTCGATGCCGGCGGCAGCTTTTACATGTACCTGAGCACCGAGGAATGGATCGAAGGCATCGCCCGCGGCTGGGACGACATGCGAGAGATGTTCACATTCGTAGGTGATCTCCCGGGCAATACAATGGGTGAGATCAAGGACGGATACAGGGTCATTGGCAATGGCTTCTCGCAGAGTGGCATTGCCCAGTTGAGCGGCGTCGGCATGAGCACCTTTCCCCGCGAAAAGGACCTGTACCTGAACAAGGCGGTGTTCCACCGGTATGCGGACGCGAAGCGCGGCAAGTTTTGGGACCTTATGGGCAGCCGCTCGCACGATCTGGAGACCCTCAGGATGCTGCCAGCGACCACTGCCTTCGCCTGCTTCAGCGATTTCGACGGGCAGCTCGGCTGGGAGTGGCTTGGCGACATGATCAATGATTCGGGTATTCCGGACGCACAAACGAAATTCAACAGGCAGCAAGCGCAGTTGCAGTCCATGGGTATCGACCTCGACAAGTTGATCGGGTCAATTGACGGCCAGATCGGTGTGGTGTTCACTATCGACGAATCACGGACTCAGGTGTTCGACGGCCCCGACGGTCAGCTGCAGGTCCCGGATATCGCGATGATGATTGCCATCCAAGTCAAGGACAGTTCCATTTACGACCTGGCAACCTCCATGGTGCCACCGGATATCGGTGTGCGCCGTACCGATACAGCCGCCATGAAAGCGGTGACCATGCCGATCCCCGTGCCGGTGCCGATCAAGTTCGAACCGACCCTGGCGCAAAGCCACGGCTATCTCATACTGGCATCAAACGCTGATATCGTCGATGAGGCAATGGCCGTGCTCGACGGTAGCAAAGACGGGCTGACGAGCACCGATGAGTTCAAGCTGCTGTCGCGCGACGTGCCGACCCAAGGCGTCAATTTCCATTACGTCAGCGAGCGTCTCGGAAGCAGCATTACCGGCATCATAGAGCAAGCGCTGGAACAGGCCCCGGACCCGGATAACGGCGGTGTGCAAGCCGCCATGGCATTAGTAGACGATGCCAAGGGCTTTCACAGCTACGGTGTGTTCGAGCATCGCGAAAACGGCTTCTACTTCACCGGTAACGCCAGTACCGGTGTCGGCAACATTATTGTGATTCCGGCGGTTGTCGGGCCAACGGCTATTCTGGCGGGCATGTTGTTGCCGGCGCTCAATCAGGCTCGCGAAAAGGCCCGCCGCATGAACTGCGCCGGCAATCTCAAGCAGATCGCGTTGGGTTTGATCATATACGCCGGTGACGATGTGGAACACGGCAGGTTCCCCGACAACCTGGGGCAGTTGCACGAGCAGAAATATCTCACAAACGGCAAGGTGTATGGCTGTCCCAGCGTCGACCCAATGTCCGAAAGTGCAGCCGACAGCGACTACGTCTACGTCGGTGCCGGCTGCAAGGATACGAACCGCAATCCAACGACAACGGTGCTGGCCTATTGCGACCCCGCGAACCACGACTATGCGTGGATGAACGTGATGTTTGTGGACGGCCACGTGTCGGGGCAGAAAGCTATGAGCATCGAGCAAGCCGCGGAACAGAACGGCTGGACGATCGGTACCGGCCAGTAGCTTCCAAAAGGGGGATTCAGGGATCCGTGGCACCGCCGCTGACGAAGTCGAGCTGCTGCTGCAGACGCGCCAGCTCGGCATCGCATTTCTCAGCCTCTTCTGGATGCTCCGCTTTGTAGGCTTCTACCTGCTCGATCGCCGCCTTGAAATTCTCCGGCGTCATCACCTTGGTCTTCTTGAGGATATCGCGTTTCAGTTCGGCAAACACGTCTTTTGTCGTCCCCGGCCGCCCAACGGCACTGACTTCGCTGCCGCCAGGGCCATCATCGCGGCCGGAGTTGGTGATCAGTGCGACAATTACGGTCATCAGGATGAGGACGGCGAGACAACCGCCCACGACCAGCATGATCGTCTTGCTGTCTTTCGGGTCGGCAGCAACGGCCATGGAGGATGCGCTTGCCATGCTGTTGCGCCGGGCGATCGCTGTGTAGTGCGCCTTTGCCAGCGCCACGTGCTTGGCCTTCGCCTTGGCTTTGGCTTTCTCCGAAGCCGCAGTCCGGGCCACTGCAGCACCGCTGGATGACGGCGGCAGAAGGTCGCCAGCCGAGACGTCGGCCGGGATCTCGGGGATGACGTCATCAATGTCCGGCAATCCGTCGGCGGCGGGTTCATCGACATTGGCGATGAGGTCGAGGTCGGTATCGGGATCGAGGCCGACGCTTTCCAAAGCTTCGCGTTCGATCTGGCGCAAGGTCTCCGCGTCCAGGTCGAAGTCCAAATCGAACGACTTTTCTTCACTTTCGACGGTCTTTAGCTTGTCGGTGTCGAGGGCAAATTCCGCTTCGACGCTGCGCCGTGCTTCTTCTTCGATCTGCCGCAGAGTTACTTCGTCGAGTTCGAAATCGTCAAGTTCGAAGTCGTCAGCCATACTGTTTCCTTAGAACTATTTCACTTGCCAACATTGGCAACTTATTACACCCACCCAACCGGCAGGAAATATAACCTGATTTCGGAAAAAATCAAGCCTTTGGACACCGTGGCGTGTTTGGGTTTCTCTTGTCAGAATTTCCTCTGTGAATGTGTGTTGATCGGCGGTTTTCGGCCATGAATGCTTCGCGTTTTTCCGGAATTCGGATAAGTTACTGAACTAATACACACGACATTTACCTTGTTCCACCCGAACCCAATGCACAGCAATGCCCGGACTCGGTCTCTTTGAAATCGCCATCGTGGTACTGGCACTGATCATCTTCGTGCGGCCGGAGGACCTGCCGAAACTGGTGCGGTACGTCGGCCGCCTCTATGGTGACCTGCAGCGGCAGCTGAATCATTTCAAACACCTGACACGCGACGCGATGGACGAGTTGCGAAACGACCAGGTGGAGCCGTCCCGGCTGCCGGTCGAGACAATCTCCCGCACCGCCGAGCACGACGTCGATCTCGCCGACGAGCCAGTCGGCACAGATCCCGAAGAAATCGGCGAAACAGCAAAGGTCAGTAGCGCTGACACGCCGGACAGTAAAACGTCGAGCGGCCCGCCATAACCACCCGGCGAATGTCGCGGCTACAGGCATGACACGGCTCACCCGCTCGGTCATAGACGTCGAGGTGGCGGCTAAATTTCCCTTCTGAACCATCGACCGTCTGGAAATCAGAGATCGTCGTACCGCCGGCATCGATGGCATCCTGCAGCACCTGCCGAACGGCTGTGACCAGACGGTCGCAGCGTACCGCGGAAAGTCTGGCGGCAGGCGTACCCGGATGGATCCGGGCGCGGTACAGCGCTTCACTGGCGTAGATATTGCCAACACCGACGACACAAGCGTTGTCCATGACCAGATTCTTGATGGGCTTCTGGCGCTGTCGGCAAACGTCCTGGAGATATTTAGCGGTGAACTCTGCAGTCAGCGGTTCAGGCCCGAACGCAGCCAGGCATTCAGGGATAAAACCCTCTTCCCCAATAGGATGCAGCTCGAACATGCCAAACCTTCTCGGGTCGCGATAGCGCCAGGTCATGCCGTCATCGAGATAGACTATGATGTGCTCATGGTCAACAGACGGGGACGCCGCAGTGACAATGCGGCAGGAACCGGTCATGCCCAAATGCACGAGGATGACAAGGCGACGGTCGAGCTTGACAAGAATGTACTTGGCGCGGCGACGGACGGCAATGATCGTGGCCCCGCAGATTTCCGGGTGCTGATGGACCACGACCGGAGTGCGCAATTGGGTCGTACGCGCCTCTACGGTGGTGATGCAGCGACCGACAAGGTGGGGCCGCAAAGCGTTGGTGACAGTTTCAACTTCCGGAAGCTCTGGCATGGAGGCAGTATACGGCTGTCCGCGCCAGGGTCAATCGGACTGGATAGGATGCGGCCAATGGCATGCAACATAGCCGCAAGTGCTTTTGGTGATAAGCGATTGACTAATATTTGATGGCACATTATATTTCTTATCCATTTTCATCATCGGAATCAGAAAATTTGCTATATTTGTGCCTCTTTTTTGGTGTGAATTAGCCACCCGGCGCGAAGATTTGCCGGCTGTCATCGTCGGTTACCGCTGCAGTTCAACCACAACTGAGACGGGAAACGGAACGGACTTATGAGATACGGTATTATCGGCGATATCCATGCGAATTATGAAGCACTGACGGCAGTTCTAGCCGAATGTGAGAAGCTGAACGTCGCGAAGTACTTCTGCATTGGGGACATCGTCGGCTACAATGCCGATCCCGGCCTGTGCATGGAAACAATCCAGGCATTGCCGCTGGCCGGCGTGGTGATGGGCAACCACGACGAGCAGGCCTCCGCCGATAGCGACCTTGTCGGCTTCAACCCGCAGGCTGCGATGGCCATCGAATGGACTCGGGAACACCTGACCGAGGAGCAGCGCGAGTGGCTGCGCAACCTCCGGCTGACAATGCAGGTCGGCAAAATCACGGTCGTGCATGCAACTCTCGATTCGCCCAAGAAATGGGGCTACATCTTCGACAAGCTTTCCGCCGGCGCCAGCTTCAGCTATCAGTTCTCACAGATCTGTTTCTGCGGCCATTCCCATGTACCGCTGGCGTTCGAGAAGTTCGGCACGATCCAGGGTGGCAAGTATACAGAGATCAAAATCCAGCCGGGCCACAAATACCTGATCAATGTCGGCAGCGTCGGGCAGCCGCGTGACGGCGACTGGCGTGCGGCTTTCGTGGTCTATGACACCGACGAGAATGTCGCGACGCTCTATCGGATCCCGTACGATATCAAAACGGCGCAGAAGAAGATTCTCGACGCCGGCTTACCGGAACGCCTCGCTCTGCGTCTGGAACGCGGCACCTGAACAACCCTTCGTAGTGCCCCCATGCGCTATCTGATCGTCAAGCCCAGCAGCCTGGGCGATATCGTGGACACCCTGCCAATCGCGGGTATCCTAAAAAAAAAGATCCAGCGGCACACATTTCCTGGCTGGTCAATACCCACTACTATGCCTTCACCGGCATGTCGGCCGATGTCGACGAGCTGATCGAGTTCAAACGCGACGAATGGTCGCGGCTGACCCAGGCCCCCAAGTTGTTCGGATTTCTGCGTGAACTCCACGGTATGACCTTCGATTACGTGCTCGATTTCCAAGGCCTCTTCCGCAGCGGGCTCTGCACCTGGTTCGCCAGGGCGCCGCAAAAAGTCGGATTCGCCGACGCCCGAGAAGGCGCACCATTGTTCTACAAGCACAAAGCAACGATACCGACCGGTATCTGCCATGCTGTCGATCGTAACATCGCCCTGCTCAACAGCGCCTTCGGCACTACTCACGAGTACGTGGCACCACGTTTCCGGTGCGCCCAGGCAGCGCAACAGCAGGCCGGGGACCTGCTGCAGCAGCACGGACTGGCAGACAGCGACAAGTTGGTGGCCGTCGGGCCGGCAACCCGCTGGGAAAGCAAGTCGTGGCCACCGTCCTTTTTTGCCGACACGATCATGCACATAATGAATACAGCCGCCCCGGACACACGGTTCTGGCTGCTTGGCACGGCGTCCGAGGCAGAGGTGGGTCGGGCAATCATCGATCGGGTCGGGTCCGACAGCGTGTGCAGCTTCATGGGAGCCACCGACCTCCCGGTGATGATGGACCTGTTGCGACGCAGCCGGCTGCTGTTGACCAATGACAGCGGGCCCATGCATATCGCCGCCGCCCTTGGTGTACCAACCGTCGCCCTGTTCGGCCCGACGGACCCGGACAAGACCGGACCATACGGTGACGGGCACCACGTGTTTCGGACGCAAGTCGACTGCGCACCGTGTTTCAAGCGGCAGTGCCCGCTGCCCGAGCAATTGTGCCGATACGATGTAATTTCGCCTGCAGGTGTAGGTGACTGTATAGTACGCATGCTGGCGCCATAATGTGAGATCTTCGATGCGCCCCCACCACCTGGAGTAACACATGAACAGATTGCCTATCCTGCTTGCCATTGTCGGCTTGCCGTTGACAGGTCTCGGCCAGATCTCCGTCACCGTGAGTACCGAGAGCAACCGGTACATCCAGTACGAACCGATCGACGTCAAAGTGACACTGCGCAATTACAGCGGCGAAACCCTGTCGTTCAATCGCGACTCTGAAATCAGCGGTAAACTGCAATTCCGTATCCAGGACAAGGACAAGAATCTGCTCGAACCGCTGAGCCGCAGTTTCAATCCTGCGGTCGGCCTCGTTCTGCCGCCTGGAACTACGCGGGAGCTCTCGCTGCCGATCAATCAGTTTTACGACCTGCAGGACGACAAGGAGTACGAATTGGTGGCGCGGATCAGCCATCGGCGACTGCGGGACAAGTACGAGTCGAAGCCCTGTCGATTCAGGGTCAACGCCGGCTCTCGGGTGTGGCACCAGCAGATCGGCGCACCAAACCACAGTCCCGAGGAGGCCATAGCCGTGCGTAACGTCAGTATCAACATGTTCGACGGCGAGAATGGTGACATCTTTTATCTGCAGATCGAAGACGAAAAACTCGTGTACGCCGTGATCCGTCTGGGGCCGCGCGTGCAGGGCATCGAGCCGCAGGCTGAAGTCGACGCGCTGAACCAAATTCACGTTCTCGTGCAGATCGCGCCCGAACTCTTCCGCTACAGAATGATCGATCTGGACGGAAAGATCACGCAAAGCAAGCTTTACACCATCAGCCGTACGATCCCGAAACTTATCCGTGACCCGGACATCGGGCGGGTGATGGTCACCGGGGGCAAGGTCGCGCTTGACGGCGTCGACTACAATATTCGCGCAGTGCCCCTGCGGGACACTCAACAGGCCGAGTTGCCGGAGACCCTCTTCGACAACTAACTTGGATTATTCCCGAAATTTCGTCGTGAGAGTACAGATGGCGTGAGCGCTCGCAGCAGGAAAATTATGAATCATCCAGTCGAAGTCGGCGCAGAAATAACTTTGGGCCGGTTCCAAACTGTTTACGCTACGACTACGGCTTGGGGGGCAGCGGCAGATTCAGACGCCCGCCGGCACTGCTTGGCTTGGAGTCGATCGCCTCGGCGGTTTCCAGCTCGGCATCCTCGGCCGGAGCGGGTTGTTTATACCGAGGGCGCGGGTTCTGACGAAATGGTTATAGGTGGGCTGTCCGGCGGCGGGGCCGAGCCGATTTGGTCCTCGCCAGAGGCAAACAGGCCCGGGGCAGCCGGGGTTTCTTCATCGGTCTCATGCGCCGGCTCTGCCTGTTCAGCGGTGTGTCCGGGCGACAACCGCTTCTTCTTTTCCGCCTCCTGCTGAAATTTTCGATTGACGTCCTTCAACCGCCGCAGGTACATGGCAGGCATATTCAATTCCTCAGTGCCCGACTTATTGATGGAATCGCAGAACGCTTCCTCGCAGGGCTCATCGTCTTGATCTTGTTCATTGTCAGCCATAGAAACCGCCCGAACTCACAACAACATTCCATTTTTTGGTGTGGGTGTAGACATTGACGATATCTCAAACGTATACACATTAGGAAATGAAGTCCACAAGTAGCCAACGTTTTATCGACAAGGTCAAGGTCCGCGTACAAGCCGGCAACGGCGGCAACGGCTGCGCAAGTTTTCATCGTGCCCGCTCACTGCCCAAAGGCGGCCCCGACGGTGGTGACGGCGGGCGTGGCGGCGACGTGATATTCACGGCAACGACGGCTGAGCAAAGTCTGATTGCTCTGCAATACCTCAATCATTACGAGGCCGACAATGGCGGCAACGGTATGGGCAAGGACCGTTACGGCCGCAACGGCGAGGACGTCATCGTCAAGATTCCGATCGGGTCTATCATCAAGGACCTGAATGCAGACGGCGCCGTGCTCTGCGACCTCGATCACGACGGACAACAGTTTGTCGCGGCAACCGGCGGCAAGGGTGGCCGTGGCAATGCCCACTTCTCCTCCAGCAGCAACCAGGCGCCGCGCCATTGCGAGGAAGGCCTGCCCGGCACTGAGCACTACCTCGAGCTCGAGCTCAAGCTGATCGCCGATGTCGGGCTTGTCGGCTTTCCGAATGCCGGCAAGTCTACGTTCCTCGGTGCCGTCTCCAATGCCACGCCGGAGATCGCACCGTATCCGTTCACGACATTATCGCCACACATCGGGGTGGTCGAGATCGAGGAGTACTCGCGGTTCACGATCGCGGATATCCCGGGCCTGATCGAAGGGGCGCACGACAACATCGGCCTCGGCCACGAATTCCTGCGGCACATCGAGCGAACCAAAATTATACTGTATGTCCTCGACATGGCCGGCACCGACGGCCGCGCGCCTTGGGACGACTTCGCGGCGCTGCAACTCGAGCTCGAATGCTATCAACGCGGTATGACCAATCTCCCGTCGTTGATTCTTGCCAATAAAATGGACGGCGAGACGTCAGCCGAAAATCTGGAGATTCTGCAGGGACTGACACAACTCGAGATCCTGCCGGCCTGTGCAGTGCTCGGCGAGAACTGCGAGGCGGTCACAAAACGGCTGTGGGCGCTGCGGAACGAAGGGCGAGAAAGTCGGTAGACGGTTGAGGCTGAAGGTTTCGGGCCTACCAGCTCAGGACCGGACTGTCGTCGTCATTGCGGTCGCGGACGTTGTCGCACAGGAGCAGGCATTTCTTGCCGTCGGTCTCGAGGACACCATCCTCGATCAGATACTCCCGACGACCCTCGTCCGTAGTGACAGCGAGGATGCCGCGCTGGACAGCGGCAAGCATGGGGGCGTGGCCGGCCAGGACGCCAAAAAATCCAGCGCCACCGGGGACAACGACAGATTCGACGTCACCGGAGAAGACTTCCCCTTCCGGAGTCAATAATGAAAATGCGTAGGCCATTAAGGTTCCTGGTGGTTACTTGGCCAATGTCTCCGATTTGGCGCGTGCTTCTTCGATGCTGCCGACCATGTAGAAAGCGTCTTCAGGCAGGTCGTCATGCTTGCCGTCGAGCACTTCGCGGAAGGAGCGGATCGTGTCTTCGAGTTGTACGTACTTGCCGTCCATGCCGGTAAACTGCTGGGCGACAAAAAAGGGCTGCGACAGGAATTTCTGGATGCGCCGGGCCCGCTCCACGGTCTGCCGGTCATCTTCGGAGAGTTCGTCCATACCGAGGATGGCGATGATGTCCATGAGTTCCTGGTAGCGCTGGAGGATTTCCTGAACGCCGCGAGCGGTCTGGTAATGCTCCTCGCCGACGATTTCAGGCGCCAGAATGGTGGAACTCGAGGAGAGCGGATCCACGGCGGGATAGATGCCGAGTTCGGAGATGGCTCGCGACAACTCGGTCGTCGCGTCGAGATGAGCAAAAGTCGCTGCCGGAGCCGGGTCGGTATAATCGTCCGCCGGCACGTAGATCGCCTGGATCGAGGTGATCGAACCAGCCTTGGTGGAGGTGATGCGCTCCTGCAACTCGCCCATGTCGGTACCGAGCGTCGGCTGATAGCCCACAGCAGAGGGAATACGACCGAGCAAAGCGGACACTTCGGAACCGGCCTGGGTGAAGCGGAAGATGTTGTCAACGAAAAGCAGTACGTCCTGGTTCATGGCATCGCGGAAGTATTCAGCGACCGTCAGCGCAGACAACGCGACACGGGCACGGGCGCCGGGCGGCTCGTTCATCTGACCGAACACCATCGACGTTTTCTCGATGACGCCGGACTCGGTCATTTCACCGTACAGTGCAGTGCCTTCACGGGTACGTTCGCCGACACCGGCAAATACAGAGTAGCCGCCGTGCTCGGTGGCTATGTTGCGGATGAGTTCCTGGATCAGCACGGTCTTGCCGACACCGGCGCCGCCAAACAGACCGATCTTGCCGCCCTTGCGATAGGGGGCGAGCAGGTCAACGACCTTGATGCCGGTGACCAGCAGCTCGGAACCGGTATCCTGCTGGTCGAAAGACGGGGCCTCGCGATGGATCGGCCAGTACTCGGTGGCGTTGATGTCACCCTTGCCATCGATCGGCTTACCGAGAAGATTGAGGACGCGACCAAGCGTGCCTTCGCCGACCGGCACTGAAATACCGACGCCGGTATCGGTCACCGGGACGCCGCGGGTTAGGCCGTCGGTGATGTCCATGGCAATCGTCCGCACGACGTTGTCCCCGAGATGCTGGGCGACTTCTAGTGTGAGATTCTCGGGGTTGTCGTCGATGCTCGGATTGTGCAGAGTCAAAGCATTGAAGATATTGGGCAGACTGTCAGATGGGAATTCGACGTCGATGACGGCTCCCATTACCTGTACAACCTTACCGGTATTCTGGCTAGTTTCGGTACTCATTTTAGCGTTCCTTCTATGGTTAAAGCGCTTCAGCGCCCGCAACGATCTCGGTCAGTTCCGTCGTGATGGCCGACTGACGGGCGCGATTACGCAGCAGCGTATTGGTTTCGATAAGGCTGTCGGCATTGTTGGTGGCGTTGTCCATGGCGGTCATCCTCGCGCCATGTTCGCCGGCGGAGTTTTCCACCATGGCATGAAAAATTGTGTAGGAAACGGATCGCGGCAGCAGTAATGCCAAAAGCTCGGGCTCGGCCGGCTCGAAGATGTAATTACGCGTGAACGGCTCTTTGCTCTCGTCCGCCTTGATTTCAACCGGTGCGATCGGCAGAATTTTTTCGATGAGCGGGTACTGGCTCAAGGCACTTTTGAAAACGTTGTACGCCAGATAGACCTCGTCAAACTCGCCGTTGACAAAGAGTTCACCGAGTTCCTCTGCGATCTCTTCGGCCTTGAGGAATTCCGGCTTGGCCGTGGTGTCGGGGTAGTCTTTTCGCACATCCTCTTTCGTGCGGAAATACATGTTGCCGCGGCGCCCGCAACAGCTCATCGAGATGCTTTCGTAATCACTGTTGTGCTCGCTGATCCACTGCGCAACGTTCTTGATCAGATTGTTGTTGAAGCCGGCACAGAGGCCACGATCACTGGTGACGAGGAGGATATGCGCCTTGCGCACGGGATCACGCCTGGTCAGCAACGGGTGGGCAACGCTCTCCACGGAACCGGCCAGACGTTGGATCAAGTCGTGGAGATGGTTGGCATAGTCAACAGCCTTGCGCTGTGCATCCTGGGCCCGCCGCAATTTGCTGGCAGAAACCATCTGCATAGTCTTGGTCATCTTGCGAGTGTTCTTGAGACTCGCAATTTTGACATCGTATTCGCGCAGGCTGGGCATGTAAAGACTCTGTATGTTCAGGCGTTGAAAGTACGCTTAACTTCTTCGAGAAGTTTCTCGAGCTGGTCCTTGATATCGTCGGTCATCGCCAAGGCATGGTTGAACTGCTCGCAGAAGTCCGCGTAGGCCGAGTCCAAAGCTTCGTGCAAATGGACCTCGAACGCCGGGATCTTGTCGACATCGATGTCGTCAAGGAAGCCGTTGACACCGGCGTAGATGATCGCCACCTGCTTGACGACGGACAGCGGCACGTTGATGCCCTGCTTGATGACCTGCATCAGGCGTTCACCGCGCTCGAGCTGGCCGCGCGTACTGGCGTCCAGGTCGGAAGCAAACTGTGAAAAGGCCGCCAGCTCACGATACTGTGCCAGCGTCAGGCGCAACGGGCCGGCCGTCTGTTTCATCGCCTTGACCTGGGCGTCGCCACCGACGCGGGAGACGGAGATACCCGGGTTGATGGCAGGGCGCTGGCCGGAATTGAACAGGTCGGACTGCAGGAAAATCTGACCGTCGGTGATCGAGATCACGTTGGTCGGGATATAGGCCGATACGTCGTTCGCCTGCGTCTCGATGATCGGCAGGGCCGTGAGGCTGCCGCCGCCTTCGTCATCGCTCATCTTGGCGGCACGCTCGAGCAAACGGCTGTGCAGGTAGAAAATGTCGCCCGGGTAGGCTTCACGCCCCGGCGGCCGCCTCAGCAGCAGCGACAGCTGACGGTAGGACTGCGCCTGCTTGGTCAGGTCGTCATAGATGATCAGGGCGTGGCGGCCGTTGTCACGATGGAACTCACCCATGGTGCAGCCGGAATAGGGAGCCAGGAACTGCATCGGCGCGGGGTCCGAGGCGGTGGCGGCGATGATCGTGGTGTATTCCATGGCGCCGTGCTGCTTCAAGGTCTCGAAGACCTGCACCACGGTGGAACGCTTCTGGCCAATAGCGACGTAAAAGCAATGGACGTCCTGGCCGCGCTGGTTGATGATCGTGTCGATCGCCAGAGCGGTTTTGCCGGTTTTTCGGTCACCGATGATCAACTCGCGCTGGCCGCGGCCGATCGGGGTCAAGGCGTCGATGACCTTGATACCGGTCTGCAGCGGCTCGTGCACGTCTTTGCGTTCGATGATGCCGGGCGCCTTGATCTCGATCTGGCGCCTTTCGTCGGACTGGATCGGCGCGCCACCGTCGATGGCGACACCGAGCGCGTCCACGATACGACCGGACAGCCCATAACCAACAGGCACGGCAGCAATAGACTCGGTACGGCGCACTTCGTCGCCTTCCTTGATATGCGTATCCTCGCCGAAAATAGCGATACCGACATTGTCCTCTTCGAGGTTGAGCGCCATGCCCTTGAGGCCGCCGGGAAATTCGACCAACTCACCGGCCATTACATTGCCAAGACCGTGGACGCGGGCGATACCGTCGCCGACGCTCAGGACGGTACCAATCTCGTAGCTCTCGGACTTCATTTCGAAATCAGAAAGCTGTTCCTTGAGGATCTGGGAAACTTCCTCGGGCTTCAGGTCGACTGCCATGGATGATCCCCTATGCGTTGATAAGCTTTTGTTGAAAAGTCAGCAGTTTAGTGCGGATACTGGAGTCATACACCGTGTCACCGATCTGTAACTGAAAGCCGCCGAGCAACTCGGGCTCGATCTCGACAGCCAGTTCAATCTCTTTGCTGAAACGGTCACGCAAACGCTGCAGAATCTGCTCGACCTGGTCGCCCTCCGGCGCTTTCGCGGCAGTCATCTGCACGCGCAAAATTCCCTTGAGCTCGTAATAGGAGGCTTCGACCTCCTCGCAGATGTCCGCCAGATGCTCGAGCCGCCCTTTCAATTCGAGGAACAGCAGGAATCGCACGGTCAGCGGATCGAGTTTCTCATCGAAGAGCTTCTTGATGATCTCGCTTCGACGCTCGGTGGTGATCAATGGATTTGAAAAAAAGCTTTTCAACTCGCTGCTCTGCTCACGCAGTTTCGCCAAGGCCAGCAGATCGCCGCGCACTCGGTCCAGCTTGTCGGTCTCGCCGGCAAGTGCGAAAATTGCTTTGGCATAGCTTTTAGCGGCTTTGGTACTGGCCATAGGTCAGATCTCGCTGATCAGCTTCTCGGTGAGTGCTCGATTTTTTTCGTTGTCGAGGTTTTCATCGATGATCTTGCCGGCCAGCGCGATAGCCACCTCGGCGCTTTCGCGCCGAAGTGAAGCCTGCGCCTTGTCGCGAACCGCATTGATCTCGCGGCTGGCGTTCTCAAACATGATCTGGGCCTCTTCACGAGCCTTGCTCTCGATCGTCCGAGCGCCGTCGACAGCGGCTCTGCGAGCGGTTTCGATGATTTCCTTGGCCTTCGTATCGGCCTCGGCAATGATCTCCTTGCGCTGCCCTTCGACAGAAGCCAGCTCACTCTCGATGCGCTCGGCATTGTCAATCGACTGATCGATCTTCTGGGCACGGTCATCCAGTGCCTGAATGACCGGCTTCCACAGTAACTTGCCCAGGATTGCCGCCATCAGGCCAAAGACGACCCACACCAGGATCAGCATCTGGCCGTCGACGAAGGTCGGTCCGCCCTCGTGCGAGTCGGTGTCGTGAGCGCTCTGCTCGACTGTTGCTATCAATATGTTCACCACAGAAACCCCGCTTTGGGAAAGATGCGAGAAAGGTGGTCAGATGTTGTGCGCAAGGCGATTATTAACTGCCACCCACAAACAGCACAAGCAGGCCCATGACGGCGCCGAGCAGTGCAACACCTTCGATCATGGCGGCACAGACAAGCATGTTCTGGCGAATGGCGCCAACAGCTTCCGGCTGGCGCGCCACCGCTTCACATGCCGAACCACCGACAAGTCCGATACCGACGCCGGCACCGACCGCTGCGAGACCCGCACCGACGACTGCCAACCCTTTACCAATATAGATAAGTCCAGCCATCCCCGCCCCCGCCGCTTCCGCGACAGCGCCTGCCTCAGCGGCTGCATCAGCGGCCTGTGCGGTGATTCCAACGGCCAGCAGCAGTAAAATAACTGTCAGCAGTCTGTTCATCATATCATCGTCCCTTCGGTTGGTCTGGAACCTGTCGGCTCCAGGGGTTTAGTTACTTTTTGGAAGGCGTGAATATAGTCGCTCCAATCCACCTGTAAAGCCATGATTATATCAGTGATCCGGATGCCATGTCATACCAATGAACATGGCCGACAACAACGTAAAAATATACGCCTGCAAAAGGGCGATCAGGACCTCCAGCATATAGATGAACAGCGCAAAGGGTACGAACACCAACGTAGCGACTGCCTTGATCGCCACAGACTGGCAAAGCACGATCAGGCCGAGCAGCACGAAGATCGCCATATGCCCCGCAAGCATATTTGCAAAGAGACGAACCATCAGCGCAAAAGTCTTGATGAACAGCCCGACAAACTCAAGCGGCGCAATCAGGAACAACACAGGCACCGGTACACCCGACGGTATAAACGACTTGGCGAAACCGATCGGCCCGTTCTTGATCAAGGCGCCGCCGACCATAAAAACAAAAGTGATCAGCGACAGGGCACAGGTGATGCTGAAGTTGGCAGTCGCGGTCACGAAGATCGGAACCAGGCCCATACAATTCAGGACAGTTATGAAGAAAAAGAAATTACACAGCAGCGGCGTCATCGCCCGGCCGTCCTTCTCGCCCATGGCGGGAATGGCGATCTCGTCGCGGACGAAGACAACAAGCACTTCGAACAGGTTCGACAGGCGGGACCGGATCCGGATTCCTTTCTTGGCAACGAACCCGCCGAAAACGATCAGGATCAGCGCCGCGACAATCAGCATGGCGCCATGCAACGTGAGACCGAACGCACCGAGGTCAATCGCCGGCAGCCCGGGAATCGGATGCCATGAATCACCATCGACGATATGGTGCTCGACCCACGACTGGATGATCTCCATCTTTGCCGCCGACGCTTCGGCAGCGGTCGGTTCGGCAGCTTTTTCAATTGTCTCGGCCACGGCCGCAGTGTCAGCCATTTGTCCCTGGTCTTTCGTTGGCGAAACCGTACAGGCTCAACACCTCGTTGAATTTCGCGGTGAAATAGGTCACCAATACCGCAATCAAGAACGGTATCGGCGCATTGAAAGTGACGGCGCCGACAGCGATCGCACCGACCAGCAAAATAATCCGGCAGCTGTTGGCGACGATACCCCAAGTGACGAACTCACGGTTGTTCGCAGCCGCAATAGCTTTGGCATGCAACACAAAGGCAAGGATCACATTCGCAGACGCCAAACCCCAGC
>Ga0310124_10000614_pt1 | contig 24718 bp, 17 predicted proteins | sample CB11b_AW_Bot5_MG_FD_203507 | JGI IMG/M metagenome (GOLD analysis project Ga0310124, IMG submission 203507) | Marine microbial communities from Western Arctic Ocean, Canada - CB11b_AW_Bot5 | ecosystem: Environmental > Aquatic > Marine > Oceanic | place: Canada: Western Arctic Ocean | collected...
ACTGCGCGTCACCGCCCGAACTCCATCCGGCTTACCAGCCAGCACGGCGCGCAGTTCTCGCTCGTAGAGACTGCCCATCGCGCAAGATGGTCTACAGGGTGTTCAAATGCGCTCCGGTTGTTATCAGCCGGACGGTGTCTGTTTCGCCGGTCTAGCCCTTCTCTCCGCCAACATTGGCAGCACAACCCTTGAGATATGGCGCGGCCTACCAAGCCCCGTGGGGACACTGGTCGTTCGAACCTCGGACTTCCGCCTGGCCTACCGCCTACTGGAAGCGATGAAACGCAAGCGCATCTCCTGCGTGCAGATTCCCCACGATGCGCCGCTCCCGGAGCCGCAGGGAATCTGGCTGGCGACGCCAGAGGAGGTCGCCGAATCGGATCTTCCCGGCGGGGTTGCTTGCACCGTCGAGGAAGTGGAGCTGGGAATCGAGCAGGCGCAGCGCCTCTCCAAATCGCACGGACCGGTGAGCCTGTTGGCGTTCGGCATTGATCCCGGGCCGCGTCCAGGACTGGCGTGGTTGGGTGATGGCCTGCTGCTGGGAGTAGAGCAACTGGAGGGCATCGATGAGACGGTCGACCGCATCGGTGACCTGTTGCGCGCCATCGAGCATGAGCGAGCGGTGGTGAGAATCGGTGACGGTTCGCCGACAATCGGCACGCGGCTGGCGAACGTGAGCCTGACGCGCGGATTGGAAGTGGAACGGGTCGATGAGAGCACTACATCGGCTGGGACTCCGCGGCACCAGCATCACGTCTCGGCGGCAAGGATCGCACAACTCGAAGGGGTGCCCGTCCGCGACCGCCGGCCGGTCCGTCCCACTCCGGGAGAGGTGCGTGAGATCCAGGACAGGAGCCGTAAGCAGAGCGACGGTCAACTGACGCTGCCCGGTGAACTTGCCCAGGCTGTGGCTGTCGGAAGGTTGTCGATGACCGAGGCGCTCGACGAGCAACGCCGTCGCGGCGGCAACGGCCGCTGACCCAATCGCTCAATTATTGGTGACCGGTCGCCGTGCCGATGCGAACGTGGTCTAATGGCATGATCGTAGGTTCCCAACCTGCTGACCCGAGTTCGACTCTCGGCGTTCGCACTTCCATCCAGCAGCAGGAATGAACGACCTGAAGCTCCCCCGTAGGGGTGGGCGAGAGCATGGCTGAGAGCATCATGAGGACGGAACGAATGGAATTGGAGACCCAGGGAGAGGGCCAGATGGTCGACATCACGGGCGATGTAGCGCGGATGGTGGCCTCTGCAGGTCTTGACGAGGGGCAGGTGCTGTTGTTCTGCACTGGCTCCACCGGCGGGATCACCACCATCGAGTATGAGCCGGGATTGATCCAGGACTTCCCGGACCTGTTCGACCGGCTCGCTCCGCGGGACATCACCTACCTGCACGACGAGACCTGGCACGACGGCAACGGCCATTCCCACTGCCGCGCCAGCCTGCTGGGGCCATCACTCACCATCCCAGTGGAAGCTGGAAGATTGCTACTCGGAACCTGGCAGCAGATCATCTTCATGGATTTCGACAACAGGCCACGCCAACGCCAACTCGTCATTCAACTCTCAGGTAAGGTCTGAACCCTTGTGAGTTCACTTCATCATAGATGAATTGAAGAAATATGGGTAAGTTCATTTGGGCATGCAAAAGGTCCAGGTCAGCTGTCCTGAGTGCGGACAACTGCTGTCAGCACCTGCTGGGCACACCGGTAGAATCGGTTGCCGAGCCTGCAAGCGCAAGTTCGGTATCGTTGATGGAGAGGTAGAGGATCAGCAGACCAGCCACGTCATTAGTACTGCTGCAGAAGGGGTTCTGAAGTCCTTCAGGGTCTTTAGCAAGGCAATCAATATCTTGTTCACGATTGCTGTGGGCGCCGGATTCATCTTAATCGTAGTCGGAGGACTGACCTCTAACTTGTTTGTGATTCTCTTGGGTGGATTATTGGCTGTTGGAACATTGAAGGTATGGAATCCATGGCTAAATTTCTTGTAATTGTCACAGAGAAAATCCTTGTGCGTCTGAACCATTGTGGTTCGAGCGCCGAAGCACGAGTGACTAGCGATATTCGCGGGTGGAGTCGAAGCCTGGTAGCTGATCTTCTGATTCGCGGTAGATGGTCTTCAGGTTGGTGATGAAGTTCTGCTCTTGGGTGACTATCACGTATTCCTTGACACCGGCATCCTCGATGGCGTCGAGCCAGGTGAGCAGAACCTCCATCGTCACGCGCGCCCCCTCCCGGTGTGGGTAGGCGAAGACGTCCATGCTCAACGGTGATGCCACCACGGTCTGTTTCTCCTTTTTCTTCAGTTTGGCGAGTTCCTCGAACATGGCTTCGTAGGACTGGCGCAGCAGGTCTCTGCGACCCTCGTCCTGGTTGGGTCGGCGGCAGTCCGGCCCGGTCACATGGATGAGTTTCTCAGTGGGCAGGTCGAAGGCGTCGGTCGTCACCGCGGTTCCGGCCGGGCAGGGTTGCAGGTTCTTCGCCCGGCGCTCAGCGGCGATGGCGTTGCACGCCGCTCGCAGCCCTGGTCCTGCGGCATCGTGGACGAGACCATCGACACCCTCTCGACCAGCCAGTCTGTTGTTGGCTGTGGTGACCATCACATCACCCCCTTCGAAGCGGGTGATGTCGGCGAAGATGACCTTCAGCATGGCATTACGGCAGGTTCGAGCGATGACGACTTCCGACATGCAGCGCCGCAGGGGGGGCTGGCTGCAATATACCGTTCGATGCTGCCTTTGGCAACGCACCACGGTGACATTTCTCCAAGGGCACCTCCATGCGACAATCTCATGAGCACATCCAATGCATCTCAGGACGTGTCCAGCGTACGCTGTGTCTCGCTGTTCGCGGCCATGCTGCTGTGCGTGAGCGTCGCACCGCTGCTCTCCACCGAACCTGCGTCCACCCTCAACGGGACGGCGCAACCACGCTGGTCTGGTGATGTCTGGAACGAGACGCCGTTCAGGGATGTCGCCGTTCCCGAGGGGTTCACATTCCTCTCCTACACCGATTACTCTGACGTCGGGGTGCTCATCAACAACAACAGCGCCGCCAGCCGCACCATCGGCTGGGCGTTCGTAGGCGCGCGTAACATCTCATCTGAGCACGTGTTCCTGTTCGACAACGAGAGCACGCCGACTGGTGAGACGATCAATAACCAGCAGTTCGACGATTACTTCGCAGACCCGCTGCGCCAGATGATCTTGGACCGCAACCTGACCAACGAACTGAACTATCTCGTGACCACCAAGGGTGTGCCGCTGCGCGTCTCCGGGTCGACCAACGCGCGGGCGTCATTCGATTCTGAGATCGGGCTCATCAATGGGCAATACAACAACACCATCCACGTCAACTGGTGGGCGGGGCACACCTATGGCCCGGCCTCGGACAGCGTGATGGAGCAGTTCTCCCGCGAGAAGTATGGATTCTACTTGGTGACCCGGCTGACAGGCTACTCGGTCGATACGGCGCTGGGCCTGATCGAGAAAGCGAACAACTCGTTCGGAAACCGCGGCCAGGTCGTGCTAGATCTCGCCACCAACCGCAACGGCTCGGGCTACAAGTGGTGGAACGACATGCTCTACTACGCTAACACCACGTTGGCGGGCGGGATGGGACTGCCCGTCCATTTCAACCAGAACTCGACCTTCGTTACCAACGAGACGAACGTGATGTTCTACGCATCGTGGGGTTCGAACGATGGTTCGTGGGGGCAGAACTGGCTGCCCAACTCGGGCTTCGACACCTCGAGTTCCAGCTGGAGTTCAGGTTCGAAGTACTGGGTTGCGCAAGACCCTCCTCTGGCAAGCGGTGAGACATTCTCATGGGGTCGTCAGACTTCGGTGAAACAGGGTGGCAACGCCGCGCTGGAAGGGGTGCTGGAGCCAGCCGCCTGCACGGCCAGCGTTGCGAGCGCCACCAGCGGCCTGCTCGCAGAGTACTTCGACAATGCCGGTCTCTCGTACAACTCCAGTCAGATGCCCGACCTGACTGGCAGGACTCCCGACTACTGGCGCTCCGAGCCGAACATCGACCATGCTGCGACCTCCAGTCAATGGGCCGGGCTCGACAATCGCTTCGTCGACTACTGGTCAGCTCGACACACCGGCGCCATCACCATTCCCGATTCGGGCAACTGGACCTTCTATCTCAACAGCGACGACGGAACGAAACTGTGGCTCGACGACGTGGAGATCGTCGACAACCAGGGAGTCCACGGAATGAGCGAGGTCTCCGACACCGTATGGATGGATGCGGGTGAGCATTCGTTGCGCACCGAGTTCTTCGAGCACGGTGGCTGGGCTGGCTTCATCGTCTCATGGGAAGGGCCCAACGTCAGCAAGCAGGTGGTGCCGGCCAGCGCCTTCACACGTGGAGTCAGCGCGCCGGCAGCCCCTTCCGGACTGGTACACCATTGGGCCTTCGACGAGAGCAACGGCACCACCGTTGCGGACTCGGTCGGCACTGCGGACCTGACCCTGTTCAACAGCAACAACGGCAGCAGTTGGCAGCAGTGCCTGTTCGGCAACTGTTACTCCTTCGACGGCAGCGACGACTACGCCAAGGTCGACGTCAACGACTGGGGTGGAAACTTCTCTGTCTCTCTGTGGGTGAACACCTTGAACGACAGCCAATCATTGCACTCGTCTGTAATCGCCGTGAACGACGTCGCAGGTGATGATGACTCATTCCAGATTGAAACCAGTGGGGGGAGCAACGGTGACTGGCAAGTCTGGTCAAACTCCACTTACACGATTGGCTCGATTGATGCTGGAAGTTGGACACATCTCGCGGTGACGTTCCAGAGCAACACCCTGCGCATGTACAAGGGCGGGCTTCTCGTTGGAACCAGTACTGTTCCGGCTGGTGACATCGACAGCATTGAACTCTACAAGATGGGTGTCAACAGGGCGGGGAACACCCACTTTGAGGGACTTATCGATGAGGTGCAGGTCTGGAATCGCACACTATCAGACGTCGATGTCGCCGCTCTCAACGCAAAGGCGGCTTGGGTGTGCCCCGGCTACAGCGGCGCAGGCAGTGGCGAGACTCACGTCGAGCAAGAATACGACTTCCCCGACGAGCTGCGAGGACATGCTTGGATTCTCTACGGGTACGCGCGCAAAGCAGGCTGGCTGCAAGGCGACTACCGTATCGAGATTGACGGATACGACACCAACGGGTCCCTGCTGTCGACCAACGTCAGCAGCACCAACACCCTGTCGGACAGTTGGAATTCACGCACCATCCGTTTCCGCGCGCATGCGAACGCCACCTCGTTCAAGGTGAGGATGGTCGCTCTGTTGGACAATGTAACCAACAACGGTTCAGTCTATTTCGACACCATGAACCTGAGGGCGATCAGACCGCACTTCGAGTGGGTCGACGGCTCGATTGCTGAGACTGCGGTGAGCACTGGTGGCCGCTCGTTCAACTGGGACACGGGCTACGGGCAGAGTCTGGTGGCCGACCTTCTGGAGGACGGAGTTTCCGGGGTGAAGGGCTACGTCTACGAGCCATACCTGTCGGCTGTTTCGTATCCCAATGTGCTGCATCCATACTACGCCTACGGCTACAACCTCGCCGAGGTCTACTACGCCTCTAACCCGCTCATCTCGTGGATGGGCACCGTGGTGGGTGATCCCAAGATGGCCGCATACTCTGACATCCTGCACGACATCAACGTCAGCGCGGTGCGTACGAACGGCACGCTGTCCATCGGGGTCAATGGCAGTATCGAGGTGCTGCTAGAGAACGTCGGGCCTGGAGCGGCTGACGGTTACCTCGAGGTGCGTGACAGGGTCGGTGGCACACTGCTGGCCAACCGTACGGTGGTGATGCCACCCGGTAATCAATCTGGCAGCCGGGTAATCCTGGCGCTCAACCTCACGCCCACGCGCGTGGGATTCAACGAGTACGTGATTCGCTACGTCGCTGGAAACTGGAGCAACCCTGAGCGCATCGTTGACAACAATCTGGGCATCCTCAATCTTCAGGTCAACGAGCCCCCGGTTGCAGAGTCACTCGCATGCTCGACGCTGATCGCCGCGCGCGGGGATGTCGTCGGCTGCACGACGCTCGTCAGCGATGACTTCGGGGTCGTGCGCGCCCGCCTCGGATGGCGCTTCAACGGCAGTGGCGATGAGTGGACGTTCATCGAGGCCGCGAGTTCAGATTCTGTCGAGTGGTACGCGAGCTTATCGGTGCCCACGAATATCATCGTCGGCACGCTCGACCTGCTTGCCGAGGTGCGCGACGCCCAGGGGCTGGTCGACCTGCTCGAAGTCCCCAACGGACTGCAGGTGACCGATGCAACCGCGGTGTGGCATGGCATCCACGTCGCCGGTGTGGACGAGGATGACTGGAACGGTGCCAGTCCGTTGTCCAACCCAGCACTCTCAGGGGTCACCCGCGGCTTGGGGCAGACGCTGACCGCCTGCGTAGTTGATGCGGACCACAACGCGACGGTTGCAATTCCGGTGTTCATAGCCACGCGCGGCGCCGTGACCGCCGCTGAGGAAGTCAACGCAACCGACCCACTGCTACATTGCTACTCGGCGATCTGGATGATTGAGTGGGGCAGTCAGCGTCAATCTGCAGAGCTGCACCTCTACGATCATCTCGGGACATTGTGGAACACACGCACGATTCCGGTAGATGACGTTCCATGGGAAGCGGAGTTGACCTTGATCGATTCCTCGGGCGTGGAACAGCAGTTCGCCCGCGGATTGGGTGAATGGGTGCGCATCACCATGAGTGACGTCGACGACCCGCTGACCGGTTTCTCCGGCCGATTGACCACGACCTGGTCGGGTCACGTTCCGCAGTCGTTGGATGTGGAAATCGACGAGTTCTCCAATGGAACGGTCGAGTTTCGTCTGCCGCTCGCAGACGGGATGCTGGTGCCCGGTGATCTGGAACTCGCACTAACTCTCACCGACGATGGCTTGACTGGCATGACTCGGGAGTTCTCGGTGAGTTGGCTGTTGCACATGCAGCCCCCGGAAGTGCTCGACATAGGCCTGTGCGAAGGGGGTCCGCTCGAACTCACCAGAGGAATGCCGCAACGGGGATGGATCTCGATGGACACTCATCGGATGCTCGAGGAGGTATCGTTCACACTGGCCCAAGCGGGAACGATTGCGCCGATTACCTCGTCGCGTGTCGATTGGCCTGACTGCCAGTTTCCGGACACACGCCACTACATGTGGGGATTCGAATTGCTCGTTGACAATCGATTCAGCGAGGGAGAAGCGACCCTGCTCACCATCGCTACCGACGTCGATGGGCTGCGCGGCACTAACGAATGGACATTCCAGATCGCTTACGGTGAGCCGCAGATCGACATTGATGCGCTGCCCACCGAGGTGAGCGTGGGCGAAGCGACCGTGCTCAAGCTGCAGGTAAACGATCCAGATGGTCATGAAGGAACTGAGTGCGTTGTGCTGGTGCGAGACGAGAACGCCTCGATAGTCCTGAAGGCTCAGCAATATCCTGGCAATGACGGTCGCCTGGCTCCGACTTGGTGGCCACCGGCTGAAGGCGCACCGTTCATCGTGGCAGTCGGCTGTACCGATGCGCACGGCAACCAGGCCGCGGCGACATCTGGAGAGATCGGCTTGGCTGTGAAGGAGTTGAATTCAACTGATGAGGAACAGGCGACGGCCACCCCTGACGAAATGTACATGACAGCGTTCGCGGTGGTCGCCGCAGGTCTTCTTCTTCTGCTGCTCATCACCGCGCTCAGTTCACTTCTGGTTCGGCGCAAGAGCGTGGAGATGAGCGAAGATGTCGACGAGCAGGACTCGGCTTGGGCGGCTCCGGAGGATTCCTACAAGGAGGGTGTCCAGAGTCTGGAACTGCAGCAGATGGCACAGGACCCGACCGGTGAGGGGGATTCGCCCATCTCAGATGACCAGCCAGACGAGGTGAACCCGAAGGAGCAAGCCGAACACGATTCCATCTTGGATGAGTTCCTCGACAGCGAAGAGTGAATCCAACTCGTGAAAGAGAGTTCGACCGGAGACCTGTATCGCGCACAAGAACATTCATCTCTATTCGCCGTTCACAACAGAATAATGGCAGTCGGATACGTGCTCGTCAACGTCCAGCCGGGAAGCGAGCTCGAGGTGTTCCAGAGCATCGCTGCGCTTGACATGGTACAGGACGCAACGCTGCTGTTCGGAGACTACGACATCATCGTCAAGATGACCGCTGGCAGGATGAGCGACATCGCCGCCGCGGTCGTCGATTACGTACGCCAGATCGAGGGTGTGACCGACACGAAGACTCTCGCGGGCGCGGAGTTGTAGCACCGCGCGACTCTGTTCGGGGGACTGCTCTAGAGTACGCTCCTGAGTCGATATTATTCGACAAGAAATCCCTACCAACCGACGAAAATTTCGGTTTTCGGTGCCTTGGAACGGCCTCCAGTGATTCATAGCGGGAGAACGAATAAAACGCCTAATGGGACGCAGTATAGCGTTTTTACGGCCCAATCCTTAAGTAAGTACCGTGGAACCGCGAACCACGGAGATTGCTAAAATGGGTGATAAGAAATACTTCGTCCTGATGAAGGGCGGAAAGGACACGAGCCAAGTGTTCGCGAGCAAGCAGCCTCGGGGCGCAGCCCTGAAGGCGGCCAGCCGCGGAGAGACAGACATCAGCCTGCGTGAGCGCGGTACCAAGAGGGTGCACGTGTTTACCGGGTGGCGCGAGCAGGTCGCCAAGCCCACGGGAGGCCCAGCGTGGCTGCCCGACAAGGTTTGGAAGGCCAACGTGAAGAAATCGGGCGTCGAGCGCCTCTGATCAGCAAGTCTGACCAATACACCAAGGCTCAACACACAAGACATGCGAACAGTCGGTTCGTGGGCGCCTCGGCGCCCGCGGACCGGCCTTTTTTTTTTCAAAATCCTGCAATTATGTTTACAATGATGGAATGGCTGTTCAATTCAGGTTTCTCTGGTATGAGATGTTCATCCCTTCAATCTGAGTTTACGAGCCAACCACGCCAGCGGGTCGTAATATTCGGTGACCACCCTCTCCTTGAGCGGAATGATCGCGTTGTCGGTGATGTTGATTCCAGCCGGACATACATCGGTGCAGCAGCGGGTGATGTTGCAGTAGCCGATGCCGAAATCATCCTTGATCAACGCCAAGCGATCGGAGGTGTCGAGCGGATGCATTTCGAGGTTGGCCAGCCGCACGAAGAATCGTGGTCCGGCGAACTCCTCGAACAGTTTGTGCTCGCGCAACACGTGGCAGGTGTCCACGCACAGCATGCACTCGATGCACGAACGGAACTCCTGCATTCGATCTGCTTCCTGCTGGTGGAATTTCCAATCGGATTCAGCCGGACCGGAGATCGGGGTGATCTTCTGGTCGAGCTCGTACGCCCATGAGACGTCGGCCACCAGATCCCTCACCAGGGGGAAGGTCTGCATCGGCTTGATCACCACCGGCTCCCCGGGGGGTGTCTCTTCGAGGATGTCCTCCATCCGGGTCATGCACATCAAACGAGGCATCCCATTCACCTCGGCGCTGCACGAGCCACACTTGCCCGCCTTGCAGTTCCAGCGACATGAGAGGTCAGCGGCTTGCTCTGCCTGGATTCTATGGATGACGTCGAGCACCACCATGCCCTCGTCGAGCGCCACCGTGTAGTCGACCATCTCGCCACATGCCACACCCTCGTCGTCCGGCTCGCCGCGGAACACCCGGAAAGTCACCTCGTCAGTCATCGTCACTCCTCCTCGCTCAAGTCGTCGGCGTCCAGCAGATCGCGCAGGCTCTCTGGCATCGATGGAATTGATTCGTGCCGGATGCGCATCTCGCCCGTCTCATCCTTCCAGACGAGGCTGTTCACCTTACCCCACACGCCGCGGTCTGGAACCGGGAAATCGTCTCGGGTGTGGGCGCCCCGGCTCTCTTCGCGGGCGAGCGCGGCGAGCGCACACATTCTGCTGATGTCGACCATCGCGTCGATTTCCAGTGCCTGATGCCATCCTGGATTGTAGATCCGACCTCCGCCAGGCGAGGTGTGCAGCCCTCGCTCAGCCAATCCGTCGAGATCTGTGAGCGCTTCGTTCAGCAGATCGCCAGTGCGGATGATGCCCACCTTCTCCTGCATCATCTCGCGGAGGCTCTCGACCACCTTTGCTGGATTCTCTCCACCCTGCCGTTCCAATGGTGCCAACGTATCGGATACGATGTCGTCGATTTCATCTTGGTCTATCTGAAGGAACTCGTCAGTGCCTGCGGCAGCAGCCGCGGCGTACTCTCCAGCCCGCTTGCCGAAGGTGAGCAGATCCGTGAGCGAGTTCCCGCCGAGGCGATTGGCACCGTGCATCCCGGTCGCTGCCTCGCCAGCCGCGTACAGTCCCGGGATGCTGGATTCCTGGGTTTCCGGGTTCACCTTGACTCCACCCATGACGTAGTGGGCGGTAGGCCCGACCTCCATCGGCTCCGCGGTGATGTCGACGGATGCGAGTTCCATGAACTGATGGTACATCCCGGGGAGCTTCTTCCTGACGTGTTCGGAGTCCTGCCAAGAGATGTCGAGGTAGACGCCGCCGTGCTCGGATCCTCTCCCCGCCTCTCGCTCGGAGTTGATCGCCTTGGCGACAACATCGCGCGTCAGCAACTCGGGCGGGCGGCGCACGGTCGCCTGCTGTCCGGACACGACCTCCTCGACCCATTGCATCGCTTCGTCCTCTGTGTCGGCGAACTCGGAGGCGTACATCTCCGGGACGTAGTTGAACATGAACCGCTCACCCTCGCTGTTGCGCAGGACTCCTCCCTCACCGCGCACGCCCTCCGTGACGAGGATGCCCTTGACCGACGTTGGCCAGATCATTCCAGTGGGGTGGAACTGGAGGAACTCCATGTCTCCCATCTCCGCGCCAACCCAATAGGCGAGAGCGTGGCCTTCACCGGTATACTCCCAGGAACCGGAGCATACCGCCCAGCAGCGGGTGATGCCGCCCGTGGCGAGCACGATCGTCTTGGCGTTGAACACGTGCAGCGTGCCGTCTGCACGATTGTAGGCGAAGCATCCCGAGATGCGTCCATCGCTGGTGAACAGGCGCCTGACTGTGTACTCCATGAACACCTCCATTCCCGAGTGGATGCCCCGCTGTTGCAGGGTACGGATCAACTCCAGGCCGGTGGCATCGCCGATGTGTGCCAGACGGGGATAGGTGTGACCACCGAAGTTACGCTGGTTGGTCATCCCATCGGGAGTACGATCGAAGATCGCCCCCCATTGCTCGAGTTCGCGGATGCGGTCGGGTGACTCCCTCGCGTGGATCTCCGCCATGCGCCAGTTGTTCAGGTACTTGCCTCCCTTCATCGTGTCTCGGAAATGGGTCTCCCACGAGTCGCGGGGATCAGCGTTGGCGAGCGCAGCAGCCGCGCCTCCTTCGGCCATCACGGTGTGCGCCTTGCCGAGCATCGACTTGCAGACGACCGCCACCGACGCCCCAGCGCGGGTTGCTTCGATGGCCGCCCTCAATCCAGCTCCGCCAGCACCGATGACCACCACATCGAACTGATGCGTTTCTAATTCTCTCATGTGACGCCACCCCAGAGCACCAGATCCGTCCACCAACCCATCGTGGCACCGTAGACGTAGAGGTCGGCGAACATCACCCAGAACAGAGAGTAGAGCGCCCAGTCCTTGTGCTTCTCATTGAACCAGGTCGACATCCTCCACATGCGGTGGCGCAGCCTTGCCACACCCGACCCGGTCCAGTCGTTGGCGCCCCCGCCGACGAGGTGGCGAAAGGCGTGACAACCGAAGGTGTAGCCAGCGAGTAGGATCACGTTGAGTGCGAGCACTAGGGTGCCCACCGACGCCCCCCAGCTGTGAGTGCCGTCGGCGTTGTGGAAGTTGAACGATTGCCAGACATCCCAAGACAGGATGGGAAGGTAGACTATCGCTGCATACAGGAAGTAGCGATGCAGATTCTGCACGAGGAACAGCCCCGTCTCTCCTTTGTACTCGTTCCACGGTTTGCTCACCGAGCAGGCGGTAGGATTCTGCAGGAATGCCCGGTAGTACGCCTTGCGGTAGTAGTAGCAGGTCGCCCTGAAGCCAGCAGGGAAGATGAGAATGAACATCGCTGGTGACATCCACCAGAGGAACTTGGGCACCGGTCCCCCGAGACCCTCAGCGCCCGGGATGATCAGCGGGCTGAACAGTGGCGAGAGGACGTGGCTCCCCTCTGACTCGATGGCCATCGTGCCTGCCGCGCCACCCTGTCCACCTGAGAGGCCCAACTCACTGAATACCCAGAAATCGGCTTCCATGAAGCCGCGCCATGTCCCATAGACGATCATGATGCCGAGATAGGTCGCCATTGCCAGTGGGCTGGTCCACCAGTCGTCGACGCGGTCGGTGGCGCCGAACCCCTTCTTCATCGGCAGTTGGATGTTCTCGCCCACTTGCTAAGCCACCCGTCTACGGGCGCGACTCGGTTGGCTGAGTCCTATCAACCTCACCTTGAATCCTTCACGCCGGGCAGGGGTCGGAGTAAATCGTCCGACAGAGCAGTTGAAAACGAATCCCTGACTGTGGCCGCTCATGCCCCATTCAGTCATTCGAATTGTATTCGCAATCGGCGTCGTGCTTGCGCTCCTGCTGTCTGGCTGCCTGACGGTGGTCAGAGAGGGCGATGACGTGATCGTCTTGGACAATCCAGAACCGTTACCGGAGTCTCCTCCTCCTGTCGAAGTGAGGCATGATGCTGGCTGTGACGACCTGAATCCGATCCACTGCCTGCTCCCGTTCCCGTCTGACGCCTTTCTCGCTGAGGATGCCACGACCACGACCGGATTCAGGGTCAATTATTCAGACACGACCCTCCCCGGAACCGGCCTCATGCCGCATGTCGAAATCGCTGCCCTCAATCGATTCGATGGCATCACTCCCTCTACACAGATCATGACCGCGTTCACGACGGTCCCTGACCTGACGGGTGCGGCTGACCAGTATTCAATCGGTGATTCGCTGGCGGATGACCATCCGACCATCCTGCTGAACCTCGACACAGGTGAGCGGGTTGCCCACTGGGTGGAGGTCGACGTAAGGGCTGACAGGCCGACGGCCACCATCGTCTTCGTGCGCACGCTCGCGGCGCTCGACTACGACACTGCCTACGGCGTCGCTTTCTCCGGACTCACTGACACCTCTGGGAACCCGATCCAACCGTCAGATGCGCTGCGCGCCATCATCGATGGGAATGCCACGACTTCGCCGGACATCGAGTCCCGCAGGCCTGCAATCGACTCGTTGTTGGATACGCTCGCGGCTGAGGGCTATGCGCGCGAGAACGTGCAGGCCGTCTGGCAGTTCCACACCGCCTCGCACGGCTCCATCCTCGGAGGCATGCTGGCGATGCGCAGCGATGCTCTCAATCGCCTTGGTGAGCAGGGCATCGGCTGCAACGTGACCTATGCCGAACCAAACTATGGGGATGACAACAAGACGTTCATGCGCATCCGCGGGACATTCACGGCTCCCCAGTATCTCGAGTTCCAACAACATAATCGGGAGACTCCGAGCCTGCTCAACCGCAGCGGGGATGGAACCCCAGTGTACGTTGAGGATGCGGAGATTCCGTTCACAATGGTGATTCCCCAAGTGCTCGCTGACCTGAACGAGAGCGGACCTCTAGTGGTGTTCGGCCACGGATTCCTCGGAACCGGTGAAGGGACGAGCAACTATGTGAGTGACTGGGCTGAGGACTACAAGGTGTCCTTCCTAGCGACCGACCTTTACGGCTGGAGCAGTTCGGATCTGTACACGATAGAGCTCGGAATCGTCAACCCCCTCTTCTTCCAGCATCAGGCGGAGCGCCTGCAGCAGGCGCTGATCAACAAGATGTCTATGATTCGCACATTCAAGGGAGTCTGCTCGGATCTCGCTGAGATGCAGCACAATGGGACCAATCTCGTCGATTCATCGGATGTCCACTACATGGGATACTCTCTCGGAGGAATCTACGGGTCCAGCGTCGTTGCCATCTCGCCGGACATCGACCGCGCCGCGCTCTGGGTTGGTGGTTCAGGATTCTCGACGATGATCGAGCGCTCTACCAACTTCGCCCCGTTCCAGGAGGGTTTCAGCAGTTTCGCCGGCTATCCACAGCGCAACGACCGCGCCCTGCTGGTCGGGGTCATCCAGCAACTGTGGAGCGTGACCGACCCCGAGACCTACCTCCCATTCGCCGAGCAGGGTTACGCGGATGAACTGGGTCCGTTCAATTTCATATCCATCATCTCGGTCAACGATGCCCAGGTTCCTGCCCTCTCCTCTGACAGGGCCGCCCGCACTGCAGGGATTCCTGTGCTCGACTCCTCTGCACGACTACCCTACGGCCTGACACCCGCCGCAGGGCCGATCACCGGTTCGGCAGTCGTGTACTGGGACGGTGGCTATCCCGCCATGCCCGATGACAACTCGGCGCCGCCGCCCGACCAATCATCGAAGGCGCACAACGAGATCGGCCCCATCGAGGCGGTCAATGACATGGTGCGCGAGTTCCTGCTCACAGGCATCATCAACGACACCTGCGCTGACACCTGCACGTTCGACTATGCGGCTGAATCGGCCGAATGACATGTGATATGAGCCGACCCCGGGGCGCTGCCCCGAGGCCGACTCGTTCGCTTTCTTGTTGCCGTTCACAGAAGTCGGCGGCGACCGACCAGCAGCACTGCTCCTGACATCGCTACCACCGACAGCAGGCCGGTGAATCCGGGAACCGTGTCACCGATTCCGAAGCCATCCCCGCTCTCCATGTCGGAGGTTGAGGAGGTGTCGTTGACACCCTCCTCATCGGGGCTCTCCTCATCGGGGTGTCTTTCATCGGCAGGCTCGTCTGGTTCCTCTCCGACCAATTCGAGCATTCGAGCATCGAGCAGCTCGGCCTGCTCTTGGTACCAGTCATCGAGGTCATCGTACTCCTGGGAGAACTGCTCCTTGAGGTGTTCCATCGCTTCGTGGCATTCCTCGTCCACGGCAGCAGCATCTGCGTCGAGCTGGTCGTAGAGCTCGTCCATTGCGGCCCCACTCTCATTGTGGATCTGCTCGGACCACAACTCGTAGTAGTCATTGAGTGACTCGATGGAGGAGGTTTCCTGCAGGAGCAAGTCGACCATCTGTTGGACGACCGCATCGTACTCCTCTTCCGTGGTGGTGTTGTCTAGCAGTTCAAGCAACTCATCATACTCGTGTTGGTAGACCGCATAGGAGGTCTCAAGATTAGATTGGTAGTTCTCCTCAAGTTCATCAAGGGACTCTTCTAGCTGCTCTTGCAACTCGTCGTCCTCCTCGTTGAAGTTTTCGAACAGTTCTGCCCAAGCCTCGTTACACTCCTCAGAGAGGGCTTCAAAGGCCTCGCTCTCGCGCTCCTCGATGTCAGAGAGGCGCTCATCGTACTCTTCCATGAGTTCTTTCCAGGCGTCGTCGAACTCAGACCAGTCGTCCTCGTCGTCATCTTCCCAAGGGTGCTCGTTACACGGCTCTTCGTCCCATTCTTCGTCATCAGCGAAGTCATCCTCATCGAAGTCAACATGGTCAAAGAGTATCTCTTGGCAGTCTTCGAACATCTGCCAATCGACGTCACTTTCATCGAAGTCATCATCGTTCATTGATTTCCGAAGATTCAGTAGGAATTGCTCACAATCCTCTATGGTCAAACTGCTCTGTTGTTCGTCGTCGTTATCTGGGTCTGATTCCTCATCGGCCTGCTCTTCGTCAGGGGATTCTTCTTCAGATCCATCCTCTTCATCGACCATCTCTGGCGGTATCAGGTTGAGGATGTCCTCGGCGGTGAGATTACCATTCTGGAGCAGTTCCCACACTCCATCGCTCAGTGACACGCTCACGGTCACCTCATCAGGGAGTTCATCCGCGAGGGTGATGACCAGGTCATCCAACTCAAGATGCCCGGCATCGTCCAGACCGATGCTCATCTCGATTGAGGCGATTGGAGGAAGGGTGTCGGCTGACTCGCCAGTGACACCCTCGACCAGAGCGGAGAACCTCTCCTGTGCCATGGTGATGTCAACCGTTCCATTTTCGTTCACCGCGATCACGAGGACTGTGTCCCCGTGATCACTGTTCTGTCCATCCTGTTCGGCGGCCGCCAAGCCTGCCAACGGTGACAACAGTGCCAACGTCAGCAAGCAGGCCAAGGTCCGCCTGAGTGCTATTTTTCCAAATGCGACCATACCCATCAATGGTTCTGAGAGGTATATGAATGACATATGGGGGTCCGCGGGCTGCCCCATCAAGAGTATCCTAACTCTCATTGAGAATCATCGATGATGCCGATGGTGGTCTCTACACTATCATGCAAGTGAAGTCCAGTCAATCTCGGCCTCTTCGATCTCGATCTCATCGACATCCATCTGCGCCAGTTGCAACTTGCCAGACAGTTCGTCGTTGATGGCGTGCCAGTAGGAGTACGCCTCGATGACCCAGATTCCCGACTCGCGGGTGCCGTTGCCGGAGTTCTTGACGCCGCCGAACGGCAGGTGCGCCTCCGCCCCGGTGGTCGAGTTGTTGATGCTCGTCATGCCCGCCTTCATCTCGGTCTTGAATCGGTAGGCCTCCATCCGGTCATTGGTGTAGATGGCGCTCGAGAGCCCGTAGGGAGAGGCGTTTGCGAGGTGTAGCGCGTGGTCGAAGTCGTTGGCCTTGACGATGGTGACGGCCGGGCCGAAGATCTCGTCGTGGAAGCAGTCCATCTCCTCTGTGACACCGGCATAGACGTGCGGCCAGAGGTAGACACCCTCCTCCGGGTCACCCTGGAAGTTCGCCGGCTTGTTGTCCTCGGTGATCCTTCCTCCTCCGGCCAGTTCTGTCGCCCCCTGTGATTCCAGACCCTTCACATCGGCGAGGAAGTCGGTGGCGTACTTCTCGGAGAGCATCGGTCCGTAGAGCACGTCGTCGTGGCGCATCGAGTCGCCGATGCTCGTGGATTTCACCATCTGCATGTATTTCTCGAGGAAATCGTCGTAGATGTCCTGGTGGACGATGAGGTTGCCAAGGCTCGTGCAGCGCTGCCCTGCCGTTCCGAATCCGGACCAGTACGCGCCCGCGAGCGCGTTGTCGATGTCTGCGCTCGGCATCACTACGAGCGGATTCTTGCCGCCGAGCTCTAGTGAACAGGAGACGAGGTTCCTTCCGCACACCTCGCCGATCATCTTGCCCACCGCCGTCGAACCGGTGAAACTGATCTTGTTCACCTTGCCCTCGTCCACCGCGTCCACGAGCAACTGTCCTGTCGTACTCCCCTTGCCGTGCACCACATTGACGACACCGTCGGGCAGGCCTGCCTCGTGCATGATGCGCGCCAGCGCGAATGAGAGCAGTGGAGCGTCCTGCGGCGATTTCCACACACAGGTGTTGCCGCACATGATGGCGGGGATAATCTTCCAGAAGGGGACCGCCGCCGGGAAGTTGCAGGCGTTGATGATGCCGCACACCCCCAGCGGGCGGCGATACGTGGACAGTTCCTTGTTCGGCAGTTCCGAATTGACGGTCTGTCCGTAGAGCCGGCGACCCTCGGACTGGAAGAACAGGCAGGTGTCGATCGCCTCCTGCACCGAGCCGCCCGATTCCTTGAGGGTCTTGCCAATCTCGCGCGTTTCGAGCGCGACGATGGCATCCTTGTGCTCCATGAGCAACCTGCCCATGTTCCCAATCACCTGTCCGCGTGTGGGGGCGGGCGTGGCAGCCCAGCCGGGGAAGGCGGCGGCGGCGGAGTCTAGGGCGGTGTGGACGTCTTCCTTCGTGGAATGAGGGAACACGCCGAGGCAGTCGGTCAGCCTGGCGGGGTTGTTGGACTCGAAGGTGCCACCGTCGGAGGCAGAGGTCAGTTTGCCGCCGATTATGTTGTAGCCACGCACGCACGGTAGGCCATTCGGGTTGTCGCGCTCGAGGAACTCCAGTCCGCTCTCCAGAACATGCGCCATGGCTTGTCGGACCCGCTCCCGCTCATCAATCCTACGCGAGGTCCCTGGATGGATTTCACGAAGAAAATAACGTTCCAGTCATAAGGGGTCGGCGGAGGTTTCGGTTTGCATGGTTTTTAGTGAGTCCGTGAAATAGGGGTTATGCGACGGGGCGTCCTGACATGGCTGATGACGGTAAGAAGAAGCTGACGCTGAAGGTGGCGAAGGCGATTCCAAGCGATGTCGGACACGGTCGCGCACGCGTGCCGTTCGACAACGACCTGAACCTCAAGCCAGGCGACGTCATCGAGATCAAGGGTGACGACAGGACCGCCGCGATTGTGTGGCGTTGTCGGCCCGAAGACGCCAACCTCGGTGTCATCCGCATCGACGGCATCATTCGCAAGAATGCCGGTGCTGGTCTCGGCAATAACGTCGCCATCCGCAAGGTGGAGGCGAAGCCGTGCACACGACTCGTGCTCTCCCCGGTGATGGCGAGCAAGCAGAAGGTGAGGTTCGGACCCGGTATCGAGGGATTCGCAAGGCGCGGCCTGAACAAGCGACCGGTGGTGGCGGGTGACCGCATCTTCATCCCCGGAATGACGCTGTTCGCCGAGGCGCTTCCGTTCGCCATCCAGTCAACCACCCCCAAGGGAATCGTGCAGGTGCTGCCTGAGACTGATATCGTCATCAAGGATGAGGCGGTTGACGAGGAGGAAGGCGGAGCAATTCAGTCCATCACCTACGAGGACATCGGCGGAATCCGGAACGAGCTGCAGAAGGTCCGCGAGATGATCGAACTGCCGCTGAAGCACCCCATCCTGTTCCGTACCCTCGGAATCGACCCGCCAAAGGGCGTGCTGCTGCACGGGCCACCAGGGACTGGAAAGACGATGATCGCCAAGGCGGTCGCCAACGAGACCAACGCCCACTTCACCTCAATCAACGGTCCGGAGATCATCAGCAAGTACTATGGTGAATCAGAGAAGCAACTACGCGATATCTTCGATGAGGCCGCCGAGCATGCGCCGGCGATTATCTTCATCGATGAACTTGACAGCATCGCTCCCAAGCGCGAGGAGGTCACCGGCGAGGTCGAGCGCCGAGTCGTCGCCCAACTGCTCACCCTGATGGATGGCATGCAGGGGCGCGACAACGTCGTCGTCATCGGTGCCACCAACCGTCGAGATGCCATCGACCAGGCGCTACGCCGACCGGGCCGCTTCGACCGGGAGATCGAGATAGGTGTACCAGACAAGGAGGGCCGACGGGAGATTATCGGAATCCACACGCGAGGAATGCCCATCACCGACGACTTCGACATGGATTGGGCGCTCGAGAACAGCTACGGATTCGTCGGTGCCGACATCTCCGCCTTGGTACGCGAGAGCGCCATGAAGGCGCTCAGGCGCTACCTGCCGGAGATTGACCTCGAGGCTGAAGAGGTCTCGCCTGAAGTTCTGGAGAAGATGGAGGTCACCATGGACGACTTCAGGATGGCCATGCGCGAGATAGAACCCTCGGCTCTGCGTGAGATCTACATCGAGGTGCCCGAGAAGGGCTGGGAGGACGTCGGTGGCCTCGAAGAGGTCAAGGAGCGACTCAAGGAGAGCATCGAGTGGCCACTGACCAAACCGGAGCTGTTCGAGCACTTCGGCATCACCGCGCCCAGGGGAATCCTGCTTTTCGGCGCTCCTGGAACCGGTAAGACGCTGATTGCCAAGGCGATTGCCCATGAGGCGAAGGCGAACTTCATCACCGTCAAGGGGCCGGAACTCATCTCCAAGTGGGTCGGCGAGTCGGAGAAGGCGATCCGCGAGGTGTTCAAGAAGGCGAAGCAGGCGAGTCCGAGCATCATCTTCCTCGATGAGTTCGAGAGCATCGCCGGTCACCGCAACGCCAGTCCGGACGGAGGGGGTGCCGAGGTGACCAACCGCATGGTCGACCAACTGCTCACCAGCCTCGACGGCGTTGAGGGACTGGAGAACGTCATCGTAATCGCAGCCACCAACAGGCCGGAGATGATCGATCGGGCTCTGCTCCGCTCAGGCCGCTTCGAGCGCGTGCTGCACATACCACCGCCCGACGAGAAGAGCCGCAAGGAGATCCTGTCGATTCACACTAGCGGAATGCCGCTGGGCAAGTTCGAGGTCAAGGACTTCGCCAAGCGCATGGATGGGTTCACCGGCGCTGACATCGAGGCGGTGTGCCGTGAGGCAGCCCTGACCACCATGCGCGCCAACAAGAAGACGATTACCAAGGCACACTTCTCAGAAGCCATCGGCCGCGTCAGGCCGACCGTGACCCCGGAGCTGCTCGAGTACTACAGCAAGATGGAGGCGGCGCTCACCAGCGGCCTCGAGAGCGTCAAGCGTCAGAAGGATTCTCTCTCTGGAATCGAGTCTGTCTGACGGCATCCGCCACGACGCTGGGTTCAAGGGCTCAGCGCACAGAGGGTGCTTCGATGACAGCCACGTTCGGCAGGGAACTGGTCGGGATGGCCGTGGTCGACGCTCGCGGTGACCGACTGGGGGACGTGGCGGATCTGGTAATCGAGTTGATCTCAGGAGATGTGCTCACCTTGCTGGTAGACCTTGAGGGTGACCTTGACCCGGACAAGTTGCCTTGGCCGTTCGAGGGCGGGCTGCTGCTGCTGCCTGTCGATGAGGTTGAGCAAGTTGCCGCCCAAGTTATACTCAAGCGGTGACCGGTGCAGTCGCTGTGCTAGATGGATTCGAGGCTGGCTGGCATGAGTCAGGACCCGTTCAGTGCCGCACAACCGTCTTAAGTCAGGCGTAGTCGTCTGCGCGCTGGACCTATGGTCCAGATGAATACTGTGCGACTCAACCGAGCGGAAGTCGAAGCGTATCTCCGTTCCCGCCGCTTCAAGCGCGGAGCCACGATGGCAGCCTTCTACACAGTGCTCTTTCTGCTGGTGGCCACTCTTCTGGGCACCTACGTCAACCCGGGTCAGGTGCAGCTCTCGGCCTACGACGATGACTGGGATGACATGTCCGCCTTCCGAGATGACCTACGCTCGATGGGGCTTGAGACGCGCAGTTTGGTCAGCAGCCCCTTGCTGCTCAACGAGATCGAGAATCCAGAGAACACCGTGTTCATCATCGCAGGGGTCGAGAAGGACACCATCAGCCTGCCTCGCTTCACCGGAGATGCGAGCATCATCCAGTTCACCGAATCAGATGGCTACACCTCTTCGGAGGTAGAGGCGGTCGCCACCTTCGTCGCCAAGGGCGGGACGATCATCGTGATGGACGACTTCGGCTATTCGGGCGGGGTGGCCAAGGCGTTCGGCATCGAGTACAGCGGACACAAGCTCTACGATGCCGGCGCCTGGTCGGAAACGCTGGACTACAACTACATCTGGATCAACATGACTGACGGCTACATGTACGACCCAGTGCACAATCGGACGCAATGGCCGTTGCATCCCTGCGGTTCTGACATGGATCAGGATGGCTACATCGACCGGCTGGATCCCGACCCAGCCAACCCGGCGATTCCCGGGCTGATGGCGATTACACCCGAGGATGCTGGACTGTGCGCCCACCGCATCACAGGTGATCCGAACAACCCCTACGACCTCTCGCCGAGCTTCAACCTCCTGCTCAACTCTCCATCCGCGTTCGACCCCGATGCCGCCGAGGATTACGAGAAGAACCGCTACGGCCTCGGGATGTCCTCCACAGATTCCTACCTCGACATCAATGACGATGGAGACCTGACCGTCGGACCTGCGGGAAGCGGGTTCGAGGGGGACCTACAGGGTCCGTTCGCTGTCTACATCAAGTACTGCTTGTCGTCGCAGTGCGACGATTCGCGCACAGGTAGGGCGCACTTCGTGGCCGACGGCAGCCTGCTGATGAACACCGTTTACGATCACGGCCAGATGTACGGTGATCAGCAGACTGAGATTCCCGACAACGACAACCGGATGTGGGTGCTCGACGCCATCGCCGAGGCGCTGCTCACTGGGAATGACTCGCTGATGCCGGGAGAGAACGCGCAGGTCATCTTCGATGAGAGCCGGCACCAGCAGTCATCGATGGCTGGCGAGGCGTACAACCTGATGTACTACGTGCTCGTCTACTTCACCAGCGACTGGATGGCCATGCTCATCCTGTTCCTGTCGCTGTTCGTCGCATTCGAGGCGGTGATCATCCGCAAGACCGACCCTGAACCGTGGCGCCATGTGTTCAGCATCATCTACTACGGATTCGGTGACGCCCGCAGATATGGTTACTACAGCCGGGCGAACAAAATCAAGCAGGTGCTGCTCTCAAGGGTGCGCAACCTGAACACCCTCACGAGGGAGGAGTTCGACGCTCTTCCGGCACGTGAACTGCAGGGGATGATAAACGACCCTGTGCTGGTGAAATTCGTGTTCGAGGACCGTAACTACTCGCTGGAGCAGTTGGTGGCTGTGGTCAAACGCATCAAGATGTGGGGCAGGAAATAACGGGGTGAGCAGGCATGTGGACGCGCAAGGCAGCACTGATGATGACCTCGGGAATCTCACTCGTGCTCGTTGGCATGATGATGTCCAACTTCCAGTTGATGGTCGTCGGCATCGCCTTCATCTCCTTCCTGGCGATCAACAGCTGGGTCACCGGTCACGGTGAACTCGATGTCGTGCGCACGCTGTCCGCGGACAATCTGTACAAAGGCGATGACCTCTATGTCGAACTGGCAATCACTAACACAGCTCGTCGACGGACACAGTTGCTCGAAGTGTTCGACAATGTCCCGCATGAGATGAAACTCCGCTCAGGCCTGAACTACATGCGCATCAACCTCGGGCCGGGTCAGACGACGCGAATTCGCTACGTGCTGCGCTGTCCACTGCGAGGACACTTCTCGATTGGGCCGATATCGCTGCGCTATCGCAACACCTTCAATCTCTATTCCACGGAGATGTTCGTCGACCACCGCTCTGACCTAATCGTATTCCCTCAGGTGAGGGATGTCGAGGAGGCCATGGTCCGCAGTCGCACTCCCAAGATGTACACCGGCGCCACCACGCTGCGCATCCCCGGGCCGGGAACCGAGTTCTACTCGCTGCGGCAGTACGTCCCCGGTGACCCGTTCAAGAACATCAACTGGAAGGCGTACGCTCGCACTGGAGAGTTGATGGTCAACGAGAAGTGTCGCGATGCGGTCACCGATGTGTTCATCCTGCTGGACAGCAGGGATGTGTCGCGTATCGGCACCGTGCTCAAGAATCCGCTCGAGATGGGTACCGTAGCCGCTGCTTCGCTGGCCTCCTACTTCATCCAGAGACGAGACTCGGTGGCGCTCGCTGTCTACGATGACAGGCTGTCATACCTGCCAGCCGACGGTGGTGACAAACAGTACTTCAAGATCCTCAGTTCGTTGGCCGGCGTTGCGCCCAAGGGCAACATGCCGTTGCAGGCTGTGACCAACGCTCTGAGTTCGCGCTTCAGCCGCGGCAGCCCGGTATTCATCATCAGTTCGCTTGAGGGTGACGGTACGGTCCCGCACGCCGTACGGGACCTCTCCGGGCGCAACCACGAGGTGATCGTGCTGTCGCCTTCGAGCACCGATTACGAGCGACTCGTCAGTCGGGTCCCGAGGATGTCCTACGAGGTGATGAAACTCGAGCGGCAGAATCGGCTGACCGCGTTGGCGGGATTCGGGGCCAGGGTGATCGACTGGATGCCTGACGTCGAACTGTCCCAAGCGTTACTGCAGGTGAAACTGTCCTGAGGAGATGAAAATATGGCGGAGGATGTGGCACCCCAGGAGGACCTTACCGACGAGGGTGGGGTACGCACCCTGCACCTGAAGGTGCTGCGCAAACAGTGGCAGGTGGTCGCCGTCCAGGTGATTGCCGCGCTCGCACTGATCTGGCTCTACCTGCAGATGGGGGAAACCTTCGGCTCCTGCTCACCTCAGCACGTCGACGATTCCGGTAACTCGCTCTGGTGCCCCGCGCTGGACCACACCCTCACGCTGCAGGGCTTCGAGAACATGATGCGCGGTGAATCGGGTGATTCTGACTGGCAGTTGCCGCTGCCCGACTTCCTCACCGGTGTCGGAAACGATGGACCTGGGCGCTACTACGTCCCGCTGCTGCTGTGCGGATTGGTCGCCGGCGGTTGGGTGTTCCTAAACTTCCAGACCCCGCACCGCCGCCGTCAGGTCTACCTCGGTGTGCTCGTGGGCCTGATCATCTTCCTCGCCGGCCGCATGTTGCTCGGTTGGTTCTGGGGTATGCTCTACCACTGGGACCTCTACTGGCCGTTCTCCGTTGAACCTGCTCGCAACCATGCCGTGACGCTCGTGTATCCTTTGACGGTCTATTCTCAGGTGTTCATGCTCGCCATCTACTTCGTACCGGTGTGGACCGGTTTGATGGGCATCTGGGGTCTGTCGCGTCGGATGATAGGCTGGTCATTGGGCTCGGTGCTCGTCTATCTGGGGCTCTACGCGCTGCTGTCATTCGAGAGCGTCATGGTCTACTTCGACATCGGGCTGGCCCCGCTTGCATCGCAGGTCGGGAGTGCCACCGCGCTGGGCGGTCTCGTTTCCCCGGACATCTGGCCGTTGCTGCTGATGGCGATGTTGATGCTCATCTATTCGGAATCCGGATTCGCCGGCATCCGTCATCTAGAGTACGCCTTCAGGCTACCTGAGTCGTGCAAGAAGGATCCCGAGTACGTTAACCAGTTCGACAGCATGCTCAACGGCCATCTGGTGCACACGGTTGG
>Ga0310124_10000615_pt1 | contig 24715 bp, 23 predicted proteins | sample CB11b_AW_Bot5_MG_FD_203507 | JGI IMG/M metagenome (GOLD analysis project Ga0310124, IMG submission 203507) | Marine microbial communities from Western Arctic Ocean, Canada - CB11b_AW_Bot5 | ecosystem: Environmental > Aquatic > Marine > Oceanic | place: Canada: Western Arctic Ocean | collected...
TGTCCTTAGTGCGACAGCAGACGCCGTCTCTATGTCCGCCCCAATCGTGCGGGTCGCCGTCAACGCAGAGGTGTCGATACGTGGCTCGAAGAGAAGATCGACACAGGTCGTCGAGTCACCTGGCGCAATGCGCTGCCAGGCGAGGGTGCGGTAGTTGTATCTCGAGCGCTCCGGGGAATCCATCACACTGGCGGCGCGGGCACTGCGCAGTTGGGTCCCAGGGGTCGTGCGCAGGATGTGCAGGTCGAGATGTGCCTGGTCGTCATGCACACTCGTCCACGTGCCCCGAATCGCGTCGCCACCCTCGATCAGATCAACGTCATCCATCCAGGCCAGACCGAGGTGATCCCCATGCCGTACAGCGTCGAGTTGACCACGCTCGATGTCACGGCCGGCCAGCGTGCCTGATTGCGGCTGCTTGCCAGCGCCCTGCAGCTGCAACGTGCCCTCCAAGCCGCGGCACATACGCCAATGTTCATCCCCACCATGGATGCGGGCCAGGTCGACGAGGGCGACGCCCTGCCCACCGGTCTCGACAAAGGCGATGAGCCGACGGTAGCTGACGCCTGGCTGCATCCAGCGCATGGCGTCGGTGTCGAAGACCCAGCGGCTGGCCTCGATCTCGACGACCTGCACACCCTCGGTGCGCAGCACGCGAACCAATCGGCCACGACCGGCGATCTCCTTGAGAAAATGCCAGGGCGTGTCGAAGGGCAACTGCAGAGGCTCGACTCCATCGACGACGGACCAGACGGAGTTGTGCGTCGCCCAGTTGCCCTCCCAGGAGTTGACGTGGGCCCAGGACTGTGGGTAGCCGAGGGCGGAGAGGAAGGGGCGGTCGTAGGCAAAGAGCTGGACATCGAGCAGGTCCTGATGTCGATGCCAGGGCGCATCCCCATAGATGATGCCTGCGGCGGCCCTTTCCGGCGACTCGTCGGTGCGCAGGATGGCGAAACCGACCCCGTCATGAACTGTGCTGCCCGGCGTCAGCGCTTCGTTGCGGTGCCGCTTGTCGAGCAATCCACGAGCCGCATCGGAGCCCAGGGCGACGGCACGTTCGAGGGTTGCCTCATCGAGGGGGGCGAGCAGATCGCGATCGTTGAGAGGCTGTTGTACTCCGGAGGAGCCACCATCACCAAAGTGGAAGGGGATACGCCCTAACATGGTCACGTCGTATGGGGCGCTGACGAGGCGTTCCAGGCGTGGGTCGTCGGTGATGGACGGGAAGCGGGATAGAGGATATGCACCGGGTTGCAACACTCGCAGAGCGGCGACCTGGTGTTCGAGTTCGAAGACGCCACGCGTGTGCGTGTCGTTGTAGCCACCGGTCGCCTCCGGTGGCTGGCCGTCGATGGTGAAGTTGTTGCTGACGAAGACGCGCAATCGATCGGGACTGCGATCGTAGAGCCAATCCATCACGTTTGTGGTGTCGTCGCGGTCGAGGGCCCGCAAGGCGGACAGCACACCCAGGCTGGTACCTGGTTTGTTGCTCAGCGCCCCGCCATCGATGGCACACTGCAGCAGACAGCACAACGCTTCTTCGATCAACTGACAACCCGCGTCAGCATCTGCCAGCGGCAAGCCCTGGGCGCTGGCGCGGGCGATCCACTCGTCGTCGTCGCGCAGCAGAGGCCAGGCGGTGTCGTAGGCGAGGGCGAGGGCGACGGTGACATTCGGCACGTCGATGGCGTAGGCCAACGAACCCTTGCGATAGAGGGCGGTGATGGGATCCTCCATGCCCGCCCAGTCGACGGGTCCGCCGTCCCAGGGCCGCTCCACTTCCTGCGAGGGGCCGTGTCGGAACTGCGGTGCGGCGGCGACATAGACCTCTTCCAGCGACCAGCGCAGCAGCATCAGCCCCAGACGTCGGGCGACATCGATGTCGGTGGGCTGTCGGCGCAGATGATCGGTGATGGTCCGGATGGCGCCGCTATACTGACCGACGAGTTCACGATGACAGGTGGCGGCGAAGAGAAAGACGTGGCCCTCGTCGTCGAACCAACCAAAGCCGTCGTCGACAAAATCGCCGGAGCTGAAATCGTTGATGCGAAGATCGTTGCTGGGAAATATGGCGGCACAGGCAGGGCAGGTGGACCGCAGGTCCCCCGGTCTGTGGTTGCGTGTCCAAGGGTAGAAACCACCATGGGCAAAGATCGCCGTGCCACACGTGGGGCAACCCTGGTGCACATTTACGTAATGGGCACGTGGAAATTCGGCGACCGGCAACTGCCGCCACAGTGTGTCGTCATCCTGGTCCAGCCACCAGCGCAGGATCTCGTCGTTGCCGGCTTTAACGAGGGGTTCGTCCTGCAAGGTCTGGCGCGTGCGGCTACTCGTGCAGTGGCCACCGAGGGGCCAGCGCCGTGGCCATTGGGTGCCATTGTCGTCGAAGGGTTGCCGCAACTCGTCGAGACTGCGCACGGCGATGGTGGCAGCCTCTGAGGCATCCGCACCCGTGACGGTGATCGGATAGTCGCCGCCCAACGATGGCGTGCGCAGGTAAAACATCCACGCCTGGTCACGCCGGGACCAGCGGCGATCGACGAGTCCAAATCCTGGTGCGTTCAGTGTCGGCGGTTGGTCTGCCGTACCGGTCACGGGCAGCCGGAACAGGCGATCGGTGAGGATGACACGTGGGGTCCACTGGATCATTGGTCGGTCTCGTGCTCCCCCCCATCGGGCGCGACCACATCGACAAGACGAGAGGCGACCTGCTCCAGGTCGATGCCATACACGGTTCTGTTGCTCTCCAGCACCTGTGCCCGGGCCTCCGGCCGCAGGACCTGATCGCCGAACAGTGTGCCTACGAGAGCCCCGGCGAAACCGGCGTAGCAGTCGATGTCGGCATACCGGCGCACGGCACCCGCAGCATCCATATCCATATGATTAGCCGCCACCTGCAGCACCATCATCGGCTCCTCGCTGTGCGCGAGCAGAGCGGCGAATACGATCGCCAGCGCCCGATACGGATCGAAGACGCTGAATTGGCGTAGTTCGGAGGAAAGCCAGGTTGACAGTTCCGGCCCTCTCAGACCGTGGGCTCTGTCGAGGAGGGTTGGAAGATTTTCCGTGACGAATGGGCCACCGAAATACCCACCCAGATGCAGCGGATCCATGGTGAGCACCGATCTGACGACATCCGCTGGCGCAACACCTGCCAGCGCCAGACTCTGGGCGGCTGCGAACAATGCCGTCGCTTCGCGGGCGTAGGCGACGTCGAAGAAAGCCGCCTCGTATGCGGCCTGATACGCCTTTTCAGGGTCATCCGGATACAACAATCCCGCCGACGGCATGATGAGCAGTCCCGCAATCGTCGGGTAGTTGAGACCGACACTTCGGGTCGCCAGGATCTTCGGCGGTACACCCGGATGGGCCGCTGAATTCTGCCCCAGACAGCCGCGGCACACTCCTTCCCACATCCCGAACTGCGCGCGAGCAAATTCCTCAAAGCCAGGGAAGTACTTCCCTGGATTCTCGTGTACATCGAGCAGACGGGCCGCCAGTTCGGCATCGTCAGGCATGCGGCCACCCAGTTCCACCACCAAATCGATGAACAGCCGGTTGTAGCGCACATCATCCGTGCCGGTGCCCTTCGGTGCCGGCGACACCCACAGACCATGGGGACTCGTCGTCCCGGTGAAGGCGCACAGCTCTTCGATCCAGTTCACCGCGTCTGGTGGTGCAAACTCGAAAGGGGCGCCGAGGGCATCCCCGAAGGCCTGGCCCAGTACCGAGCCGCGAATCCTCTCTCGTATCTGAGGCATCATTCGCTGGTCAGGCGTCCTGCACGGCGCGGATCATGGCGATGATGTAGCCGAATTGGAAGGCCCACCCCTGGCGCACCCGGCCGGAAACCCCTGCCGGGTTGACGTCATCCGGATGCAGGGGTGAGTGATCTGGCATGAGCATATAGGGATAGCCAGTCCGGTGAAAGATCTTCGCCAGCGTGTACATGTCGACGTCCCCTTCGTCAGGCCAGACTTCGACGAAGTCGTTGAGGCCGCCGCGAATGTTGCGAAAGTGGACGTTGAAGATCTTCTTCCGCGACGAAAAATACTCGACGATGGGGGGCAACTCCTCGCCTGGGTCGTGCAGACCTTCGGCAGCGACGCCGCAGCAGAAATTGAAGCCGTGGTAGGGGCTATCGACGAGTTCACTGAACCGCTTGAGGCCCTCGAAAACCGGGTAATTCCAGCGCTCCTCACCACGCAGGACGGGTGCCGGTGGGTCGGGCAGGTGGCTGGCCATCTGTACGTTGTATTGTTCGGCGACGGGGATGACGCGTTCGAGGAAGTAGTGGATACGGGCAAACATCTCGTCACGAGTGACGGCTTCGGCGTCGTGTGGTTCGTCGTTGTCGTATCTGGAAAGTTCGAAGGAGCTGTAGGCGGAGTTGCCTCGGCCGTAACGCGTCGGCGTACGCTGGTAGCTGACGGTGGAGAAGTTGTAGTTCAGTCCACGCAGGCCGGCCTTGCCGGCATTCTCGATCCAGCGACAGATCTCGTCGATGTCCCGATCGCGCTGTGGGTCCAATCCCCTGACAATGCTGTCGGCGATGCCGATGTGGATCATCTCCAGTTCGACACCCTCGTCGGCGGCCTCTTGCCGCTGCCGAACGATGGCGTCCAGATCACCGGCATCAGGCCCACTGTCCATGTGCGTGACCCCATGGCGCGTGAGGAACTGCAGTTCATGCTTCGATGTACCGATTCCCTGCACTCCCACGTACATGGTCGATGTTCCCCTCCTAGATCTCGGCGTAGATCTCGAGCAGATTGTGCTCGGGATCGTAGAAGTAGAGTGTCCGGTGGCGGCGAGGCTGGTCAGTGGGTGGCTCGGCGATCTCGACATTGTGCTCGAGGAGCACCTGGTAGCACTCGTCGACCTGCTCCGGCTCAACGCGGAAAGCCAGCTGCACCCCGGGTGCATCGAGACGAGGTCCCTTGCCATCGTAGTCGCGGGTCCGTTTGCGCAGCGAGAACAGCGTGTTGCCAGGATTGAAGCTGAGGCCCGTGTCGCCTTCGCCGAGAATCTCGAAGGGGAACAGGTCACGATAGAACGCCTTCATCCTGTCGAGATCGTCGACGAGCAGGATCGTGTAGGTCAGCTCCTTGATGGCGTGCAGCATCGACTGGCTCCCAGTGTTCGTCTTCGGTTGATTTGGTGTTGTTTGCCTGTGGGTATACTCGACAAATGTCGCATCTGCGTCTATTCGCCCACATGCTCTGCAAAGGGCTCCGCGTGATCACCCTGACTTGACGGCATGTCCCCTGAGTTGGGTATGTTCTCTGACTCGGGGCACGGTGGTTAAGAAAGAGGACTGTAAGGACATGAATTGGACTTGCGGTGTGGCACGCGACTACGTCGCCGAGACGGGATTGTTGGGAGAAGGTCCTTTGGTGGCGGAGGAAGTAGGCGACGGGAATCTCAACTTCGTGTTCCGCGTCTGTCGCGAAAATGACCTGAGACGTTCGCTGATCGTCAAACAGGCACCCCCCTATATCAAGGTGCTGGGACCCGACTACCCGCTGACGCAGCAGCGGCTGGCCGTGGAGGCTCGGGCGATGGCGATCTACAATGAGTTGGCGCCGGGTTTTGTTCCCAGGACGCTGAAATTCGATGCCGACGCACACGTGATCCTGATGGAGGACCTGCGAGGATATCGGATTCTGCGCAGTGCTCTTATGGACGGAGAGATCGAACCGGAGGTGGCCGCTGCCGTGGGTACCTTCATGGGGACGACGCACCGGGCGACTCTCGCAGAGACAGCCTCAGCCCAGCAGCTGGCGCGATACCGGCAGGACTTCCACAACCCCGAGATGCAGTCCATCACGTCTGAGTACGTATTTACCAAGCCCTTCCAGCAGGACCCAACCAACCACCACACCGAAGGGCTGGATGCCATCGTCGCCGACGTCCGCTCCGATGCGGCACTGCAGGCTGAGATTCAGCACCTTCGTCGACGGTTCAACGAAGCTCAGCAAGGTGTCGTTCACGGCGATCTGCACACGGGCAGTGTCATGGTCAAGGGACGGGAGACTCGTGTGATCGATGGCGAGTTCGCCTTCTATGGCCCCATCGCGTTCGACGTGGGGGCGCTGCTGGCCAACTACCTGCTCGCCTGGTATGCCCACGCCGAGGCAGACCGAGTTGCCCTGCTGCAGTCGATCGAAGCCAGCTGGAATGCCTACGGTCTCAGCTTCGGACCTTCCCCTCAGCTGCAGTCGATCTGGCGGGAGTCGATCCAGTTCGCTGGCGTCAAGATGCTGCGCCGCATCCTCGGTGCCGCCCACGTGGAGGACATCGAATCGATAGAGGATGTCGCCGAGCGCTGCGCCGTCGAAACCCGGGCGATCACCTGCGGTCGCACACTGGTCATCGATCCACCCCGTCCAGAGGATCTGCCAGCGAGGCTCGTGTCGGCCTGAGGTAGCCAGCAAGAACTGGCGAGTCACTTCGGCTTCGACATGACCACCTGCTGGGCTTTCAACATGGTGGCACTACGAGGACATGGGTTTCAAACAACGGCCCTTCATGTCACCGACGATGGGCGTACGCCAACTCATAGCGCGGGGCCTACTCGGACTGGACGGAGGGCTCCTCATCAGGGCGTGCTTCGAGTTTGTTGACGTCGATGACGCGGGTGCAGGCATTCCAGTGCAGGATGGCGTCATCATCTTCCGGAGGACTCAGTTCGTACGCCTTGTCGAACAACGCCAGGGCCCGTGACAATTCGTCGAAAGCGTCGAAGCCGGATCCAGGGTAACTGCGATTGAGGCGTGACTTGGCGTGACGTTCCCAGACGATGCCGGCGTAGTAGGCCTGGGCGTATTCCCCCTCGAGGCGCTGCACATACTCCAGCGCCGCATTGACGCCGATCTTGGCTTCCAGGCCGAACTGATCCGTCAGTGCTAACAGCAGGGCGATGAGAGCCTGCTGGTTGTTTTCATCGACGGCGAGGATGTCGAGGCAGATGCTTTCGGCGACCCGCGGCTGGTTGAGCAGGCGGTAGCGCTCCACCCGTTCCAGTGCATGGGGTACGGCCTCGGGATGGATCTTCTTCAACTCGGTCATGGTCTCGATCCTGTCAGGTGAGAGTTGCCAAAGTAAGGAATCAGCGCCGGGGCACGCCTCACTCAGCGCCGGGGCACGCCATCCTCACTCATTGCAGACCACGGTTGCGCACGGCATCCGGCTGGTAGATGTGCAGATCACCAGGGGGGCGGAGACCGAGCAGTTGCAGGCGCGCGTCGTCGGCGCCCTCCAGAGCCTGCCAGGGCAAGTTCTGCTGCCAGTCGTAGCGTTTCAACCACCAGTGTCCGTAATACAGGTAGATGCCGCGACGCAGGCCGTCGCCGCGATTGATCCCACCGGAGTGCCAGACGGCACTGTTGATGAAAGCCGCATCTCCCGGTTCGGCGAATACAGCGACCTCCTCGTCGATGGGCTCGTGTCTGTTGTCGTCTGTCGGTGGCTGGCGCCAACCGCGGTGCGATCCCGGCAAGACCCGTGTGGGACCGCGCTCTTCTGTCATCGAATCGAGGTAGAGGATGGTGTTGATCGACAATGGGTATGTCCCTGGAAAGGCGAAATCACGATGCCAGGAGCGTGCCTGGCCTTCGTGGTTGGGCCCCTGGCGCAGCAGATCGAACTGCAACAACTGCGTCTGCGAGCCGAATACGGCCCGGTGTTGTTCGAGGATGGGCGGATGCTCGATGAGGTCGATGAAGGCACGGTATTTCAGCAACTTGTGCTGGTTGCATGGTGGCCCCTCGGTCTGCCACACCTCATCAAATGCCTCCTGGATCCGGCGCAGATGATCGCCAACGAGGACACCCTGCAGCAGCACGTAGCCATTGGTGTCGAAAAACGCCCAGTTCTCGTCGTCGATCATCGTCGTGCCATTTCAGTCACCAAGGGTTGGCGGGCGCCATGTCCCACGCCCGTGCCGCCAGGATCCGGGCTCTGCCGCCGTGGGCGAAAAGCCGCACGCCCGTAGCGTCGACGCCCTGAGGATAGATACGCCGCATGACACCCTGGCGGTCGTTGGCGAAGGCCTCCACGACGGAATGGTCGACGAAGATCCGCAGTTGCAGGGGTTCCTCTGCCGCCAGTGACAGGGGCCCGGACTCGATGTTGCGCGGACCGTCACCAGTGGATGACCGAGTCGCGTCGATGCTGAGAGACAACCCGTCGGCGTCATAGAATACCTGCGTCAGTTCGGAGTCGTCGTCGGCAGCGCAGATCGTGACGCCCACCTTGGATGCCGTGCCAATGTCGATCTCGAGTTCGAGCTCCAGGCAGGTGCCACGCACATTTTCCCAGATCCATTCGGTATCAGCGCACAGATCCATCTGCCCCAGGTCGCGCTGACGGTGGCGCAGCACATTCAGTTCAGGTGCGGGTTGCAGACGCAGCGTGTCATCGTCGCCGAGCCACAATACGCGTGGCAGCGACATCGTTCCCGACCAGGGACTTTCCTTGCGGGTTGCGGGGTTACGACCATCGAAGATCCACGACCACATGATGCGCCGCCCGTGGTCGTCGAGCAGAGTCTCGGGGGCAAAAAAGGCGTTGTCGATCCAACTCATGCGTCCGTGGGTAACGGGCGTGAATTGCCGATCGGCGTAACGGCCGACGTAGTACTGACAGCCAAGATTGTGGCTGATGAACAGCAGCAGGTGGCGGTCGCTCGGGGCGCCGCCAGCGGCTGTGGAGGGCAGCGGAAAAAAGTCTGGACACATGTCATCTTCGTCGGCCTGGGTCCACTCACGCCGCGACGTGTAGAACTCATGCAGATACTCCCAATGCACCAGGTCATCGGAGACCAGCAGGTATAATGTGTCACCCTCATGCTCGGCCATGCCCCGACGTTGACCGTATTCGCGCAACACGAGCAGATTGCCGGTGAGCACGTAGTGGCGGCCCTCTTCGACCCAGATCGCCGATGGATCGGCGGCGCCAATGACGATCTCGTTGCCGTCGTCATCGACTGTAGCGCGGAGACCTGTCTGGGTTTCGGCGATCACGGGATTGTGTGGACTCTTGCGCCACGTCTCCAGCAGATCGTCGTCGCTCGTGGCGATGCAGATACCCCCCGGGTCGCCGAGACCCCAGTAGGTGATGGTGGGCACGCCGTCGCGATTCAGGGCGGCGCCACCGGAGAAGATGCCAGTGTCACCCTCTCCTGGCGTGAGGGCGAGTGGATGCTGGCGCCAGTGCACGAGATCGATGCTGGAGATATGAGCGAAGCAGTGGCCGTCCTCGGTCTGGACGATATACATCAGGTGATAACGACCCTTCCAGAACAGGGCGGCATTGGGGTCGAAGGGGGCACAGTGACCCTCCGGTGTGACGATGTGATATGTCGGTCGGTGCCGATCGGCGAGCAGATCGTCGTGCAGCGCCCGCGTCGCGGCGACGTTGCGGGAGCCCGATATCGATCCACCCCAGGCGGGCACCGATGCCGACCGCGAAGCGACCAGATAGCTGCTCCCGTCCAGGGTCAATCCGTCGGTGCCAATGCGGATATTGCCATGCAGACGGGTGTGTGGAAATGTGCCAATGCGATCGGTGAGACCAGTGGTGAAATCCCACCACGCGAGGGGTCTGGGCGTGGACGTGGCACACGGTTCCAGTGCAGACAACTGCGTTGCCGTCAAGACCTGCGCGTAGATCCGCACATCCACGAGGGTGCCGTCGATGGCGTCGATACGACCTGCCGCAACATGCCGGAGGCCAAGTACGACGAAGCTCTCAGGGCCGAAAGCCAGGGGTGCGTCGATCTCATACGTGGCGTAGTCGTGTCCATTGCGATAGAGCTGCACCGTATTGCCGGTGGTGGTGACGGCGATCTGCACCAGATCATTGGCCGATGTCTCGGGATGATTGTCAGCCTGCGCCTGGACCGACTGCGAACGGGCGTGGCCGTCGCTGCCAGCCATCCAACACCGGGCGGCGAGTTCGCCGTAGACGATCCCGTCGAAGCGGTCGTCCCCCTGTTCGAGGGTGACCAGGCTGCCGGCGCGCCGATCGAGATCGGCGAGGCGCACCCAGGCGACGAGGGTTTTGTCGAGCAGTGGTTTGGTCATTCGTTCCATGCGTTTTTACCTTGCCACAAGCTGGGTGTCCTGTCGCAGAGATTCGTCAACATAATGCCGCCCAGCCATCCGTGCTCACTGCGTTGCGCTCCCTCTGGGGGCCCACTAACCCGCATCGGTCGCGCGCCTTGTGAGCCCGGCGTCTCGACGCCATTATTTTCTTATCTCTACGACAGGACACTCGACAGCCAACGTGAGGCCATCTTCCGTGGGAGGCCATCTCCGGTGATACCAGATCTTAATACGACCTGCCAACTTCCAGACCAACCGCGGCCGATCATCATCATCGGCGCCGGGGGGATCGTCCGTGACGCACACCTGCCCGCATATGGACTGGCCGGTTTTGACGTGGTCGGGATATTCGACCTCGATCAGGACAAAGCGCAGGCCCTGGCCGGGGACTTCGACATCCCCGTCGTGTTCCCATCGATGGAGGCTGCCGTCGGTGGGGCTGACGAGAATGTCGTGTTCGATGTCGCCGTGCCCGGAGGCGCTGTGCTGGGTGTCGTCGAGGGCTTGCCCGATGGTGCCGCCGTGCTGTTGCAGAAGCCCCTGGGTCGCAGGCTGAGCGAAGCCCGGGCCATCTGCGCCGCATGCCACCGCAAGAAGCTGACGGCGGCGGTGAATTTTCAACTGCGTTACGCACCCCCCTTCCTGGCACTGCGTGATCTGCTCGACAGCGGTCGTCTGGGTAGGGTGCACGACATCCAGATGCAGGCAACGATCCTGACGCCGTGGAATCTGTGGGGATTTCTCGAAACCGAAGAACGGGTCGAGATCCTCTATCACAGTATCCATTATCTCGATGCGATTCGCGCCCTCGCCGGTGATCCCCAGGGGGTCTATTCACGAACCGTGCGGTTTGCGGAATATGAGCGGCTCGCCGATGTGAAGTCGGCGACGATCCTCGATTATGGCGACACCCTACGGGCCATCGTCTCGGTCAATCACTGCCATCGTGGTGGTCTCACTCACCAGGAGTCCTATCTGCGCGTCGAGGGGGATCGTGGCATCGTGCACCTTACATTGGGACTCTGTCTCGACTATCCGCGGGGGCAGCCGGATCGTTTCGATCTCTGCCTGTTCGAGGAGGGTGCTGAGCCGACATGGCAGAGCGTACCCATCGAGGGGACCTGGTTTCCCCACGCCTTCATCGGCACCATGGCGAGTGTCATGCGCGTCGCCGAGGATCCGGCGCGCCAACTACCGACCGTGGTGGATGACGCGGTGCTTACGATGGCCCTCGTCGAAGCGGCCTACGACTCAAGCGCCCATGGTGCTACACCTATCCCGTACGAGGAGTAGGTGACCGTGCCCGAAGCCCCGAATATTCTGCTCGTCATGACCGACCAACAGCGCTGGGACACACTCCGTTGTTACGGCTACGAACACATGATCACGCCAAATGTTGATGCCCTGGCCGCCCGTGGGGTCGCCTTTTCACGAGCATTCGTACAGGGCGCCGTCTGTGGTCCTTCGCGCAACAGTATCGTCTCGTCGCAGTATGTGCATACCCATGGCGTCTATGGCAACGAGCAATGGTTGCGCCCCGATCAGCCCAATTGGATCGAGGCACTACGCGAGGGTGGGTATCACACGGTCAATATCGGCAAGATGCATACAGCGCCGATTCGTCTGGCTGCCGGATTCAATCATCGCACCGTTGTCGAGAACAAGAACTATCGCCAGGGCATCGAGAATGGCACGCAGACCCCCCTCGGCCACGGCGCGTCGCACCATGGGCCGAATGTGACGGGCGTAGGCCAATCTGCTGTGGGTGTCGATGGGCGCTGGTAGCGCCGGGTCATCGGAGCGCACGATCGACACGAGGGGAGCCTGTGCCGCTGCCGGTTGTCTGCAGGCAGGCCAGCAGCAGCACGTACAGCAAGGGACGCCGACCCGAAGGCCACCATCCCTGACGTGGCTTCTCAGCCGGCGTCATAACCGGCGAGAGACCGGACCCAGATGTTGCGAAAACGCACCGCGTCGCCATGGTCCTGCAAGCGCAGACCACCGACATCGGGATCGGGCGTCGAGTAGGTGGCGACATTCTTGTGCCCTGTAGGACCCATCGCCTCCTGACGGTGGTGGAGCAGCACGCCATTCTGTATTACCGTGACAGCCGCCGGTACGACGAGCCAGCCCTCATCCCACGTGGGGGCTTCGAAGATGATATCGTAGCTCTGCCATTCACCCGGTTTGCGGCAGGCGTTGACGAGGGGGGGGAACTGTCCATAGATGGCGCCCGCCGTGCCGTCGGCGTAGGTGGGATTGTCGTAACAATCCAGCACCTGGATCTCGTAGCCGGGATACCCCTCGCTGGAGTGCAGGAACACACCGCTGTTGCCGCGGCCCTGGCTGTCTCCTTCGACCTTTTCCGGTGCCGACCATTCCACGTGTAGCTGACAGTCCCCCCACTGTTTGTGGGTGCGAATGTCGCCACTGCCTTTAACGGCCTCCATATAGCCATTTTCTAACTTCCAACCGGCGTCCTCCCCGGGCGTCTTGACGCTTTCCCATTCCGACAGATCGCTGCCGTCGAATAGCATGATGCCATCAGAAGGGGGAGCGCCGGGGTCTTCACCTGGCGTCACCACCGGTGGTTGCGGGCGTGTGCTGTCGTGCACCCGGTATGGCTGTCCCGGGATGAAGTCGGTGTCGTCGTAACCTAGACTGGCCACGTGATCTGTCCTGTGTTCGAAGAGTCAGGCCGTGCGGCGCACGATGCGCCCTGAGCGGCTGTCTGTGAGTCGGCCATCGTCAACGGCGGCAATGCCATTGACGAGGACCGTGTCAATTCCGTGAGGATAACGGTATGGATTGTCGAAGTCGGCGCCCTCGGCGATGGTCTCCGGGTCGAAGATGACGACATCCGCCCACGCTCCTTCGCGCAGAACGCCACGGTCGGTGAGGCGGAAGCGCGCCGCCGCGTGGCCGGTGAGCTTGTGGATTGCCTGTTCCCAGGTAAGGGCCCCCTGGTCACGGATGAAGTGACGCAGGAAGTAGGGGAAGGCGGCGTACGAACGCGGGTGATGTTTGCCTTCCGCCAGCACGCCTTCGGGAATCAGACTGAAGCCATCGGAGATGATGCCACCCGTCTCGTGACGGGCGATATTGAGGAAATCTTCCTCTGACACATCCTCGGCGAGCATCCATGGTCGGGCGTTCTCCTCGAGGAGGACATCGAGGACGGCATCATGCGGATCCTGGTGCCGGATCTGTCCGATTTCGGCGAAGGACTTACCCGTGAGGTGCTCGTTGCGTTCGGCGCTGCCCAACCAGATACGATCCCAGCTGCCCTCTTTGACCAGATTGCGCTTGCGGCTGCCACCACTCTCGGCACCATGGGTCATGGTGTCGGCCTTGATCTTGTCGCGCATCGCAGGATCCTGCAGACGGCGCAACAGGGCTTCGTCGCCGCCGTCGAGTGACCACGGTGGCAGCAGGGACTTGAGGGTTGTGGAGCCGATCGTATAGGGGATGGCATCGCAGCTGACATCGACCCCGCGTGCGCGGACGCTGTCGATGGTCTGCAGCAGGTCGGCCGTGGCGCCGAGCATGGGCGAACCGGGTTGCATGTGGGACACGTGGGCGGTAATGCCGGCACGCTCACCGACGGCGATGACCTCGCCCACAGCAGCGGCGATGCCCAGCGTCTGGTTGCGGATGTGGCTGGTGTAGAGTCCCCCATAACGGCCCACGACGCGTCCCAGTTCGACCAGTTCCTCGAGGGGTGCATAGGGCCCCGGGGCATAGGCAAGACCACTGGAGAGGCCGAGCGAACCGTGTTCCATCGCCTGCGCCGTGAGCTGTCGCATGCGTTCGAGTTCGGTGGGTGTCGCCTCACGGTCCTCCCACCCCATGGCGGCGACGCGGATGTTGCCGTGTCCCACAAGGGTTGCAAGGTTGGTGCCCAAGCCCTGGTCGGTGAGGCGATCGAAATAGTCGTCAAAGTCGATCCAGTCGCAGACCATGCCCCTGGTCATGGCCGGATCAAGGGGGCCGTAGTATGGGACGTGATCGAGGGTTGGCGCCGCCGACACACCGCAGTTGCCGGCGATCTGCGTCGTGATGCCCTGGGCTACCGATGAGGATGCCTGGCCGGCGATGACGAGGGTCAGGTCGGAGTGACTGTGGATGTCGATAAATCCGGGGGTGACGAACTTTCCCGTGGCGTCGATGCTGTCGGTTGCCGTAGCGGTGGACAGATCGCCGATGGCGACGATGCGGCCAGCCTCGATGGCGATATCGACGGAACGTGCGGGGGCGCCGGTGCCGTCAAGGACCCGGCCATTGAGCAGAAGGATATCGTACATACCAGGTACAATAGAAGCGGGGGTGTACGGCGGCAAGGTTGTCATCGGCGTGCAGATACGCGATTTTTTTAAAGCGACCGATGAAAAAGATCCTGCTCGACATCCACATCTACCTGAGCCTGCTCTGTGCCGGCTACATGGTGATCTACGGCATCAGCGGTATCTCCTTCAATCACCACTGGCAATCTTCGGACAGTGAAGGAGTGCGCTGGGAGGCTACGGTGGTGGTGCCTGACGCCGACGAGGATCAGAGGCTGGCCGAAGCCGTGCGCGATCGGTTGGACCTGATGGGGTGGGTGCCATTCTGGCGCCTGTCGCACCCGCAGCCAGATGAGTTCGTCTTTTTCGTCAATCGACCCGCACGGGAGTATCGCGTACACCTCAATCAGCTTACCGGTGTTGTCCAGGTCCGCGAGACGAACCGCCCATTCGGGGCCATCATGGGTCTGCACGGGCTGCGGAATATGCCCAACTCGCTGTGGGGGGTCACCTGGGGTATCTACACCGAGATCTCCATCTGGGCCCTCATGTTCTCCGTCCTCAGTGGCATCTGGTTCTGGTGGTTGCGACCCGCCTCTCGTCGTAGTGGCTGGTGGCTACTCGGGTTGGGTTCTGGTGGCTCTCTCATTCTCATGCTTCTCGTCGTCGCCTGAAATTCGATGTACATCCTGATCCGCACGGTGCATTTGTTCTCCGGTCTGGTTCTGGCGGCGGGTCTGTTCATGTACGGGTTCACCGGCTTCGTCATCTCCCATCAGGACTGGTTCCCCGGTGGCAAGAGCGACAAGACCACGCACAAACTCAGTTCTGAGGTCGCCGCGCGTATGCCAGCCGAATTGTCCCCGGAGCAGGCGAAGGACTGGCAGAGGCAGTTGGCTAGTGAGTTGGCACTGCGTGGGCGTCCCGGCAACCGGTCGGCCGATGATGGCACCTGGATTTTCGAGTATGGCCGCCCAGGCACGAACGAAAAGCTGCGAGTCCGCCCCGGTTCAGTGGCGGTGACCCTGACGGTGCAGTCCGCCGGTTTTGCGGGAATCATGAACCGGCTGCACCACTTTCACGGGTATGGCGGGGCGCCACGATACTTTCTCTGGGGACTGTTCGTCGATCTGGCAAGTCTGGCGATGATCTTCTTTCCACTCACGGGCATCTATCTGTGGTATCAACTGAAGAAGGACCATCGTCTCGGTTGGTTGATACTGGGTGCAAGCACAGCCTACGGTGCCGGCTCCGTGCTCTACATGATTTTCGGACGATGACCACTGTCCATCACGTCGGTAACGATGTGATCGATCTGCGTGACCCGGCGATCGCTGACCATCATCAGCGCAGTCGCTTCGTCGAACGTGTCTGCACCCCGGAGGAAGTGGCTCGTGTGGCGGCTAGTGACGATGCCAATCGCCTGTTGTGGACGCTGTTCGCGGCGAAAGAGGCGGGCTTCAAGGTGGTTGCCAAACTCACGCCTGGGATCGCATTCTCGCCACGCCGGTTTGTTGTGGATGCACAGTGCACCGACGTCACCCACGACGACGTGCGACTTTGGCTAGAGGTGACCCAGGAGCAGGACTGGGTCCACGCCATCGCCGGCCAGGGGACGGGGGCACCACTGTGGGCGGTGGAACGTCGCCAACCCAGTATCGGGGAGAGTGCCGCCGCACGGGATCTGGCGGTGCGGGTCGCTGCCGATCATCTGGGTCTCGACCGGCGGGCACTGGTCGTGGAGCGTGTCACCGACGAGCGCTTTCGCGACGATCTCGGTCCACCACGCCTGCTGCATGAAGGCGAGCCCCTGGAACTCGATCTGAGTCTGTCTCACGACGGTCCGTGGGTGGCCTGTGCGCTACTGGGTCAGGAGACCCCGGCGGCGTCCGACTGAAGTTGTGCGCGCACCTGTTTTTCCTGCTGCGCCAATGCAGCCACATCCTGCAATACACGCCGACCGACCTTGACCTGATTGCGCAATAGTCGTGGGTCTTCGTTGTCGAAGTCGGACAGATCCACGGGATCGCCAAAAAGGATGATAACGGGATCCCCGCCGCTGAAGTTGCGTTTCACCTCCGTGACGATGTCGTTGCTGAGGCCACCGATGAAAACGGGAACGACGATGGGGCGTGCCTGCAACACGACGCGGCCGAAGCCGGGTTCGGCAGGCAACAATTCGTAGGGGTCGGGTCCCTTGCCGCGCGTTCCCTCCGGATGGATGCCGCACAATGTTGATGGTGATTGCAGCTGTTGTGCCAGGAAGTTGAGTCCGGCGCGGGTCACACCCCGTTTGAGTCGCGGCCGAAAGATGGGAGGGAACATGGTGCAGGAGGTGAGGGCGATGTTGAGGGCGATGCCGAACAGACTGTCATAAAAAAATTCGGAGCGCACGGGAAAATAGAATCGTGGCCACGTGTCTACATGTTTGTAGAGGTAGGTGGCGATGACGATCTGATCGAAGAAACTGCGGTGGTTGGAAGCGAGCAATACGCCCCGGTCGGGGCGCATTGCCGACATCCTGTCGATACCCACAAGGTGCACGCGCCGGCCGGTAAACAACTGCACCCAGCGGCGGTGAATCCTGGTGTTGAGCCAATGCGACAGTCGTTGCAGCCGCGAGGCGTTGAGCCAACGGGCAACCAACAGGGCCCGGCGTTCGATGCCACTCAGGCTGGCAAGATCCTCAGCTGGGATCTCCATCCTGGCGGCTGTTGTCACGCTGTGGCGGCGACGATCAATTTGACGGCGTCACCGACGGTGCTGACCTGGTCGGCGTCGTCGTCGGAGACTTCGATGTCGAAGTTGTCCTCGATCTCGAGAACGATATCCACAAGACGGGCAGAATTGACTTCGAGATCCTTCTGCAGGGACGTGTCGAGGGAAATGCTGCCGAGAGCCTCTTCATTTTTGGCAAAGGGCTTGAGGATTTCGACGACCTTGTCGAAAACTTCCTGATTCTCCATGCGGGACATCCTTGTAAGTAGGTGCGGTTTTGCAAGTAGATAGGGAATAAATTTAGGCAAATTTCTTTAGGATGACGCAACCATTCACGTCACCGAAGCCAAAACTCGCCTTGGCAACGATCTGCAGGTCGGGGACATCGACCGTCTCATGCACGATGGCGCCGGCAAATTCGTCCAGTTCCGGGTGCAGATCCTCGCAATTGAGGGAGCCATGGACGAAACCTTTGTGCAGCTCGAGGACGGCGGCGACGCACTCCAGTCCACCCGCGGCGCCAAGGGCGTGGCCGATGAGGGACTTGGTCGAATGAATATGCGGCATGTCACCCGGTGCGACCTCGAGGGCTTTCGACCAGTTGTTGACCTCGTGGGGGTCGGCGAAGGTGGCGGTGAGATGGCCATTGATGGCGTCTACGTCACCACCGGCGATGCCGGCGTCGGCCAGGGCGCCGCGGATGCATCGTTGCACACTGTTGGGGTTGGGCGCCGTCATGCTGCCGCCCTGCCGGTGGCCACCGCAGTTGAGGGCACCGCCCAGCACCTCGGCGTAGATACGGGCACCGCGGGCCTGCGCTGACTCGAGTTCCTCGAGCATCAAGACGCCAGCCCCGGAACCCGGAATGAAGCCGGCTGCGGAGGCACTCAAGGGTCGGGAGGCAGCAGCGGGGTCGTCGTTCTTGCTACGATTGAGCACACGCATCGCATCGAAGCCGGCCCAGATGTAGTGTGAGTGGCCTTCGGAACCACCGGCGAGCATGCGTACCGACTGGCCATTACGAATGCGCTGGGTCGCCTGGATGATCGCTTCCGTGCCGGTATTGCAGGCGCTGGAATTGGTGCTCACCTGATTGCCGAGTGCGAGTTTGCCCGCGATCCGGGCGCTGTTGCCGCTGGACATGATCTGCTCGACCATGGTGCTCCCCAGACGTCGCACCTTGCCGGCATCGACGCGTGGTCCCAGGGTCTCGCTGATGGTGTCGATACCACCGATACCGGTGCCGATGATGGCCCCCGTATCCCAATCGGCCTCGACATCGGGGCCAGGCACTTCGAAGCCGGCATCCTGCCATGCATCGATGGCGCCGATGGCGGCATAGATCATGTTGGCATTCATGGCAAACAGTTCCTCATCGGTCAGATACTGACCCTGGAACTGCTCCACATCCTGCGGAATGCCACCGACCTGGCAAGCGAACTTCAACTCCTCAAGATGTGCATGGTGCCGAATGCCACTGCGGCCTTCGCGCAATGCAGTCTCGAATTCGTCGAGACCGTGACCATTTGGCGCCAACACGCCGAGGCCGGTGATGACGACGCGTCGTTCAGTTTTGCTCACGAGAGACTCCCATACCGGAAACAGTGCCACCCGCCACGTAGGTGCCGTCAGCGAGGGTCAACACGACCTTGGATTTCAGTTTGCGCCGGCGCCAGAACAGCTTTTGTGCCCTGACCCGCACGGTGGTTTCCGGCGGCACGACGCGGGCAAATTCGACTTCGGCATCGGTGAATAATGTGATCGTCTTCGCCACTTCTTCAAGTGGCAGCTCCAACCCCAGCAGGTGGATGCCCAGCGCGACCAGACCGGTCTGGCACATGGCCTCCACAAGGATGACACCGGGGGTCACCGGGTTGCCAGGGAAATGCCCCTCGTAGAAGTTTTCGTCGACGCGGAAGGTGTATTCCCCCACCGCTGTGGATTCGCTGAGTTCCACGAGGCGATCAATAAATCGGAAGGGTCGCTGTTGGGGGATGAGGGCGAGAACCTGCTCCGGTGTCAGCATGTGGTCAGCCACGATCCATAATGCCGCCGACGCTGTTGGCGGAGCGTTCCGGGTAGTCGGGGTAACCGATGCCGAGAAACATTCCCACCTTGGCGTCTTTGATGGTATAGATGTGCTCGTCATCGACGAAAACTTTGCCCGTGCCGATGGAAACCGCCGAGCCCGATTCCTTGAGCTGAGAGAAGCGGCGGATGTCGACCTCGTAGCGTACCACCTTGTTATACGGACGGATCTGACCGGCGAATTCGACCTCTTTGCAGCCGAGAGCACGACCCGAGCCTGGTGCGCCACAGGCCGAGGTATACAGGCCGACAAGTTGCCAGATGGCATCGACTCCCAGGCAACCGGGTTGCACCGGGTCATCACGGAAGTGGCAATGGAAAAACCAGTCTGCCAGGTTGATGTCCTGCTCACCGACGATGCGTCCCCGCGCGCCACGCCGGGTTAGTTCGGTTACCCGCGACAGCATCAGCATGGGTGGTGCCGGCAGGCGGATGAACTCCTGCGGCGCATCCTCAACGAGATTTCCCTGTGAGAGGCCGAGAAGTTCTTCGTAGGTGAAGTGGTCGCGCTCGATGTAGTCCGAATACAACATTATCGATTACCCCACGTCGATACAGAGGCTCGACCAGGTCAGCCCCGACCCGACAACGACCATGATGACGCTGTCGCCGTCGGCCAGATCGTCCCAGTGCTGGGAAAGAACACATGGGGCACCTGCGGCCCCGGTGTTGCCATGGTTGTCCACGTTGAACCAGTGATCTCCTTCCCCAAGGTCGAGTCGGCCCGCCACGCCCTGCAGCATCATCAAGTTTGCCTGATGGCCGATGAAACGTACCGAACCGCCATGTTGTGCGGCGTACACACTTGCGCTCTCGTGCAGGGCCCGCGCACAGGAGACCGTGGTCTTGATGGCAAAACGTTGCACCGCATTGCCATCCTGATAGAAGTGGCCGAAGCGCGGAATGCATACCGCCTCCCAACGCTGCGAGTCGGCGGCAATGCTCGTATCGCGCAGACGCATTCGGGAAGGCACATCTATAGACACCACAGCCGCACTGGTTCCATCACCCCAAAGTACCGCCGAGCTACGATCGGCATAATTGATGGCGGGTGTCGTGTTCTCCGGGTTGACGACGAGGACATACGGTGGCAGCCCCGACATGGAGGAGAGAAAGTGCATCTGGGCGCCAAAGGTGGAGCAGGCGGAGTTGATGTCGATGCCTGGTGCCGAAATGCCCAACGAGCCAGCGATGCGTGACGCCTCAGAGGGGATCGCCATGTCGGGATAACAACCGCCGGCGATGACCATACCTATGTCCTGGCGGCTGATGTTGGCGCGTTCGAGGGCCATGTCGGTGGCGGCGGCGGCGGTCTGCCGGCTGTCGAATTCGGCTGCCTCCTGCCCCTGGCGTGGATCGCTGTTCTTGGTCTGCCGGATGTAGTCCAATGGCAACACCGTACGCCGGGCATGGATACCGACACGCTCGAGAATCCACGAATCGTTGGTGCCGATATCGAGATCTTCGAGAAAGGTGTTGTCGATGACGTTCCCAGGATGGAAGTGTCCCATCCCGTGGATGTAGAGAGTGCCCAATGAAGATCAGCCCGCGATGTGCTCGCCGCCGTCGACGCGGATCACGGTGCCATTTACCCAGCGCGCCTCGTCGGTGCACAACAGGCAGATGAAATCGGCGACCTCGGCAGCGGTGGTCAAACGTCCGAAGGGGTTGCGCAGGGCGGCGGCGGCCTTCATATGGGCGCTGCCAGGAATGAGGCGCAGGGCCGCGGAGTCGGTGACGCCCGCCTGCACCACATTGGCGCGAATCCCGTATGGGGCGTATTCGACGGCGATGGCGCGGGAGACCGATTCGAGAGCACACTTGGCGGCGGCAACGGCGGCATAACCACGCAAAGCGACCTCGTTGCCTTCGCTGGTCATGGACAACACGCGAGCGTCATCGGCAAAAAGCCGCGCCGCGAAGACGGCGTGTGTCCAGGTGGACAGACTCGTGCCCATGCTGTAGACGGTGCGGGCGAAGTCTTCATCCTCGAGGCGGACATCGGTGTTGTATGTCGGTGCCGGCGCCAGGCTGGCGAGGGCGCCGATGTCGCTCTCGTCACCCTCCTCAAAGGTGGACTGCAGAGCCTCGGTGAGTTGCTCGGCGCTTATACCGAGTCGATCGGCAAGTAGCTGCCGGGCTCTTTGACTCGCCGCACCATGGGCATCGTCGAGGGGGGCGAGTAGTCGCAGGTTGCCGAAGGCGATGGAGTGCATCAGCATGCGGACGCGGCCACTGTCGCCAAGACGCTCGCGCAGATCGCCGATCACGGTTTCACGCCCCTCATCGGAGAGGGCATCGAGGTTGAATGAGACAAAGTCGACGTCACAGGCGCGAATCTCATCGAACCCAGGCTCGATATTTTTCATGGCGCCGCGACGATCACGATGGACGATGGCGATGGACATGCCGTGGCGGGCGAGTTTTTTGCCCGTCGCCAAGCCGAAGCCACTGGAGCCACCCAGGATCAGGGCCCATTGCTGGCTGTCGTAACAGATACTCACGGTAGGCTGCTCAGTCCCTTGGGAGGTTGCGGCAGGGGCGCACGAATCCGTTAAAATGTGGCTCTGGTAAGGGACTGTCAAAAGGAAGGCGTCCCGGAAGGACGCCTCCCGTATTCGTTACCTGCGGGCGATCAGATCTTCGACCACGGCTGGGTCGGCGAGTGTACTGGTGTCGCCGATGGTGCTCATGTCATTCTCGGCGATCTTGCGCAGGATGCGACGCATGATCTTGCCGGAGCGCGTCTTGGGCAGACCGGGTGCCCAGTGGATGACATCCGGTGTGGCAATGGGGCCGATGGCGGTGCGCACCTGTTTCTTGAGCTCGTCTTTCAACTCGTCCGTGTACTGCTCGCCGTCATTGAGGGTGACGTAGGCGTAGATGCCCTGGCCTTTCACCTCGTGTGGAAAGCCGACAACGGCCGCCTCAGCGACGCTGCCATGCAACACCAGAGCACTTTCCACCTCGGCCGTGCCCATGCGGTGGCCGGAAACGTTGATGACGTCGTCGACACGACCGGTGATCCAGTAGTAGCCGTCTTCGTCACGCCGGCAGCCATCCCCGGTGAAATAAAACCCTTTGTATTGCTGGAAGTAGGTCTCTTCGAAGCGTTTGTGGTCACCGTAGATGGTGCGCATCTGACCCGGCCACGGGGCTTTCATGGCGAGTACGCCGGCGACGTCATCACCCTCGACAACCGTGCCTTTTTCCGGTTCAAGGACGACGGGCTCGATTCCGAAGAAGGGAAAGGTCGCCGAACCGGGTTTCAGATTTGTTGCACCGGGCAAGGGTGTGATCAGGATGCCCCCGGTTTCGGTCTGCCACCACGTATCGACGATGGGGCAACGTTCTTTGCCGGCATTGCGGTGATACCAGCGCCAGGCCTCGGGGTTGATCGGTTCCCCCACGGTGCCGAGCACCTTCAGTGAGGGCATCTGGTATTTGGCCGGCCACTCTTCGCCGGAGGCCGCGATGGCACGAATGGCGGTGGGCGCCGTGTAGAACTGGTTGACCTGCCACTTTTCGATGATCTGCCAGTAACGATCCGGGTTCGGGAAGGTAGGAATGCCCTCGAACATCATGGTGGTGGCGCCATTGGCGAGGGGGCCATAGACGATGTAGGAATGGCCCGTGACCCAACCTATGTCGGCGGCGCAGAAGTAGACATCGCCGTCGTGATAATCGAAAACATACTTGTGGGTCGTGGCGGTGTATACCATATAACCGCCAACGGTGTGTTGCACGCCCTTGGGCTTGCCCGTGGAGCCGGAGGTATAAAGGATGAACAAGGGATCCTCGGCGTCCATCTGCTCGCAGGGGCAGTCGGCGTCGGCGTCGGCCATGACCTCGTGCCACCACAGGTCACGTCCCGGCTGCATGTCCACGGCAAAGACGCCCTCCGCCTTTTCCCGTTCGACGACGATACAGGTCGCCACGGGTTTGCCCATCTCCTTTTCGGCCGTCGCCATGGCCTCGTCGGCGTTCGGCTTGAGCAGCACCGGCTTGTCACCACGATGGTTGCCATTGCAGGTGATCAGCGTCGTGCAGGTGGCGTCGGAGATGCGGTCCGCCAGAGCGTCGGCGGAGAAACCACCGAAGACGATGGAGTGGATGGCGCCGATGCGGGCGCAGGCGAGCATGGCGACGGCGAGCTCGGGGATCATGGGCATATAGATCGATACACGATCCCCCTTGCTGACACCCCGCGACTTGAGGACGTTGGCGAACTTGCAGACTTGCTCGTGCAGTTCGCGGTAGGTCAGGGTGCTGTCCTCATCTGGTCTGTTGCCCTCCCAGATGATGGCCCGTTGGTCGCCACGGCTGTCCAGATGCCGGTCGAGGCAGTTGTAGACGATGTTGGTGCGGCCGCCCTCAAACCACTTGATGGAGATGGGCCCCTTGGTCATGTCATAGTTGTAGTCGCGAACCGTATGCCACTTCTCGAACCAGTGGAAGCCTTCGGCTTTGTCAGCCCAATACGCTTCGGGATCGGCGACGGAGCGCTCGTATGCCGTCAGGTAGGCCTCGTGGCTGCCGACGTGGGCGTCGCCGCTAAAGGCTGAGGGGGGAGAGTAGAGTTCGTCGGCACTCATCGGGAGATCACTCCTTTGCGTTGACGTCCGGACAGATAGCCAGATCGTTGGGTAATATCCGCTGCTGACGTAATCACATCAAACCCACAAGTGTCTTGGCGTCGATGATGTGGTGTTCGTCCAAGGCGCGCCAGACCTCTTGCTCGGACATCTCGACGATCTCGATGTCCTCCCCTTCCTGGTCGAGGCCACCTCCGGCAGCGACCTGACTGGTGTCGTCTACGGCGGTGTAGAAGGAACTGTCGCACGAGGGTGACGACCCGTCGCTCCGGATCGTGCAGCAGCACGGCGGCACCATCACCACGGTCGAGGTTGAGTCGTGAGATCGGTTGGCTCATGGAGCCGTCGAAACGTTCGTGCCGCAGATCGACCTCTTCCAGGCGGAAGAAACCGTCATAGAGTTGCCGTCGTGCTTCGACGTCGACGCGCATGCTCACGCTACGTCACCAAGGATCTGCACCGTCACCCTGCCACCCTTGGCAACGGCCTGTTCCGGGTCGAGCACGACAAAACCGTTGGCGCCGAGCATGGAGGTCATCATGTGCGACCCCTGGGCGCGGTGCGCGGTACTGGCAGTCAACTGGCCGTCGCTGCTGAGGCGTAGCCGGGCGCGCAGAAAGTTGCGGCGTTCGCCGTCGTTGACCAGGTCATGTTCGATACGCGCCGTGCTCTGTGGCAGCGACCAATCTCGTTCCAGGTAGCCGGTGGCTTTGCGGATGGCGGGGCGCACAAACTGCAGAAAGGAGACCAGACTCGACACCGGATTGCCGGGCAAGCCGAAGTATGGGATGTCCTGCAACAGGCAGAAGAACAGCGGTTTACCCGGTTTCATGGCGACCCGCCAGAGAATCTGTTCGGCGCCGAGGTCGTTGAGGACCTTCTTTACGTAGTCGTAATCGCCGACGCTGACACCTCCCGA
>Ga0310124_10000616_pt1 | contig 24668 bp, 17 predicted proteins | sample CB11b_AW_Bot5_MG_FD_203507 | JGI IMG/M metagenome (GOLD analysis project Ga0310124, IMG submission 203507) | Marine microbial communities from Western Arctic Ocean, Canada - CB11b_AW_Bot5 | ecosystem: Environmental > Aquatic > Marine > Oceanic | place: Canada: Western Arctic Ocean | collected...
TGTGGTGGCCGAGGGCGCCGCGCTACCAGACGGCGGTTTCGTGACCACACCGGCCGGCAGCGTGGCCGGTCAGGTGCGCCTGGGCGGCGTCGGGCATGTGGTCGCGCGCCAGTTGCATGACCGCCTGAAACGAGAGACGAGGGTGGTGGTCCTCGGACATCTCCAGCGCGGCGGCCCACCCACGAACTTCGATCGCGCGCTGGCGACCCAGTTTGGTGCGCATGCGGTTCGGCTGGTGCTCCAGCGCCAGTTCGGGATGATGGTGGCCTACGATCCGCCGGACGTGAAGAGCGTGAAGATCCACGACGCGGTAGACCAGATTTCCCGGGTATCTCCCGATAGCTCGGCCGTCGTGGCCGCGCGCACCCTGGGGGTGAGTTTCGGAGAATTCCCGCCGGGCGAGTCGCCGCTCCTTCGGTCTCTGGTCGAGGAATCGTCCTCATATTCGGGATCCGGCGCCGGCGGAGCCGCGTGACGACGGACCCGCCGGTGACCAGGATCGAGCTGCGGACCCGCCGGCAGGTGTATATTTGTCGTTTGCTGGATCAGCATCGACGGGGAGAACTGTCATGAAACGAATCACGATTCTGGGTGCCCTGGTCGCTCTGAGTGTCGTTGTGACCATGAGTCGCCCGATCGCGCAGGGCAACGTCGCGGACATCGAGCAGGTGAAAGACAATCTGTATGTCATCACCGGAGGCGGCGGCAACACCGGGGCCTTCGTCACCGACGGTGGCGTGGTGGTGGTCGACACCAAGAACCCCGAATGGGGCGCCGCGATTCTCGACAAGATCAAGACCGTCACCGACAAAAAGGTGACGATGATCATCAACACCCACACCCACGGCGATCACGTCGGCAGCAACATCGATTTTGAGTTGCCGATCGAGTTCGTGGCGCACGCAAACACCAAGACGAACATGGAACGGATGCCGGCGTTCCAGTCCGCCAGCGGGCGCCAGTATCTACCCAGCCGGACCTACACGGACAAGTTGTCGCTGCTGGGCGGCGACGACCGGATCGACCTGTATTACTTCGGTCAGGCCCACACCAGTGGTGACACCATCGTGGTGTTCCCGGCTCTGGGCGTGGCCCATACCGGAGACATGTTCGCCTGGAAGGGTGTGCCGTATATCGACGTCAACAACGGAGGGAGCGGCGTCAGCTACCCGAAGACACTGCTGGCCGCCGCCGATGCAATTTCCGGGGTCGACACGGTGATTCCCGGGCACAGCCCGGTGATGACCTGGGCCGATTTTCGGGAATTCGGCGAATTTAACCGTGACTTCCTGACCGCCGTCGAGCGCGGCAAAGCAGAGGGCAAGACTGCGGCGCAGGCGGCGGCGGCGCTGAACCTGCCGGCAAAATACGCGAACTATGCGATGAGCCGCGGCACCCTGACCAGCGCGGAAGACAACGCCACCAAGATTTACGCAGAGCTGGATCAGTAGCGAGACCCGGGCCGGACTACGCAGCGGTCAGTCGGTGCTCGAGCACCAGTGCCTCGGTCAGGGTGGTGCCGAACCCCGGGCCGGTGGGGGCGATGACTTCGCCGTTCTCGACCGTGCAGGACATGGCATCGAGAATCGTCGACCCGGCCGGGAAGCTCTCGGCCATCGTGCAGCTTGGCGACGTGAGCGCGATCGGGAAGCCCCAGGAGCTGCCGCCGCGGTGCGGAATGATCTCGAGCCCGGCCGCGTCCACCAGCCGCGCAATACGGCGTCCGGCCGTGGTGCCGCCGCACCAGGTGATGTCCGGTTGCAGGATCTCGGCCGAGTTGAGCCGGATGAGCACGTCGAAACCATGCTCGGTGTATTCGTGCTCGCCACAGGCGACCTTGGTCCAGCCCGGTCCGCCGCCTCCGATCCGTTGCACTAGCTCGGCGTAGCCGAACACGTTGTCCGGCGACAGCAGCTCTTCCATGAAGTAGAGGTTGGCGGGGCGCAGCCGCTCGGCGAGCGGTACCGCCCACTCGACCGTCCCGTTGCGCGACACGCAATCGGTCATCAGATTGCCGTCCGGGCCCATCGCGTCGCGGGCCGCCAGCACGGAGTCAATTCTCCGATCCATCTCCCCCACTGAGGTGTGGGGACCGATGGGGAGCGAACGTTTGAAATGCCGGACGCCTCTGGCCTTGCCTTCGGCGATGTCGCCACCGGTCTGATAGATCGGAATTCGGTTCCGGCGGGAGAACGTGCGGGCACTCGCGGAGGGGGGGCGCCCGAAGCCGGGGTCGACCCGCCCCAGCAACTCGTGCACCGGTTCTTCAGCTTGCTTGCCGACGATGTCCCACAACGCGTTGTCGACGGCACTCAAGGCCATGGCGAAGACGCCACGCCGCCCGTACAAGACGGCGGACGTGTACATCTGATCCCAGAGTTGCTCAACGTTGAGCGGGTTGGCGCCCATGAGCAGATGCTTCAGGTGCCCGTCGATAATTTCGACCGCCACGCTGCCCCCGGCGCCCATTCCGAACCCGGTCAGGCCCTGATCGGTCTTGATGATGGCAATGATGGCCGAGGGGAGTTGTTCGAACGGTCCGCCGAAGCGCCAGCGTCGCGGGTCATCGTCACCCGAGAAGGTCGGCGCATCGAGCAATCCGTCGGAGCGCTGGTTGATATAGATCGGATAGGCGTCCACGGCGCGGATACGCAGAGCCGGCGTCTGGGCCGCGAACAGATGTCGTGGCGCGCCGATGGTGGCCGCGAGGGCCGCGAATCCGCCCGTCTCCCGAAGAAACCGGCGCCGGCTGGGTCGTGTCAGGTATCTTGTCATGGTCTGCCTTGGTGACGCCCTGTCGCCGGGCATCGCGCCATGTTAGTGCAGTGCGTCCCAAACAGTGGGCATGACTTCGTGGCGGCTTCCCGTCTGACGGCGTCGCTCCTCTCCTCTGGTGGCGGCTTGCCTGGGCGGGGCGCCGACGATAGAGTGCCCTGATACATACAAGTGTGGCGGCGTGACGCCACGTCCGAAGCATGATGCCTCTTTCGACTGAGACGACCCGTCGGCTGTGGCGCAGGGTGTGCGGGCCCGCCGCGGCGACGCTGGGGCTTTGGCTCGTCGTGTTCGCCGCCGCCCACGATGGCGTCGGGGCCGTCGCGGAGGCGCAGCCCGCGTCGGGCGCCGACACGCGGGCGATGCTCGACCGCTACTGCGTGAGCTGTCATAGCGAGCAGCTGCAGAGTGGCGGGCTGGCCCTGGATGCCGTCGACGCCGCACGTCCCGCGACAAACCCTGAGATCTGGGAGCGGGTCATCCAGAAGCTCCGGTCCGGCGCGATGCCTCCGGGGGGCCGTCCGCGACCGGACCTCGAGACGTACGATGCGGTCGCGAGCCGGCTCGAGACAACGCTCGATCGAGCCGCGGCGGCCAATCCTGACCCCGGCCGCACCAGCACCGTCCACCGGCTGAACCGAACCGAGTATCGGCATGCCGTTCGCGACCTCCTCGCCCTGGACGTCGAGGTCGACTCGTTACTGCCTGGCGACGAGACCTCAGACACCGGTTTTGACAACAACGCAAAGGTGTTGTCGATCAGTACGGCTCAGCTCGAACGGTATCTGTCAGCGGCCCGTCACATCTCGCGACTGGCGGTTGGCCTCGCGCCGACCGGGCCCGGGTTCGAGACGTTTGAGGTGCCGTTGCTGCTGCGCCAGGACGACCGGCAGGCACCGGAGCTGCCGCTCGGGTCGCGTGGTGGTACCGCGATCCGCTACCACTTCCCGGCTGACGGCGAGTATCTGATCAAGATCGGCCTGCGGACCAACTGGCAGGATTACGTTCTCGGGATGGGGACGGCGCAGCAGCTCGACGTTCGCATCGATGGGGCGCTCGTGAAGCGATTCACCGTGGGCGGCGGGGCGACGGGGCGTCCAGCGCCGGTGACGTTCACGATCGCGGAGCCGGGTGATCCGTCCTGGGAAGCCTACGTGCTGCACGCCGACGATGACCTGGAAGTGCGGGTGCCGGTCGACGCGGGCCCACGCGTGGTCGGCGTGTCGTTCGTGCGACAGCGGTGGGAGCCCGAGGGCGTGTATCAGGTTCGACAGGCGGGCGAGGTGCTGTCGAACGACGAGGCCTACCACGGCAACGCGGCGGTCGACTCGGTCTCGATCGGTGGTCCGTATGCCCTCGGAGGGACGGGCGAGACCCCAAGCCGTCGCGCCATTTTCTCGTGCGCCCCCGGCACGGCGGCGGGCGATGAGCGGGCGTGTGCCACCGAAATTCTATCGGCATTGGCCCGTCGCGCGTATCGTCGGCCGGTCACTGCCTCCGACCGCGAGACCGTGCTGTCGTTCTACGACCGCGGTCGAATCGAAGGCGGGAGTTTCGACGCCGGCATCCAACTCGGGCTGGAGCGGCTGCTTGTCGACCCAGACTTTCTCTTGCGGATGGAGTTAGACCCGCCCACGGTGGAGCCTGGCGCCGTCTACCCCCTGAGCGGTGTCGAGGTCGCCGCGCGGCTGTCCTTCTTCCTCTGGAGCAGCCTGCCAGACGAGTCGCTGCTCAGCGCGGCGGAGCAGGGAACGCTGACGCAGCCCGCTGTGCTCGCGCAGCAGGTACGCCGAATGCTCGCTGACCCGCGGTCGGGCTCGCTGGTGGACGACTTCGCGAGTCAGTGGTTGCACCTGCGCAACCTCGACGAGGTGCAAGGGGACCCGGTGCCGTTCCCCGACTACGATGACAACCTGATCGACGCCTTCAGGAAGGAGACGGAGCTGTTTCTCGCCAGCACCCTCCGCGACGATCGGAGCGTGCTCGAACTGCTCAGCGCCGACTACAGTTTCCTGAATGAGCGCCTGGCTCGTCACTATGGCATTCCTGGGGTGTACGGCCCGCGGTTCAGGCGGGTGACCTTCCCCGACCTTGAGCAGCGGGGCGGGCTGCTGGGCCATGGCAGCCTCTTGTCGCTGACGTCGTATCCGACGCGCACCTCGCCCGTGCTGCGAGGCAAGTGGTTGCTCGATACGATTCTCGACGCACCACCGCCGTCGCCGCCGCCCGATGTGCCCGCGCTCCCGGATCGGGGCGAGGGCGGACGGCCGGAGTCGGTGCGCGAGCGGCTCGAACGACACAGGGCGTCGCCGACCTGCGCCGCCTGTCATGCCATGATCGATCCACCGGGGTTCGCGCTCGAGCAATTCGACGGATTGGGCGCCTGGCGCACCGAGTATCCGCATGGCGCCCCGATCGACGCCAGCGCCGTCATGCCGAGCGGACAGACGGTCGAAGGTTTAGTGGGCCTGCGGGCGATGCTGCTGAGTCAACCCGAACAGTTCGCGGGGACCGTGGCGTCGAAACTGCTGTCGTTCGCGCTCGGTCGACAGCTCGAGTTTCACGATCGACCGTTCGTGCGGCAAGTGGTGCGCGACGCCGCGGCGGCCGACTACCGCTGGTCAGCCCTGATTCTCGGGGTTGTCCGGAGCCCGGCCTTCTTGATGCGCACCGCCGCGACGAACTGACGCTAGGCCCCAGGAGGGTCGCCGAATAGTTTGGGGAAACACCAGCCATGACGATCACCAAACGCGCCCTGCCGCGCCGGACCGTCCTGCGTGGGATGGGCGCCACCGTCGCCCTCCCACTACTCGATGCGATGGTGCCGGCCGCCACCGCGCTGGCCCAGACCCCGGCTCGACCGATCCCGCGGTTCCAGGCGATCTACGCGCCGAACGGCATGGCGATGCCGTACTGGACCCCCGAGACGGAGGGAGCCGGCTTCGCCCTAACTCCGATTCTCCAGCCGTTGGCGCCGTTTCGCGATCAGTTACTGGTGTTGTCAGGCTTGCGGTCGTCCTGGACCTATGTGCATGCGGGCGCCTCCGCGTCGTTTCTCACCGGGACCGCCAGTGGCGGCAAGAACGAAACAGATGTGCTGGCGAGCACCTCCATCGACCAGTTGCTGGCCCAGGAGCTCCGCACGGAGACGCAGCTCGGTTCGCTCGAGGTCTCCATGGACAAGGCCGCCAACGCCGGCCAGTGCACCGCGGGCCTCAGTTGCGCCTACACGCAGACCATATCGTGGCAGAGTCCGACCCGGCCACTGCCGATGGAGAACAACCCGCGGGCCGTGTTCGAACGGCTCTTCGGGGACAGCGGGTCGGCGGCGCCAGAGGCGCGCCGCGCGCGGCGATTGCAGAAGCAGAGCATCCTCGACTCGGTCAACGACAAGCTGGCCGGTTTGAAGCTGGCCGTGGGCGGGCCCGACCGCGCGAAGCTCGACCAGTACACCGAGGCGGTGCGCGATGTCGAGCGCCGCATTCAGAAGGCTGAGCAACAGCAGGACGTCGACCCGACGTTTGTCGAGCAGCCGGCCGGGCCGCCACGGGTCTTCGAAGAGCATCTGGCCCTCATGTTCGACCTCCAGTTGCTGGCGCTGCAGACCGACCTGACACGGGTGGTGACCTTCATGCTGGGACGCGAGCAGAGCACCCGTTCGTTCCCACAGATCGGCGTGCCCGATGCGCACCACCCGCTGTCGCACCACGAAGACGACCCGGACCGCATCGCGTTGATGTCAAAGATCAACACGTATCACGTGAAACTGGTCGCCGGGTATCTCGAGCGGCTCCGGGCCACCGCCGACGGCGACGGGTCATTACTCGACCACATGACCGTCCTCTACGGCGCTGGCATCTCCAACAGTACGAGGCATGTCGGTCGCAACCTTCCGCTGCTGCTCCTCGGCGGGGGGGCCGGACGGCTCCGCGGGGGGCGTCATCTCCGTTATCCGAGCGACACGTCCAACGCGAACCTCTTGCTGACACTGTTGGACAAGATGGACATGCCCCTCGACCGGCTCGGCAACAGCACCGGTCGGCTTGAGATCGACACGCTGGCTGGGGTGTAGCGCGCAGAACGGAGATCGACACGCAATGGTACCGATAGCCACGACACGGCAGGGCCGGCGATATGCGGGCGTGACGGCACTGGCCGTGCTGGCGAGCGCTGTCTCCGCGACGGCACAGCCGGTCGCTGACGCCGCGCGAGCGGCCGACTGGGACTCCGTACGGACGCTCATTGCCAGACCAGCTGACGTCACGGCGGGGCAGGGCGACGGCGCGACCGCGTTGCACTGGGCCGGGTACTGGGACGACACCGCCATCGCGTCTCTGCTGCTCGACGCCGGGGCCGACGCGAGCGCGGCCAATGACCTGGGGGCCACGCCGCTCTGGACCGCGGCCGAGAATGGCAGTGCGGCGATGACCGACCTGTTGCTGGCCGCGGGGGCCGACCCCACCGCTGCTCTTCTCTCGGGAGAGACCGTGTTGATGACGGCGGCCCGCACGGGAAACGTCGCGGTCGTCCGGGCGCTGCTCGTCGCCGGGGCGGATGTCGATACGACCGAGCACGGACGCCAGCAAAATGCACTGATGTGGGCGATCGGACAGCGCCACGCCGGTGTCGTCGAAGCACTGCTCGAGCACCAGCCCGATCTGCGGGCGCGGTCCGACGTGCGCACCGAGGTGGTGAAGACCACGCCGGAGCCGTGGAACCCGGACTACATCGTGGACCTGCCGCAGGGTGGGTATACGCCGCTACTGTTCGCCGCCCGGGTTGGAGACCTGGCGTCCGCGCGTCTGCTGGTGTCGGCCGGCGCCGACGTGAACGACACCGCTCCCTACGGGACCAGCGCGACGGTGGTGGCCGCGCACAGCGGCCATGGTGGTCTGGCCGCCTTTCTGATCGAGGCGGGCGCCGATCCCAACCGGGCCGACGCGGGCTACGCGGCGCTCCATGCAGCGATACTGCACAAGGATGATGCCCTGGCCCGTGTGCTCCTGACGCATGGCGCCGACCCGAACGCGGTGGTCGAGACGTCCACCCCGGTTCGGCGTGATAGCGTCGATTATTACTTTCACCCGTCGTATGTCGGGGCCACGCCGTTCTGGCTCGCGGCGCGTTTCAACGCGCCGGCCATCATGCAGGCCTTGGTCGACCATGGCGCCGATGCCACCGTGTCGCACCATCCGATCTACTGGGAGGGGAGCCTGGCCGTGCGGGACGATCGGGCTCAGCGGCACGAGGGTGAGACGACCGCGATCATGGCCGCGGCCGGCTTGGGGGGGCGGGCGCCCCTCTTCGCCGTCGACCGCTTGGACCGCATAGCCGAGAGCGCCCCGGTGCGCAGCACGCGTCGCCCGCCGGACCCGAGACTCGTCGAAGCTGCGACGCTCGACGCGGTGCGGATTGGGGTCGAGCGCGGCGTCGACGTCAACGTGGCCAATGCCACCGGTCAGACCGCGTTGCACGCCGTGTCGGGAAACGGGTTCGACTTGGTCGTCGCGTATCTGGTCGACCACGGGGCCCGACTCGACCTCAGAAACATCGACAACCAGACCCCGCTCGATTTTGCCCGGGCGCGCGGCGTCGGCGAGAGCACGGTCTCGCTGCTCAAGAGCCTCGCCGAAGAGTAGCCGGACGTCCGTCTACGGGCTGGGCGGTACCGCGTCCATCAGGATCGTCAGCGCGCTGCGCAGCGCTCGCCCGCCCGCCCGCGCTCCGCCGTAGTGTCCCTGGCGGACCACCACCAGGTCGTGTGACGGGATGATCAGCGTGGTCTGCCCGCCGGCGCCGGACATGTAATACGCCTCGTGCGGTACCGGAAAGCTGCCGGTGCCGTTGATCCAGAAGAAGCCGCCGTAGATCGGGCGGCCGTCGGCCTCCCAGGCCGGGGCGAGCGTGCTGACGAACTCGGTGTAGCCCTCAGGCAGAATCCGCTCGCCGTTCCAGACCCCGTCCTGCAGATACAGATTCCCCAGACGGGCCCAGTCGCGGGCCGGGGCCAGCTCATAGCCCTGCAGCAGGTAGTTGCCGTAGGGATCCGTTTCCAGCACGAATCCGCGTGCCCCGATCTTGTCGAACAGCTCGCGCTGCGGAAACGACAGATACTCGTCGCCACGCCCCTCGACTCCAAGTCGTACGAGGTAGTTGATCAGGACCGGGTCCGAGTTGCGGTAGCGCCCGATGGTGTTCGGCGGCCACTGTTGCGGCCTGGTGGCGGCCCACTCGAATGAATTCACGGTGCCGGTGTACACGTAGAGATGGTCGGGGTAACCCAGCGCCGGGTCGAGATCCGGGTCGGCCACGCCGCGGAATCGCAGGCCGCTCGACATGTGCAGAATGTCGGCGATACGGATCGCCTGCCGTGGGTCTCCGGGCGTCTGCCACTCGGGCACCGGTGCAGGCTGGAACAGGTCGTACACGCCCTGCTCGATCAACACACCCATCAGCGTGGCGGTCAGGCTCTTTCCCATCGACCAGCTTTCGAGCGGCGTACGCATGGTGAGCCCCTCACCGTAGCGCTCACCGATGATCCGTCCCTTGTGGGTGATGACGAGTCCACCCGTCATGCCGGCCGGGTCGAATGCCGCGTCCACCGCGGCCGCTACCTTCTCGGCGTCGATGCCGGCGGGGAGTGGCGTGTTGGGGAGGACGTCACCCATCGGCCACGGCTGGGTGGCCGGGTCGGGTAGGGTGCTGGTGATGTCGACCGGGTCGAAATACACGTCGTTCTCGCCGATTGGCAGGGTGACGCAGCCATGGTCGCCGTTGAATTTCGCCGTGCGCACGACACCATCCGGGAGCGTGAGGTGCACTTGGCGCAAGTCACGGTCCACCTCGACGTTGCTCACGTGCCGGCGATGTTCGTAGGGCGAGCTGAAGAAGCCGACGTTCTCCGCCGCGAACTCCGGGTCGAGACCGGTGACAAACACGGCCGAACAGAGCGTCTTGGCGAAACCGGCGGTGTGATGCCACAACGGGTCGCCGGGGGGCGCGACGTAGGCGGTATCCAACTCCGCCTCCGTTGCGCGCGCGAGCATCGCTTCTCGTCCCTCCTGGGCGTAGGCCACCCCCACCCCGGACTGGGAGACCAGCACCAGGGCGAGAACAATCAGTACGATGGCGGCGCGACTGATCCGTGGGTGTGTCATGGCAATCTCCTCTGGATTCCGCAGCGTAGCACGTGCCGTTCCGCGCCGCACGGCGCTCCGCGATACCTGATAGCATGCTGCTCCGCTGACGCCTGATCGCTGACTCCGCTTCTTCCAGCTCGTGCTCTTTACCGACACCCCGTTCCTGCTCCGCTTCTTGCCGGCGGTCCTCGCGCTGTTCTTTCTGGCTGTCGCGGCCACCTCGAAGCGCTGGAAGGAAGACGGGCGGCGTTTCACCCTGCCGAACACGGTCCTGCTCGCCGGCAGCGTAGTTTTTCTGGCCTGGGGGACCGGCCCGTTCATGCGATGGGTCGCTGGTGCGGTCGTCTTCAACTACCTCGTGGGCCTGGCCATTGGTCGCGCCCGTCTGGCCGCCGCGTCGTCCACCCGCCCGGGTCCGCTGCCCGAGGCATTGCTCACCCTGGGGGTGACCGGCAACGTCGTGCTGCTCGGGGTGAGCAAGTACGCGTTGCCGCTTCCGGCTTTGTTCGCCGACCGCGTCTTTGCCGTGCCGCAACTGCTCGCGCCGCTGGGCCTGACCTTCCTCGTGTGTCACGCCTTGTCGTATCTGGTCGACGTTGCCCGCGGCGACGCCCCGGCCCAGGTCAGTCCCATCCGGGCGTCGCTCTACCTGCTGTGCTTCCCCCTGCTCTGTGCCGGACCCCTGGCCCGTTACCAGGACATGAGTCCGCAGCTCGCCCAGCGTCGGGCCACCCTGGCGGCGTTTGCCTTCGGCGTTCGACGTTGGCTGGTCGGCTACTGCAAGGTCGTGTTCCTGGCCGCCGCGGTGGCCGGCCCGGCCGACATCGTCTTCGCCACCTCGGCCGCCGAGCTCGGCATGGCGCGGGCCTGGCTGGGGGCCGTCTGTTTCACCCTCCAGATCTATTTCGATCTGTCGGGATACGCCGACATGGGGATCGGATTCGGGAGGATGTTCGGCTTCCGGTTCGGCGAGAACTTCCGAGCGCCCTACCTGGCCCACTCGCTCACCGATTTCTGGAAGCGGTGGAACGTGACGTTGATTGATTGGTGCCGGGGCTACCTGCGTCTCGCACTCGCTCCGGCCGCTGGTGGCGGGTTGGTTCGCGCGCGTCAGGCACTGCTACTGTTTCTGTGTGTGGGGTTGTGGCACGGGCCCGGCTGGAACGTGTTGGTGTGGGGCGGCATGCACGGGGCGATCGTCGCCGTGGAGCAGGTCTGGCTGACGAAACGCTTGGCCACGCTGCCGGCCGTCGTCCGCCACGCGTACGTGCTGCTGGTCGTGCTGCTCTTGTGGGTGGTCTTTCGGGCGGAGTCCTTGGCCGGGGCGTCCGTGGTGCTCGCGGCCATGGCCGGCTTGGGTGGCGCCGTGAATGGTGGCGACGCGGTGTCGCTGACGCTCACCCCGTGGTTCTGGACGATGCTCACGCTGGGCGTGTTGTCAATCTCGCCGCTCTGGCAAGGCGGCGGCCGTTGGCTCGTGACGGTCGACGCGCTGACGACGTCGGTGCTTATCCTGATTTCGACCAGCTTCGTCTACATGTGGCGCCGGTTCGTCGATAGCGCGCGTTTTCTCACCGGCCGCAGTCGCTAGAGTCCGACGGGCAATAGACGACCAGAGTGTTTCCACCTGGAGGAAGCGTACGTAGCCGCCGGTCTTCAGACCGGCCCGCAGCGGGTCTCAAGACCCGCTGCTACGAATGACGACACGACGTCACCGTGCAACCGTTTCCTACCCGAGGCTGCTCGCCCAGCGTGTGGCACCGAGCAGCGGTTTCCGGGCGAGGCTGCTGAAGAACGTGGGGCGGTTTCCTGGCAAGCCGTTCGTGTGGCCAGGCGCGACGAGGGAGCATGCAGGCGGCATGTGACCGAGGCAGCAACACCGTCCACACGGACGGATCGCCAGGAAACCTAGCGGCTGAAGTAGCGTCCCGGCGTCGTGCCCAGCAACGTGCGGAACATCGCCACGAACGCGCTCGGGCTCTCGTATCCTACCCGGCTGGCCACGGCGGTCACGGCGGTTCCTTCCGCGAGCAGGACCAGCGCGCGGTGCAGTCGCAGTTGCTGGCGCCACTGGCGAAACGACAGACCGGCCTGGGACAAGAAGGCTCGCTGCAACGTTCTCGGGCTGGCCCCAACCTCGCGGGCCAGCACGTCGAGCGATCGACGGTCGTCCGGGTGCGCCGCCAGGTGCTCCGCCAGTCTGCGCGCACGCGGGTCACGCGGCATCGGTAGAACCAGTGGCTCCTGGTCCAACTCGGCCAGGAGCTCGACCAGGAGTGCTTCGGCGTGGGCCCTTGTATTCCCCAGAGGCAGCGGCCGCCTGATGAGATCGAGGATGAGTTCCCGGAGCAACGGTGGGACGCCGACCACGCAGCAACGTCGAGGTAGCGCCCGGACGGTGTCTGGTGGGAAGTACACGTTGCGCATCGCCAGCGGACCCCCGGCGCGGATGCGGTGGGGCACCGAGGCCGGGAGCCACACTGCGCGATGCGGCGGGACCACCCAGCGCCCCTGCTCCGTTTCCACCGCCATGACGCCCTGTACGGCGTACGCGAGCTGATCCCAGCGGTGGTCATGCTCGGGAAGAAGCCCGCCCTCCGGCAAGTTCAGCGCGCTGGCCCTGAGACTCGTCTCCACTCCGCCCATTGTGTCAGGTGAGCGACATTGATTGTCATCGTGTCGAGAGACTGTAGTCACGCCGAGTCACTACGCCTCACATCAGGAGGAATGTGAGGGCCAACTTCGTAGCACATTTCGCGATTCACGTTGATGACGTCGCCCGGGCGCAACGGTTTTACAAGCAGGCCTTCGGATGGCGGTTCGAGCCGTGGGGGCCACCGGGCTTTTTCCGGGTCCTGACAGGTGACGATGAGGTGGGCGTCACCGAAGGCGCGCTGCATCAACGTGAGGAGAGCCAGCATCCGCCGTTGCGCGGCTACCGCTGCTCGATCGGCGTGGCGTCGACCACTGAGACCAAGCAGGCGATCACCGCCGGCGGGGGCACGGTGACCGGCCCGGTCTTCGAATTGCCCGGCGTTGGCAAGATCCTCAATTTCGAAGACCCCGAAGGCAATGTGGTCGCGGCCGTCGAATATGAGCCGCACCTGCCGATGGCCGTGTCGCGCACGGCGGCTGGACCGTCATAGCCGCCGACACCCGCTCTGTCTCGTCGACCAGTCGAACCCTGTTCGTGGCGCCCATGGGTAGCCCGCCGTACCGGTGGTGGTGCCCGGTTTTCGTAGCGAGACTAGCGCCTCGCCGCGAAAACCTACGCCTTGGATTTCTTCGGCTTGATCCGCCACCGCGCCGGCTCGTGATGCTCGAGATACTCCCGTTTCGAGATCGAGCCGATGAGCATCGACTTGGTCAGCCACCAGTTCTTCGGTCTCGCACCGAAGATGATGTGCGCCACGCTCAACCCGGCAATCGACAGCCCGGCCATGCCGTGGAACACATAGACCCAGCCCCACGTGCCCTCGCCCAGAATGTAGGGGTTGGGTGTAATGAACGAGGTACCCATCCGCCACAGCATCACGCACCCCGTGACGCTGACCGTGCAGCCCGCGAACGTCAGGACCAGGTGATACAGACGGTTCCCGATCGGGTATTTGGCCGGGTGCGGTCCCGGCACATCGTGCCCGGCCTCACGCATGACTTCTGCCTTGAACTCTGGGATGTCTCTCGGTCCGACCCAGATGGACCAGAAATCCAGGAAAAAGGTGGTGTGAATGATGTGGTAGATGATCGCCCCGGTCAGCGTGAGCCCCGCCGTGTAGTGAATCTCGACCCAGTCGAACTGCCAGCCCATGATCGGGAAGAACGCCGTCCCGAGCAGCGTGAAGATCGACCCCGCCATCACCCAGTGGAACAACCGGGCCATGAACGTGTGCCGCTTGACCCGCTTCGGCAACTCGGCATGTTTCGCTTCAAGCGCGTCCGTCTCCGACTGCTCCCTGACCCGGTGCGCTGACAAAATGATGTAGGACGCGTGCGCGATCAGGAACGTGATGAATACGAACACCGACACCCACAAGATGTTCCACGCCACGTGGGTGAGCACGGTGCGGCCCCATGGGTCCATCGCGGTTTCAAATATTCCCAACATCAACTCCTGAGGTGGTGGCGCCGACGGGCGAGTGGCCCGATTATGGAAACGTCCGATTCTATCGTCGTTCGACGGTCATCGGCGGATTTCGACCGGACCGGGTTGTAGAATGCCGGGGCCGAAGGCACCTTGGTGACGCCGCGGTCCTCGGCTCTCTGGTTATCTCGTTATCTCACGCTGTCGTTGCCCCGCACACGTCAAAGGATTAGGAGCACGCATGTCGTTGGACCATTACGTCACCCTCGGACGATCCGGATTACGCGTCAGCCCCTTTTGCCTCGGCGCCATGACCTTTGGCGACGATTGGGGATGGGGCTCGAGCGTGGCGGACGCTGAGGCGATTCTGGCCCGCTTTCTCGACCAGGGCGGCAACTTCGTGGACACGGCAAACGCCTACACCAAGGGGCACTCGGAAAAAATCATCGGCGACTTTGTCCGTGGGGCCGGGGTGCGGCGAGATCAGCTCGTCATTGCCACCAAGTTCTTCGCCAATCTCTTTCCGTCGGATCCCAACGCCGGTGGCGCGAGTCGCAAGTCGCTGACCGCCGCCTGCGACGAGTCGCTGCGCCGGTTGCAGACAGACTATATCGATCTGTACTGGATGCACCTGTGGGATCGGTTCACGCCGATCGACGAAACGATGCGCGCGCTCGACGACCTGGTGACGGCTGGGAAGGTCCGCTACGTCGGGTTCTCTGACACCCCGGCCTGGAAAGTGGCGCAGGCCCAGGTCACCGCGAGTTTCCGTGGGTGGGCGCCGCTGATGGCGCTGCAGATCGAGTACTCGTTGCTGGAGCGGACCGTCGAGGGCGAGCTGATCCCGATGGCGCAGGAACTGGGGCTCGGGGTCACCCCGTGGTCACCGTTGCGCGGCGGCGTGCTGACCGGCAAGTACACCCGCGAGAACGCGGCTGACGTCGAGCCGGGTCGAGGGGCGCGGGTCAAGGCGTCTCTGAACGAGCGCACCTTCGGTATCATCGACGAGCTGGTGCGAATCGCTGGCGAACTGGAGACGAACCCCGCCGCGGTCGCCCTGGCGTGGGTACAGGCGCGACCCGGTGTCGACTCGACGATTATCGGTGCGCGCACGATGGAGCAGCTCGAGAGCAATCTGGCCGGGTTGGCGGTGACGCTGGATGTCGGTCAGGTCGCGGCACTCGACGCCGCGTCTACGCCAACCTTCGGTTTCCCGCTGCCGTTTCTCGACGCCGCCCCGACGATTATGCATGCCGGCGCCCACGTCGACGGCGTTCCGTCGGAGGTATGGCCCATGGCGCCCATGAGCGACGACGAGCGCCATTGAGGGACATCCCGGCTGGCGGCACTGCTCCCTCGTAGCGCCTTGTCAGCCCGTCACACGCGGGGCGTGAGGCCTCGGGCAGGAAACGGGTCACACCGAGCTGGCGGCCGTTGCAAGGGCCTTTAGGCCCGCAGAACGATCAGCGCCCCTGAAGGGGCTTGCTACGGTCCCACGGCCGCCGTTTCCTCAGGAGCGGGCGGCCCGACAATTCGCGGCCCGCGGGCCCGGAGTGGAGCGATGGGCCCCCGCGAGGGCCCGCGTGGGGTTCGGGGCGCAGCCCCGTCTAATGGAGGATCAACATGGAACGTGAAATCGACAACCTCGTGACCCAGTACGAATCCCGTGGGCTGACCCGTCGCCAGCTTGTGGCGTCGCTTGCGGCGATGGTCGGGGCCGGGTCGACGTCCGTGCGCGCAGCCCGACAAGTCGGCCAGGTGGCGCAAGGGCGGACCATCAATCACGTGTCACTGGCGGTGTCCGACGTCCAGGCGTCGGCCGAGTTCTATCAGCAGCTGCTGGGGCTCGACGTGGTCAGCCGGCCAACGAACGGCGGTATCAACATGGGGCTGTCCGATGGGTTCCTGGGGGTCTATCCCATTCCGGATCCCGGTCGGGTGCATCACTTTTGTATCGGTGTCGACGACTACGATGCCGACCGCATCAAGGGGCGGTTCGACGACATCGGCTATGACGCCCGAGTCAGCCGAGATCCGGCGAATCGGACCAGCGGCGGCGACCAGCTCTATTTCTCAGACCCGGACGGCACTATGGTGCAGCTCGGAGAAAACGGCTATCAGGGCTAGCGGCGTTCCTCCATCCAGAAGTAGTTGAAGCCGCTTCCACGACGGCGTGCGGCTGGACACGCGGGCGACCGGCTGCGTATAGTGCGAAAGACCTTCATCCTTCTATCCGGGGATCAGCCAATGCGTCTGATTTTTCTCGCGCTCGTCTCTTTCGCACTGGTCGTTCCGACGCCTGCGGTGGCGCAGGACCTGCGTGTAGTGACCGCCGCCGCTGAACAGGACGCCGCGACGGTGGCCAGCCTGCTGGCTGACGGGGTGGACCCGAACGCCACCCGGGCCGACGGCGTTACCGCACTGCTCTGGGCGGCCCATTGGGACGACCTCCACACCACCGACCGGCTGCTCGCGGCCGGCGCCGACCCCAACGTCGCCGACGACCATGGCGTAGCGCCGCTTGAACGAGCGGCCGAGAACGCGAGCCTGCCGATGGTGGAGCGGCTGCTGGCCGCGGGCGCTCGCGCGGCCGTGGCCCAGACCAGCGGATTGACCCCTTTGATGACCGCGTCCCGGACCGGCAACGCCGCGCTCGTCCGTGCGCTGTTGGACGCGGGAGCCGTGGTGAACGCCACCACCGTAGAGACCAACAGCACCGCGTTGATGTGGGCACTGGCGGCGCCACACCACGACATCGTGCGCTTGCTGCTCTCTCGGGACGCCGACCCGACCATCGAGACGACTCCGGGTTTCACGCCGCTGATGGTCGCGGCCCGCAACGGCGATACCGAGATGGCCGCCGCCCTCATCGATGCTGGGGTCGACGTCAATACGCCCAGCTGCGACGGAACGGACGTGCTCGCGTACTCCATCGCCGCGGGCCGGCCGGCGTTCGCGCTGTTCCTGCTGGAGCGGGGAGCCGACCCCAACAGCTGGCTGGGTGGGGTGAGCGCGCTGCACGCCGCCGCGGGCGGGGTCAGCACTTGGTTGACCGAGTGGACGGCCCGACATGGTCGCGTGGGGGGAGCGCGCCTCAGTGCCCAGGACCGTCTCACGCTGGTCGAGGCGCTGCTGGCTCGCGGCGTCGACCCGAACGCGAAAGTCACCTCCTCGGCGATGCTGATGTACTACATCGGGTATCCCAAGAAGGGCGCCTTCGAGCCGTTCGCTCCCGGCACCGGCGACCTGAAGGGCGCGACCCCACTCTGGGTCGCCGCCTTCGAGATGAACGGCGCGCCCAGCCTCATCTACAGCGTGATACCCAGTTTCCAGAGCAGCAGTGTCGATGTGCTCCGCGCCCTGATTGACGGCGGCGCGGATTTGACCCTGGCCAGCGACGATGGGACCACGCCGCTGATGATGGCGGCCGGGCTCGGCAAGGCCACCTACACGCCGCGCGAACCACGCGGCGTGCCCTCATCCAGCGCCGAGGCCGCGGTCCGGTTTCTGGTCGAGGCCGGGGCCGATGTCAACGCGGTGAACGAGGCCGATTTCACCGCGCTGCATGGCGCGACCTTCCGGGGGTTGAACGAAGTCGTCGAGTATCTCGTGGCGCAGGGCGCCGACATCGACGCACGGGACTTCCGGGGCCGTACTGCGTACCGCATGGCCGAAGGCGCCAAGCAGTCGTTCCAGTTCCAGAGCTGGCCCGACACGGCGGAACTGCTCGCCCGACTCGGCGCCGACACGGCGCTCGGCGTCCCGGGCACCGTGCAGGAACGGCTGCGCGACGTACCAGTCACCACCACCACCGACCAACCCTAGGTTTTTCCGTTTCCTGGCGAGGCGGCCGTCTGGCGGCGTTGCTGCGTCGAGTGCCCCACTCGGCTTTCTTGAGACGGGGCTGCGCCCCGGACCCCACGCGGACCCTCGCGGGGGCCCCAACGCCCCGTTGGCCCGCGCGAAGCGCGGTGAGGTCCAAGGCGAGTAGAGCTGGGCTCGTCGACCGGTTCGTGGACCGCGATGCCCGCTCCCGCCGGCGGACCGCACCGGCGTGTTTGACCAACTCTCCACCGACCGCCATGGTAGATTCGCGGCGTGGCGTCGTGCGATGTCTCGGTGATCGTGCCCACGCTCAACGAGGAGCGGGCGCTCCCCGATTTGCTGCGGGATCTGCAACGACAGACAGGCGTGCGGCTCGAGGTGCTGGTAGCCGACGGTGGGTCTGACGACGGCACCGCCGCCATCGTCGGGTCGTTCGAATTCGCGCGGGTGGTCGCGTGCGATCGCGGACGAGGTCGGCAAATGAACCGCGCGGCGCGCGAGGCGGCCGGCACCTATCTCTGTTTCCTGCACGCGGACACCCGGATCCCGGCGGACGGTCTCCTGGATGCGGCGTGCGAGGCCATGAACGCCGAGCGTCGCGCCGCCAGCCACGAGCGCCTGGCGGGACACTTCCAGCTCGAGTTCGTCCGTGCGGATCCGCGCAAGCATGCCGTCGCGTTCCGCTACGCGGAAGAGAAGATGTCGTTCGATCGGCCTCATGTCGTCAACGGTGACCAGGGACTTCTGCTCACACCTGAGTTCTTCGCCGCGCTCGGCGGCTTCGACGAGTCGATGAACTTCCTCGAAGACCAGAAGGTCGCGGCCGATATTCGCCGCCAAGGGCGGTGGGTGCTGTTGCCGGGGAAGATGCGGACCTCGGCCAGGCGATTCGAGGCGGCAGGGTTTCACCGTCTCTACATCCTCATGTCCATCATGCAGGCGATGTACTGGACCGGGGCGAGGGAGTTCTTCGACCGAGCGCCCGGTATCTACCGGCAGCAGCAAGAGGTTGGCAGGTTGTTGTTGACCCCGTTCTTTCGAGAGATCACGTTGATGTTTCGAGAGGACTACGGGGTTGCCGGAACGCTGCGGTTGCTGGTGCGAGTCGGGCGGTTCGTCCGTTCTCATTCCTGGCAGATGTTCTACTTCGCCGATATCTGGCTACGGCCGATCACCGGGCCGGGTCGGTATCCGTTCCTCAGATTCCATGATGCCGTCTTCTGGAAAATCACCAACTTCCGGGTATTCGACGGGCTGGCCGCCATCCTCACGGTCGGCTGGTTTCTGTGCGTGCTGTTTCCCGTCTACACCATCCTCGACCGACGGGAGCTGAGGGTCGACCACGTCTGATGACCGTGGACAAACGCGAGCAGAGGTCTTGCGCCAAGGTGCTGCTTATAAGAGAACTAGAAGCCAACCTCGTGGCCTATACTTGGCCCTTCTCCAGACGACCCATGTCCTCGGTGCTGCGCGAGGCTCTGATCTGAGAACGGATATCCTCTTCTGCGGTCAAAGAGTGAGATAAAGGAAGAAGCGCAAGAAAACAGGGCGCAAGAGGGACTCAAGCGCTGTTGGACAGATGTAAGCGGCATCTGCAAAAGCAGAGCACCATTACCAGATCCTTGAACGGCAGGAGAATCCTCCATCGTTTGCTGCGCATGCGGCACTCTTCTCTTTGGGCGAGAGGCATCGCCCTTCAGTCGCAAATCGAAGAACCTGACGAACTGCACAGGATTCCATATGGCGATGGATTCAGGATATGGCCCATCGACACAGCACTCGTTGGCGACGTGGTCAGTGAATCGAAGGATGTTTTCAAGAACGCGCAAGTAGCCTTCACCGCGAGCAAGAAGATCGGCAAGCCGTATCTGCGAGATATTCCTCTCACAAAAAGTCTCTCGAAGCACCCGCCATTTATTCGCCTTGCCTGCCATCCCAAGATTGTCAACACGGTGACAGACTACTTTGGTGTGGTGCCAAAACTCAGAGAAATTCGGATGCGGTACTCGCCGAACGACAGGATGTATGGAGGCAGTCAACTCTTTCATATGGACAGCGAGGACGTGCGCTCACTCAAGGTATTTCTATTTTCTGAAAACTCAGAGCATGATGAAAGCGCGCTAACTGTCATCAAAGCGCAGAAGTCTGAGAATATCTTGAAAAAGCTGGGCTACGGCTGGAAAGTTCTAGCGAGACTTGACGATGGAGAGGTGATGCCACATGTTTCCGATGAAGACCAAGCACCCATCTATGGCCCTGAAGGGACAATTGCTCTTTGCGACGTGTGCCGCTGTCTTCACTACGGGAGTCGTCCGTCCAATCATTCCAGGCTAGTTGTCTGGTTCATGTATCACACTCCAATCGGTACGGAATTTCCGTTCTCCGTGCTTGCGAACAAGCGAGATGACTTTTCTCGATTCCTCGATGAAAATTCGACAGAAATCGAAAAATTCGTTCCTGTCCTAATTCCTGTGGAAGGGCTACGGCAAGGCGAGCGCAACGAGTTCGGCCGGCTCACCCCGGGCGCTCATCGCCATGACGACGTACTGCTTGCCGTCGAGCATGTAGGTCATGGGTATGCCACTCTGATTCTTGGGCAGCTCGACCTCCCAGACGATCTCGCCCGTCTGCTTGTCGTAGGCGTAGAACATCGGGCCACCTGCCCACGTTGGCGTGGCAAAGAGCCCGCCACCTTCACCGGCGAACACCAACGTCTTGGTGACCAGGATGCCGCTGCGCTCCGGCTTGCCCGTCTTGGGGATCTCGAGACCGCTCAGCGCCGGATGGTTTTTTACGCAGTCCGGCGTGTCACCGTTCGGCACCATCCAGAGGTGGTCGCCACTGTTCAGGTCGATGGCGGTGATCCGTCCCCAGGGTGGCTTGATGAGAGGGAGCCCCAGGGGCCCGATGTCACCGCACCCCTCGGGGGTTCGTCGCGCACCGCGCCCGCTCACGTAGTCCATCGTCGAACGTGCCGCGTCGTGCGTGAGTCCTGCCACCGTCGGACTGGTTACGGAAGCCACATACAGGATGCCCGTCTCGGCATCGACCGCCCCCCCCTGCCAGTTGGCGCCGCCGGTCATCTGCGGCAGCATCAGCAGCCCCCGCAGACCGTCCGCCCCGGCCAGCATCGGCGGCGTGAAGATCGGACCGCGCCGGTATTCAGACGCAATCCGCAGCGCCTCCGCGTTGAGCTCCGACGTGAAGTCCAGGAGGTCATCGGCGGTCACGCCCTGACGGTCGAACGGCGCCGGTTTGGTTGGGAACGGCTGGGTCGGCGACGTCCGCTCGCCGGGGACGTCTGACTGGGGGACCGGGCGCTCTTCGATCGGCCAGACCGGCTCACCGGTCACCCGATCGAAGACGTAGGTGAAGGCCTGCTTGGTCACCTGCGCGACCGCCTTGATGCGGCGGCCATTCACCGTGATATCAACCAGGGCCGGCGGGGTCGGGATGTCGTAGTCCCAGATCCCGTGATGCACGAACTGGAAGTGCCAGACCCGCTCACCGGTCTTCGCGTCGAGGCAGACGAGGCTCTCCGCGAACAGGTTGTCCCCCGGGCGGTGCCCGCCGTACAAGTCGTTCGTCGGCGTCTCCACCGGCAGATAAATGTAGCCAAGCTCGGCATCGGCCGACATCGGCGCCCACACGCCGGTGTTCCCCGTATAGCGCCAGGAGTCGTTTTCCCAGGTGTCGTGACCGAATTCGCCGGGTTGGGGGATGGTGTGAAAAATCCACAGCCGTTCACCGGTCCGCACGTCGAACCCGCGGACGAAGCCGGCCGTGAACTCCGGTGATGGCGCGGTGGCTTGCAGCGCCGCCCCGACGACGATCACGTCGCCAATGACCATGGCCGGCGAATTCAATCCGATCTGACCGTCTTCGGGCCGCGGGCGGTCCAATCCGTCGTAGAGATCCACGACGCCTTGCTGGCCGAACGTGGGAATCGGGCGCCCGGTCGTCGCATTCAACGCGACGAGGTGATACCCCTTCGTGACGTGGATGACCCGCGCATCATCTCCGCCGTCAGTCCAGTAGGCTACGCCTCGTCCAGAACTCGCCCGAACCGGCGCGACGTCGCCTCGCGACCCCTCGTCATAGCGATACATCCACAGCGTTTCGCCCGTGGCGCCATCGATGGCGACCACATTGCGGCGCCAGCCGGCCGTCGTGTAGAGCACGCCACCGATCATCAGCGGCGTCGCCTGGTAGTTAAAATCCGGCCGCGGCCCGAAATTGTCTGTCCTCCACCGCCACGCGATCTCGAGGTCGGCGACGTTGTCGGCCGTGATCTGATCCAGCGGCGAGTATTTAGTACTGCCAAGATCACCGCCGTAGTGCCGCCACTCGCCCCCTTGGGCGCCGGTTTGTGCCGAGGCCGGCAACCTCGTCGACACCACCAAGGCGATTCCGATCAGGAGGCTTCCTACAAATCGACAACTCACGATGGCCATGCACTACTCCTATCAGGTGAGGCGATAGAACCTCGACTTGGGTCGCAGCATACACCCGGATCCGGAACGGTCGGACGGTCGTTCGCGATGAGCGGGAGTCGACCGTCGGGTGCGAGCGCGGTTCAAATCGGGGCGACGCCTCCATTCTTTTCTGCTCTAGAACCACACGCAAGTGAGCCCGATTCCGGAGAACCGTCACGATCGTCGAGTGGCATGGTCGTGACCGCTGACGGTGTCCTCGAAACGCACAATCAGTCCAGAGCGCGGACGCGATGCCGGAATTCCTCGAACTTCGCGAGGTGATCCTCTGCCTCGCTCCATACCTGGATTTTCTTGAGATTGACCCGACGGAGGCGCGCAATGTGAACCGCGACGTCGAAACTCTGACGGTCATTCCAGTAATAGAAGGCCGCGCGTCCTCGTAGCTGAGGAGCGACATCGGGGCGACGAAGTCTGGACGGTGACAGTGCTGGCAGCTACGCTGGAGGATCGGCGCGACATCCCGGGTGAACGTCACCTCGCCGTCGGCGGATTGGCCGGCGGCCGGGGGCGGGGCACAGGTCAGTAAGACGAGGCTGATCAGACCGGCCACGGCGTGCCGAACGCGAGTCCACGTGCGCATCATTGAACTGCCTCCTGGGAGCCGGGAATCCGCCACGAGCGATTTGCTGAAAAACGCCGAAAATTGATTTCCGGGCCGCGGCAAGGCGTTTGCGGGGTAGTCGGGTTCCCCAGTCGGTGCCGGCAGGTATACTGGAGCTTCTCGGAGCGGACAAAAGAGAGTGACGGCCATGTCGATGCGTCTCGCAATCCTGGTCGGGGTCGTGGTTGCCGCGGCCACCGCGTCGCCGTCGGCGCGGCTCGCGGCGGCCGGCGCGCAGCCCGACCCGGACGTTCCCTCTCGCGAACTGCTCGACCGCTACTGCGTTACGTGCCACAACGAACGGCTCCAGACCGCGGAGCTGAGGCTCGACCAAGTCGATCTGACCCGCATCGCCGAGCATGCCTCAGTGCTCGAGAAGGTGGTGCACAAGCTGCGCAGTGGCCAAATGCCGCCTGAGGGCCGGCCCCGTCCGGATCCGGCGACCGTCGACGCGTTCGCGACCTCGCTCGAGACGGCGCTCGATCGGGTGGCGGCCGAGCGACCCAACCCGGGGCGCGTCGCGTCGCGACGACTGAACCGGGTCGAGTATGTGAATGTCATCGAGGACCTGCTGACGCTGGAGGTCAGCGGCGATGAGCTGTTGCCTTCGGACATGGCGGGGTTCGGGTTCGACAACAACGCCGACGTGCTGTCGATTACGCCGGGCCTGATGGCCCGGTACATCGCGGCCGCCACCAAGATCAGCCGGGCGGCGGTCGGCAGCCCGGACACCCGGCCGGTCATGCAGCTCTACGAAGTGGGCTTCGAACGGCGCGACGTGCGAGCCGGCGAGGCACTGCCGTTCGGCACTCACGGGGGGCTGGCCGTCCGTCATCACTTTCCGCTCGACGGCGAATATGTGTTCGCAATCCGGCTCAAGCGGAACGACACCATTGAGACGATCGACGGCATCGCGGAGAACGAACACCAGATCGAGCTCCGCATCGATCATGCGCTGGTCGAGCAGTTCACCATCGGCGGCAGGTACCCAGGCCCGGACCCCGGCCAGCTCATCGCGGCACCGGAAGGCGATGTGGAAGGACAGCGGCTCCACGAGTATCGGATGACCGCCGACCACGAGTTGGAAATCCGGGTGCCGGTTGCGGCGGGCACCCGGCTCGTGTCGGTGGCGTTCACCGATTCAGCCCCGTCTCCGCTCGCGACGGGTCAATTGCCGGGTGTCGATAAGTTCTACGTGTCCGGTCCCTTCGACGGTCGCGTGCCAGGGGACACCCTCAGTCGACAACGCATCTTTTCATGTCGGCCAAGCGGGGCCCGGGCCGAACAGGAGGAGTCCTGCGCGCGGGAGATCATCGCCGGGCTGGCGCGACGCGCCTATCGCCGGCCGGTCACCGCCGACGACGTCGAGCCGTTGGTCGGCATCTACCGTGAGGGGCGCGAGGGTCGCGATTTCGAGGCCGGCATCGAACGCGCGCTCGAGGCGCTACTCTCGATGCCCCGGTTTCTGATGCGGGTCGAGCACGAGCCGGTCGATGTCCAGCCCGGCGCCGTGTATCAACTGAGCGATCTCGAGTTGGCCTCGCGGCTGTCGTTCTTTCTCTGGAAGAGCATTCCGGACGACGAGCTGCTCGACCTGGCGGTGCGAGACGAGCTGAGCGACAGCGCGACATTGGGTCGACAGGTGCGACGCTTGCTCGCCGACCCCCGCGCCACGCGGTTCATGGACGACTTCGTCGGGCAGTGGCTGCAGATGCGCAACATCTTCTCGCAGGATCCGGACGGCGCGCTGT
>Ga0310124_10000617_pt1 | contig 24644 bp, 21 predicted proteins | sample CB11b_AW_Bot5_MG_FD_203507 | JGI IMG/M metagenome (GOLD analysis project Ga0310124, IMG submission 203507) | Marine microbial communities from Western Arctic Ocean, Canada - CB11b_AW_Bot5 | ecosystem: Environmental > Aquatic > Marine > Oceanic | place: Canada: Western Arctic Ocean | collected...
GGACGGTGGGTCGACCTCAGTTATGCCTATTCCGAGGAGACCATCTATTGGCCGGCGGCGGACGGATTCAGTCTGGACGAGGTCGCCTATGGGGAAACCGAGGGAGGGTACTTTTATAGTGCGTACAACGTGTCGACGGCAGAACACGGCGGCACTCATCTCGATGCGCCCATTCACTTCTCCCGAGGTGGCATGTCCACGGAGCAGATTCCGCTCGAGCGACTGATCGGTCCGGCCGCCGTAGTGGACGTATCGGATCACGTAACACCGGACTATCAAGTCTCCGTCGCGGATTTGGAGCGCTGGGAAGTAGCGCACGGCCCAATTCCCGAGGGTGCGATTCTGCTCATCCGGACTGGTTGGGGGGACCGGTGGCCTGATCGACTCCGATATCTAGGGACGGAGCGCACGGGGGCCGAAGCAGTTGCCGATCTCCACTTTCCCGGGATTCATCCGGATGCGGCGCGTTGGATCGTCGAGGAGCGTGCCGTCGCCGCGGTGGGGATCGACACGCCAAGCATCGACTTCGGACAGACCTCCGGATTCGAGACCCATGTCATCATCTATGGCGAGAACATTCCAGGATTCGAGAACGTGGCGAACTTGGAGGCACTTCCGGAGACCGGCGCCTTCGTCGTGGCCTTGCCCATGAAGATCGCCGGCGGGAGTGGCGGGCCGGTGCGGATCGTCTCTTTCCTACCCTTCGAGCCTGGGGGGCCCTGATCGTGATTTCACCGGGAAAGGGTCTCTCACGCGTCCGGGTCTCGAAGCTCGTCGATGGACGAATGATCGATCGCAAGGACGTCGTGGCGGTGGAGGAGCCTCTCGAGATCCGCGTCGAGTTCACCCGAAACGGGGCGTGGGAGACGACCGCGGTCTCGGTCACCATGCGTACGCCTGGCGACGACTTCGAGCTGACGGCGGGATTCCTGTTTGGTGAAGGACTCGTGCGAGACCGCGAAGATATTGCTGAGATTAGCTACTGCCAGGATGACGAGAAGCAAAACTACAACATCGTCGTCGTGAAGCTCCGTCCTGGGACCTTCTTCGATGTCGACGCCCTCTCGAGGAATTTCTATGTGAGCTCGAGTTGTGGCGTATGTGGGAAGGGGTCGTTGGAGGCGGTGGAGGTCCGAGGGTGTCAGCCTCTCCCGGACGAGGGGTTACGACTCGATCCCGAGCTCCTCACCACGCTCCCGGAGATACTCCGATCGGGGCAGGGGCTCTTCGACCGCACGGGTGGCATTCACGCCGCAGGGCGGTTCGACGAGACGGGCAAGCTGATCTCTGTGCGCGAGGACGTAGGCCGCCACAACGCCGTGGACAAGGTTGTGGGTCAAGCGTTTCTCGCGGGTGAAGTCGCGCTGACAAGGACGATCCTCGTGGTGTCGGGTCGGACTTCCTTCGAGATTCTGCAGAAGGCGCTGGCGGCCGGAGTCCCGGTAGTGGCAGCGGTGGGCGCTCCTTCGAGTCTGGCGGTAGATCTCGCGACGACCTTCAACATCACCCTTCTCGGCTTCACACGGTCGGATGGTTTCAACGTGTACGCGGGACCTAGGCGGATCTTGGGGTGAGCCACCGGAAAGAAAAGTTCTTTGGCGTAGTCCTCGCAGGTGGACGCAGCCGCCGCTTCGGGCGACCCAAGGTGCTTGCCCAAGTCGGTGACAGGTCGCTCGGCTCATGGAGCGTGCGGGCGCTGGAAGGTGCCGGTTTGTCGGTGGGCGTCGTGTCGGCCGAAGAGGGCGTGGAGGAGGCCCTCGGCGTCCCGTCGCGGCCTGATCTTCAGCCAGGGTTGGGACCATTGGGAGGGCTTTGGACGGCCCTCGATTGGGCCAGGGAGAGAGGTGACGACGGTGTGTTCCTCCTGGCGTGTGACATGCCTTTGGTAACGGACGGGGTAGTGCGGCTGTTGTTGGATCGACCCGACGGTGCTTCAGCCGTCGTACCGTTCGGACCGGACGGATTAGAACCCTTGTGTGCTCTCTACAGGCTTTCCTGTGTCGCGGCCGTGGAGAAACGGGCGACGTCGGGAGACTTGTCCCTACATGGGTTGCTCCACGGCGTGAACGCGGCGCTCGTGGACAGGGGTCTTCTCGCCGGAATCGTGGATCCGAACACCTGCTTCTTGAACGTGAACACGATTGCCGACGTAACCAGAGTCGAAAAAATCCTCTCCGCCCTTACAGAGACAGAGTCATGACCGGGCCTCGTGGAAATCAGACTGGTGGTCCACCCGTCGTGAGTGTCATCGGCCTAAAAGACAGTGGCAAGACCTCTGTGGCTGTGGGTTTGATCTCCGCGCTGGAGCGACGCGGACGGCACGTGATGGCAATCAAGCACGGGCATCGCTTCGAGATCGATACGCCCGGTACGGACTCGTGGCGCCTTCGTCACGAGGGCGGTGCTCATCGCGTCGTCCTTGCCGGGCCGGAGGATATGGTCGTGATGGGTGGATGGGGGGGGGAGGGTGAGCTGCCCCTCGACGAGTTGGTTCATCGGTTCGTCTCCGATGCGGACATCGTGGTGGTCGAGGGATACAAGAACGCGGATGTTCCGAAGATCGAGGTGCATCGGCCTGCAGCCCATGCGAAGCCCATCTACCGACCCGACCTCCCGGGCGCGGAACGGTTTCTGGCTCTGGTCACCGATGCCCTCGAAATGCATTTACCGATCCCGCTGCTCGACCTGAATGCGCCTGATCTCTCGGATCGGCTCGCCGACCTCGTCGAGAGCAGCCTCCTGTCGTAGCTTCGGGCATGAAATCCACCACGGCTCCCCGCGTTGGACGGTCCGGGTGGATCGTTGCGCTCGGAGTATCTCTTCTTGCCCTCGTGTCTCTCGCTCTGATTCCAGTGTTTCTCGAGCGCCAGGAAGGTCGTCTCGAGCGGGAGATCGAGATCTTGGCGTTGGCGCGTCCAATACTTCCCGAGGTGGCTCTGGTCCACTCTCGCGAGATGATGCGCATCGAACAGTACGTGAACTCGGGCGATTCGAGCTTCATCACTTCCTATGAGAACGATTTGAGGCGGGAAGAGGAGCTTCTGAATGACCTGAGGCAAGTGATCCGAGTGATGCCTGCCAGTTACCGGAGCGACTTGCTCCAGCTCGAAGCACGCTCGAGCGATTGGAAGGTGCTCCACTCGCCCCTCATGGAGGCCGGTGTGTTCAGGATGGCTCCCCGTGACTTCCGAGAAAGTATGGAGGACGACCGAAATCGGTATGAGGCGCTGCAATCCGCCGTCCGTGACTTTGAGGACCGACTGATCCGTGATGCGGGGTCGGCGGCCTTTCGACTCGAGCGGCAACGGGCCTTGCAGTTCTGGATCACCGTCGGGGCGATCGGTCTGGCGGTCGCCGGAGCGATAGCAATGGGTATCGTTGGCGTCAGGCTGCAGGACCTCGCTAGGAGCGAGACCCAACGCCGTCTCGAGACCGTAGCCGCCCGGCGAGAAGTTCGAGCGATCTTACGGGGCACGGCGGACGGACTCATCGGCTTGGATCTCGATGGCTGTTGCACCTTCCTCAACGAGGCCGGGTCCCGCATGCTCGGCTACTCGCCAAGGGATCTTCAAGGAGAACGGGTGCACGGGCTCATCCATCACACGCGCCAGGATGGGAGTGAGCATCCTGAGAGCGAGTGCCCAGCGAGGCTCTCGGCGGGCTCCGGCGTGACCGTCCGCATCATGGACGAGATACTCTGGCGCAAAGACGGGACGTCCTTCCCCGTTCAGCTCATCGTGAGTCCGATGACGGATGGGTTGGAGGTTCGGGGTGTCGTGCTCACGTTCACCGATATGACCGAGATGCGAGCGGCCGAGGATGCGCTCCGGGAGGCGGTGCAGGCCAGGGACGAGGTGCTGGCCGTTGTGTCCCACGACCTGCGGAATCCGGTCGGAACCATCGCCGCTGCCGCCGAACTTCTGAGCGAGCCTGAGATCCCTGCGGAGCGGCAGGCCGAGAATCTCGACATCATCCAACGGTCGGCCGATCGCATCAACAGACTGATCCAAGATCTCCTGGATGTGGCCCAAATCGAGGCTGGACGTCTCTCGGTGCGCTCCGCCGCGCTTGATCTGTCGGAAGTGATCGAGGACGTCGTCTCTCAGGCCCGCTTGCAGGCCTCTTTCAAGAACATCCACGTGGCGTCCGAGGTCCCGGAATCTCTGCCATCGGTCGAAGCAGACCGTGACCGCGTCCTTCAGGTACTGGCCAACCTCATCGACAATGCACTCAAGTTTACTCCGGACGGTGGTTCGGTCACGGTCTCGGCTTCACGTGCCCTCGAGGGTGTATCGATCGCGGTGGCGGATACCGGTCCGGGGATCGCACCCGAACAACGGGATCATCTCTTTGATCGGTTTTGGAAGGGGCACCGCGTCAGCGGAGCTGGCCTGGGTTTGGCGATCGTAAAGGGGATCCTGCAGGCTCACGGAGCCGATATCCAAGTAGAGACGGAAGTCGGCAGTGGGAGCGTCTTCTCGTTTACTCTCCGTCTGGCGGATTGACGCCGAACGGTTGGCACGAGTTGCGGACGATCGAAGCGTAGTCGGCGACGAGCGCCAGCCTGACGGTGTCGCCACCCGTGTACGCCTGATTTGTCGGCAGATGCACCGTGAGCGAACGGTGGCCACCCGCTTCGGTGGGGACCTCCACCTCCGCCTCGATCGAGCTTCCTGTGTAGATCGTCGCCGTAATGGATCCTTCGAGCGAGCCGTGAGCTGCGGGCTCGAATCCCTCGGGCCGAACCGAGACCATCACAGGCGCACCATCGGGCAGACCCGATCGATCCACCCGGCAGAAGGACCCGAAGTCCGTGAGCACGCATCCATTTTCATTCTGAATCCTCCCCTGGAGTAGGTTGGTTCGGCCAACGAACGTGGCGACGAAGATCGATTCAGGGTGCTTATAGATGTTCGTGGGAGTTCCGATTTGCTCGATCTTCCCATGGTTCATCACGGCAATCCGATCCGATACCGCGAGGGCGTCTCGCTGGTCATGGCTGACGAGAACACATGTGATGCCAGCCGACCGTAGGCCCGCGACGACCTCATCTCGAACTTTGTCCCGGAGGTGAGCATCCAGATTGCTGAACGGCTCGTCCATGAGAACGACTACGGGCTCCGGGGCGACGGCTCTCGCAAGGGCCACCCGCTGCTGTTGTCCACCTGATAGCTCGTGGGGGTAGCGGTCGAAGTGGTGCGAGAGATGCAAAAGGTCGAGAACCTCCCTCGCCCGGGGCGCGCGCTCGGACTTCGGGTGTTGGTGCAGGCCAAACATGACGTTGTTCCCCACCGTGAGGTGGGGAAAGAGAGCGTAGTCCTGGAACAGCATCCCGACCCCGCGCTTTTCGGGCGGTGTCCAGGTGCCGTTGCCCGAAACCGGCTTGTGAAGGATTCTGACGGTGCCCTCGTCTGGCGCCTCAAATCCCGCGATGAGCCGCAACGTCGTCGTCTTCCCGCACCCACTTGGACCGAGGAGCGTCAGAATCTCCCCCTGCTGCACATCGAACGAGACACCGTCTAGCGCCTGAATGGGCCCCGGCCAGTAGCTCTTTCCCACATTTTCGAGTTCAATTATTGGCATGTACACGCCAGTGGTTGAGAATCGTTTTCAACTCGCGACTCGACGTTAGCAGATAAGTCGGAAAAATTCAAACTCGCTTGGTAGGCAGGCAGCGCGCTCAAGGCGCAGGGAGGGCGTGCTCAGGATGCCGGCAGGGCGTGTTCAGAAGCCAGAAGCCGGTAGTCGGCGACCTCGCGGTTCCGCCGCTCTCCGTCCCATCCGAGCAGATCCCCCATGATATCGGCGGCCGCTTCTGCCGCAGCGAGACCGAAGTTCTCGCTGAAAAGAAGGAGCGCCGCCCTGCGATTCATGAAGTCCGTGAGTGTGAGTGCCATCTCCTGCTCGACGGTGTGATATACCTCACCCCGCAAAGCCGGGATGTCGGGGTGAAGGAGCTCGAGCCAGGAGGCGTCTTCGGCGCCCAGGGCGATAAGGTGGTCCAGCTGTCTTCCATACAGCCACCTCAGCCGCTCGACGGTCGGTAGCGGCACGCCCAGGTCCACGAGATCCTGGCCACGTCTCTCCCGATACTCGTGCAAGGTGGGGGCCGCTTTTTTTGCCTTCCAGCTGCCGATCCTTAAGAATACGGTCTCACGTGGCTTTTCGATCACGATTCCCGGGGAGTTGCCCGTATGGTGGACCCTGCCGAGTTCCGGTTCCGGCACGCCGTCGACGTCCGCTTTCAGGACGTCGATCTCTACGGGCACGCACATCACTCCAAGGCCCTGATCTACTTCGAAGAGGCACGCTGGGCCTATTGGACCGATGTCGTGGGGACCGAGCAGCCGGAAAACGTGGCGTACGTGCTCTCTGAGGTAGGCGTGCGGTATCACGAACGTATCACCTATCCTTCGACGCTCGACGTGGGGGTCCGGGTCTCGCTCCTCGGAAGAAAGCACTTCGTCATGGAGTACGAGATAGGGTCCGCCGCCGGGGCGCTTCTCGCTTCGGGACGCACGGTTCAGGTCATGTTCGACTACAGTAAGGAGGGCTCCGTGCCCATCCCGTCCCGGGTTCGGCGCGCCATTGAAGAGTGGGATCTCCCCGAGCTGCTGTAACAAAACTGCTCGCGGAAGGTATTATTCACTGGAAATAAGTCGGCTTGGGCGGTTGACCGAACCCTCGCCAGGTGTAGTTTCTTGTGCTGTGTCTTGAAGTAGGCAAGAGGCACATGGGTCCGTGGGGCTTCGCTGGGGTCTCTGGAAGGGGCGCAAGGGAGTCCATATTTTGGAATCCGTCGAGGAGTTAGGGTGATGATTGAAAGCCGTCGTTTGAGTGTTTTTTCCGCCGCGTTGCTGTCAATGTCGTTGTTGGGTAGCGCTGCCCTCGACGCCCAGCAGACCGTAAGTAGCCGTTTTCGGGTTCTCATTCCCGACTTTCAGCCGCTAAATGACGAGGATGACGACTTCGGCAAGAAGTTGGCCGAAGAGCTGAGGGAACTGATTGATGAGTTGAATACGCACAGTGCGGTGAGTGAGGACGACATTGAGGATGAACTCGACCGCTTCGACCTGGACATGGACGACCTCAATTGCTTGTTGGCTCAGCAGCTCGCTTCACAGAGCAACTACGAAGTGGTCTTGTGTGCCCGATACTCCGGTTCGAAGGCAGCTTGGCACATTGAGCAAATCCGATTCGTAGACAGTGGGACCGGTGAGGCTTTCGACGTCGATCCCGTCATGTCGGCGGACAAGCAGGAAAAGGATGCGGCCGCGCAGATCGTAGAGCGTTTCAGCCTCTTCGTAGAGCAGACGCGCGCTGGGGTGTTCTGTGGCGACTATGCCCAGAGCCAGCAGTGGGAGAGCGCACTCACGAACTGCGATCGTGCTCTGGCACTGAATCCGAACTCAGAATCGAGCCGTTACACGAGGGCTAATGTCCTCCGGCAGACGGACCGCTTCGAGGACTCCCTCGCCGAGATCAAGAGGATCCTCACAATCAATCCGTTCCATGAAAACGCGCTTCTCCTCGGTGGTTTCTTGGCCGTCAATCTCGATGACCAGCTGTTGGCCAGAGAGTACTACGGGCAGTACCTACAGCTCGATCCGACCAACGCTGCGGTCCGCATGAAGGTGGCCTACGACCTCGCCCAAGAGGGCGATCCCCGCGGAGGCATGGAGATTATCCGTGAAGGTATTGCCGCCGATCCGGAGAACATCGACTTCTACGAGCAGTTCGGGAACTTCGCCTTTGCGGGTGCTGATCAGGCCCGGAGAGATGCCGACGCCGCTGGAGAGGAAGGCCTGACTCCCGATGTCAGATCGCTATACGAGGAGGCCATCGGAGCGTACGAGAAGGTTTTCGAGGCCAAGGGAGAGGAAACGATCGTATCGCAGCTCCGGAACGTGTCGGCGGCCTACCTGCAGCTTGGGAACGCCGAACAGGCGATCTCGTTCTCGGAGCGGGCGCTTCAGTATCACGACCAAGAAGCGAGCCTCTGGGCTATCTATGCCGAGGCATTGAAGGAGGCGGGACAGGTTCCCGAGGCGGTCGCGGCGCTGGCGTCCATCGAAGTGATCAATCCTGACTGGCCCAACCTGCACCTCCGCATGGGAGGCTGGCTGATCGAGTCGGGCGATATCGACGGGGCGGTTCCCGTGCTCCAGAAGGCTGTGGCGAACGGGTCGGCACCGGATCAGGCAGCCAACATGATCTTCAGCCGAGCGTATGCACAGAATATCCAGCCTGCGCAGAAGAACTACGTTCGCTTCATCGAACTGATCACGCTCGCGAAGGACTTCGATGTGAGCCAGCAGGCTCGGGAGACCTACGATTTCTGGCACGCGTTCAGTCTGTATAGCAGGGGAGTCACGCTTCAGGCCCCGGAGACGGTGGAGACGGCGAGGCGGTCGCTTCCGATGTTCCAGCAGGCGCTCGCGCTCTTCCGCGAGGGCAAGGGTTATGCCGATCGCACTCCCTCGATCACGTTCCAACAGTACATTGAGAATTGTGGCGTGTATATCGAGATTCAGGAGGCGCTCATCAAGCGAGGCTAAATAGCTTCGCCGGTGTCCGGCACCTGAAGAGAGCGCCGCGGGGTTCAACCCCCGCGGCGCTTTTTTTGTAGGTCGGTCGGTGGGTAGGTCGGGTGGGGAAGGGTGGGGGCTCCAAACCCCCGGAAGTTGATCCTCAAAACTTCCCGAATCAAAGAGGGCTGCGTACCCCGGCCCCGGGTGATAACTCGTTGGACTCGAGTTACTTAGTGCGCTTCGTAGCCATCACCGTATACCAAAGAAAAACCGAAAACTCGGAGACGCGAAAGCCCTTGACTGTCGTGCGAGTCACACTGTATACTGCCTTTCAGGCTCCACTCTGTACCACTATTACCCACAGAGCACCACAAACTTGACGAGCTTTCTGGGCAGGTACGAATACCAATTGGACCCGAAGGGGCGGGTAAGCCTTCCCTCCGCGTTCCGCCGAGAAGCGGATGGCGACGGGTTTGTGCTGCTGCAGTGGAAAGCGCCCGCCCTCACGCTCTTCCCGAAGACCTCGTGGGCGACCGCCCAGGAGCGCTTGTTGACCTTTCGGCGCAATCAGCCCGAGGCCTGGGGAGATGTGCTGGCCATTACGGCGAGCGCGGTGGAGGTCTCGCCTGACAAACAGGGTCGTATCCTCGTTCCTGCCTGGCTACAGGAGGCGGCCGGTCTGGAGGGGAGTGTCCTGCTCGTCGGAAACATCGACCGCGTGGAGTTGTGGCATCCCGCTCGGTTCGAGGAGGTCGTGAGTAAGGGAGCCGGCGAGTTCGAGAAGTTCTCCAATCAGATCTTCGGGTGAGCCATGTCAGTCCTCCTGCAACCCCCTGAGGAGTATATGACCGGGAGCGAGGAAGGCTCGCGGTTTCACGAGCCTGTACTCTCCGAGGAAGTCGTGCACTGGATGGCTCCGTCCGGCTCGGGCCTCTATCTGGATGGAACCGTGGGTGGAGGTGGGCACAGTGGTCTTCTCCTCGAGGCGTGCTCCACCTGCCGAGTCATTGCGGCGGACCGGGATCCGGAGGCCCTCGCGGTTGCCGAGTCCGCATTGGCGTTCGCTGGAGATCGCGTGCGATTCGTGCAGCGGCGCTTCGACGAGGTCCTGGACGAACTGGATGACGTGGAGGCGCTGGACGGCGCCTTACTCGACTTGGGCGTGAGCTCTCATCAACTCGATGCGGAGCACCGAGGGTTCAGCTTTCGGCCGGGCGTCGAGCTCGATATGCGGATGGGAGGGGTCGATGAAGGCGTTCCCGCCGCCGCCCAACTGTTGAACGAGGGGACAGCGGAGGAGCTGCATCGGATCCTCCGAGAGTATGGTGAGGTGCCCCGTGCCCGTCGTTTGGTTCGGGAGATCGTGCATCGGAGGTCCCGGGACCCCTTCCGAACGAGTGACGACCTGGTTGCCGTGCTCTACCGGACGTTGGGGCGTGCGCCGGCCGCGAAGGAGAAGGCTCGGGTCTTTCAAGCTCTACGCATCGCCGTGAACTCCGAGCTAGAGGCGCTGGACCGTGTTCTCCCTGCGATCCGAGACGCCATGGCCCCTGGCGCTCCCTTTCTCGTCATCGCCTATCATTCGCTAGAGGATCGACAGGTGAAGAACGCCTTCCGAGAGTGGAGCCGTTCCTGCGTTTGTCCTCCCCGAATGCCGCTTTGTCGGTGTCGTGGCACACCCCTCGGCAGTGTCCTCACACGAAGCCCGATCCGTCCGACCGAGAACGAAGTGGACCGGAACCCTCGTGCCCGTAGCGCCCGCCTCCGTGTGTGGAGGAAGTCGTGAGGCGTCGGCGTCAGGTGCGGAGATGGGCGGCCGCGACCCTGTTTGCACTGGGATTCGCGGGACTACTCGTGTCGTTGAGCTTCGTGACGTGGCGACAAAGCCGGGCCTTCGAAGCGCTCGCGAATCTGGACCACGTCCAGCGTGAGATGGCTCTCGCCGAGGCGGACCAAGTGGAACTCCAGCGCCGGATCCAACAGTTGGCGAGCCGCGCACGTATCTCTGGGGTCGCGCGTGACCGCCTTGGCATGCACGTGCCTGAGGCGTCTGAGATTGTCCTCATCGCCGGAGGAGGGCCGTGAGGCGGCGACGGAAGGACTGGCAGTCGACGGTTACGCTGCGCCGCAGGATGCTGGTGACGGTATGGCTGTTGGCGGGATGTGTCATCGTGGGCCGGGCGGCTCAGATCCAGGTGGCTCAGCATGCCATCTGGCGACTTCAGGCAGATCGGCAGCACCGCACCAGTGTGGCGCTCTCCGCGCCGAGGGGCGCAGTTCTAGACCGCTCGGGTGTAGAGTTGGCTTCGAGCCGTGAGGTCTTTCGTGTGAGTGTGGCGCCCAAGGAAATTCGGGACGTGGAAGCGGTGTCTCGCCTCCTCACCGATGCTCTTGGACTGGATGAGAAGGTCGTGAGGGACATCACGACGTCGGCGAGGGCATGGAGAGTTCTTCCGGGGACGTACCCTCCCTCCGTTCGGGACGCTCTGCTCGACGTGGGGGGGGTCTATCTCGAGCGGGAGTATCTTCGGTTTCACCCACAGGGTGAGCTTGCCGGGGGACTCCTAGGGATCGTCCGGGACGGTGAGGCCTACGGTGGCATCGAACAGGCGTTCGACGCGTCGCTGCGGGGAGCCGTGGGGCAGGCCGTATTGGCGAGGGACGCAACGGGTCGCCCGATCCCAGGAAAAAAGGTCGTGGTCGATGAGCCGCGCCCGGGCAGCCAGGTCATTCTAACGCTGGACGTCGATCTGCAAGAAATCGGAAGTCAGGTGTTGGCCAAGTCGGTTCGGGAAACCGAGGCGCTCGGCGGCGACCTTCTGATCACCGATCCTCGGAGTGGCGACATCCTCGCCATGGTGTCGATCCGCGACGGGTCCCTGAACGCCCTCTCGGCGATCAACACCCCGTATGAACCTGGCTCCACCCTCAAGCCTCTTACCGTCGCCGGGCTGTTGCAGTATGGGCTCGCTTCCCTCGACGACAGTGTCGACACGGAGTCCGGCTCTTGGACCGTGGGCGGCCGGACGATCCGAGACGTGAGTCCCGAGGGTGGGGTCATGACCCTGGCTCACGCCCTCGAGGTTTCGTCGAACGTAGGCGTTGCCAAAGCCGCGCAAGCGATGGGACCTGCCATTCAGTACCAGAATCTCCGTGACTTCGGCCTCGGAGCCCCGACGGGAGTCGGACTGCAGGGAGAGGGAAGCGGCACGCTCCGGCGCCCCGAGGAGTGGAGTGGCCAGTCGTCCGTCTCACTCGCCATCGGATACGAAGTCTCGGTTACGCCGATTCAGATGGCCATAGCCTACGGAGCCTTGGCCAACGGTGGACGCCTCATGGAGCCTCGTCTCGTGAAGGAAATCCGCGACTCTGAGGGTCGCACCATCGCCCGGTTTCAACCTCGAGTCGTGCGCCAGGTGGTATCGTCGACCGTGACCCGACAGATCTCCGACGTGCTCGTCAACGCTGTCGAGGGAGGCACCGGCACTCGCGCCCGCCTGGGCACCTTCACGGTGGCCGGAAAGAGCGGTACGGCGCGAGCATGGTCGGACGGCGGCTACCAAGAGGGTCAGTATTTCTCCTCGTTCGTGGGTTACTTCCCCGCCTCGGATCCGCAACTCCTCGTCTTGGTCAAGCTGGATCGGCCCAAGGGAGCCTACTACGGCGGAGCGATCGCCGCTCCGGTCACCAGGGCGACGATGGAGGCCATCCTAGCCGCGCAGCAGACACCTCTGGATCGCCGTGCCCTGGCCCGAGTAGCACGGGCTCAAGAACTCGATGCCCCTGCGCCTGTCCGGCCGTCCAGTACGGTGTCGAGCACTCGTTTCGCGGCTCTGTACAGTGACGGGAGGTCCCCGAATACGCCTCCGCGGAGGGTCACCCGGTTCGGTGGTGCAGGCGTTGTCCACGTGACGATTCCGGACGTCCGTGGATTGTCCGCACGGGCGGCGGTTCGAAGAATGCACGGGTTGGGTCTACGCGTCCGCTGGGACGGTTCGGGTCCGGTCACCCGCTCGGTCCCCAAGGCCGGCTCGACGTTGATCCTGGGAGATACTGTGCGCCTGGCGTCCACGGAGTGGTCACGTGATGACTAGGCCCTCGCTTTCCCTGGGCTCCATCACCGAGGCCCTCGGGGCTTCGGACCTGGTCGAGGAAGTGCACGGGTGGGATGACGTCGAGATTTCCGGTGTGTCCCAGGACTCGCGGACCGTCGAGCCGGGAGACCTCTTCCTGGCTTGGTGTGGGGCGGAGTGGGACGCACACGATTTCGTCGCGTCTGCCGCGGCGGCTGGGGCAGCGGCTGTGGTCGTGGAGCGCCACGTCTCTGATGTCGCGCTTCCGCAGGTCCGTGTATCCGACGGGCGCCGCGCCGCAGCCTTGGCGGCGGACACCGTGTTCGGGTCGCCGTGGCGCGACCTGTTCACCGTCGGCGTCACGGGCACGAACGGCAAGACGACGACGGCGTTGATGACCCGCCATCTCTTGAACGCTGAAGGGTCGGCGGTGGCGCTCGGGACCCTCGGGCTCGTGGAGCCCAGCGGGAACGTGCGGGAGGGTACCGAGGGCCTCACGACGCCCGGGCCTGTGAGCATGTCACGGTGGCTCCACGATCTCGCGAGCGAAGGCGTCACGTCGGTCGTGCTGGAGGCGTCGTCCCACGCACTCGACCAGAAGAGACTCGACGGCGTGCAGATCGACGTAGCCGTTTTCACGAACCTCACGCGGGACCATTTGGACTACCACGGAGACATGACGAGTTATCTCGAGGCCAAATCTCATCTCTTGAACCTGCTCAAGGACGAGGGCCTCGTGGTGGTCAACGCGGGGGACGCCCACTGGACGTCCCTGCCGATCGAGGGGCGCCAGTCCATGACCTATGGCGTGGATGTGCCGGCGGACCTGAGGGCGGAAGCCATCGAGACCCGGGCTCACGGCACGAAGTGTCGCCTCGCGACGGAGTTCGAGGATGCCGACCTCGAGTTACCACTCTTGGGTCGCTTCAATGTCGAGAACGCCTTGGCCGCGGCGAGCGTGGGCAGGGCAAGCGGGATGTCGTTGGAGAAGATCGCTCGCCGGTTGGCCTCGGTTCCACAAGTTCCGGGGCGTCTCGAAATCGTGGTGAGTGAGCCGTTCTCGGTCCTCATCGACTTCGCTCATACGCCTGACGCCTTGAGGCGGGTGCTCTCCATGCTCCGCTCGGTCGTATCCGGGCGACTGATCGTGCTGTTCGGCGCAGGTGGCGATCGAGACCCGGTCAAGAGAGCCGAGATGGGTGCGGAGGTGGCGCGGGCCGCCGACGTCGCCGTGGTCACGTCCGACAACCCGAGGACCGAAGATCCCGATACCATTATCGACGGCATCGTGATGGGAATGACTGGATTTTCCTACGAGCGTGTCACCGACCGCCGTGAGGCCATTCGACACGCCCTTTCCCAGGCGGAGCCCGGGGATCTCGTGCTTCTGGCCGGTAAGGGCCACGAGGTCTACCAGGTGATCGGCACGGAGCGCCACCCCTTCGATGAACGACAGGTCGTGCGAGACAGCCTCGCGGCATTGGGGGTCTCTCCGTGATGCAACGCTTCGTGTGGACCGACGATCAGGTCAGGACGGCGCTCGAGCTAGCTCCCGCTGAGGTCGACACCGTGCCGTTTCGGCGCGTGACCACGGACAGCCGAAGCGCGCAGCAGGGGGATCTGTTCGTCGCGTTGCAGGGAGACAAGTTCGACGGACACGACTATGTGGCGGACGCCCTTCGGCGGGGGGCTCGGGGCGCTGTGGTTTCTCGCAGTGTGCAGGTAGATGACGAGACCCGCGTCTACGAAGTCCGGGACACGCTCGAGGCGCTCGGCCATTTGGCGGGATATCGTCGCTCCCATCTGGACGCTGCGGTCGTTGGGATCACCGGGTCTTCGGGCAAGACGGGGACGAAGGACCTCACGCGGGCCGCCCTCGAGGGGACGCACCGACTCCACGCCACGGCGGGGAATCGAAACAACCGAATCGGCTTGCCGCTGACTCTCCTTGAGGTCCCGGACGACGCGGACGTGGTCGTCCTCGAGATGGGTACCAACGAGCCTGGAGAGATTCAGGCGCTGACCGAGATCGCCGATCCCCGGATTGGTGTCGTCACGACGGTCTCGGAGACGCATATCGAGAAGCTCGGGTCTCTCGACGGAGTGCTCCGCGAGAAGCTCGACCTCCTGAGTGGGCTCGGGTCGGATGGTGTTGCCGTGGTGGGTGACGAGCCGGTGATCTTGCCCGAAGCGGCCCTTCGTCTACGTCCCGACACACTCGTGACCGGGTTGAGCGAGCGTGCTCACCAGGAATTCCGACCCGGCCAACCCACTATGGACCGGGGGGGGTGTTGGCGATTTCTGTGGCGCGGTGAATCCGTTCACCTTCTGATCCCCGGTCTGCACTCCTTACGGAACGCTCTTCTTGCCCTGACGGTGGCCGAACTCCTGGAAGTCCCCGCAGCCGAGGCCGCGCAAAGGGTGAGTCGGGTGAAGGCTGGCGAGTTACGCGGAGAAATTCTACACGTAGGTGGCCTGACGCTGATTCTCGACTGCTACAACGCGAATCCCCAAAGCATGCACGCCGCCTTGGAGCTGTTGGAAGCGATCGAGCCGGGCCGGCCGAAGGTGGCGTTCCTCGGCACGATGCTCGAGTTGGGTGTGCGCACGGACGACCTCCACACGGCTCTGCTCGCCGACGCCCGAGCCATGAAGGTGGATGTGGTCGTCGCCACAGGAGCCTTTGCGGCGGTCGCGAACACCAGGGAGCCGGTGGGTGAAGAACGGAGCCTCGTGGCAGTCTCCGATCCTTTGGACGCGTACCGAGCACTTCTCCCTCGACTGGCGGGGGACGAGGTCATTCTCCTGAAGGCGTCTCGCGGAGTCGTCTTGGAGCAGGTAATCCCCCTCTTCGAGCACGACTTCGGGGGGGATGAGGCCGGCCCAAGGGAGGGGAGAAGCTGATGCTGTACCACCTGCTTCCGGACCTCGCCGACGTCCATATCGTCTTCAACCTCTTCCGCTTCATCACGTTCAGGGCGGCAGGGGCTTTGGTGACGTCCCTCGCATTGGCGTTCGTGCTGGGGCCGCTGACCATCAGGTTCCTCAAGCGCTTTCGGGTCGGGCAGGTGGTCCGCTCAGACGGGCCGGCGACGCATCTGTCCAAGGCGGGGACGCCCACTATGGGGGGCGTCTTGATCGTCATGTCGGCAGGCTTGTCCACGCTCTTGTGGGCAGAGTTGACCAACTGGTACACGATCTTGGCCCTGGGGACGCTCTTCGCGATGGCGGCGATCGGCTTCATGGACGACTATCTGAAAGTAGTGCAGGGCCGGACAGCGGGCCTCGTGGCTCGCTACAAGATGTTGGGCCAATGGACGTTTGGGCTCGGCCTGGGGCTGTTTCTCCTGCTCCGCCCGATTTCGCCCATGGAAGCCAATCGCACGATGCTGCCCTTCTTCTCTGATCTGTCGCTGCTCTTCGATCCCTGGGTGTACGTGATCTTCGTCGGGTTCATCGTCTCGGGGAGTTCGAACGCGGTGAACATCACTGACGGACTCGATGGCCTGGCCGCCGGCTTGACCGCGATCGCGGCGACCACCTTCGGCATCTTCGCCTATCTCCTGGGCCGTGTGGATAGCTCCGCCTATCTGGGGCTCTTCTACCTCCCTGGGGCGGGAGAGCTGACCGTCCTTGCACTCGGCCTAGCCGGGGGGTGCCTCGGATTCTTGTGGTTCAATACCCATCCCGCAGAGGTCTTCATGGGGGATACGGGATCGCTGGCGCTGGGTGGCGCTATCGGGGCCATGGCGATCCTCCTCAAGGCGGAATTTCTGCTGGCGATCGTGGGAGGTGTGTTCGTCGTGGAGATGCTCTCGGTGATTCTCCAGGTGGGCTACTTCCGCTACTCCAGGTCGAAGTACGGCTCCGGGAGACGGCTCTTCAGGATGGCGCCCATCCATCACCACTTCGAGCAGTTGGGGTGGCCTGAGAGCAAGGTAGTCGTGCGGTTTTGGATCATGGGCATCCTGTGCTCGATGGTCGCGTTCAGCGCCCTCAAGATCCGGTGAGGAAAGAGCAACGTGAAGACGTTGGAGGGCAAGAAAATTGCCGTCGTAGGTTTGGCCGCGTCCGGACGGGCGGCGGCCAGGTTGGCACTCGAAAGAGGAGGTGAGGTTCATGTCTCGGATTTGCGCACTGACCCCGCAGCTCATGCTGGTGGAGCCGAGCTCCGAAGGCTCGGCGCCGACGTCGATCTCGGCGAGCACCCATTTGCGCGTATCGCTGCCGCCGAGACCGTGGTGGTTAGCCCCGGGATCCCACCGGATGCTCCGGTGCTCCGAGAGCTCTCGAGAAGAGACATACGATGGGTCTCCGAGCCTGAATTCGCCTTTCGGTTCTTCGATGGTCCACTGATCGCAGTGACCGGGACGAACGGAAAGACGACCACGGCGGCACTCGTCGCACACCTGCTCGAAGAGGACGGGCAGGATGTCGCACTGGGTGGGAATATCGGCGAGGCCATCGGGCCTCCGGCCTCCGAGCTCGCTCTCAGAAAAGAGGGTCCAGACTGGTACGTGGTCGAAATGAGCTCGTTCCAGTTGGCCGGCATCGATGCTTTTCGGCCGGACATCGGGGTCATGACGAACCTCGCCCCTGATCACCTCGACTGGTACAGCTCCGTTGAGTCCTACTACGCAGACAAGGCCAAGCTCTTTGGCAACGCGACCGCCGACAGTCGGTGGGTGCTGAACGGCGACGATGCGGCGGTCGAGGCGTTGGCCGAGGGCGTCCCCGGCTCGCACTTCTATTTCACGAGAGCGCGCGATGGACGACCGGGTTCGTTTGTCGATGAGGGCACACTGACATTGGACGTGTCCGGTACCGAGGAGCCCCTGGTTCCGGTGGATGCTCTCCGGCTCCTGGGGGCCCACAACGTGGAGAACTCTCTGGCGGCGGCCGTAACGGCCCGCCTGGCCGGAGCCGCCGTGGAGTCCGTTCGGAGGGGACTGACTACGGCCCGATCGCTTCCGCACCGCACGGAGCATGTGGGCGATGCGGGGGGTGTCCAATGGATCAACGATTCGAAGGCCACCAACGTTGCCGCGGCTTGCACAGCGATCTCCAGCTTCCCGGGCGAAACCCTGATCGTTCTGCTCGGAGGGAAAGACAAGGGAGAAGACTTCTCTCCGTTGATTGGGCCACTCGCACGGGCGGGCGCCAGCGTCGTGGCTTTCGGCGAGGCGGGTCCGCGAATCGTCGGTACGTTGGAGGATCACGTGCCGGTGGAGCTCGTGGCGGGTGATTTCGAGAGTATCGTACGTACTGCGAGCGAGCGAGCTGGCCCGCCCGGAACCGTCCTCCTGTCCCCCGCCTGTTCGAGCTTCGACATGTTTGCCAGCTACGAGGAACGTGGAGGGCGCTTTAGTGAGATCGCACGCGTCGTGCAGAAGGAGGAGGGCAGCTGATGCCTCGGCGCGTCGATCTCGCACCGTCGGGGCCCTTGGCCCTGCCCATCACGGGCATAGGGAAGGGGTGGGAGCCCGCGGCCCTCATGACGCTCACCCTGGTCCTGCTCTCCCTGGGCCTGGTGACCCTCTATTCGGCCAGCGCCTTCTTCGCCCAGAGGCAGGCTCTTCCAGACTATTACTACGTCGTGCGTCAGGCGACCGGTGCGGCCCTCGGACTCATTGTCCTGGGGCTATGTGCCTGGATGCGTCATGACGTATGGAGGCGTTTGGCCTGGCCGATGCTCGCGGTCGTGTGGATTCTCCTCCTGCTCCTGATTTCGCCCGATACAGAGGCCATAGCCCCGACGGTGAACGGTGCACGACGATGGATTCGTGTGGGCCGTGTGGGCGTGACCCTGCAGCCGTCCGAGCTGGCGAAGGTGGCCATCGTAGTGTGGACGGCAGCCCTCGCGGTCAAAAAACAAGAGCACTTCACGAGCTTACGGCGAGGTCTCGTCCCGTTCCTGGTCGTCTGGGCTGCGGTCGTGATTCCGATCGCCGTCGAGCCGGACCTGTCGACGGCCGTGCTGGTGGGGCTGCTCGGCTGCGCTGTCGTATTCGCGGCCGGGGGTCGCATAGCTCATTTCGTGCTTCTGGGCCTTCTCGCTGCCCCCATTCTTTATCGCCAACTGGGCGTCTCCTTTCGGGCCCAGCGGGTGATGGCGTTCCTCGACCCTTCGGCGGATCTGGGGGGAGCTGGTTTCCAGGTCCATCAGTCCCTGGTGGCACTCGGTTCTGGTGGGGTGGCCGGCGTGGGATTCGGACAAGGGCGTCAGAAGCTCGGTTTTCTTCCCGAGGCACATACCGACTTCATCTTCGCGATGATCGGTGAAGAGTGGGGATTGGTCGGTGTTTCGGCCATCGTACTTCTATACATGCTTCTGGTCCTGATCGGTTTCCGCGTGGCTGCGAGGGCGCCCGATCTTTTCGGAAAGCTCCTAGCTGTCGGCATCGCGAGTATGATCGCCATGCAGGCCATTCTGCACATGTCGGTCGGACTCGGTCTGGTGCCGCCGACCGGCCTTCCCCTGCCGCTCATCTCGTACGGGCGCTCCAATCTGCTTGTCACCATGGCCTCGCTAGGCATTCTGATAAGCATCGCCGGAGCCAGTGGGCGGCCTCCGCCCACCGGGAGGAGGGCCCGTGCATGACGGCCCGGTCGTCTTGTTCGCGGGTGGTGGAACGGGTGGACACCTCTATCCGGCTCTCGCCCTCGCCGAAGAGCTGGAGCGCCGGCGCCCCGATGTCCGAGCGTTCTTCGTCGGTGCCCAGGGCGGCCTGGAAGCCCAAGTCCTTCCGGAGCGAGGCGTCGACCACGAGTTGCTCCCCGTGCGTGGCCTGCGGCGCGGACAGCTGTGGTCCAATCTGGGCGTCCCGGCCGCGCTCGCGAGGTCCTTCGCGAGGGCTCTCGTTGTCCATCGCCGTCTACGCCCAGAGTTGGTCGTGGTAACGGGCGGGTACGCGGGCGCCCCGGCGGGGTTAGTGGCGGCGATGCTCCGAACGCCTCTCGTCCTTCAGGAGCAGAATGCGTGGCCCGGTGTGACCACTCGCATCCTGTCACGCTGGGGGACTCAGGTGCATATCGCGTTTCCGGAGGCTCTGGAAAGGCTCTCGAAGAACGGGAAGCGGGCCGCACGCGTCACGGGCAGCCCGATCCGACCTCTGCCCGAGTCTCCCCCGGACCGGGAGGAAACCTGCCGGCGACTCGGTCTCGATCCGGACCGAAGAGTACTTCTGGTGATCGGCGGCAGTCAGGGATCGGTCGCCCTCAACGACTTGGTGCTGGGTGGACTTCGCGATCACTACGCCCCGATGGGTGCCGAGGGCGACGAGGATGTGTCGGGAGACGGTGGCCTACTTCCCGAGGGTTGGCAGCTCATGTGGGCCACAGGTCCCAACAATTTCTCGTCGATCCAGGCTGCTCTGAGCGAGATGGGCGATCCCAGGAGGGTCCGGGCCGTGCCCTACATCGAGGACGTGCCTCTCGTCTTGGGCGTAACCGAGCTGGCTGTCAGCCGTTCCGGCGCCATGACGACGGCCGAGCTTCTGGCGTGGGGAGTACCGGCCATCCTCGTGCCGCTCCCCACCTCCGCGGCGGACCACCAGACGCTCAATGCGCTCGCTCTTCAACAGGCCGGAGCCGCGCGATACCTGTCTCAGGACGGTCTGACCCCGAGCGCCCTGTGGAGCTCCGTCGCCGACCTGGCCCATGATCAGGCAGAACTGGCCGCGATGAGCCGAGCGGCCCGAGAGCGGAGTCGACCTGAGGCTACGTCGGCCATCGTGACCGACCTGATGACCTTGCTTCCGGAACCCCGGGGCGTGGAGTCAGCATGACTGCACCGACCGAGACGACTCCGGACGCCGTGAGCGGCAAGGATATCCGTGGTATCGCGAGGACGGGCCACGTGCACTTCATGGGAGTGGGAGGCGCGGGCATGTGTGCGTTGGCTGAGCTGTTCGCTCATGGCGAGGCCGAAGTCTCGGGATGCGACCTTCACCCCGGTGCGAGCACGGATTCTCTTCGCGAGATAAATGTTCCCATCTACACGGGTCACGACCCGAGCCACATGGAGCACGCGGCGGCCCTCGTGATCAGCGCTGCCGTTCCTGGCGATCACCCCGAGATACTGGAGGCTGTCCGTCTCGGGATCCCCGTCTTCAAGAGGGCCAAAGCGCTCGGGCAATGGGTAAACCAGGGCCGAGTGCTCGCGGTCGCCGGGACGCACGGGAAGACCACGACGACGGCCATGGCTGCCGAGATTCTCACCGTTGCGGGTTTGGATCCCACGGGCCTCGTGGGCGGTCGTGTCCCCTCGTGGAAGGGTAACCTGCGCAGGGGTGGCGAGCTCTATGTCGTCGAAGCCGACGAATACGATCGATCCTTTCTGGAGTTGCAGCCTACCGTCGCTATCGTGACTAGCGTGGAAGCCGATCACCTCGACACCTATGGAGGGTTGGAGGGGGTCGCGGCCGCCTTCCACGAGTTTCTCGAAGCCCTGCCGGAGGACGGTCGGGGCATCATATGTGGCGATGACCACGGCGCCAGTCGATTGCTTCCGGCACTCGATCGCCGCGGCTACACCTATGGGACCGGTGCGGGATGTCAGCTGCGGGCGGTGGATGTGAAGGCGACCTCCGCAGGGATGGAGTTCACAGTGATGGAGGAGGGTATCGACAGAGGCGCCTACCGGCTGCCAGTTCCCGGCCTCCACAACCTGAGAAATGCCTTGGGCGCTACAGCGGCGGCTCGCTTCTTCGGAGTCGACTGGGATGCCATCCGCAAAGGCCTCGCGTCATTCCAGGGCGTCGCTCGTCGCTTCGACACGGTGGGAGAAGTTGGGAAGATCCTCGTGGTGGACGATTACGCTCACCACCCGTCCGAGATCACCGCCACCTTGGCTGCGGCCCGTGCGGCCCACCCGGATCGGAGGATCGTCGCGGTCTTCCAGCCCCATCTGTTCACGCGGACAAGGGATTTCGCGGAGGACTTCGGGCGAGCGTTGACGGTGGCCGACGTTGTCTGGGTCACCGATATCTTTCCCGCTCGGGAAGACCCGATCGCGGGTGTCACGGGCGAGTTGGTGGCGTTTGCGGCGGACCGGAGCGGCGCGACGGTTCACTACCATGTGGACATCGACACCCTACCCGAGGCCGTCGTGGAGGAGTTGGCAGCGGGCGATCTCTTAGTCACGATGGGCGCGGGATCCGTCGACGGCGTGGCCCGTCGGGTCATTACGCTGCTGGAGGGTCGGAACCTTGCGTAGACTCCGTCGTCTCGGGCTCTGGATCTTTGCCGCCTCCGGCATGGCGTTGGCGGTGGATTGGCTTCCGGACGCCCTTGCGGAGTTGGAGTTCTTCCGGGCACGCGACTTCAGGGTCGTGGGAACGACCACTCTTGAAGAGGACTACGTCCTCGAAGTGGCGGCCATTCCCCCGTTCGTCAGCATTTTTGACGATCCGGGGCCGTGGGAGGAGCGCCTGGAAAGACATCCGCTCGTTCGACGGGTCGTGATCGAGTGGCGCTTGCCCGCGACCCTCGTCCTCACGGTAGAGGAGAGGACTCCGGTCGCGTTCGTGGCGAGCCTCGTGCTGGAGCCAGTGGATCGGGACGGTCATGTCCTCCCGCTCGACCCGGGGACGCATTGGTTGGACCTCCCCCTGTTGAGGGCCGCGGGAGCCGGGGCGAGGGAGTTGTCTCCCTCCCAGGTCAGGGTGTTGGCCACCGAGGTGGAGCGGCTTCGGGCCGACGATCCGTCATTCCTGGCCGGCGTTTCCGAGATGTCCATCGACGTTACAGGCGATGCCACCGCGACCCTGCCCGGCGAAGTGCTCCTTCGATTCAGGCCCCCCTTGTCGCATCAGCGTCTTGGTGACGGACTCACGGCGCTCGAAGACGCGACGCGCCGCCATCCGACAAGGCGAGCTACCATCGTCGATCTCCGTTACGCCGATCAGATCGTCGTGTCCTACTCGGCACAGAGGGGGCATGAGTAGATGCACTCGATTCTCATCGCCGCCGTGGACCTGGGAACAACCAAGACCTGTTCCGTCATCGCGGAGGTTCACGAAGACCCTTGTCTGCGACGTGATCTGAAGATTCTCGGCGTTGGCCAAGCCAAGAGTACCGGGATGCGGCAGATCGTCACCCATATCGAAGAGACAACAGAATCGGTGAGGGCGGCGCTCGAAGAGGCCGAGCTCATGGCCGGTGTGCGGGTCGATCGCGTCTACGTCAGCATCAACGGTGAACACATCAGGGTGATGGCTTCTCCGGGGGTCGTGGCCGTTCTCGACGACGAGATCTCGCCGTTCGACCTCCACCGCGTGCATGAAGTGGCACGTGCGGTGGCTCACCCCCCGGACCGGGAGCTCCTACACGCGATTCCACGAGACTACACCGTCGACCACCATGGCGGCATCAAGGACCCTGTCGGAATGGTGGGGACGCGATTGGAGGCGGAAGTCTACCTGGTGACCGGCTCGTCACCCGCAGCCGAGAACATCAGAAAATCGGTCCAGCGGGCCGGCTACCGTGTTCAAGAGCTGGTGCTGGAACCGTTGGCGGCGGCCCGGGCGGTCTTGACCGAGGACGAGAAGGAGGTGGGCGTGGCCATGGTCGAGATCGGGGCGAGTACGACCAAGGTTGCAGCCTATTGTGACGGCGAAATCGGCCATATTGCAGTTCTGCCCGTTGGAGGTATCAGCGTAACGAACGACTTGGTCCGAGGGCTTTCGATCCCCTTCGCCGAAGCGAAGAGGGCGAAGGAACACTTCGGAGTAGCCTTCACGCAGCTAGTGGATCCGCAGGAGACCGTGGAGCTCCCCGGTCCGAGCCCCGGCCAGAAACGGCACGTCGCCCGCGAGTTCATCGCCCATATCGTCGAACAGCGGCTCGACGAAATGTTTCGCCTGGTTCAGGAGGAGTTGGACCAGCAGGGGCTGTTGAACCGACTCGGCGCCGGGATCGTGCTCACGGGGGGCGCCTCGGTCCTTCACGGCACGGTGGAGTTGGCCCAGCAGGTGTTTGCATCACCGGTTCGAATCGGCGTTCCTGGCGAGGGGCTTGCAGGACTGGCCGATTCGGTCGGGCGGCCAAAGTTCGCGACGGCCGCCGGACTCGCGCTGTACGGCGCCGACCGCTTCGAGGAGACGGGGGCGGGGGCCTCCACACTCACTTCAGGACTCGTCTCGAAAGTCGGGTCGTGGCTCAAGGAATTTTTCTAGGAGTGAACTCACTTCAACCCACCACTTTGGGAGTCAACTCATGATGATTTTTGAATTTGAAGACACGCCGCTTTTGTCGGCTCGGATGAAGGTGGTCGGTGTCGGAGGCGCAGGCGGTAACGCCGTCAACCGCATGGTGGATGAAGATTTGGAGGGAGTCGAGTTCATCACCGCCAACACCGATGCTCAGGCCCTGAAGGGTTCCCGTGCTCAGGTCACGCTTCAAATCGGCAAGAAACTGACACGCGGACTCGGGGCGGGGGCACGTCCGGAGATCGGCCGTCAGGCGGTAGCCGAGAGCTCCGACGAGATACGCAAGGTGCTGGAGGGTGCGGACCTCGTGTTCATCACGGCTGGAATGGGCGGGGGTACCGGAACCGGGGCCGCACCCATCATCGGCGAGATCGCCCGCGAGATGGGGGCGCTCACGATCGGTATCGTTACGAAGCCCTTCTCCTTCGAAGGGAAGAAGCGGGAAAGGCAAGCGGATCAAGGCCTCGCGGAGCTGCGTCGTACGGTCGACACCATGATCGTCGTGCCGAATGACCGACTCCTGTCGGTAGTGCCGAAGGGCACGTGCTTCCGGGACGCGCTGAAGAAGGCGGACGAGGTTCTCTTGCACGCCACGCAGGGGATCAGCGACCTCATTCGGATCTCTGGGGAGGTCAACGTGGACTTCGCCGACGTTCGGACGATCATGGCCTGCCGCGGTGCGGCTTTGATGGGCTCAGGATTCGGTGAAGGAGACAATCGGGCCCAAGAGGCGGCCCAAGAGGCGGTTTCTTCGCCATTATTGGACAGCGTGTCCATCCAGGGGGCCAAGGGAGTGCTCATCAATATCACGGGAGGGATGGATCTCGCCA
>Ga0310124_10000618_pt1 | contig 24642 bp, 22 predicted proteins | sample CB11b_AW_Bot5_MG_FD_203507 | JGI IMG/M metagenome (GOLD analysis project Ga0310124, IMG submission 203507) | Marine microbial communities from Western Arctic Ocean, Canada - CB11b_AW_Bot5 | ecosystem: Environmental > Aquatic > Marine > Oceanic | place: Canada: Western Arctic Ocean | collected...
TAACCACTGCACAGGAAATAGAAGATTTAAATCCAGATGGTGTTTTTTTATCTAATGGCCCCGGTGATCCTGAACCTTGTTTATATGCAATAAAAACAATCCGAGAGATCCTAAGAAATAAAGTTCCTGTTTTTGGAATATGTCTAGGTCATCAACTTCTAGCATTAGCGGCAGGAGCTAAAACAAAAAAAATGAAATTTGGTCATCACGGTGCCAATCATCCTGTGCAAGACCTAAAAACAAAGGAAGTTTTTATTACGAGTCAGAATCATGGTTTTACAGTTGATGAAAATAACTTGCCAGAAGAAATATCAATTACTCATCGGTCATTGTTTGATGATTCTATTCAGGGTATTGCAATAAGAAACTCAAATGCCTTTGGTTTTCAAGGCCACCCTGAAGCATCACCTGGTCCTCATGATATTAACCCCTTATTTATAAAATTTTCAAACTTAATGAAAGATGCCTAAACGAAAAGATATAGAATCAATTCTCATAATCGGGGCAGGTCCTATAATTATTGGTCAAGCATGTGAATTTGACTACTCAGGGACACAAGCTTGTAAAGCCTTAAAAGAAGAAGGCTATCGAGTAATTTTAGTAAACTCTAACCCAGCAACAATTATGACTGATCCAGACAGTGCTGACTCAACTTACATCGAACCAATTAATTGGAAAACAATTGAGAAAATTATAATAAATGAAAAACCAAATGCTCTTTTACCTACTATGGGAGGTCAAACAGGCCTGAATACAGCTCTTGATCTAGCATCTAGAGGTATCTTAGAAGAACATAATGTAGAGCTTATAGGTGCATCTAAGATAGCTATAGATACAGCTGAAGATAGAGAATTATTCAAACAAGCCATGCAAGATATAAATATTGATGTCGCTAAATCTGGGCTAGCTAATAATCTTAATGAAGCATTAGAAATAGCAACGTTATTTAAATATCCAGTGATCATTAGACCCTCATTTACACTTGGTGGGAGTGGCGGTGGTATTGCCAATGATGAAAATGAGTTCACAACTATTGTTAATAGAGGGTTAGAACTATCACCAACCAATGAAGTGTTGGTTGAAGAATCGTTATTGGGGTGGAAAGAATACGAAATGGAAGTTGTCAGAGATAAAAATGATAATGCTATTATCGTTTGTTCTATAGAAAATGTAGATCCTATGGGAGTTCATACTGGAGATTCTATAACAGTTGCTCCGGCTCAAACATTAACCGATAAAGAATTTCAAATTATGCGAAATCACTCAATCGCAATACTCAGAAAGATAGGTGTAGATACCGGTGGATCAAATGTTCAATTTGCAGTGAATCCTGAAAACGGGAAAATGATTGTCATTGAAATGAATCCAAGAGTTTCTAGATCATCAGCATTAGCTTCCAAAGCAACAGGATTTCCAATTGCCAAAATTGCTGCAAAATTAGCTATTGGATTTACATTAGATGAATTAAAAAATGACATTACAGGTGGTTCAACCCCAGCATCTTTTGAGCCTACTATTGATTACGTTGTTACAAAAATACCAAAATTTACTTTTGAAAAGTTTCCAAAAGCAAATTCAACATTAACAACACAAATGAAATCTGTTGGTGAAGCAATGGCTATTGGTAGAAATTTTCAAGAATCATTGCAAAAAGCCATAAGGAGCTTGGAATCAAACCATGACGGTTTTACAGATATGGACGTTGGGAATAACTTTGAGCAAATGGTTCAAAGACCAAGTCCTGAGCGTTTATTCTACATAGGACAAGCCTTCAGGGAAGGTTATTCAATAAATCAAGTCTTTAACCTTACAAAAATTGATCCTTGGTTTCTTTCATATATTAAAGAAATTATTGATTTAGAAAAAGAAATAAAAAAACAAACCATTGATACGTTAGATAAAGATTTTCTAAGACAATTGAAAAAAATGGGATTCTCAGATTCAAGAATAGCAACCCTATGTTCAACTGATGAGCATGAAGTATATAAAAAAAGAATAGAAGCTGATCTTAAACCAGTGTTCAAAAGAGTGGACACATGTGCTGGTGAATTTGAAACTTCCACTGCTTACCTTTATTCAACTTATGATGATGAGTGTGAATCAAGACCAACGACTAATAAAAAAATTATAATTCTAGGTGGTGGCCCTAATAGAATTGGTCAAGGTATTGAATTTGATTATTGCTGTGTACATGCTGCCATGGCTATTTCCGAGGCAGGGTATGAATCAATCATGATCAATTGTAATCCTGAAACTGTCTCAACTGACTATGACACCTCAGATAGACTTTATTTTGAACCTTTAACATTTGAAGACGTAATGGCAATCATTGAAGTTGAACAACCTGAGGGAATTATTATTCAATTTGGAGGACAAACACCCTTAAAACTTGCAAAATCGCTTAAATTAGCTGGTGCTCCAATTATCGGTACCCAACCTTCATCTATTGACATTGCAGAGGATAGAGAATTATTTAAAGAACTGGTTAGCGAACTAAATCTAAGACAACCTTACAATGAAGTGGCAACTAATTTAAAACAAGCACTGGCTAATGCAAAAAAAGTAAAATACCCATTGGTTGTAAGGCCTTCTTATGTTTTGGGTGGCAGGGCAATGGAAATAGTATATAACGATGAAGAATTAGCAACCTACATGAGAGAAGCCGTTAAAGTATCAAATGAATCACCGGTGTTATTAGATCACTTTCTAAATAAAGCCATTGAAGTTGATGTTGATGCAGTCTCAGACGGTGAAGATGTTCTAATTGGTGGAATTATGGAACACATAGAACAAGCTGGTGTTCATTCGGGAGACTCATCCTGTTCAATACCAGCATTTAGCCTCTCGGATAGCTTACAAGATGAAATAATCAAACAAATGATTCAATTTACAAAAAAACTGAACGTTATTGGCCTTGTTAATGCCCAATTTGCTATAAGAAAAAATAAAATATTTGTTTTGGAAGTAAATCCAAGAGCTTCAAGAACTGTCCCGTTTGTTTCTAAAGCAACAGGTAACCAATTAGCTAAAATAGCAGCAAGAACAATGATCGGCATTCCTCTTAAAGAACAGCAAATTAATTATTCATATAAACCTAGTTTTTTTTCAGTAAAAGGACCTGTCTTTCCATTTAACAAATTCCCAGATGCTGATCCTATACTAGGACCTGAAATGAAATCTACTGGTGAAGTAATGGGCATAGGAGAAACTTTTGGTGAAGCCTATATTAAATCTCAATACGCAGCTGGAGTTGTGATTCCTAACAAGGGTAATGTGTTTATTTCAGTAAGAGAGCCTGATAAAACCAATAAATTGATACAAGTGGCTGATTTCCTATCTCAGAATAATTTTGAAATAATAGCAACCAAAGGTACCTCAGAATTTCTAAAAAATAATGGGATAAAGTGTGCTTATATCAATAAAGTTCATGAAGGTCAGCCTCATATTGTCGATCTTATTAAAAGTAAGAAGATTGACTTAATTATAAATACCACAGAGGGTAAACAATCAATAGAAGAATCTTTTTCAATTCGCGCAGAAGCTGTTATTGCTAATATAACCTATTACACAAGCTTAGAGGCCGCAGCTGCAACTATAGAGTCATTTGATTTTCTTGACACAATAACTGTAAATAAATTACAGAACCTTTAGAATTAATCTAATGGATAAACATGTAATGACAGTTACAGGTCAACATTTACTTCGCAAAGAATTAAAAACTCTTAAATCTAAAGATCGACCTGAAATAATTATAGCTATTGCTACAGCAAGAGAGTTTGGCGATCTTAAAGAGAATGCTGAATACCATGCAGCTAAAGAACGACAAAGTTTTATAGAAGGCAGAATTAATGACATTGAATCAAAATTATCTACTGCTGAAATAATTGATATAACAAAATTAAACGTCTCTGGAAAGGTTGTCTTTGGGTCAACAGTTACTATTATTGATCTAGACAATGAGCAAGAAATTAAATATAAAATTGTAGGGGAAGACGAAGCGGATATTGATGAGGGACGTATATCTTATAAAGCACCATTGTCAAGATCACTAATTGGTAAGTCAACAGACGATCTAGTTGAATTATCAATTGGTGATAAAACACAGTCATTTCAAATTATAAATATCCAATACACTTAAAAGTTTTTCAACATGTCGAGTCAACACTGGCGAAGGAATCAATCCAAAGATAAGTTTTTTAGTGAATCTAGGAAATTAGGTTATCGCTCAAGATCAGTCTTTAAGTTAGATGAAATAAATAGAAAATATAAAATTCTTAAAAAACCAAAATCTATTCTTGATTTAGGTTCTACACCGGGTGGTTGGTCAAATTATGTTTTTAAAAAAACAAAACTAAAACACATTATTGCTAATGACATTGAGCCGATGAAACCAATTCCTGGTGTTCATTTTATTCTGGGTGATTTCACTAGTGAATCTATTCAGGAGGAAATACTCAAAATCAATAAGAGTAAATTTGACCTCATATTGTCAGACATATCCAACAATAAAACTGGAAATAATATAACTGACCAGTTCTCCTTTTATGAAATTGCAAAAAATGTACTTGAATTTTCGAAAATTGGTCTTACATCTAGTGGGGTATTGGTAATTAAAATATTTATTGGGCTTGGATTTGAAGAATTTAAAAAAGACCTGGATCAAACGTTTAAAGAAGTTAATATCTTTAAACCCAATGCTTCAAGGCCTGAAAGTAAAGAAACGTACGCGATAGGAACAAAGATTAGGTATACTCCAAATATATGAATAACTTTTTTAAAAACGCCATGGTTTGGATTGTAATGGGGATTGTAATGTTAACCCTGTTTCAGTCTTTTTCACCAAATTCTACTAGACAAAAAACAATTGATTACTCATCTTTTCTTGAATTAGTAAAAACTGGAAATATTAGTGAAGTTATATTTGAAGATAATTTAATTAAAGCTATAAGAATTAATGGAGAAAAATTTTTAACCTATAACCCTGAAACTGACAATACTGCACTTATAGGTGAACTGGGTAAATCAGGAGTGAGAATTAGTGCAACACCACCTAAAAGTCAAAATATCCTAGTTAGCCTATTGATCAATTCTTTTCCAGTTATCCTTCTAATTGGTGTATGGATTTATTTTATGCGACAAATGCAAGGCGGGGTAGGTGGAGGAAAAGGTGCTATGTCCTTTGGTAAAAGTAAAGCGAGACTCTTAGGTGAAAATCAAATCGATGTTACTTTTGCAGATGTAGCAGGTATCGAGGAAGCTAAAGAAGAAGTAATGGAAATAGTGGAATTTTTAAAAGACCCATCAAAGTTTCAAAAACTAGGCGGTAAAATTCCTAAAGGTGTTTTAATGGTTGGTGCTCCAGGCACAGGAAAAACACTATTAGCTAGAGCCATTGCTGGAGAAGCAAAGGTTCCCTTTTTTACAATATCAGGATCTGACTTTGTGGAAATGTTTGTTGGTGTTGGAGCCTCTAGAGTGAGGGATATGTTTCAAGAAGCAACATCACATTCACCATGCATTATATTTATTGATGAAATAGATGCTGTAGGAAGACAACGTGGAGCAGGACTTGGTGGAGGTCATGATGAACGAGAACAAACTCTAAATCAGTTACTGGTGGAAATGGATGGCTTTGAAGACAATGTAGGCGTAATAGTAATTGCAGCTACAAATAGACCTGATGTATTGGATTCTGCACTACTTAGACCTGGTCGTTTTGATAGACAAGTTGTTGTACCTCTTCCAGATGTAAGAGGCAGAGAACAAATTCTTAAAGTTCATATGAGAAAAGTACCCCTGGATAAAAATGTAAAACCCTCAATCATTGCTAGAGGCACCCCAGGATTTTCAGGAGCTGACTTAGCTAATTTAGTTAATGAATCAGCACTTCTTGCTGCGAGGGCAAATAAAGATTATGTGAATATGGATGATCTTGATAAAGCAAAAGACAAAATCATGATGGGCACCGAACGTAAATCTTTAGTAATGAGTGAAGATGAAAAAAAATTGACTGCTTATCATGAAGCAGGCCATGCTATTGTTGGTTTATCAATTGATGGGCATGACCCTGTTTATAAAGTAACAATTATTCCTAGAGGTAGAGCATTAGGTGTCACCATGTTCCTTCCAGAAGATGACCGCTACAGTATGAGTAAACAGCGTTTATTAGGGCAAATCACTAGTCTGTTCGGAGGCAGAGTTGCAGAAGAAATTATTTTTGGTAAAGAAGCAGTAACTACTGGTGCATCAAATGATATCGAAAGAGCCACAGAAATTGCCCGAAACATGGTTACTAAATGGGGTTTATCAGAAAAATTAGGGCCTTTAACTTATAGTGAAGAAGAGGGTGAAGTTTTCCTTGGTCGGTCTGTTACTCAAACAAAACAAGTGTCAGATGTAACAGCCAAACTAATAGATGATGAAGTCCGTAAAATTATTGATCAAACCTATGAGAAAGCAACAAACATTATTAATAAGCAAATTCACCGGCTTCATAAAATGGCTGAAACACTCATTAAATACGAAACAATTGATAGCAATCAATTAAAAGATATTATGGATGATAAAGAACCAAGACCACCTGAAGATTGGGATTCCGATGATGACTCATCTGATAACAATAAGAAATCTTCTGACATTGGTGGACCAGCCACCGAACACTAATAAATAAGTCATTTATCTTTTGCAAATAGCATAAAAATTAGCTAAATAGCCACTAATAGCTATAGAATAGTCGATTCTCTAATTAGAGAGATGAATTATGAATGAAAATAATAAAATATTTGGAACGGATGGGATCAGAGGCAAAGTAGGGGAATACCCTATGACTGTAGATTTCACTATGAGATTAGCGTCTGCAATTGCATCAACATTAACACCAAATGGTGGACAAGTAGCAATTGGTAAAGACACTAGAATATCAGGATATATGTTTGAATCAGCATTAGAATCTGCATTTGTTGCTTACGGACTAAAAGTAATCTTGTTAGGACCTCTTCCATCTCCAGCAATATCTCATTATGTAAGAGAGTCAGATACTAATTTTGGTGTCGTTATTAGTGCTTCACATAATTCTTATGAATACAATGGGATTAAACTTATTAACAAAAATGGTGAAAAGATAGAGTCATTACTCGAAGATACGATTGAGTCCAAACTTAGTGAGAAACCTATAACTAAAACAGCTAATATGATTGGTAAAGCCTATCGTTCTGCTGATTCTAGAGACAAATACAAAGAACTTCTCTATAAGGTTTTTAACACTGATACCAACCCTCTTGAAGGATTAAAAATAGTGGTAGATTCATCCAATGGTGCAGCCTATAAAATAGCTCCTCAATTACTGCTTGAGCTTGGAGCAGAAATTATACCCATAGCCTGCTCACCTAATGGATATAATATTAATAAAAATTGTGGCTCCACACACCCAGAAACTATTAAGAACACTGTTAAAGCTACAAATTCTGATCTAGGAATAGCACTGGATGGTGATGCTGACAGAATATTACTTATCGATGAACACGGAGAAACATTAGATGGGGATCAGATTCTATTCATCTTAACTAATGCAAACATTGATAACCCATCATTTAATTCTAAAGTAGTCGGAACAGTAATGACTAATTCAGGATTAGGTAAATCACTAAAAAAGAAAAATATAGAATTACTTAGGTCTGATGTAGGGGATAAGAATGTTTATAAAATGATGCAATCAACAGGATCTATTATTGGAGGAGAAACATCTGGCCATATAATTAATCTTGAATATTTACCTACTGGTGATGGACTGTTAACAGCACTTATTATAATTAAAGAAGCATTAGACAAAAAACTTGCAATAAGTGAACTGACAAAAGGACTAACGTTAGTAAAACAACATAATATTAATATAGATATTGAAAATGTTGCTTTAGAAAATATTGAAACGTTTCAAGCTAAAGCATTAGACCTAATTGAAGATGGCCGAGTGATTATTAGACAATCTGGAACTGAGCCATTAATCAGGATTCTCATTGAGTCTGATAATGAAGAAATAGTTAATCAAATTAATGAACTGGTCAAAGAAATAACTAAATAACATGAATAAATACTTTATATCAGCCAATTGGAAAATGAACGGTTCTAAGGAATTTACTAGAACTTTTTTTACTGCTATGAATGAAGACATAGATGAAGAGGTAAAAATCATCGTTTGTCCAGCTGATTGCTATTTAAATGAAGTAGATACAATGGCACCAAACAATGTAATAAGGGGAGCACAAAATATTTCTTTTAACTCTGATGGCGCTTACACAGGTGAAGTATCAGCATCAATGCTAAAAGATCTTAATGTTGAATATGTAATTATTGGTCATTCTGAACGTCGAGAGTATCACGATGAAACGAACGAAATTATTAGAAATAAATTCAACTCAGCTGTATCAAATAACTTAAAACCTATATTGTGTGTTGGTGAATCATTAGATCAACGACAAAAAGAAGAAACTTTTAACCATTTAGAGAATCAAATCTTATCAGTTATAAACAAAGAAGTTTTAAGTAACCACTCTTTTATAATTGCTTATGAACCAATATGGGCAATAGGTACTGGTGAAACTGCAACTCCTGAAATTGCAAATGAAGTTCATATTTTCATTCAAGAAACTTTAGATAAAATAGATTCTATTCAAAGTAAAAAAATAGCTATAATCTATGGCGGGAGTGTAAACAGTAATAACGCTTATGATTTATTTAAAATGAGTCATATTAACGGTGCATTAATTGGTGGATCATCTTTGGATGTAAATGAGTTTAACAAGATTTATAACATTGCTAAGGAAATAAATAATGAATAACATCAATTCTTTGCTACTTAGTTTCCATGTGGTCACAGCTATCTTAATAGTTGTGTTAATACTTTTACAAAAAGGTAAAGGCGCTGATATGGGATCTGCATTTGGGGCAGGAGCATCAGGCACCTTATTTGGGTCTAAAGGTTCAGCAAATTTCTTGTCAAGATCAACAGCCGTATTAGCTACCATATTTTTTATTACAAGTTTAACACTTGCCTATCTTAATAAAGGTAGCGTACAAACAAATAGTATCTTGGATAATGTTAACCCAGTAGCAATCGAAGAAACCATTGAAAATACAAATATAGCAACTCCTCAAATTCCCGAAGATTAGATTAAAAAAAAGCCGATGTGGTGGAATCTGGTAGACACGCTGTCTTGAGGGGGCAGTAGCGAAAGCTGTGCCGGTTCGAGTCCGGCCATCGGCATAATAAATATAATAATATATCCACGTAAATCAATGAATAATATAAACATTATTTATAATATATATTTATACACATGATATTCACATATTTTAATAATACGTAATCATTACTTAATTTATTTTATTCCTAAGTATTTGAATACATTAGGCATTTTATTTTTAATAAAAGCTGATACAATACACTCGTTTTTTAAGAAATAAACTTGGTACTGTTCGGATTAACACTATGTTAGAGAATTATCTGCCAATTATAATCTTTATAGGAGTAGCCGCCTTACTTGGTGTTTTGCTACTTCTTCTTGGATTCCTTTTCGGTAAAGGAAATAAATCAAAAGCTAAGCTATCACCATATGAATGTGGATTCGAAGAATTTGAAGATGCCAGAATTCCCTTTGATGTTAGATACTATCTGGTTGCAATTCTTTTTATTATCTTTGACTTAGAAATTGCATTCCTATTTCCTTGGGCAATTGCACTTAAAGAAATTGGAACGACAGGCTTAATTGCTATGGTTATTTTTCTTTTGGTGTTGGTGATAGGTTTTATCTACGAATGGAATAAGGGTGCACTAGAGTGGGATTAGCTGATAAAGACAATGAAATTATCGATAAACAAGGTCCTGGCTTTGTTATCACCTCGGTAGATAAATTAGTTAACTGGGCAAGAACTGGTTCAATGTGGCCAGTCACTCTAGGGTTAGCTTGCTGCGGTATTGAAATGATGCATTCTGCTGCTGCAAGATATGATACTGATCGATTTGGAGTATTTTATCGACCGAGTCCTAGACAATCGGATGTAATGATTGTTGCTGGCACATTAGTGAATAAAATGGCCCCAGCACTAAGGAAGGTTTATGATCAAATGGCAGAACCTAAATGGGTTATTTCCATGGGCTCTTGTGCTAACGGTGGTGGCTATTATCATCATTCTTATTCAGTGGTTAGGGGGTGTGACAAAATCATACCTGTTGATATATATGTTCCTGGTTGTCCACCCACAGCTGAAGCACTAATAAACGGAATTATTGAACTACAGAAGAAAATCAAAGCAGAAGAATCAATTGCTAATGGATAAGAATTCAAACATAGACATCATTAATAATAAGCTCACAAAATTTAATTTAGCTTTTTTAAATAATGAACAAAACCTAATTTTACAAATAAATCAGGCAGAGCTTATCAATGTCTGCAAAATCCTCAAAACTGATTCAGATCTTGATTACTCAATGCTGATTGATGTCTGTGCGGTAGATTATCTAACTTACGGGGAAGCTGATTGGACAACTAATGATGCCACAAATTCAGGCTACTCTAGAGCTGTAAAACAAACCATTATCCCTGAAGCTGATGAGACCTTCACTAATCGGTTTGCTGTGTTCTACCAGTTATTATCTCTTTCTTATAATAAAAGACTTACTTTAAAAGTCTTTACCACTGAATCCAACCCTCCCAGTGTTCCATCGATAAATAAAATATGGAACTCAGCAAATTGGTTCGAACGCGAAGCCTTTGATTTGATGGGTATCCATTTCAAAGGACACCCTGATTTGAGACGAATTCTCACTGACTATGGCTTTATTGGACACCCCTTTAGAAAAGATTTTCCAACCAATGGCAACTTAGAAGTTGTTTATGATGAAGACGAGGAACGAGTTATTTATCAGCCTGTTAGCATCAGTACACGCCCAAGTGTTCCAAAAGTAATCAGAGATAAAAATGACAGAAAGTAACCTCACTTTAAATTTTGGCCCTCAACACCCAGCTGCTCACGGTGTTTTAAGGTTAATTATGGAACTGGACGGTGAAGTTGTTAAAAATCTAGATCCACACATTGGTCTTCTTCACAGGGGAACTGAAAAACTAGCTGAAATAAAACCCTATAATCATTCTATTGGTTATATGGACAGGATGGATTATGTGTCCATGATGTGTTGTGAACATCCTTATGTTCTAGCAATTGAAAATCTTTTAGATATTACTCCTCCCAGACGCGCTCAATACATTAGAGTAATGTTTGATGAAATTACACGACTTATGAATCATCTGCTTTGGCTGGGATGCCATGGCCTAGATATTGGTGCTATGGCTTTATTTCTTTATTGTTTTAGAGAACGAGAAGATCTCTATGATTGTTATGAAGCTGTTTCTGGAGCAAGAATGCATGCCACTTATTATAGACCTGGCGGTGTTTACAGGGATCTACCTGAACAGATGCCTAAATATCAAGCTAATCGATATATCTCTGAAAAAAAAGTTAAACGACTAAATTACAATAGAGAAGGGTCTTTATTAGATTTTATAGAGGATTTTACTGACAGATTTCCTTCACTAGTTGATGAATATGAAACACTGCTCACTGATAATAGGATTTGGAAACAACGAACAGTTGATATCGGTGTGGTTACACCAGAAAGAGCTAAGGATTTAGGTTTCACAGGACCTATGTTAAGAGGTTCAGGCGTAGAATGGGATCTGAGGCGTAAACAACCCTATGAGGTTTACGAAGAACTTGATTTTTTAATACCCATTGGTCTGAACGGGGATTGTTATGATCGCTACCTTGTAAGAGTTGAAGAAATGCGTCAATCAAATAATATTATTCAACAATGTATACAGTGGCTGAGAGATAATCCTGGTCCAGTTATAATTGACGACAATCGTTATGCAAGCCCAAAACGCTCGGACATGAAGCATGACATGGAATCACTAATCTATCACTTTAAACTTTTTACTGAAGGTTATTCAGTTCCAAAAGGTGAGGTGTATTCTGCAATCGAACACCCGAAAGGTGAGTTTGGTGTCTTTTTAATGTCAGATGGTGCCAATATGCCTTATCGAATGAAAGTTAGGCCACCAAGTTTTGCTCATCTTGCAGCAATTGATGAAATGTCTAAAGGCCATATGTTAGCTGATGTGGTTTCAATAATTGGAACACTGGATATTGTCTTTGGAGAAATTGATCGTTAAACGACATTTCTATGTTAAATACTAAAATAAAAAATGAGATAGATCACTGGATTCATAAATTCCCTGAAGGTAAACAACAATCCGCAATCATTAGCTCACTGCATGCTGTTCAGCATCATAACGGAGGATATTTAACAACTGAGTTTATGATCGATGTGGCTGATTATTTAGGCATACCAAAGATACAAGTATTTGAAGTCGCAACCTTTTATTCAATGTTCCAAACTAAACCTGTTGGTCAACATGAAATTGCTGTTTGCACAAACATCTCATGCATGCTTAGAGGTTCCGATAATATTCTTCAACACATAGAAAAAAGATTAAATATTAAAGCTGGTCAATCCACTATAGACGGTAAATATTTTCTAAAAAATGAAGAAGAATGTTTAGCTGCATGTACAGGTGCTCCAATGATGACGCTTGATCATCATTACATTGAAAACCTTGATATTAAAACTGTTGATCAGATATTAAACGATTTGGAGAACAATAATGACTGATTTAAACCAAGTGATATTCTCTAATATTAACGACCAAGACCCATGGTCAGTTCAAGCTTATCTATCATCTGGTGGTTATCAAACATGGAAATCAATACTCACTGATAAAACAAATAAATACTCACCAGAAATGATAATAGATACTGTTAGTAAATCAGGACTCAGAGGTCGAGGAGGTGCTGGCTTTCCAACAGGTAAGAAATGGAGCTTCATGCCTGAATCAAGCCAACAAAAATACATCGTTTGTAATTCAGATGAAAGCGAACCCGGAACCTGTCATGATCGAGATATTTTAAAATATAACCCCCATGCTTTGATTGAAGGCATGGCTATTGCAGGTTTTGCAACTGGATCAACGGTCGGTTACAACTATGTAAGAGGAGAATTCATGGTTGAGTGTTTTCCTCGTATAGAACAAGCCCTTCATGAAGCTTATGAATTAGAATTACTGGGAACAAATATTCTTGATTCAGGTATAAATTTTAATCTACATAACTTTTTAGGAGCTGGCGCTTACATCTGTGGAGAGGAAACAGGCTTATTAGAATCTCTGGAAGGTAAACAAGGTAAGCCAAGATTTAAACCTCCTTTTCCAGCTAATTTTGGTCTATACGGAAAACCCACAACTGTTAACAACACCCAAACTTTAGCCAGCATCCCTAAAATTATTCAGCACGGGGCTGACTGGTTTTCATCATTTGGTACTGAAAAATCACCTGGCACTATTATATTTTCTGTATCTGGTCATGTTAACAAGCCAGGTAATTATGAATTGCCATTAGGCATTTCATTTGATGAGCTTTTAGCTTATGCAGGAGGTATGCAGAATAATAAATCTCTTAAAGCAGTCATACCAGGAGGCTCGTCTACAAAAGTCTTACCAGCTGACATTATTCAGAGCTGTACCATGGATTACGAATCACTCCAAGAAGCAGGGTCTGCTTTAGGTACCGGTGCAGTTATTGTTATTGCAGAGGGAACCTGCATGGTCGAATTATTAAAAAGAATTTCAAGATTTTATTTTGCTGAAAACTGTGGGCAATGCACGCCATGTAGAGAAGGCACAGGTTGGCTTTATAGAATTCTAGATCGAATTACAAAAGGCAATGGAAAAATTAATGATCTTGAATTATTAGTTGATGTAGCTAACAGAATTGAAGGTAACACCATCTGTGCATTTGGTGATGCTGCTGCTTGGCCTATACAAAGTTTTATCCAGCACTTCTTCAATGAATTTGAATACATGGTTAAAAACAGAGGTAAATCCATGGCGGCATAATATGAGCGATAATAAAGTAAACATAACCATTAATGATGTTCTTCATAGTGTTGATGAAGGCAGAATGTTGATAGAAATCACAGATGAATTAGGAATTTATATTCCTCGTTTCTGTTATCACGAGAAACTCTCAATTGCTGCAAACTGCAGAATGTGTCTAGTAGAAGTTGAGAATTCAAGTAATGCACTAGCAGCATGTGCTACTCCAGTTACTGATGGAATGGTTATTGATACTTTATCTCATTCAACTAAAACTGCACAACAATCAACCATGGAGTTTCTTCTCATTAACCACCCACTGGATTGCCCTATATGTGACCAAGGAGGTGAATGCGAACTTCAAGATTTGGCTTATGCTTACGGAAAAAACAACTCAAGATTTGATCTACAGAAACTAACAAAACCTAATGATGACTTAGGACCCTTGGTATCAACCGATATGACGAGATGCATTATGTGTACAAGATGCACACGATTTGGTTCTGAGGTTGCTGGAATTCAAGAACTAGGCACTATGGGACGAGGTGAAGCGTCAAATATCAGCACTTTTGTTAAACAAACAGTTAACCATGAACTCTCAGGTAATATTATTGACCTATGTCCTGTTGGTGCATTAAACAACAAGCCTTATCGTTACACAGACAGAACTTGGGAAATGGATCAGATTGAAAGTGTTTCGCCACACGATTGTGTAGGCACAAACCTCTACATGCATGTAAAAAATAACAAAATTAAGCGTATTGTTCCAATGCAGAATGAAAACATTAACGAGACCTGGATTGCAGATAGAGACAGATTTGGTTTTGATGGAATTTATTCTGAGGATCGACTAACAACTCCTCTGATTAGAGTTAATGGAGCTTTAATTGAAAGCAGCATTGAAGATTCGAGACGACAACTCAATACAATTATTTCTTCTCTCCTACAATCTAAGAAGACAGATAAAATTGCTGCATTAATATCGCCATCAGTTTCACTAAATGAACAATTTATTTTTTCGAATTATTTGTCTCAACTCAGAATTAGAAATATTGATCATAGAATCAATCAAATTGATTTCTCAGGTGATACTCTAGATCCACTCTTTCCCCATCTTAATATAGAGCTAAAGACTATCGGGGAAATGGAAACAATCTTTGTGATAGGATCTGATTTAAGACGCGAAACCCCTTTAATATCTCATTGGGTAAAAAAAGCTGCAGATAAAGGGGCATCAATTCATTTTATGGACATTGCCCTAAGAGAATATCATTTCCCAATCAGTGATTACATTATTAGTGACACTGAATCATTGGTTGAAAATATTGGTTTAGTTGTTAAGGCAGCTACTTCCATTGCTAAAATGGATGTCCCACAGTATATACAAGAACAACTTAATATCTTAACTGAGCCCACTGCTACGCATCATCAAATAGCACAATCATTATTTACAAAAACAAATACCTTATTACTGAATGGCCTTGTGTCGAGAAGCCACCCAAATTTTTCTTTAATAAGAAGTTATATCAATATTCTTGCCGCATTAACTAATTCTAATCTGGGTGAATTAACAAGCGGAGCAAATTCAGTTGGTGCATACATTACTGGGTGTATTCCTCACAGGAATCTTTTAGGTCAATCATCAGAACCAGGCTTGAATGCATTAGAAATAGCATCTAGACACCATGATCTTTTGATCTTATATGGACTTGAAATAGATGACTGTCTATATGATCAACTTCTTAGTGAAACCATAAAAGGATCTAAAAAAGTCGTAGTATTTAACTCATTTATGGAACCAGTTATTAATGATCATGCTGACATAATCATTCCCATTAATACAACCTATGAATCAAAAGGTTCTTTTATCAATCTAACAGGGCAGCTTCAGCACTTTAACCAAGAATTATTACTGCCTAATCATTACTATAGCAATGAGGAATTATTAACTGATTTAGTCAAAGAACGTGCCTTAGATACCCCAAACTTCAATGATTTTATTAAGGATTTAGAATCATTTATTGATCAATCAATTACTAACCGTAACTATATTAAAGAATTTCCAGTTAAGACCAGTAATTCAAATCCAGTTGAAACTACTAACACATTCAATATGTACAACATTGATCCCATCTTAAGACGATCAAAACCTCTACAACAAACTAAAGAATCAAAATCAAACACCTAGTGGCATGGAAGAAATTATTTCATCTGTATTTGACTTTTTAACACCTCAAGCTATCGGGGTAATAATTGCAATAATAAAAATTATTATTGTTCTGATCGGTTTGATCTTAACTGTGGTCTTTTTGGTTTACTTTGAACGTAAAGTTATTGGATATATGCATTCTAGAATTGGACCAAATAGAGTAGGACCATTTGGATTACTCCAAACCATAGCTGACACTTTAAAATTATTACTAAAAGAAATTATCATTCCAGCTAAATCTGATAAGTTCTTATTTTTGCTAGCCCCCGTATTACTGCTCATTCCAGCTCTAGCAGCTTGGGCGGTTGTGCCCCTAAACCCCCATTTTATCATTGCTGATATCGATGCTGGCTTACTTTATTTACTTGCTTTAACCTCTTTTGGAGTATATGGCATAATCCTTGCAGGTTGGTCCTCTAATTCAAAATATGCTTTTTTAGGTGCAATGAGAGCCGCTGCACAAATGGTTGCCTATGAAATAGCAATGGGTTTTGCATTAGTCGGGGTACTGATGGCTGGAGGTAGTTTAAAACTTGGTGCAATTGTTGAAGCTCAAAGTGGTGGTATTTTTAATTGGTTTTGGATTCCTTTATTTCCTTTATTTATTGTGTATTTTATTTCCGGTATTGCAGAAACTAATCGTCATCCTTTTGACTTAGCAGAAGGTGAAGCTGAAATTGTTGCTGGTTTTCATGTTGAATATTCAGGCATGGGCTTTGCAATATTCTTTTTAGCTGAATACATTAATATGGCACTAATATCAATTCTTACCTCGATTATGTTTCTGGGAGGATGGGAAAGTATTTTTGCTGGTTTAACTCTCTTTGAAAATACTTATTTAGACTTTTTAACTCAACCAAGTATTTTTTGGTTATTACTCAAAGCTTTGTTTTTTCTTTTCGTTTTTGTTTGGTTAAGGGCCTCATTCCCAAGATACCGTTACGATCAATTAATGACACTTGGTTGGAAAGTTCTAATACCGATAACAATATTTTGGATTGGAGTTGAATGTGTGATGTTTACACTTGAAATCGGCCCATGGAGTTTGTCATGAGATTATTAAGGCTAATAAAACAAATAACCTTAATCGACTTTATAAAAGGCTTTGCAGTCACACTAAAAGCTTTTTTTAGAAAAAAAGTAACCATTCAGTATCCTGAAGTTAAAACACCCTTATCACCAAGGTTTAGAGGTAAATTAGCTTTACTAAAGTATGACAATGGCGAAGAACGATGTATAGCTTGTAAGCTCTGTTCTGCTGTTTGTCCAGCACAAGCTATTACTATTGAATCGGAAGAACGTGATGATGGCTCAAGAAGAACCACAAAGTTTGAAATTGATGCCTTCAAATGTATTTATTGTGGATTCTGTGAAGAATCATGCCCTGTTGATTCAATTGTTGAAACTAATATTTTTGAATATCACATGACTGAAAATCATCAACGAATTCAAACTAAAGAAATGCTACTGGCTACTGGTGATAAATATCGCCAACAAACCATGGAAGACAAAGCCAAGGATTCAGAATATAAATGATAAAAGAGTTAATATTTTATAGTTTTTCTTCAGTACTTATTTGTTCATCGTTAGCAGTAGTGCTTTTTAGAAACCCAGTATACTCAGCTGTATCTCTTATTCTTAGCTTCATCACCAGTGGTTTTCTTTGGCTGCTTCTCGAAGCAGAATTTTTAGCAATAGTCCTTATATTGGTTTATGTCGGTGCAGTAATGGTGCTTTTCTTATTTGTTATTATGATGTTGAATATTAATGAAGAGAAAGAAAAATCGTCTTTTAATTCTGTGGCCCCTTTTGCAGTGTTTATTGGATTGATAATTGTCGCTGAACTGATCACCATCATTTGGATCAATTCAAGCCAGTTCTCTAATGCACCAACAGTTATTCAACAAACTAGTCAAATGGGCAATACCTTATTATTAGGCACCGAATTATTCACTAATTACATACTTGACTTTGAGGTAGCTGGATTTATTTTGTTATTGGCTATTATTGTGGCTATTTCATTAACTCTTAGACCAAGAAAAAATCTTAAAACACAAGTGGCCTCAGAACAGATTAATGTCGATCCAAAAAAACGCATGAAATTGATTGATCTGAAAGACACTAAATAATTATGCTAACTCTACAATCATATTTAACCCTTGGAGCTATTATCTTTTCTATAGGTGTGATTGGTATTGTTATTAACAGAAAAAATATCATCATCATTATGATGTGTACTGAACTACTGCTCATCGCAGTCAACTTTAACTTTATTGCCTTTTCTTATTTTAATCAGGATTTAGCAGGGCAAATATTTGTGTTTTTTATACTTACAGTCGCTGCTGCAGAAGCGGCTATTGGTTTAGCAATCCTTGTTGCTTTGTATAGAAATAAAAGGACTATTGACGTCCAAGAACTTAAGTCCTTGAGAAATTAAGTGTTATATCAATTAAGTGTTTTAGCTTTAGTTATTCCTTTAATTGGAGGGATCTTAGCTGGATTTCTTGGTAAGACCATCGGTAAAACCTTCACTAATACTGTAACTATATTTAGTGTTCTAGCCTCTTTTCTTATTTCATCATATATTCTTTATACCATCTTGAATCAACCCGATTTAATTTTAAATCAAAACATTTACCGGTGGCTAGAAATTGGATCATACTCATTCAACATAGGTTTATTAATTGATAACTTAACTGCTAGCATGATGGTTGTTGTGACTTTTGTTTCACTAATGGTGCATATCTATAGCATTGGTTACATGCATGATGACCCCGGTTATCACCGATTCTTTAGTTACATCTCATTATTTACCTTTGCAATGTTATCGCTTGTTATGGCAAATAATTTTCTTCAGTTATTTTTTGGTTGGGAAGCTGTTGGAGTTATGTCCTATTTACTCATTGGGTTTTGGTTCACTAAGGAATCAGCAATAAAAGCCAATTTTAAAGCCTTCATTATCAATAGAGTAGGGGATATGTTTTTACTACTGGGCATAGCTTTATTGTTTTCTCTATCGGGTTCTCTTGACTATTCAACTGTCTTTAGTAGTGGTCCAATGATTAGCAACCAACTTTTCTTCATAACAGAGGACTGGTCAGTTTCAGCCTTAACACTGGCTTGTGTTTTATTATTTGGTGGCGCCATGGGTAAATCAGCTCAAATGCCACTTCATGTTTGGCTACCCGACTCTATGGAAGGCCCAACACCAATTTCTGCATTAATCCATGCTGCAACAATGGTAACAGCTGGTGTGTTTATGCTTGCAAGAATGTCACCTTTGTTTGAATTATCAGAATCTGCTCTCTCTTTTGTTCTCATTATCGGTTCTATTACAGCTATAACTACTGGTTTGTTGGGGCTTGTGCAATTTGATATCAAACGTGTAATTGCTTATTCAACACTGTCGCAATTGGGCTATATGGTAGTTGCAGCAGGAGTATCAGCTTATTCAGCTAGTCTGTTTCATCTGATGACGCATGCCTTTTTTAAAGCTTTATTATTTTTAGCTGCTGGTTCAGTGATCGTTGCCTTACATCATGAACAAGATATCAGGAATATGGGTGGCCTGAGAAAACGCTTACCAGTGACTTACGCTACCTCATTGATAGGAACTTTGGCCTTAATTGGTTTCCCAGGGTTCTCAGGATTTTTCTCTAAAGACGCTTTAATTGAAGCCGTGGCACATTCATCAGTTTATGCTCATGAATTTGCCTATTATTGTGTGTTAATCGGAGTCTTTGTCACCTCTTTATATTCATTTAGACTGTTATTTATTGTCTTTCATGGATCACTAAGTGAACACAATAATAATGTGAAGGAACCTCGATTATCCATTGTGTTGCCATTAATACTACTATCTATACCTTCTGTGTTTATTGCTTGGCCAACAGTTGGTCCTATGGTCTTTGACAACTTTTTTTCAAATTCTATTGTCCAACCCACATCGATAGAACTATTTGGTTATGAATTCACAGATTCACTACATTTCTTAACCCACGCTCTTTCAGGTCCGATAACTTATATAGCCATATCAGGTATTGGAGTTGCTTATTTTTTTTACATAAAACAGCCAGAAATACCAAACAAATTAGCTCTAACATTTAAACCTATATACAAACTTCTTAGGGAAAAATATTATTTTGATTATCTGTATGAAAACATCCTAGCTAAATTTTTCAGTTCACTGGGAAATAGTCTCTGGAATTTAGGAGATATTAAGTTTATTGATAATTATATTGTCAACGGAACAGCCAGAAAAATTGAATCACTATCAAATAAAGCTCAACTGCTTCAATCAGGTTATATCTATCATTACGCATTGATGATGATGTTAGGTCTGTCATTATTTTTAGGTTGGGTCATCATAAACAAAATTGGAATGGCCTCATGATAATTGAGCAAATAATTTGGCTACCTATCTTAACAGCCCTAATTATTGTTGCTTTAGGTGAAAAACGATCCGAACTTTCATATAAAATTTCTCTGTTTGTTTCACTCCTTGTTTTTGGTCTCTCTGTATATGTCTTATATTTATTTGATACAACCACCTCAGGGTTCCAATTCGTGCTTAAAGCCCAATGGATTGAACGATTCAATATTAATTATCATTTAGGCATTGACGGTATTTCATTACCTCTAATTCTGTTAACTACTTTCCTGACCCCTATTGTTATCTACACAGCCAAAACAACGTTAAAAAATAAACTTCACCAATATTTGGCGTCCTTTTTACTTCTTGAAGGTCTGATGGTAGGTGTCTTTTCAGCAATGGATGCTTTTTTATTTTATGTTTTCTGGGAAGCTATGCTGATTCCAATGTTTCTTATCATTGGAGTTTGGGGTGGTAAAAACCGAATATATGCCACCGTTAAGTTCTTTCTTTATACCTTCCTTGGTTCTGTGTTTATGTTAATTGCCATAATCTATTTGTATTTACAGTCTGGAAGTTACCTGATTACAGATTTTTATTATCTGCCACTACAGATCAATCAACAAATTGTTATCTTTCTGGCTTTTTTATTTGCTTTTGCAGTAAAAATACCTATGTGGCCAGTACATACATGGCTTCCAGATGCACATGTTGAGGCGCCCACAGGTGGTTCTGTTATTTTAGCTGCTGTACTTTTAAAAATGGGTGGTTACGGTTTATTACGGTTCAGTTTACCAATTTTACCAGAAGGCTCTATGATGCTTGCACCATTAATGATTGCTCTGTCATTGATCGCCATCATATACATTGGTTTAGTTGCTATTGCACAAACTGATATGAAAAAACTTATTGCTTATTCTTCTATTTCTCATATGGGATTTGTGACATTGGGTTGTTTTATATTTTTCATTGAAGACAATGCTTTAAACCCTGAAACCATGAACTTGGCCATTAACGGTGCAATGATTCAAATGATCTCACATGGCCTGATATCAGCAGCATTATTCTTATCAATAGGGGTAATGTACGATCGCCTACACACCAGAGAAATAAATGATTACGGGGGAATAGTGACCACAATGCCTAAATTTGCAACTCTTATGGTATTTTTTGCACTTGCAAATGCAGCACTTCCAGGAACATCAGGTTTTGTTGGAGAACTGACAGTTATTTTAGCCACCTTTAAGGCCAATGGTTTTATAGCTAGCTTATCTGCTCTTACACTGATTATAGGTGCGGCTTATACATTGTGGATGATCAAAAGAGTGATTTTTGGTCCTGTAAAAAACGAAAAAATAAATCAATTAAATGATATGAATAAAATTGAATCTATTTCATTAGGGTTGCTTGCATTATCAATATTAATTTTGGGTGTATGGCCTAAACCGTTAATTGATTTAATGAATGAATCGATTAATTTACTCACTCTATTTATAACCGGAACATAACGATACCATGTCAATTAATGAATTATATTTTATCCTTCCAGAATTAATAATAGCTTCTTGTATTTGCTTATTAATACTCATCAATAGTCTTACTAAACAGCTAAGACAATATTCAGGTGTTTTAATTGGAAGTGCAGCAATGATGGCCTGTATTATCGTATCATTAATGTTATCTAGTGAAGACTCTGTTGATATTTTTAATAATCATTTCAGGGTTGATAATTTGGCAACAGGGCTAAAATTAGTCACTTTTATCACCACTCTTATTGTCATCTTAGGAACAAATACAGATAAATTAAATGCTGACAGTGAAATAATTTTAATTGAACTATTTGCCGTTCTAGGGGTTTTAATTTTATGTTCTGCAAATAATTTACTCACGCTTTATCTTGGATTAGAAACTTTGACACTTTCGATGTATGGGCTTGTAGCATCTAAAAGATCATCTGAGATTGCTACAGAATCAGCAATGAAATTCTTTATTCAAGGTGCCATAGCCTCAGCAATTTTTCTATACGGTACTTCATTGATATATGGCTTATATCAAACCTTATCACTAACTATTTTTAGTAACCCTGATATCAATAATTCTATAGAACTGCAGTTGGCTTTAGCCTTTATTATATGCGGAATTGCGTTCAAATTTGGAGCCTTCCCCTTTCACAGTTGGGTTCCTGATTCCTACCAAGGATCTAGTAACTCAGTAGCTCTGTTTATTTCTACAGTCCCCAAAATAGGTGCCTTTGCTCTTATATATAGACTCCTAATTACATCATTTATAGCGGTTAGTGATTTTTGGACCATCTTAATATTAGTCCTAGGCCTCATGTCACTAATATTTGGTAATTTAGTAGCAATTTCACAATCTAATCTCAAACGACTCCTTGGCTATTCAGCAATTGGGCACATGGGATTTGTTTTGATTGCTATATCAATTGGGTCTTTAGAAGGCGTCCAAGCAGCCTTATTCTATCTTTTGATATATATATTAATGACTTCAGTCGCATTTATGTGTCTTGAGGTTCTATCCAGTAAAAATCGATCAATTGTGACACTCTCAGATATAAAAGATTTAAACTCATCACACCCCTGGATTGCCTTAATAATGTTGTTCAGCATGTTTAGTATGGTAGGTATACCACCTTTTATAGGCTTTTATGCTAAATGGATTGTCCTTTCTGAACTATTAAATGCCGGAATGTTATCTGTTAGCATCACTGCAATTATTATGTCGGTAATTGCTGCTTTTTACTATTTACGGGTCGTTTGGTATATGTATTTTGAAAAAACAGAATTGCCTGTTATGAAAAAAGGATCCACATTAATACAAAAGTCAACACTATCAATAATTGGTGTAATGATACTGTTAATGGGGCTTTATCCTTCACCAATTATTGATTTTTGCAAGTCGATAATTTCTCCATTTATATTGATTGATTGATAAAAAAAGATTAGTATCTTTCCCACAGATGCGGGGTGGAGCAGTCTGGCAGCTCGTCGGGCTCATAACCCGAAGGTCGTAGGTTCAAATCCTACCCCCGCTACCATTTTTTGGTTAGGCCCCGTCTGGGGCTTTATTTTTGTTGGAGAGGAATGAATAGTTTAGATAGTAAAATTAAAGAGCAGATTGAAAAATCTATTAATTTAATTGGTTATGAATTAATGGAAATAGACTGCAGCCCAAATAAAAGGGGGCTTAAAATAGTTACTTTTATCGATCATAGTGACGGTATTACAATGGATGATTGTGTAAAAGCCACTAAAGTCATTACTCCTATACTGGAATTGAAAGAAGATGATGATTATCTACTAGAAGTCTCTTCACCTGGCTTAAATCGTAAATTAATCACTAAAGAACATTTTGATAGATTCATGGGAGAAACAGTCAAAGTTAAGCTAAAGAATAAAACTGATGATAGAAAAAACTTTAAAGGTCAGTTGAAATCAAGAAATGGTAATAAAATAGAAATTACTGAAGATAATAAAGATATTTTAATTGATATCGATTTGATAGATGTATGTCGAATCGTTCCTAACTATAAATAACGAGGAAAAAAATGGCAGCAGAAATTATAAAAGTTGTGGATGCAGTCTCTGAAGCTAAAGACGTAGATAGAGAAGTACTCTTCGAAGCAATTGAAAATGCAATTGAATCAGCTACTAAAAAGAACTATGCAGATAACATGGATGTCAAAGTGACGATTGACAGAGAAACAGGAGATTATAAAACTTATAGACGCTGGATGGTTTTCGCTGATGATTCAAGAGAATTAGAGGATCCTGACATTGAATTGAGAATGATTGATGCGGTTGATGTTGATAAGAATGCTAATCCAGGAGAATTTGTACATGAAGAAATTGAATCTGTTGATTTTGGAAGAATTGGCGCACAAATAGCAAAACAAGTTATTGTCCAAAAAGTCAGAGAAGCTGAAAAACAAAAGACTATAGAGCTATTTAAAGACAATGTTGGTGAACTTGTTAGTGGAGTTGTGAAACGAATGGACCGTAATGGTTTTTATATTGACATCGGTAATAATTCTGAAGCCTTTCTACCCAGGCGTGAAATGA
>Ga0310124_10000619_pt1 | contig 24615 bp, 21 predicted proteins | sample CB11b_AW_Bot5_MG_FD_203507 | JGI IMG/M metagenome (GOLD analysis project Ga0310124, IMG submission 203507) | Marine microbial communities from Western Arctic Ocean, Canada - CB11b_AW_Bot5 | ecosystem: Environmental > Aquatic > Marine > Oceanic | place: Canada: Western Arctic Ocean | collected...
GTATCGCCGGCCACAACGTGAACAGCTTTATGCCACCCAACGCGCCTGGTAGCATGACCGCCGACTACGCGGCCATTCGCGCCTGCTACGACGATGGACCGGAAGCCACACCTGGCTGCGACTGGGTAGACCCACCCCAATAGGCTCAGTCTGTGATGATGCACAGGCTTTCGTGGCCGCATTTCCCGTGGCGTGAATTTGCACGCTTTTTGTACACGACTAAAAAAGTTTGCACTATTTCCGTAATCCCTTGAGAGGTCGTGTGATCAGAGGTAGCATGCAACAACATATGTCCTGATAGGAGATCACCTTCATGACCAAGACGATACGCGCGATTAGTGTGGTGGGAATAGCAGCGTTATTGGCAGTTGGCCTTTCGGTTCTAAGTGCATCGGTCATCGCTGCCGACACGGATATATCCGGCGTGGTAACGAGCGCCGTCGGGCCGGAGGCCGGTGTCTGGGTTATCGCTGAAACACTCGATTTTGATACTAAATTCAGGAAAATAGTCGTTACGAACGATGACGGACGTTTTCTGGTGCCGGACCTACAGGCGGCAAATTATAGTGTCTGGGTTCGTGGCTATGGCTTGGTCGACTCCGACCGCACATCGGCAAGACCCGGAGACGACCTTTCACTGACGGCAAAAGTTGCAGCTACTCCAGAAGCAGCGGCTCATTATTACCCAGCCAATTACTGGTACTCGCTTCTCGAGGTACCTCCCGCGAGCAATTTTCCAGGTACTGGCGCAAATGGCAACGGCATCGGCCTCGCGATGAAAACTCAGGCTGACTGGATCGACCGGATGAAGGATGGATGCCAATTGTGTCATCAGTTAGGCAATCAGGCGACGCGGGAAATGCCGATGCTCAATATTTCTGACTTTGATTCTACCGAAGCAGCCTGGGAGCATCGCATCCGGGCCGGTGGTGCAGGTCCGGCCATGGTTGCGGAAATCAATCGTATCGGCAGGCCGCTCGCACTAAAACTTTACGCTGACTGGACTGATCGGATCAGCAGCGGAGAACTCCCTCCAGTGCCACCAAGGCCACAGGGCGTGGAACGTAATGTCGTGCTGAGTATGTGGGGTTGGGGCCATCCGCGTGGGATGGTTCATGACGAAGTGTCGACCGACAAGCGAAACCCTATGGTCAACGCCAATGGGCCAATCTATGGGGTTGGTGGAGCTGGCTTGGTCATTACGGATATTCAATCAAACCAGTCGGTACGGTTCGATCTAAATACCCGTATTGAACAACCAAGTAGAGCGAACTCGTACCAAGGTTCTTCAAGTAGAACCCCATCTCTATATTGGGACGACGAACCAGCTGGACTCCAAAGTCGAAGCGCACACAATCCGATGATGGATGCGAAAGGGCGTGTTTGGATTACCCAGTACGTGCGACCAAACGAGGTACCAGGCTGGTGCCTTGAAGGCTCTGATAATCCATTTGCTGACTACTATCCAATTCAGCACCAACGCGAGTCAAGGCAGGTGTCGTACTACGATCCGGAGACTGAAAAGTTTGTGTTAATCGACACCTGCTACTTTACGCATCACTTGCAGTTTGCCGATGACGCCAATGACACACTATGGCTAAGTGGATCGACTGAGGCCATTGGCTGGTTAAATACTCGCCTCTATGACCAAACCGGAGACGAGCGTGCCGCGCAAGGATGGTGTCCGACCGTCATCGACACCAATGGCGACGGCGTCATAACAAAACCATGGAATGAGCCGGATATGGGTGGCGACTATACGCTGACTGCCGGAAGTGTCGAGATGGATCCTGCTTTGGATACAAGAATCGGAAGTCTTGATAAATTTCAACGGGCCTACGGAGTCATACCACATCAGGATGGTTCAGTTTGGATTTCACGCCGTTACCCCGTTCCGGGACAGCTTATTCGACTCGAACTTGGGACGAATCCTCCTGAGACCTGTAAGTCCGAAGTGTACGAACCCCCGTATGACCCGGCAGGCGATCCACAAGCGTGGGGCTACGGTCCACGTGGTATCGATGTTGATCGAAATGGGCTGGTGTGGACAGCTCTTGGCGGCAGTGGACATCTAGCGAGCTTCGATCGCAGCAAGTGCAATGTCCTAAATGGGCCAACCGCAACGGGGCAGCATTGTGCCGAAGGCTGGGCACTCTACCAAACACCGGGGCCAAAATTTAAAGGTGCGGAAGGAACATCTGCGAATGCTGATTACCACTACTACAACTGGGTTGACCAGTTTAACGCCCTCGGCCTTGGAGAAAACGTACCAATAGCCACTGGCACAACGTCTGACGCGTTGCTCGCGTTGCTGCCTGACACGGAAGAATGGGTGGTCATGCGAGTACCATATCCACTGGGTTTCTATAGTCGTGGTCTTGATGGCCGGATCGATGATCCGAACGCTGGCTGGAAGGGACGGGGCCTTTGGTCCAGCTTCAATACCGGTTCTACGCAGCATCTCGAAGGCGGAAAGGGAACCACTAGCGAACTCGTACGATTTCAAATACGTCCGGACCCGCTCGCAAATTAAAACACCGCGTGTCAGCCTTTTATCTTTGATTTAGGACAGTCGAAAACTTGATCGCTAGTCCTCAAACACGTTGATTTGCGCACTGGCGATCGGTGGCCAAGAAACCACCCGCTGCCATGCGGCAAGCTAGCTAGGCCCTTAATAATGTCGGATACGGAGGCGCCATGAGAGACGGCAGGAAGATCGATCGGCGAGATTTTTTAAATGGTGTCGGAACGGTAGCGGTCGCCAGTGCCCTCGGAACGTCGCCCTCGGCTGCAACAGCGAACCCCGAGCGACTTTCTGTCCAACAGCAAAGTAATCGGTACGATTTTGATGCGGTCTACAGTCGACTCGGCACCAATTCATCGAAATGGGACCACCAGATTTCTTTGTACGGTCGAGAGCATGTTCAGGTCGGCATGGGTACGGCCGATCAGGATTTCAGGTCTGCACCAGCGATCACGAGGGCGTTACGTGAACGGGTTCAGCATGAAAACTACGGATACCTGACGGTACCAAATTCCTATATCGAGTCAATCGTCAACTGGAACCAACGACGTTACAACTTAGAGATCGACCCAGAAACACTCCGGCATTCCGCCGGTGTCCACCCAGCCATCATCAGTACCTTGCGCGCATTCTGTCCACCCCGGAGCAAAGTGCTCGTCTTGACGCCGAGCTACAACGGCTTTTATACGGACATCCGTGTCGTCGATACGGTCGCAGAAGAGAGTCCGTTACAACTAGTGAATGGGCGCTACCGCATCGACTTCGATGATTTCGAGAAGCGCATCGATCACGACGTGCACGCCTTCATTCTATGCAATCCTCAAAATCCAACCGGCAACGTTTGGTCACGTCAAGACCTGACTCGGCTAGGAGAAATATGCACGCGGCGGCGAGTGGTTGTCCTTGCCGACGAGATTCACTGTGACTTTGTAACAGCGGGTAACACGTACACGCCATATGCCACGCTTGATGACGATGAGATCGTCCGGAACAGCATTACGTATAAATCAGTCAGTAAGTCGTTTAACTTGTCGGCAATGCGCTGTTCCTACATGTTCTCGACAAATCGTGAGTACCTCGATCGGATTAGTGGTCCAGGGCAACTTCAGCAAGAGATGAGCACGCTGGCCCTCGTTGCAGCAGAAGCAGCTTACAACGAGGGTGAGGAATGGCTTAACCAGCTTGTCGAATACATCGACGGCACCCAAAGCTTTGTGGAGGCATTCGTGCGTGAGCAGGTCCCATTCGTCAACGTTATCAAGCCAGAGGGGACGTACCTGAGTTGGCTAGACGTTGGAGAAGCGCTTAATAAAACTGGCTCAACAGCATCAGCTGCGTCAGATGAATCGATGACACCCGAAGGTGTGTTTCAGCACTACTTAGTGGAGCATGCAAACATTCACATTAATCCCGGCTCAAATTATGGCTTCGGCGGCGCAGGTCGGATGCGGATGAATATTGCCACGTCGCGACAGTTGGTCGAACTTGCTCTAAACAATATGGCTAACGCACTAAAGAGTGCGTAAGTTGCTAAGTTACCGGGGCTCCAGTGCGCGATTCCCCACTACCCCCGTTGAACTGCCCTCCTCACCACAGTAGGATTCAAGCTTCATCGGTGTGGTCCGATGATGCGAGGGCTTCTCCCGTTAAAGAAATCACCGTCGACTGGAAAAAATGTGGCCGCTACAAGGGACATCGGTTCTTGGTCTCGGTCAATCTTGATTTTGATCTGTTCGACTCGGTGTACCACGATAGCTGCGCAACCGTGACCTCCAGAGTGCCAACACAAGCTCGACCTCTCAGCGTCCGTACATAAATATGGGGGTGGGAAATGCCAACAAGTCTCACTAAGCCCGCGGGGCGAACAACATTGCTGGTCTTAGTGTTGTTAGTTCTGGCGGGACCAGTCTTCAAGGCTCAGAATACCAGGTCCTATCCTTCATCTGGCCATGGCGGAAATTACATGTTCAACTTCTATTTCCCACCCGCGCCCAGCTCAACTCCTTGGGCGCCAGACTGGTCTCCTGATGGCTCGTTAATCGCAGTGGCCATGAGCGGTTCCATTTGGACCGTCGACCCGGACACAGGACGTTCCAAGGAAGTGACCTATTCCGAGAAATATCATTCTTCACCAGACTGGTCACCGGATGGTCGATGGATCGTCTATACGGCAGACGACGGGGGACGGACAATTCAGTTGGAGATCGTCGAAGTCTCCACGGGACGGAGCCATAATCTAACCGCCGACAATTTCATTTACACCGACCCCGTGTTTTCACCTGACGGCAGTCGAGTTGCGTATGTCTCAACGAAACCGAACGGTTACTTCAATGTCTACGTTCGTGAAATTAAGGATGGCCAGTGGAGCGGGGATGAGATTGCCATTACCCGGGATCACGCATATCCAAATAACCGGCTCTATTTTGGCCCTTGGGACATGCACATCACACCGGCATGGCTACCGAACAACAATGAACTCCTGATCGTATCGAACAGGGATGTGCCTCTCGGCTCTGGGAATGTAATAAAGATTCCGGCATTACCCAACGGTATCGAGCAAGCCGAAACAGTGCTCGTTGAACAAACCTTGTACCGCGCTCGCCCGGATGTCTCAATTGACGGCAAACGGTTTGTATATTCCTCGACCCGCGGTGCAGCCGATCAATTCAATAACCTGTACGTGCAGCCGACCGCTGGAGGAGAACCGTATAAGCTCACATTCTTTCAGCATGACGCATTCCATCCACGATGGTCACCCGACGGTGAATGGATTGCCTACATCACGAACAAAGAGGGCCTGCCACAACTTGCACTCCTCGAAACCTACGGCGGTGAGCAGCGAACGGTCTCTATCACCTCTCGACAATGGAGACGACCGATGGGCATTCTCTCTGCACGCGTCAGAACCGAAGGTTCAGCTGAAATAACAGGTTCCCGCATTCACCTCACGGCTGCCGACGGTAAGTTCTATACACCTACCGACGCGTACGCCCGTGTCAGCGCGGCAGGGGACAGGATTTTTCATACCGACGGTGACTTCACCGTGGAACTTCCGGTTGGACCGGTAGAACTAACAGTCGTTAAGGGCTTCGAATTTACGTTCCAGCAAGTCGAAACAGAGATTACCGAGAACGAAGTCACGACGCTGTCTATCGAACTTGAACCAATTACTGACATGGCAGCAGAGGGGTGGTTTGACGGTTCAACGCATGTTCACATGAACTATGCGGGTAACCTACACAACACCCTTGACAATCTAATGATGATGTCGGCGGCAGAAGATCAGAATGTTGTCCTTGAGCAAGTGGCTAATAAAGACAACCGAATTCTGGACTATCAGTTCTTTATTCCTGGTGGTGACCCACATCCGCTTTCGACCTCCGAGCGAATGCTCGTGGTGGGCCAAGAGTACCGGCCGCCTTTCTATGGTCACGTCTTCATGTTCGGTATGAAAGACCACTTAATCTCGCCCTTTACAACAGGGTACGAAGGCACAGCCATCGAGAGCTTGTACCCCAGTAACACTGACATGTTTCGCAAGGCACTGAAACAAGGAGCATGGGTTGGATACGTTCACGCCTATGGCGGGGAAAGTGACCCACTTGAGGGGAATCTCGGCGGGGCGAAGGGCTCGATGGTCGATGTCGCACTCGGTACGACTGATGCGATTGAATGGTCGGAAGCGGGTCGTGGTGGATTTTTTCCGATGTATGCCATGTGGAATAACGGCTTAAAGGTGACTGCCGTCGGAGGGGAAGACTCGATCAGTAGTCTGCATCAGAGTAATCTCGTTGGCTCGGTTCGCACTTACGTGCATACAGGCGCCGAAGGTCTCAATATGAGAGCCTGGTTTAATGGAATGCGCAACGGTCACGCCTTCGTATCCACTGGACCGCTTGTTGATCTCACGATCGATGGAAAACGCCCTGGTGAAACCATTGCACTTCCAAGTAGTGGCGGAACCGTCAAAATTGATGCGCGTGTGCGTTCAGTTGTACCACTTGAAAAAGCTTTATTGATCTACAACGGTGAGATCATTGACGAAATCGTTTTCGAAGGAAACCGAAAGAACCTGGATTACTCGAAGTCAATGCAGGTTACTCAAAGTGGCTGGTACCATCTTCGAGCCGAAGGGGCCGAAGGGGATCGATTCCCTTTTGACGCGAAGTACCCACAAGCATTTACTAATCCTATTTGGATCGAGATCGGAAACGAGCCCGTGCGCGACCGTACCGCTGCTGAATACTCGATACGCTGGATTGATAAACTCCGCCAGATGGCTGAAGAATGGCCAGGGTGGCGATCACAAACTGAACGAGACCACGTCTTCGCGCAATTTGACGAAGCAAGAAAGATCTATGAAGGCTTCGCTGAAGAAGCGCCGTAGACCGTCAGTCCGATACATGCCGCTTGAACCCTAGCCGACCGCGTCTCATCAGCCGTTAACCGTTTCTCTTCCCTCGGCGTCCACTTCTGCCTTTAGCCTACCGTCGAGGAAAAACATTGCGAAGGGTAATAACGCAGCAATCATAATTCTGACGCCCCAGCCCTTCGACCGGCCACGACTTGTCAGTCCACCAACAACGAGCATACCGAGCCAAATAAAAAGTGCCCCGTGGATCGGTCCCACGACACTCACTGCGAGCGGTAGGTCACGCAGATACTTGAGTGGCATGGCGAAAAAGAGCAACAAAAGGTAGGAGAGTCCCTCAAGGAAGGCGACCGAGCGAAGATGAGACGCCGGTGACCCGAAGTGCCTCTCGATAATAGATGAGCGCATGAGCGAACCGAATTCTAGAACAGCACCCGCTCACTGGCTAGCCCCGACCACGTTTTGACACCCCAACGAACGGTCATCCTTCATATCACCGGAAAGAAACAGCCGTTCTTCGGTCCCGACCCGCTATAATCCAGATATTCTCAGTATTACGCAACGGAGGAAAAAGCCATGATCCGGAACCGAGTCCTTGTTACCGCCCTCGTCACGACCGCTCTCGCCGCACCGGGTCTGGCCAGTGCGGCTGATTACCACCACGTGCACATCACCTCCGCTAGCCCGCTGCAAGCAGTCGACTGGTATACCCGCCACATGGGTTGCGAGCCGGTCACCGACCGTAACGACGCCGCAAACTGCTACGGAGTAGAGGTCGTGTTCGTCCCGCAGATAACCACTGGTACCAGCCAAGGAACCGGCATTGACCACATCGGATTTTCAGTATCAGATCTCCCGGCAAAAATGACCGAACTGGAAAACGTCGGTGTTCGCGGGTCAGGGGTTCGTCTGCAACGTAATGACGATGGGTCGACCTGGCGTGACGTGCCTGGACTCTTCAAGATCGCTTTTGTCTTTGATCCCTGGGGCACACGCATTGAGATGGTCGAAGATCCCGAGACTCTCGGGTTTCACCACGTGCATCTGAGTGCCGCTGATCCTGACGCAACCCTGGCCTGGTATCGCGATGTCATGGGCGGCACACCGGACAGCCTCAAGGGCCGACTTGACGGATTGCGGTTCGGTGACGTCTGGTTCCTCGTATCTCAAAATGCCGAAGGCCTGCCGGGCAGCACTATCGAGCGGGCCATTGACCACATTGCATTCACACTAGACGACCTCGACAGTGCCGCGGCTGATTTCAGGCGGCAGGATGTGCGCTTTGAACAGGAACCGTCGATACCCGAAGGTGGTCGCACCTCGGCCAAGCGTGCCTTCCTGGTCGGCCCTGACAACGTCCGTGTAGCCGTGGTCGAAACTGGCTTTGCGGGCATTGTCTCTGACATCGGTTCCACCATCCTCACGGCCGACGCGCTGGGAAACTACGATACGCCTGACACACCTTGGGGTGAACCTGATCTTCAGGGCATCTGGACCAGTAGTTCGGCAGTCGGTATTCCTTTCGAACGGCCGGAAAACGTCGACGCGAGCGAGGTAACGGCAGATGAAGCGATTGCGCGTCACGAAGGGCGCCTGCTGGGCGGCATCTGGGGCTACGAACGCGAGTGGCGTGACACCACACTTGAGTACGGTTCAGCCGTCTCTACCCAGTCCGCAATGATCATCGACCCTCCTGACGGTCGACTACCGTCACGCATCACAGAGGAAAGCACCCAGGCTTTGGCTGGAGACGAACGCACCGAAAGTCCCACTACCGCCACAGCGAGGTCGCCCAGCCCATCACCCTACGGTGTTCCGGCTGGCCCCGAAGATCTTTCAACTTGGGTACGCTGTATTACCCGTGGCCTTATCCCAACACCTGGTGGCTATAACAACGGTCTGCAGATCGTGCAAGGACCAGGGTTTGTCGCAATCACGCGTGAAATGGTCCACGAAACACGAATTGTTCCGACTACACCGCAACCAGCCCTTGGAGAAAAGGTCACTGCGTACCTAGGCAGCTCCCGTGGCCACTGGGACGGAGATACGCTGATAGTCGAGACAACGAACTTTAACGGTGGAGCCTCATTTCGAGGATCCAGCGAGAATCTAGCATTAACAGAGACCTACACGCGGGTTGGTCCAGCGACGCTCGAGTACAAGTTCACTCTCGACGACCCAACGGTCTGGACACAACCCTGGACAGCCATGTTCCGGTGGGACCTGGACGAGAGCCAATACGAATTGGTTGAGTACTCCTGTCACGAAGGTAACTATGGAATGACGAACATTTTGAGCGGTGCTCGCGCAACGGACGCTGGGACGACTGGGCGCTAGCCGAGCAAAACTGGATTCGTCAGGATCGGCTGTGTTGTGTCAGACCTGCCGTGGTGCGTTAACTCCCTGATGACCCAAACACCCGACCCTTAGTTCAAGCAGGGTGGTGTTCTTGAGTTATCAGAGCCACGACAAGCTTGTTCGACAAATTGCGTACTCTAGAAACATAGCGACTGGAATCTACTGCATTCCCGGCACAAGCTTGCGCACCCAGCCATCTCCTTTGGTCAAAAGGTACAACTCACCAGCCGAATCAGTTCCTAGTCGTAGGTCAACGCGATTCCCCGGGCCATAGGTATTAGGAAAACCGGCGACTTCCACCAGATCCTGCTCTCGCCCATCAATCACCAGCCTGATCTCACTGATCTCTACGGGTTGTTCATTGTCAACCTCATCCGCCTCAATGCTAAGCAATCGCCCACTAGGAAAGTCGGCGAAAACGTACTTGCCACGCAGTTGGGGAATCGCCTGTCCTCGATAGACAAAGCCTCCGCCGACCGCATTACCTTCATCGTGGTCGTACTGCGCAATCGGATAGACAAACTCTTGGTCATCTGCTGTTGGCCGAGCAAACGCCGGGCCCGGACCTCGCCCTACGGCATAGCCAGTTGCAAACGTTCCCTCACGAACACGCCAGCCATAGTTCGCACCAGGCCGACCCAGATTGACCTCCTCAATCTGGTTCTGTCCAATATCCCCGATGAACATTCGACTATCCGTATCCCATGAAAAATGTTGAGGATGGCGCAGTCCATAGGCCCAGATCTCAGGTGCAACGCCAGTATCACCGACGAATGGATTATCCGAAGGAATTCCGTACCCCTTCGTCCCCTCTCCACCCAGTGGGTCAATACGAATAATCGCGCCCTGTGGAACTTCAAGCGACTGGCCATAATCACGTGGGTCGTGGGCTGCCCCACCGTCGCCAAGACAGACATAGAGCATCCCGTAATCTGGGGAGCCGGCTTCCACATGAGGGTTGAATGCGATGGTGCCAATATTGTGATTTGGCGCAAACTGTCCTATCCGGAAAACCTCCCGTGAATTACCACGAAAGACATCGGCACCTGGGTCGACGACCGTCCACTCACGAATCACACTTTCGTGACTTTCCGCATCGTCTTCAAGGTAGTCCGCTATCCCTGTATCTGATCCGGCACTATACGCAGTGTAAAACTTGCCATATCCAGTCGTCCCTTCCAGTCCGAACTGTGGATGAAATGCAACACTGACAAGACCAGTCTCATTGGGAAACATGGAATCGTCGAAACCGACGTCTTGCTCCCGAAGGTCCAGAAACACCGTTGGCGTCGCCCCGCCCTCATCTGTCAGATAAAGCGGTCCTCGTAAATCGTTGATTGCAAGTCGCCCCGAGCCATCTCCGACAGACACAAGATATTGAATGCGTGCATACGCCGGGTTGGTTTGGCCACCCTCACTTGAATCCGCTGTCCGTGGAACCCGTACAAACTCGTCGACACCGACAACGAGCTCTCCCTTCTGGATGGTCTCTTGAATGGGGTCCTCGAGCCGTTCGGATTGCCCACCGACAGCCGCGTCCCATGGAAACACGACCAAGGAAGCTACGACGCTGCACATTACTATCAGACGCATCCAACAAGTATGGCTCATTGAACCGGCACCATTCCCGTTAAAACTAATTTCTGGGCCCGACGCCCCTCCTGTGCCTCAGCCGTATACAGATTTCCCTGACTATCGATCGCGAGATGGTGGACTCCACCGAATTGGCCGGGTTCCAACCCTTGTTCTCCGAATGAATCAAGCACGTCGAGAGTCTCGCGATCGAGAATGTGAATATGGTTGTTCCCTAAATCCGCCACAAAGACGAATTGCTGCGCGGGGTCCGGTGAAAACGCGAGCCCAGCAACCGAATTCGCGTTGGCGTCACGGTTCACAAACACCTGTGTCTGGTAAGACCCATCAATCGAAAAGACCTGAATACGATTAAGGTCTCGATCGGACACATATACGAGTCCGTCAGTCGAGACTTCGATTCCGTGCACAGTGCCAAACTGCAGAGGACCTAACTCAGCATCTGGCGGGGGCTGTTCATCAGATGCGTCGATCGGTTCATTGTCGAAAGCACCCCACATTCTTTTGTATGCGCCGGTATCCGCATCAAACACAATCACCCGGCGGTTGCCATACCCATCCGCGACAAACACCTCATTGGTGTCACGGTACACAGCCGCTTCGGCCGGTCGGTTCAGGTTATCGGTATCCCTGTTCCCTCCACTTGTATTACGGCCGCCGATTTGCATGACAAGTTCGCCATCTCTGGTGAACTTCAACAACATGTCGTCCGAGGAGGCACCACCACCATTACCCCCGAGCCAGACGTAGTCTTGGTCATCAACTTCGATCCCGTGTTCATTGGCTGGCCATTCGTAACCGGCCCCGGGACCACCCCACCCCTGTACGAAATTACCTTCTGGATCAAATTCAAGTACGGCTGGCGCAGCGTTCTCCTGCTGCGCTTCGTCAACTGATCGCGGCCGATGATAGATCCAGACGTGGTCACGGGAATCAACGTCAACCGACGCGACAGAACCAAGGACCCAATCGTTCGGCAGCATCGGCCACGACGGATCAACTTCAAATTGCGGCACAAGACGCTCAGTAGTCGGCACCGAGTCCGATTCGGCCTGCTCCTCTGTCTCTGATGCCGGTTGACAACCACTAACAACAACCAACAGCGGCATCATCTGGGCAAACAAATTGAACGACTGTTCTCGTTTCATAATGCTAAAGATACACGGTCGTCACACGATTAAGATGACTCAAAAGGTCAGGAAGAAAAATTTATTTGGAATACCAGAAAGCAGAATTTGACACCTTACGGTCTGCCGAATGACATAAACTGATTTGATTTATCAACACTACCTCCCAAGTGAACCATGACCTTCTTGTCGAAAGGCCTTCCCGTGCGCACTAGTGTTCTTTACTTCTTTATCTTGTCTCTGTCCGCCCTGTTGTTCTCCTGTACATCAGCCGACAATGGAGCGCCTAATGCAACACCAGAGACGGAAGACCAAAAGATACTTAATGCGCTTGGGCAAGCACTTGCCCAAAATGCCCTCGGGGCAGATTTATCAGAAGAAGAACTTGGGTTCGTGCAGCGCGGTCTGACCGACGCAATCCTCGGTCACGACGCCCTCGTGCCACTCGACGAGTATGGACCTCAAATTCAAGGATTCATGCAACAACGAATGGCCAGCGCGGCGGACGGCGAATTAGCGCTGGCAAATGCCTTCATGGAGGAACAAGCGAGTGTCGACGGTGCGGAACGAACCGAGTCAGGAATCGTCGTCCAAGAAATCACCCCTGGTAGCGGCCCTTCCCCATCTGCCGAAGACACTGTACAAGTCCACTACCACGGTACTCTTCGTGACGGAACAGTATTCGACAGTTCAGTAGATCGAGGTGAACCAGCGACGTTCCCGTTAACTGGAGTCATCCCCTGTTGGACCGAAGGACTCCAACACATCGGCGTTGGTGGAAAAAGCCGTCTCGTCTGCCCTCCCGACCTTGCATACGGCCCGCAAGGACCACCAGGAATCCCCGGGAACTCGGCACTGGTTTTTGAAGTTGAACTACTTGAAATCGTTGGAAACTAATTCTCTTTGGCGCGGAAATATCTGTCGAGGAATTACTAGACCACGAGATTCAGCTTCTAGTACCTGTCCAGCCGGAGACACGTTAGACTGACGGCATGTCTTCCCCTAACGAGTCTGTTCGTATCGAGACGGCCACCCGCAGCGATGTCGCGGTGCTACTGACATTGATCCGGGAATTAGCCACCTATGAGCACATGGCCGATCAAGTCATTGCCACTGAAACGGACCTCGCTCGTGCTCTGTTCTCCTCCCGCCCAGAAGCGGAAGCAGTTATCGCATGGCGCGATAATGCAGCGGTTGGGTTCGCTCTGTACTTCCAAAGTTTCTCAACGTTCGTCGGGCGACCGGGCTTGTATCTCGAAGACCTCTTTGTCCGCCCAGTTTATCGGCGTCGTGGCATTGGTCGACAGTTACTCGCTCACTTGGCTCGACTCGCTGTCGCTCGGGGATGCGGACGGTTTGAATGGTCGGTTCTTAACTGGAATAAATTAGCTATCGGAATCTATCAAAAGGTGGGTGCGTCTCCCATGAATGAATGGACGGTATACCGCCTCTCTGGAAACGCTCTCTCGGCATTAGCTTCTGAGACACGGCCAATATAAACCTGGGTCCACTATCCCGGCACCGCACACCCATCAGCCCGCTCTAAGACGTAAACGACCCCATTACTGGTCTCGGAAGTAATTGTCCGTATGATCAAGCCAATCCTGTCGCGGTGGACTAAAAATATCAAGATCCAACGTCTCCTCAAGTGCCTCTGCTCTATGCGGTACGTTCGCCGGAAGGTGTAACACTTCCCCCTCCGCCACATCAACAATCTGCGACGAATCCTCACCCACCCAGAACCGAAGCTTGCCCTTGAGGATGTAGGTGAGTTGCTCGTTGTGGTGGGAATGTTTCGGCACAATCGCACCCTCTTCTAGATACACATGGGCCACCATGGCCTGATCACCAGACACAATTCGACGGTCGATACGATTCGTCACACGCTCCTTCGGTATCTTGTCCCATGTAAACTTCGTGACTGCGTTTGGATTTGACATGCCTCGGAGTTTACCGGTGCGGGTATGACAATTTGTAGTTGGGGTTGGATCAACCACTCTAAAATTCGCACGAAGGTCCTGGGGTTTCAGCGTACGCTGCGACTATTTGCGTAAGCTCAGTAAGTTGCTCGATCGAACATTCGGTTTGTATCCGCTGAAACAATTCTCGTTCTTCAGAATGGATATGTGCACGAAGTTGCTCTCCAAATGCCCGCAGGCGGTCAGACAACCCAACATCACGCCCAATCGAAAGTTCGTTCATCATTGCGCGCATCACCACATGGTCGCGAACGAGGTCTTGAAGAAGCGGTTGCCATGGCAGAGCATCTTCTGTTGGCCACTCCAATAACCGTGCAAATAGTTCGGTTTCTTCAAAATCGAAGTGTGGTTGTAACTCTTCCTGAAAAAATAGAAGCAATCGGTCAGCTTGCTCATGAACTTCCGATGGCCACGGACTACGAGGATTTGTTGACCGCCCAAGAATGAGGCGCTGTGCCATCACTAAGCCGGTGTGATGCTCTCGTGAGAGAGGAACCAGAGCAGGATGACGTTTCATTCTTCTTCCACTACTTCGTTTTAACTGTACTTCACAAACTCTCGACATTATTCCGCCAAGTACGAAACGCTGTCTTCCCCAATCCATCGACTAAATGGAAATAACTCAAACTACATCTACACATCTTGACCCCCGTAGCTGGCAGTTGTAGGCTCGCCTCATATATTGATCAAAGCTAGAGGAGAAACCATGACGGCACCCAGGCGCCTTGTCCCGATCGTTTTTGTCATTCTGGCCATCATCACTGTCGGAATGTCTATTGTTCGGACCAACGCCGAGCAAGCGGCAACTATGACTGAAGCAGCTCAGGCATTTTTAGAGACATTGACACCAGCCCAACGTGACGCCACCATGTTCTCGTTTAATGGCGAGGACCGACTAGACTGGCACTTCATTCCCCGCGAACGGAAAGGGGTCCCTCTCAAAACAATGACGGCTGGACAGCGTGAAGCCGCACTCGCACTTGTACAAGCGAGTCTCAGTGCTGAAGGCTATGACAAATCTGAGCGCATCCGACAACTTGAGCAGATCCTCTACGAGCGTGAAGGTCGAGATATCAGAGACGCTCAACTCTACTTTTTCATGATTTTTGGCGAGCCGTCGACAACGGGCACATGGGCGTGGCGCTATGAAGGCCACCATATTTCTCACAGTTGGACGGTTATCAATGGCGAACTGAGTTCGACCACGCCTCAATTTTTTGGCGCGAATCCTGGGTACGTCCGTGAAGGCCATAGTGCGGGGGAACGCGTCCTCGGGCGGGAAGAACATCTGGCGCGGAGTCTTCTCGGCACTCTTTCAGGTGACAACCTAAAAGCCGCCATGCTCACTGACGAGGCACCGCAGGATATCTTGACATCCGCAGAGCGACAGGCAGCCATGCAGGATGATGTCGGTGTCTCGTACTCCCAGTTAAATAGCTCCCAGCAAGAAATGCTGTGGACGTTGATTGAAGAATACGCAGCAGTGCAACCGGTACAGATCGCCGAAGAACGTCTTGGGAAAGTTCGCGCCGCCGGACTCAACAACATCAAATTTGGCTGGATGGGTGGTGTGTACGAAGGTGAACCTCATTACTATCGCGTTCAAGGCCCGACGTTCCTTATTGAATACGACAATGTCCAGAATGAGGCGAATCACATTCATAGCGTCTGGCGTGACTTTGACGGAGACTTCGGGCGGGACGTGCTTGCGGCCCACTACCAAGCTCGTCCGCACAGCACACGTAATGCAGATTAAGGACTAAATAGCTCCATGAGCGCTAAACCCAGCTCGTTCGTCGCGAGTTGTAGCGCTTCAACAACGATACTTGAGGCCTCTATCGCATCCGACTCGATTTTGTCGGATCGGATGACATTCATAAATTGTAGTCGTGCCACACGAAAAAAACCGCGTGTTAGAATCCTGAGCTGTGCAGTAGGCGAAAGGTCTCGGCTACGAAAAACTCTCTTTGTGGTGAGTGTAGCTCAATGGTAGAGCGCCGCTCTGTGGCAGCGGATGTTGCGGGTTCAATCCCCGTCACTCACCCCATCTCCACCACGAACTGCATCGGCGTGCCCCCCACGAACCATATCGAGAAACGCCAACACCGTCTTTCCTTCTTCGCGTTTTATTTAATCTTTGTCCTTACCAGCGGCACACCAACTGACACGGCGCAGCGCACCAACACAGTTCGTATTCAGACGCCAAATGGCACCGCTGGATACAACCATCCGTTGATCGAAACACGACCGTATGTTGTCCTTCTTTCATTTGATGGATTTCGTCCGGACTACCTTGACAGGTTCAACACGCCACACTTTGATCGCCTCGCAACCACGGGTATCAGCGCAAAAGCATTCGTGAGCGTTTTTCCTTCGCTCACCTTTCCAGCTCACTATTCCATTGCGACCGGCATGCACCCTCAAGCTCATGGCATCGTGGGAAACCGTTTTTTTGATCCGGACCGCGGCGAGCACTTTAGCTATCGCGACCGCGCGACTGTCCAAGACGGTACGTGGTGGCAGGGTGAACCAATCTGGGTTACTGCGGAAACACAAGGCATGGTCACTGGAGCATTCTTCTTTCCAGGCACAGAGGCCGCGATCCGCGGCATACGCCCCACGTACTGGAAGCCATACGATGAGCAAGTCCCAAACACGGACCGCATTCAACAAGCACTCGATTGGCTATCTCTTCCCGTTAATCAACGTCCTCACCTAGTCACCCTCTATTTTTCATTAGTCGATAGCGCCGGTCATAACATCGGTCCTGACTCCCCTGAGATGCAGCACAGCGTCGAACAAGCCGACGAACTTCTAGGTCAACTCATAACTGGTATCAACTCGTTAGGGCATGCGAAGCAAATCGCGGTAGTCGTGGTATCCGACCACGGGATGGCGACACCGAACGCCAATCAATTCACTCTACTCCCCCAGGCCATCAACCTCAGCAACGTCAGAACTGTTCCAGTGGGACCGATGATGGCACTTCACACCGGTAACCGCAGACAAAGTCTGCAACTCCGAGACGAACTCAATGACTCCCTCGACAATGCCCGCGCTTATCTCCGCGAAAATATTCCAGCGCACCTCCACCATCGTTCCAACCGCCGCATTGGTGACATCGTCGTGATTCCCGAAGGAACGGGCATGGTGCGATCCACGAGCAACGCAAGCGTGCCGGCCGGGATGCACGGTTGGGACCCAACCTCCAAGAATATGCATGGCGTTTTTATGGCATCAGGACCCGGTTTGCGTCCAGGCACGGTACTGCCAGAAGTACACAGTATTGACGTCTATCCCTTCCTTTCGACGCTCTTGGGCCTTGAAGCACATCAGGCGGTTTCCGGAGACGTCGCTGTCTTTGAGTCAGCGCTGACGTCACCGAACCTCCCATAGAAATCTAAACATTCCTCACGAAACGTTTCACCATGTCTATCGCGGAGCACTATACTTTCGCCCGATGACCACTCGCGTCCACCAAGCACTCGCTGCCTCGACAAACATTGTGTTTCCTGGTGTCTATGACACCCTCTCTGCAAAGATGGCGGAACAGGTCGGGTTTCGACTCGCCTTTGTATCGGGGTACGCCGTCTCGGCAACATTGATCGGTGAACCTGACTTCGGACTCCTCACGCAGAGCGAGGTAATCGATCGTGCGCGTCATATTTGCCGAAGTGTCAGTATGCCCGTCATTGTCGATGCAGATACCGGCTATGGAAATCCGTTAAATGTAATCAGAACCGTACAAGAACTTATCGATGCCGGTGCCGCAGGTTGCTTTCTCGAAGATCAACAGTGGCCCAAACGATGCGGTCACATGCGTGGTAAAAAAGTCATCCCAAAAGATGAGTACCTCAACAAGATTCACGCAGCAGTTGATACCAGACAGGACGCTGACTTTTTTATCGTTGCACGGACGGACGCGATCGCTTCTCTCGGCGTTGACGCCGCCATTGAACGTGCCGAAGCCGCAAAAGCCCTCGGCGCAGACGCAACATTTATCGAAGCACCTCGCACCATGGATGAGCTCACAGAAGTCGGTCGCCGAGCGCCGAAACCGACCGTTGCAAACATGATCGAACAAGGCCGAACGCCAGTTCTCCCACAACAAGAACTCTCACGTCTGGGGTTTCAACTCATTCTGTATCCGCTGACTGGTCTCTACGCGTCCGCAAAAGCACTCGAAACCGCCTTCACGCACCTTCAGGTCAGTGGTACGACCGCCGGACATGAGGACCGCTTAATTAGTTTCGAACGGTTCAACGAGCTCATTGGTGTTGAGCAGAAATACGCTGAAGCTGACAAATACAACCGAAAAGAAGACTAGCGCCCCCCCGCCACCGACGATATAATTTCGCTCCCTGCTCCACGAACAAAGGCAAGGAGACCGTGTCTATATCGACTCCACTTCCGACAGTGTCCTTACCCTCCTCGATCGGTGATCTACAGCAACAACTCGCTGACCACGACTACATTGCCGATGCAGGGCTGGTCACATCGATTTACCTCGCCTTGAAACTCAACCGACCACTCTTGCTCGAAGGTGAAGCTGGCGTCGGAAAAACTGAAGTGGCTAAGGTATTGGCCGCCACCGCCGGCACAGAGGTCATCCGACTGCAGTGCTACGAAGGCCTTGATATTACCCACGCGGTCTATGACTGGAACTACGCTCGGCAGCTCATGGAAATTCGAGTCTCTGAAGAACGAGGCAACACCACTCGTACCAAACACGAACGCGTCCAAGAACTGTTCGGACCAGAGTTTCTAATTGAACGCCCCTTGCTCCAAGCGTTGCGGACGCAAGGCGTAAAGCCAGCCGTTCTATTGATCGATGAGCTTGATCGGGCTGACGAAGAGTTCGAAGGCTACTTGTTGGAATTCCTGTCGGACTTTCAAGTGACGATTCCAGAAGTCGGCACGGTGAAGGCCACTACACCCCCAATTGTCATCATCACGTCGAATCGAACTCGGGAACTACACGACGCACTGAAACGTCGCTGTCTCTATGCCTGGATCGATTACCCGGACTTTGAGAAAGAACTCCGTATTGTCATGACAAAAGTCCCAGGAATTTCTCGTACACTTGCCGAACAGGTCACCCGTTTCGTACAAGAACTTCGCCGGGCAGAACTCTATAAGGCCACCGGCGTATCAGAAACGCTTGACTGGGTCGCGGCACTCGTTGCCCTTGACCAACAAGAACTCGATGCAGTCACGATCGAGCGTACGCTGGGCATTGTGCTCAAGAATCAAGAAGACCTGCAAACCATCCGTGGAGACCGCCTCCAGGACATCTTAAATCGTGCAAAATCACCCGCTGTGCCGTAACCGGTTCACCATGAAAACCGTCGTACGACCTCGTCACGCTTGCTCGCGTCCAAACCCCTAACCCACCACACCATGTCTGCGCTTCTTCCGAACCTGCTGCATTTTGGACGTCTCTTGTACCGACTTGGTCTGGACGTCCCCGCAGGACGCATGAGAGAAGTCGCGGAATCACTGGCCTACATCAATGTCGGACAACGTGACGAGTTTTACCACACGCTCCGGACACTCTTGGTACATCGCATGGAAGACCTATCACTCTTTGATGACGCATTCCGGGTCTTCTGGCGTCCCCCACAGGGTGACTGGACCGAAACCGATCTGCCGGCGATGGGCGAAACCCACCAGTCGGATAATCCTGAGCACCACTCAGAACAACCGACCTCTGCCGACGGTGACCGAACAAGTAATTCACGCACCCATCAGATTGAACGGATGGCCACGCTTTCCTACAGTCAGCATGAAGGACTCTGGGCAAAAGACTTCGAACGCTTCTCCGAAGAAGAAGTCGCACTTGCACAACAAATGATGGCAACCCTCGATTGGCAACTCGGCGACCGTCAGTCAAAACGGTGGTCACAAAGGTCAGGCCCCGTTCTCGACCTCCGACGCGTCATCCGTCACAACATGCGATACGGTGGTGAACTCCTGCGCCTGCCATCCAAACGCCGGAAAACAAAACGACGCCCACTGGTCCTCCTCTGTGACGTCAGTGGCTCGATGGAACGCTATAGCCGCATGCTGCTTCACTTCATTCACACCCTCACTCGTGGCGGCCGATCGGGGCGTGTGGAGTCATTCGTGTTTGCAACTCGTCTCACTCGGATCACCCATCAACTGATGGACCGGTCAGTAGACGACGTCGTCCCCACTCTTCCCGGAACGATTAGCGATTTCGGCGGTGGGACCCAAATTGGTAGTGCCCTTCGCCTGTTTAACACCGAGTGGGCTCGCCGCGTTCGAGGCAATGGTCCGGTGGTCTTATTAATTTCAGATGGTTGGGACCGCGGCAACCCCGAACACTTACGACGAGAGATGGCCAGACTGCGCCGCTCCTGTCATCGACTCGTGTGGCTTAATCCGCTGCTCGGTTCTCCAGATTACGTCCCACTCACCCGTGGTATGCAAGCCGCGTTACCATGGATCGACGACTTCTTACCGGTGCATAACATCGCCAGCCTTGAGGAATTGGCGCAACATCTCAACCAACTACCACGACACCGTCCTCGTCACTCATACGCCCGCCAATCCGCATAAGGGTCTCAACCGGGTATTCTTTCATAGATGGATGTGTCAGCCACCTACACGTTTGACGCGCCAAAAGACCAAGTCTGGGCACTCCTGATCGACCCGGCCGTGATTGGTAGTTGCCTTCCTGGCTGCGAGTCGATGGAACAAACGGGACCAGACCGTTACAACGCCACGATCACAATTGGCCTTGCAGCAATGACGGGGAAATATGAAGGCACCGTTGAAATGACCGACAAACGCGAACCGAATGGCTACACACTTGTAGTGGAAGGTAGAGGCAAGCCAGGGTTCGTAAAAGGTTCGGCAACGGTCTCCTTGGATGACGAAAAAAACGGTCTCACAACCGCGGTCCATGTCGTCGGCAAGGCTCAAGTGGGTGGTGCCATCGCACGTGTCGGACACCGCCTACTTGGCAGTGTGTCCAAGATGATGATGGACCGGTTCTTTGCGTGCCTCCAAGAACGGGTGAAACCAACATCAGAGATGCCCCAGTGAAACGCGTCCTGGTTAGCATTGCCCGTTGGCTCGGCCGTGTCGTGCTCGTGGTCGCCGTTGTAGTGCTCTTCCTAGTCGGCGTGTTCGATATGCGTCTCGAATTTGACGGCGGGTCGAGTCCTCGGTTCGTATTTGGTGACGCGACCGACCACTACGCTGACCTCGAAGCCGACCGGCTCGAACAATCGTCGACACCGACGACGCGCGCGCCCACCCCATCGGTCGAAACGCCTCCCCGTCAACAACCAGCCGCGACCGCACCCGTGTGGACTGACTTCCGCGGACCAAATCGAGATGGACAATATACGGCCACCGCAATCCGGACGGATTGGCCAAGCACCGGGCTTGACCCGTTGTGGACGCAACCAGTGGGCGGTGGATATGCATCCTTTGTCGTTGCGGACGGACTCGCGTACACAATTGAGCAGCGTCGCGATGACGAAGTCGTTGCGGCCTACGACGTACACACGGGCATCGAACTCTGGACGCATGTGTGGCCGGCACATTTTCAGGAACTTTTGGGCGGACCAGGACCGCGAGCCACCCCCACCTGGCACGACGGTCGACTCTACGTGGTCGGGGCAACTGGCATGTTTATTTGTCTCAATGCGCAGACCGGTGCCGTCATTTGGGAACGCCACATTCTCGAAGATGCGGACGCGCCCAATCTGCAATGGGCGATGTCGGCGTCACCGCTGATTGTCGATGACCTCGTGATTGTCCTTCCTGGTGGCGCAAATGGTTGGTCGGTCGCTGCCTACAACCACCGGAGTGGTGATGTTGTCTGGCATGTACTTGATGACGGAACGGCGTATACATCACCGATGCTCACCATGCTTGGTGGCGTGCGTCAAATTATTGTCGTGACGGACGCACGAATCGCTGGTCTCACGCCTGAGGATGGCACGCTGCTCTGGGATTATCCATGGCAGGTCAGCATGGTGCCGAATATTTCGCAACCGCTCATTGTGAGTCCAACACGACTCTTTCTGTCAGCGGGGTACGGGAAAGGAGCGGTTCTCGTTGAACTGACGCACGAGAACAGTCGGTTCACTGCGTCGACGGTTTGGGAAACGAATCGCATGAAGAACAAGTTCAGTAGTTCCGTACTCGTCGATGGCTACATTTACGGACTGGATGAGTCGATCCTCGCGTGTATTGACGCCAACACCGGCAAATTAATGTGGAAAGGCGGCCGCTACGGCTACGGTCAATTACTTGCGGCCGACGACCATCTGGTGGTGCTCACTGAAGACGGAGACCTCGTGCTCGTGCGCGCCACACCGGAAGGGCACGAGGAAGTCGCTGGATTTAGAGCAATCGAAGGAAAAACGTGGAATGTCCCGGCGCTCTCAGACGGCCTACTTTTCGTGCGCAATACCCGAGAGATGGCGGTCTTTGATCTGACGCCGTAACGTCAAACAGAAGTGTACGCGCCTTGATTAACGTGTCGCCCTGACCTCGTTATCGCGATGCAGAGCACACGTTTTGAAACCCCTGCTCTTCACAAACACAGCACGTGTCGCGTGGTAAGATGGCCGTTCGCGCGCCTGTAGCTCAGCTGGATAGAGCGCCGGGCTTCGAACCCGTAGGTCGGGGGTTCAAATCCCTCCGGGCGCGCCAATTCGTTCTGCAGTACCGTACGTACTACACGCAAACACCAAGCGCCCGTAGCTCAGCTGGATAGAGCGCCTGCCTCCGGAGCAGGAGGTCGCAGGTTCGAATCCTGCCGGGCGCGCCACTTACGGTCCCCTCCCGCCATCGCGCACCATATGAGTAGCCTCCTGATTCCCGAACCCATCGGAGCAGTCATATCCTGTCGTCTCGCTATTACGTCACTTCCACACCGACACACCATGTAACCGAGGCGATCAACAGCCTGTCACGCAGAAGTTGCCCGAAACATCGAGGATGTACCTGTCCACCAACACTGTCCTCCACAGGAAGCACCGGACCGTACTCACATCGAAAACGCAGAACATCTTTGCGGTTAGGCTGGCACGTTATTTGCCTTGTTAGGTACAGAAGCCTGGGTCGGCACAGTTCAGATCTGGGTATACGAGATAAGGAGATCCGAATGACAAGACGACTCGTCGCGGTGGCATGCCGCCTGGTTGACCGAATCCGTACATTCCAGTATCGTGCGATTCAGAGTTTTTCGATGCCGCATATTCGCAGACAACACCTCGTGTGTGGATTGTTCGCCGGGCTAACCAGCTTGGCCGCAGCCTGCAGCGGCGGTGACAATCCTACCGCGCCATCCAAGACAACGAACACTCTTGTCCCAGTTGAATTCTCATCCACCGGCGGATCGAACGGCACGGCGCAGCTTGATACAGGAACACGTAGCTCAGACATCACTCGGAGTGACACAGGTCAGACAAACGACGGTCAGGACAAACGTGGCCACGGTAACCCGAAAAAACGTGATGGGGATATGCGCCGGAGGATCGAGTACTGCAAAAAGCTCTCTCCTGGCCACGAACGCTATGACAGATGCCAGCAGTGGCTCGGGAAAATAGAAAGCCGGCTTCCTGGTCGGGGTGATACATCCAAGGGCCGTGGCCGTGGCGACAAGAAGAAGCGTATTGAGTATTGCAAATCCCTCGAACCAGGCCATCGAGACTACCAGCGCTGCCAGAACAGGCTCGGCTCAAAAGGCAAGGCCCCCGGACAGCGGCGAAAGTAACGGTTCAACTTCAAAGCCGTACGCACCCGCTCGTAACCCTTCTCTGTGCAAATCTCCGAACCAGTCTCCTGAAGGTTGATAAAACATACTTAAGTCGACATAATGCGCGAACTTCATTGCGTCGAGAGCAGGTACGTGGCGCAATGACCGATTCTGGACGTTCTGTGCATTACATAAAACAGACCGACTCATTCAAGTGGGCCGCTAGCTCAACTGGCAGAGCAGCAGACTCTTAATCTGGAGGTTCCCGGTTCGATTCCGGGGCGGCTCACCACTTTTTTCTAATGAAATTTAAAAAGTAGAAGTGGCGCGGTCTGAACCGTCTCTGTGCACGACTCCGTCAGGAACTACTGCCCCGGCTCGCCGGTCCGAAGCGGTGACGCATGACGATGTGCCTGCTTCCACACACCGTCCCGTTTGATCAGTACCGCTGTGTAGCGCCAGGGGCCCTGACTGACCTGTCCATCCGGAAAGCTCATGTCCCCGGTTTCATACGCAGTGAACACCGCGGCGTCGCCGTAGACCTGCACGTTCATATTTATGTAAGCAAAATTAAAATTAGCGCCACCGTCCATATTGTTTTGCAGTCCTGCCTGATTGAATGGCAGGGCAGCAAGGTTGGTGCCCGCACCGCCCTGGCTAAACGACGTGGCATCTGGGAGCATATACTGTGCAATCTTCGCTGCGTCTCCATCATTCCAACCGGAAATGTAGTCAAGCATCGCCGCGATAACGTCGTCTTTATCGTCCGCGGTCGCGAGCCCTGGGGAAAACAGCAGAACGGCGACGGCGAGTACTGCAATCATCGATTTCATCACATATCTCCTTGTAATTCGTAACGATTGTCGCGCCCAACCGAGAACGCCGACATGACCTAGGGCAGAAGGTGGCTAAGGGAATCT
>Ga0310124_10000623_pt1 | contig 24503 bp, 27 predicted proteins | sample CB11b_AW_Bot5_MG_FD_203507 | JGI IMG/M metagenome (GOLD analysis project Ga0310124, IMG submission 203507) | Marine microbial communities from Western Arctic Ocean, Canada - CB11b_AW_Bot5 | ecosystem: Environmental > Aquatic > Marine > Oceanic | place: Canada: Western Arctic Ocean | collected...
CGAGGAGTTTAACACGCAAGCCCCGGCTATACTCTGCCCCTGATCGAGAGGCGGAGGCGAACCGTGAGCGAGCAACGACCCGCGCTGACGAAACGGGCGTTCCTAGAGCAGGCGGCGCGCCTGGGCCTGACAGGCGATGATGAGCGTATGGACGCGCTGTTCGAGGAGACCAAACGCACTCTCGCACGCGCGAAGGGCGTCGACGCCATCGACACCACCGGGGTCGCGCCAAGCCCGATCAACCCCCAATTTGAGGCGGGCGCATGAGCGAGCTCGACGGGCTGACCATCGCTGAGCTCGCCGAGCGCCTGCGCAGCAAGCAGCTATCGCCGGTCGAGGTCGCCGCCGCGTCGATCGAGCGAGCGCAGGCGACCGAGCCGGCGTTGAACTCGTTTATCACGATCACGGGCGAGCAGGCGATGGTCGCCGCGCACCAGGCGGAAGCAGAGATTGCGGCGGGCAACTACCGCGGGCCGCTACACGGCATCCCGTTTGTGACGAAGGACCTGTTCTGGACGAAGGGCGTGCGAACCACCTCCGGGTCGCGGGCCGACGAGCGGTTTGTGCCGGACGAGGACGCGACCGTGGTGCGGTTGCTGCGGGAGGCCGGGGCGTTTTCCATCGGCAAGACGAACATGTCCGAGTGGGCGTTCTCGATCACGGGGTACAACACCCACTTCGGCTGGCCGAATAACCCCTGGGCGCTGGATCGCATGCCTGCGGGTTCGAGCAGCGGGACAGGCACGGCCGTGACGGCGGGCGTTGCCCCCATGGGCCTGGGAACCGACACGGGCGGGTCCATCAGAGCGCCTGCGTCCTTCTGCGGGCTCACGGGGCTCAAGCCGACGTATGGGCTCGTGAGCCGCCACGGTGTGACGCCCCTGTCCTGGTCGCTGGATCACGCGGGCCCGCTGGCGCACACGGCCGAGGACGTGGCGCTGACGATGGACGTGCTGGCCAGGCACGACCCACGCGACCCCTTTTCGGCTAGGCCAGCGCCCATCGATTTCACGACGCACCTGCGCGATGGCGTGGCAGGCCTGCGCATCGGCGTGCCGCGCGAGTACGTGTGGGACGTGCTTGACGGCGAGGTCGAGGCGAGCGTGCGCGAGGCCATCGCGGCGTTGGAGCGACTGGGAGCGACCATCGTTGAGGCATCGGTGCCGGAGCTGGAGTGGGCCTCGCAGATGGGCGGCGTCCTGACGGTCACCGAGTCGGCGGCCTACCACGGCGAGCGGGTGCTGCGCGAGGGGGATCTGTACGATCAGCGCACGCGCAGGCGTATCGAGAGTGGGTTTTTCATCTCAGCAGCGACGTACCACCAGGCTCAGCGTGTGCGGACGATGGTGGGCATGGGGCTTGCGCGCGTGTTCGGCGAGGTCGACCTGCTGGCGGCGCCAACGATGCCGGTGACGGCGCTACCCCAGGAGATCGCGTTGACGGCAACGGAGCTGAACGGAGGATCGTACCCCACCAGCAATCTGATGACGCGCTTGACCCAGATCTTCAACGTCAACGGTTACCCGGCTTTATCGGCACCGTGCGGATTCTCGAGATCAGGCTTGCCCATCGGATTGCAGCTGGTGGGGCGACCGTTTGAGGACGCGTTGGTCGTCCAGGCGGCGCACGCGTATCAGGGGGCGACGGATTGGCATGCGCGACGGCCGTTGAGTTAGCTGCGCAAAAGAGGCGCGGACTAAAGCCCGCGCCCCTGGGTGCTCAGCGTATGCTGGGGCCCGTTACCACCGGGTGGTCATCAGATCCTTGACCTTGGGGTCGTCGATGAACGAGGCATCGCGGTCGAGGAGGACGTCCGTGGCGCGGATGTCGTAGACCTCGGCATGCGAGGCGGAGTAGGGCTCGGTGCCATCCTGGAGTGCCGTCATCTCACCCAGCAGGCGCCGGCGCATCTTGATGATGCCGACGTCAGTGGTGCCCAAGTGCTCGTTCGGGCGCGGTGTGATGGGGCCCATGCCCTCCTGGACGGAGAAGTCCTGTTCGCCCGTGCCAGCGATGCCGGTGAACGTCAGCTTCTTCTGCTCGTCGCGGTTGATCAGGTAGTCGTTGCGCTTGTTGAGCACCGGATCGTGGTGTGAGCCCGGCAGCAGCGCAGCGTGCAGGCCCGAGCCCTTGTCCCAGAGCGCGCGGTCCCCTGCGGTGATGGGTCGATCGAGGCTCCACGTGAACGTCCAACGCTGGCAGTTGTAGTCGTCGATGGGCACCCAGGCGTGGAAGAACTTCTGCTTGGCGGCTGACGGGGGCATGGCGTAGAAGGGCATGATGAACAAGTTGAAGCGCCAGTAGTACTGATCCTCGCCGGTCTCCCGGCGCGCGCCGATCATGACGCCGTAGTCAGTGTCTTCGGCGAAGAACTTGGGGTGCTGGTCACGCGCGTGGTAGATGTCCCGCAGGATGCCGGAGCGCCGCCCCTGCTCAAGCCACGCCTCGCTGCGGCGGTACGCGTCCAGGGTGGAGTGCAGGAAGTTGGAGTGCGCGGAGTCAATGCCGCCTTCGATTGCTTGGGCGTAGTTGGTCTCCTGATGGTTCCAGGAGACGTAGCGGTGCGTCTCCGGCATGCGCAGCCACTCGAAGTTGGGCAACTCAGGCTGGAGCTCCTTGGGGCCCATGTAGGTCCAAAGCACGCCTGCAACCTCCTCGACGGGGTACGAAACGATCCGGACCTTGTCCTTGAAGTTGCTCTCATCGGTCTCCGTGGGCATGTCCACGCACGCGCCGTTGATGTCGTACTTCCAGCCGTGGTAGCTGCAGCGCAGGCCGTCTTCCTCGTTGCGTCCGAAGAACAGATCCGCCCAACGGTGAGCGCAGTTGCGCTGGATCAGGCCGACTTTTCCGCTGGTGTTCCGGAAAGCCAGGAGCGATTCGCCCATAAGAGTGATTTTCACGGGCGCGCCCTCGCTCTCCAGCAAGTCGCTGGACTGCAGGAAGGGCATCCAGTAGCGGCGAACTAGATCGCCCGCGGGCGTCCCGGCTGCGACCCGCGTCAGCTTTTCATTCTCCCCTAGAGACAGCATCGCATCACCTCAAGAAAACGGCACGGACGCCGCGATTTGTCACGCCCCGGGTCGGGGTAGTCGCCCACCAGCTTACGCCCAAATAAGTGCGTCTGTCGCGATTTAGGGCTGTGGGCGAGCCCAACGTTCGTGTTACACGGCCCCATTACGTTGCCGCGAGCATGTGCCACTGGATGCGGGAGGCGCGTTGGACGCCCATCTTCATGACCTGGCGCGCCGGTCGGTCGCTGGGGTCGGGGAACATGGCGACCCATTCTTTGTCGATGGCCTTGAGGTCGTTGTAGTCCTGAATGAGCAGTGTCATGTGGCCAATGTCATCCAGCGCCATGCCGCCCTCTTCGGCGAGCGTCTTGATGTTGCGAATGCCGAAGTACGCCTGGCCCGCCACGCCGCCGACGGCCTCGATGTGGTCCTCGCCGTTGGGGTCGACGCCCGACACGCCCGACGATGCGTAGAACCCGCCGATGCGCGAGGACATGGGGATGGGGTCGTGGTGCTCGTGACCAGGGATTTCGTGGTTGGAGCGCTCGCCTCCGATCTTGCCGATGACCTGGATCTGGATTTGGCCGCCCATGGGATAGCGGAACGTCTTGCGCGCAGCCTGGTACTGACCGATGGGCCAGGCTTCCAGGTAGACGTCTACCATGTACGGCTGGTAGGCGAAGTCGTTGAGGTAGACCCACTGGAGGACCACGTCATCGACGGTGCCGCCGGCGGCCTCCATAAAGATCCGCATGTTGTCGAAGCATTGGTCGGTCTGGGCGTCCTCGCCGACTACCGGCTCCGACGTGGTGAGATCCCACGGGACGATGACCGACGAGAACACGTAGTCGCCCAGGCGCACGCCGTTGGGGAGCGGGTCGCGGTGGGTGAGGCCCTTGACCTCGATGCGCTGACGCTTGCCGCCAATCACGCCGTAGGCCTGCAATTCCACACCTGCGCCCGGCGCAATTGGGTAGGACGTGGTCTTGCGGGCGGGACGATTGTCCGGATCCGGAAAGAGCTCGAGCCAGCCGGTGTTGATGTGGCCTCGATAGTCCTGGGAGTCGATGAAATTGGTGACCAAACCGATGTTGTCGGTGCTCAGCCCCGCGCCCTCGACCAGGGCTTTCAGGTTGTGCCAGGCGTTGATGAACTGCTCGGCGGGGTCATCCGGCATGTCGCCGGTCTGCAGATCGACGCCCCGTACAGCGGACGTAAAAAACATCTCGCCAGCCTTGACCAGGTCGGGCGTCATGGTGCCCGCAGGTGAAAGGCCAGGGAGGTTGTAGGTAATGCGCTTGCCCATGATGGGTCCTCCTGAATCGACTAGCGATCGCGAATAACTAACGGTCGCGGATAAGCGTGGGGTCGCGCTTGGTGAGCCAGACGTCTACCGACAGCTGCGCGGCGGCCTCGGCGCCTTTCAACGCCAGCTGCTCGTCGCGGTCCTCGGTGCCGGAGCCCGCCACGCCTAGGCCACCGATGACCTGGCTGTCGCGCCGGAGCGTCCAGCCCCCGTGCAATGTCGTCGTGTTGGCGTCGGACCAGTCGGCGACGGTTCGGCCGTCGTGGGTGATCTGGTTGCGCCACAGGCTGGTGTCGCGCCCGATGAGGGCGGCGGTATATGCCTTGCGCTCGGCGTTGCGAACATCAACGGCCGAGGCCCCATCCTGGCGCGTGGCGTAAATCACATCGCCGCCGGGGTCGGTGACCGCGACGGCGATGCGTCGATCACCCGCGGCTTTGACCACTGTCTCTGCCGCCATGCGTGCGTCTTCGTAGCTGATGACGAGTTCGTTCGGCATTACTTGACCCCCATGGCGGCGAGACCGATGGCAGCGAGGGCCTCGTCCCGGATGGTGGTGTTGCCGCTCATGGCGATCCCGCCCACCACCGCGTCGTTGTGCTTGATAGCGATGCCGCCCTGAAGCGAGGTGATCATGGGATCGCCCCAGTCGCTCAGCGTGCGGTTCTTCGCCTTGATCTCCACGTCCCGAAAGTCGACCGTATTCACGCCTAGATTGGCGGCGGTGTAAGCCTTGGCGCGCGCACGCCGCAGCATGCGTGGCGGAGCGCCGTCCTGGCGCATAAGCAGGATGGGCACGCCGTGATCATCGGCGATGGCCAGGGCGATGGGGTTGTCGGTGACGGTCAGTGCGCCCAAAATCGCGTCGCGCGCCTTTTCGGCGTCGGCGACGCCCAAACTCTCACGTTGGAACATTCTCGCTCCTCCTCGCGTACCGCGGGGAACATACGTGGGCCGGGGTGTGCTGTCAAACCGGGTGCTTCGCGGGCACCCTGTTGACGGTGCGCCTCGTTTGACGATGCGCCTTTGCCGGCGCTACGGCTCCGGACTAAAGTTCTCTATCGCGACTGGTCGTGATCGCAGGCGTTGATGGTTGCAGCATGCGCCGACGGCAGGCCCGCGGAGGAAACAAGCGCCCCCGGTACGCTTCCTCGAGAGCTATAGGGGACAGCGCTAGAGGGTCGGGCGGGTGGGCACATGCACGCTGTCGCCCGACGGGCTCGTCTGCGTCGGCGCTAGGTGTGCGCTACGCCCGGCCGCCCTCACGCTCCGGGCCGCGGATGCCGCCGTCCGCGTAGGGCGAGATAACATCGATTGCGGCGAGTTGGTCCTCGGTCAGCTCCCATTCGGCGGCTGCGACGTTGCCGCGTATCTGCTCAGGGGACATGGCGCCAGCGATGACCGAGGACACTTGCGGGTGCGCGAGCATCCAGGCGAAGGCCAGGTCCAACAGCGTGTGATCGTTCTCAGCGGCGATGGCGCCAAGGGGCTCCAGCAGCGCTTCGTTGCGATCGTTGCGCAGGCGGGCGACTTCGTTGCCACCCAGCAGGCCGCGTGATCCGGCGGGCGCAGGCTGGCCGGCTTGGTATTTGCCCGTGAGGTAGCCGCCACCCAGGGGCGAGTACGGGAGGAAGCCCACGTCGCGCTGGTCACAGTAGGGGAAGATCTCCAACTCCACCTGACGGCTGAAGATGTTGTAGTTGTGCTGCGCGGAGACCATGCGCGGCAGCCCCCTCTGGCCGGCCACCATGTTGGTCTCCGCCAAGCGCCAGCTGGAGTAGTTGCACTCGCCGAAATAGCGCACCTTGCCCTGCTCGACGAGCCTGGCCATGGGCTCCAGTACCTCTTCCGGCGTCAGCGCGAACACGGGCCAGTGGAGCTGGTAGAGGTCAATGTAGTCGGTTTGCAGACTGGCGAGGCTCGTCTCGCATTGATCGAAGAGGTGCTGCGCGAAGGTCTTGCCCTTGGGAACCTCCGCGCGGAACTTGGTGGCGATAAGGACCTCGTCACGGCGGTCCTTGGTGGCGTTGCCCACGTGGACCTCGCTCTCCCCGCCGCCGTAGCCAATGGCGGTGTCGATGAGGTTCACGCCGAGGTCGATGGCCTCATGGACGACGCGCGCGCTGACCGCTTGGTCAGGGAGGCGCCCGCCGAAGTTGTTCGTGCCTAGGCCGACGACGGACACGTTGAGGTCAGAGCTGCCGAGTTTCCGGTATTGCAAGGGGGACTCCTGATGGTGATGGAGGTTTTCTAACCGAATCGACGGCTGGTGGCAAGCGCCGAGGACGCCAGCGCAGCACAATCGTCATGGATGGTTCTACCGGTGGGAACAACCTCCAGCGTCATGCCCAACGGAATGTACGAGGGCGGCGCGAACACAGTCCAGATGTTGCTCATCTTTGTCGGTCCCCTTGCGGGCATGGTGATCGCCGCGCTATCGAGCGGGGACGGCCACCTCCGGGCCTCGGGCGGAATCGGCCGCGCCGCCGCGGTGCTGTTCGTCAGCCGCGGGCTGTTCCAGGCAATCGAGGTCGTTGAGGCTAACGGCGTGGCCGGGCAGGGCGCTCTGGTGTTGATTCTTCCGGAGATCTGGCTTGGGAGCGGCAGCCATGACGGGGTTCGCGCTCTATCGCTTGCAGTGTGGGCTGCGACGCCGGTTGCTGTTCGTCCTATCCGGCCTGATCTTTCCGGTGAGTGTCTGGCCACTCTTCATGTCAATCGGAGTGTTCTTCGTCATCGGAGACTGGGTAGCCTGTTTCACGCTCGCCTGGCGAAACCCGCCGCTTCGGGTCAACGAGCTCAGCGTCGCTGGCTAGTCCGCCAGGCTGACGTGGAGGGCGATGCGAGGCTCATTACCTAGCACGCGCATGGTGTGGCCGGGCCCGGTTACGTCCTCAAACAGGACGACATCACCGGGAACGACGGTGCGGGTTTCGCCGTCCGAAACCCCGATCTCGGCACTCCCCGAGACGATGGTCACGTAGCGACGGCTGGGCGCGGGGTGCCAGTCCGCGAAATAGCCGGGGGGCTGGCTGGCGAAGTTGGTCGCGTTCGCGACGAGAACCTCGGTCCGCGAAAATCCGGGTCCTTCGACACGATGGGTCTCGAGTTCCAGGTCCTCGAAATGGGTCTGGTCGTCGTCGCCGTGGTAGACGCGGGTGATTTTCACTGACTATCCGCCTTGTTGAACTACTGCCTCGCGCGTTCACGCCACCGCACGGGAACGGCTCACACCGGAGCGCGACGGCTCAGGACTAATCCCTCTCAACGACGTACGGTGATGCGGGCGCGATTGGTTGGAGCATACGCTGGATAGGTCGGGCGTGGGAATCGTGCTCGTGTTCGCGGACGGCGGTGCCTCCGCGCGGAGCATAGACTTCCTGCCATGATGCAGTTCTCCGCGGCTCGGCCCGTTTCACTAGTCCTCGCTGGGACAGTGGTGGCCGCGTCGTGGGCGTGGCTGTGGACAGTCGATTCCACCTGGAACCCCCTGGCCTTTACGACCCTCTGGATAGGCGCAGCGGTGGCGATGTACCGGCTCACGCCGCTGGGCTACCCCGGCCTACGCGTGCACGCGATGCTCGCAGCCTCGTCGGTGCCCCTGTGGTGGTGGTTCGAGTTGGTCAACGTGCGCGTGGAGAATTGGACGTACCTGGGCGCCGATCGCTACGGGCCCTTCGCATACGCCCTGCTGACGTCGATCGCGTTCTCGACCGTGGTTCCCGCGTTGCACAGCGCATGGCGGCTGGCGGGGGCGCGCTACGGACCGCCCATCGTGACGCGCCAGGGACCGGGTGCGCGGAGGCGGCTCGCATTCTTCGCGACGACGGCACTCGCGATGCAGGCGCTCATCATCGCGTGGCCGCAGGTGTTTTTTCCTCTGGTTTGGGTGGGGCCCTTCGTAGCGCTGGATGCGCTGGTCCACCACTGCACGGGCGGATCACTGATTGCGGATATGGCGATGAATCGTTGGGGCCTGGCGATTCGGATTGGCGTCGGCGGGCTGCTGTGCGGGTTCTTGTGGGAGCTATGGAATTCCGGGGCGAGCCCCAGTTGGGTGTACGACGTGCCTGGGTTCAACGGGGGACACGTGTTTGCGATGCCCGTCGCGGGGTACGGTGGCTACGTGCCCTTCGCGTGGAGCGTTTTCCAGCTGGTGCAGCTAGGGCGGCTCGCGTTTCCCGGCCAGACCGGTGTGCCAGCGCCCACCGTGCTCGACTAGCGAACGACTTACTTCTGGCGCGCGCGGAGCTCAGACCAGACATCGTCGGGCGTAAGTCCGGCGTCCGCGAGGAGCACCAGCGTGTGGTACATCAAGTCGGCGATCTCGCCTGGCAAATGCTCACGATCATTGGTGGCGGCGGCGAGGGCGCTTTCGATGCCTTCCTCGCCCACTTTCTGGGCGATGCGGGACGTGCCGCTCTCGAACAACGCGGTCGTGTAGGAGCCCTTAGGCATCTCCTGCTGACGTTGTTTGATGGTGTGGAAGAGCTCGTCCAAGACGCCTGCTCCGCCTTCGACACGATCATAGGCAGGTGTGATTTCGAGCGGCGTGAAGAAGCAGGTCTCCGCGCCAGTGTGGCATACCGGGCCGTCGGCCTTGACTTGGAACAGCAAGACGTCGCCGTCGCAGTCGACCTGGGCCGATTGGACGTGGAGGAAGCTTCCGGACGTGTCGCCCTTGTGCCAAAGCTCCTGGCGCGAACGGCTGTAGAAGACCATGTCACCGGTGTCGAGCGTGCGCTGGACGGACTCGGGGCTCATGGAAGCGATCATAAGAACTTCCCCGGAGTCGGCGTCCTGGGCGATGGCGGTGACCAGGCCCTGGGCGTCCAGCTTCACCTGTGGGGCCCCAGTGGTATTCATGGCGTTGTCCTTACTTTTGCCAGTGCGTCGAGAAGAGCAGGGAGCTCGATCAGCGATTGAATCTCGTGGTCGGGTGCCAGAAGTGTGACGGCGTCTGGTGGAGGCGTGCGACCAAGCGTGTGCTGCTTGCGGTTCACGAGCACCGTTTGCATGCCCACGAGCTTGGCCCCATGGGCGTCGTCGTAGGGCGAATCGCCCACGTACAGCGCATCACGTGCATTCACCCCCGTGGCGGCGCAGAGCGCGGCAAACGCCCGAGGGTCGGGCTTGTAGGCCCGCGCGCCTTCGGATGATATCACCGGGTCGAACGCCCACCCGTTGAATGCGATCGACCCGTGGAGGAACACGTTGTCGGCGTTGGACATGATTGCGAGCGGCGCTTTCTCGACGAGCTGGATGAGCGCGTCGTTCGCGTCATCGAACGCCTTGCGCGAGCAATGGTCGTCCACGCAGCGGGTGGCGGCGGCGGCGGCATCGCCGGGCAGGCCGAGGTCGGCGAACGTCTCGGCGAAGGCGTCGCGCCACGCTTGCCAGTAGGTGCGAAACGGCGGGCTGCTCGGCGGGTCTGCCATGTTCGTGCGCACCAAGCGAAAGTTTTGCTCACGCCGACTCCACTGAGCGTGGAGATCAGGGCCCGCGATGGCCAGCGACTGCTCTTTGGCGATGGCTCCGAACGTGGCGATCCACTCGCTCACCTCGTTGGCGACGAGCGTACCGAAGAAATCGAAGGCAATCAGCTTGGGTCGCGCCATTTAGTCGTGAGCCTCGCGCATGGGCAGCCCGCGTTTCGCAATGGCCTCTTTGGTGCCCGCGATGGTGAATTCGCCGAAGTGGAAGATGGTCGCGGCCAGCGCGGCGTCGGCGTGCCCCCCATCGGGGCCGGACGACAGCGCGTCGGCCATGTGAGCAGGACTTCCCGCGCCACCGCTCGCGATCACGGGAATCGACACTGCGTCGGACACGGCACGCGTAAGTTCTAGGTCGTAGCCGTCAACATGGCCGTCCGTGTCCATGGAGGTCAGGAGGATTTCCCCCGCACCGAGGCTGGCGGTGTGACGTGCCCACTTGAGGACGTCGATGCCAGTTGGCGTGCGACCGCCGTGGACGACGACTTGCCAGGTGGAGTCAGGGCCTAGAGCGAGTTCGGTCTTGCCGGGGTGGCCATCGGGCAGGAAATCGGGTGCTACGGGGGCGTCGCCGGGCCGAATGCGGCGGGCGTCGATGGCGATGACCATGCACTGGTTGCCGAAGGCCAGGGCTGCCCCCGCGAAGGCGCCGGGATTCATGACGGCGGCGGTGTTCATCGACACCTTGTCCGCTCCCGCGTTCAGGAGGTTGCGGACGTCGGCCGCGGTGCGCACGCCTCCACCCACCGTAAGCGGGATGAAGACCTCTTCGGACACGCGTTTGACCACGTCGATGATGGTCTCGCGGTTGTCAGAGGACGCGGTAATGTCGAGAAAGACCAGCTCATCGGCGCCCTGCTGGTCGTAGAAGCGGGCAAGCTCGACGGGATCGCCGGCGTCGCGCAAGTCGACGAACGACACCCCCTTCACCACGCGGCCGGCGTTGACATCGAGGCAGGGGATGATGCGTTTGGTGAGCATGGTCGTCTGCTTATTGTACCGCCAGGGTTTGGAGCGGAGCCGGTGTGCTCCTCGGCATGTGGGGCAGATCGCGGAGTGTGCGCTAACCGACTACGAACGAGCGCTCAGTCAAGGCGGGCGACGAGCCTGCGGGTAAGGCGGACGCTGCGCGGCCAAAGATAGGCGAGGAAGAACACCATGGCAATAGCGCCTGCGCTGTCGGCGACGGCGTCGAGGATCTCGCCGGCGCGGGCGTCGATGGTCTCTTGCATCAACTCCAGACTGGCGCCATAGACGCCGATGATGACGACGGGCATGCCGTTTCTGATGGCCTGCTCGAATGGGCGCCAGGTACGGACCCACGCCAGCGACCAGCGCAGGAAGAAGGCAAGGATGGCGTATCCGCCGAAGTGGGCGAAGAGGTCAGCGCGCGGCAGGAAATCGAGGAAGTTGCCGTCGTCCGTCAGATCGGCGCCGAGGGGGGTGGGATCCGAGCTTATCCAGAAGAGGAACCAGGCCCATCCGATGGCGGCAGCGATGGGGAGCGTTCCCCAAACGATCCGAACGAGCCTAGTTGCCACTCTTGCTGAGCTCGATTCGGTTTCCGGAGGGGTCCTCGACGTATAGGGAGTAGCCACCGGGTTCGCGCTCGCCGTGCATGCGGATGTGGTCGACGGCGATGCCCTTGGCCTCGATCTCGCGCTTGAGCTCTTCGGGGTCGTCCGGGCCTTCGATGCCGACGGTGTGGTGCGGAACGCCGGGGCGCTCGCCGCCGGAGGCGTCAAAAATGCCCAGACCGAAGCCGCCAAGGTCGAGCCGGGCCACGTCGACGCCCTGGACCTGGTGCCGGTTCTTGACCTCGGCGCCGAGCAGGCTCGTCCAGAAGTCCACGGATGCCTCAAGGTTGTCTGCGTTAAGATTCCAGGAGCGGATGGTGAGTGCTTTCATCGTCGTGGACCTCCTTTTGCGGTGACGGGCTAGGTGATAGTTGGTTGTCGAGGAGGTTTTACGCGAGTTGGCAAGGGATGGCAAGCGCAGCGCACAAGCGCGGCGGGCGGAGCCTAACTCGTGAGCCAGCTAACGTGGTCGTGGAGGTCATCGGGGTGGCGGCGGCTGGCGAACGCGGTGTACTCGCGGCGGGAGTCGCCGATCGTCGTGTCGGCGCCGTGGCCGGGAAGGACCGACGTGTGCGCATCTAGCGGCAGCAGGTGCGTGGTGATGCTTGCGACGACCTGCTGGAAGTTGGCCGGGGTGGTGGTCCGGCCGGGGCCGCCTGGAAAGAGGGTGTCGCCGGTGATGACGGCGTCGTCCAGGACGAGGCAGAGGCCGCCAGGGGTGTGTCCGGGGGTGTGCATGACGCGGATGTGGATGGCGCCGACGCGGAGTTCCTGACCGTGCGCGAGCAAGTTTTCTGGCTTTCCAGGAAGCTTGCTCGCGTCGGCCTCGTGGACGGCCACGGGGAGGTCTGACAGCCGCTTGAGGTGGGCGTAGCCTGCGACGTGGTCGGGGTGCGTGTGCGTGATCAGCACGCCTTGGACCCGGTAATCCGACGCTTCATCGAGTAGGCGCTCGATCTGGGCGGGGGCGTCGACCAGGTAGGCCTCACGCGTTTGGGAGTCGGCGATGACGTAGCCGTTGTTGTCGTAGGAACCCATGCCCGCGACTTTGTGGACGCGAACACGGCCGTCGATGACGAGTGGCATGGGGGTAGTGTAGCGGCAGGCCGGTGCTAGGGCCGAGCTTGGGCCACCGCCCTTCGCCAGGTTTAGGGTGAGCGGGTGAATGCTTGGTTAGCTGGGCTCCCTTTTGGAAGGCCCCGCGCCAGCAATGATTGCGGGTTCGGGTCGGTGGGCGTGGGCCTAACTGTGCGCCCGCTAGCGCTTCGGTTCCAGACTAAAGCAAGCTGTGGCGATTCGCAGCGGGTGCGTGGGTAGATCGTTGCAACGTGTGTTGGTCTACCAGTCGAGGCCGTCAATGACCCAGCGGTCGAGGCTGGCGAAGTACTCCTTGCGTAGCATCAAGCTCATCGCGACCGCGCGCCGGACGCGGGCTTGCGATTCGTCGGTCGTCGCGTACTTGGCAAGCACCTCTTGCGGATAGCTGCCGTGGCCCTGCTCGTCATCGTGGATGGCACGGTACGGCTTGCGCACCCACTCGGGCACCGTCCCGGCTTCGAGCGCAAGACCGATGAGGAAGTCGGCGACGCCTTCGCCGGCCAGCGGGAACGCGGCCATGCGTTCGACCGTGCCTGTCTGCGATTCAAACGCGTTGAACATGGCTGCCTGGGCGGGCAACGGCGCGTAGGCGTACGGTTCCACGCCCCTGTCTTGCAGCACCTGCTCCAGCAGCGCGGCGTGCTGAAACTCCTCGTGGGCCGACTCGGCCATCACGGCTTTGACGTCGCGCTCGGGCGTGGTTTTGATCCAGCTGCCCAGCACTTCCGCCGCCCGGATCTCATTCCACAACCGCGCTTGCATCACCTTGGCGCGTTGGGCATCGTCGATGAGCGGAATGTAACTATAGGCGGGCGGCGTTTCGGCGAATGGGGCGCAGAATGCGGCGACCTGGCTGGCCATCTCCTTGGCGAACGTGTTGCTGTCCATCGATGGTCCCTCCTGTTTGACTACGTGTCTACGCTGCGGCGCCGGCTCCAGACTGAAGCCCTCTCGGCGATCGCCTGGCGTACTAACGGGGATTGTTGCAGCGGGTGTAGGCGTTGGCAAGCGCAGGCGCGATTGCTCTGTTTAGCTCCGCGCTCCCCCAGAAAGCCAAGCGGACAGCGTTAGAGGGCCGGGCGGGTGGGCGGCAACCTGCGTTGGCGTGGGCGGGCAAGTTGCGCCTGCTACTGCAACGCAGGCAGAACCTCTTTCGCCGCTAGCCGGATGGCGCCTTCGACGACGTGCTTCGGCGTTCCAGGCCAGCCGAACCGCAGCGACGCGTGCGTGACGCCGATCTCCTTGAACTTGATCAGGTCGGCTATCACGTCGTCGGGGTCGCCGACGATGAACCGCCCTTGCGAAAGCTCATCGAACGACTGCGTGAAGTCCTCCTCGCCGGGCATCGCCTTGTCCTGGCCCCAGGCGGCGTACGTCCGATACTTGCTTTCGAGGAACGGACGCGCGGTGTCTTGCGCCTGCTGCCGGGTCTCTGCGACGAACGTCTCACGGGACATGGGGAGGGTTTCGACGGGGCCGAAGCCGGCCTCGTCGCGCACGGCTCGGTACATTTCGACCTGGCGTGCCAGAGTGTCGAACGCCGCATGGGGATTCAGGTACCACACGTAGCCCATCCGCGCGATGCGCCGGACCATGCCATCCCCGTTGGCGGTCATCCACATGCGCGGGTGTGGCTGCTGCACGGGCTTCATGCCCAGATGCACGCCGGTGACCTGCGTGAACTCCCCCTTGAACGTGACTTCCTCGCCCGTCCATAGCAGCTGCATGAGTTCCATGCACTCAAGCATACGGCGGAGCCGGTCCTCGTGGGTGACGCCAAACGCCTCGTATTCCTCGTCGCGGTAGCCCAGGGCAGGCGCGATGATGATGTGGCCGTTGGTGATGACGTCCAGCGTCGCGACCTCTTCGGCGAGTCTGATCGGATTCTGGAGCGGCATCAGAATGGTGCTGAGCATATCCATCTCGCCGGTCTCGGCAGCGAGACGTGCGAGCGCGGGAAGGGGCTGCATCATCTGGTAGGGGTGGGTTAGGTAGTGGTGGCCCGTGTAGATGTACTCGAAGCCGAGCTCGCGACCCAAGCGCACGAGATCGAGGACGTCGGCGAAACGCTGAACCATGTCGGCGTCGCCGTCGTGCTGCAAGAGTCCAGAGAGAGACAGGCCTAATTTCATGCGTGTTTCCTAGCCGTCGCAGATCGACCGATGGCATGCGCCCCTATGTTCGCACAAGCAGCGCAACCGCGGCGGCGAGCATTACCCCTTCGACGATGTACGCGAAGAGCTTGTCGGGAAGCCGGCTGACCAGCTTGCCGCCGAAATACGCGCCCACGATCATGATGACCCCCATGGCTAGGCCGAGCCGGAACCCAGGGCCGTCCAGCAGCGAGAAGCTGGAGTAGGTGCCGGCCTTGGCGAAGTTGATAGACGAGGTTGCCGCTGCGGCGGTGCCGACGAACGCGTTACGGTAGAGGCCATAGGAGAGGAAGAAGTGGGCGCCGAATGGGCCCGCACCGCCGAAGACGGACGAGAGAAATCCCTGGATCACTCCCACGAACCCAAACAATCTCTCGCTGCGGACGGTGAGTCCGTTGCCGATGGGCAGGTGGCGATAGACCACCAAGGCAATGAGGAATACCCCCAGGCTGCGCGCGAGCAGATCGGCGGGGGCGTTGGCGAAAACGACGCCTCCGACGACGGATGCGGGCACGGCGCCGATCGAGAACCACAGCACGACACGCCAGTCGATGTGGTGACGCGTGGCGGCGACGCGCCCGAGGTTGTTGAGGGTGACGGCGATGGCGACGATGGGAATGGCTTCGCGCACGCCCACGGCGAAGGTCATCAGGGGAATCATGGCGATGGCCGTGCCGATTCCAGCCACGCCGCCCATGACAGCCGTCACGAACGCGGCGACGGCGATAAACGCGAGGAGCGGGAGGCTGAGGTCGAAGAGCTCCACGCTAGGCGCCGGTGGAGAGCAGGTCCGCGGGCGCGTTCGCGAAGACGATGCCCCCGACGGCGGCCGACGGCACCGCGCCGAGGCTGTACCACAGCACCACGCGACGATCGATGAACGCGCGATTGCCGACTGCACGCGAGGCCGTGTTGAACAGCATGGCCACGGTGACGATGGGCACGGCCTCACGGACGACGAAGGCGAAGGCGAGGATGGGCGGGGCGATGATGCCGGTACTCATGCCGGTGATGCCGCCCAGTGTGGCCGCGAAGAGGGCAGTGGCGCCAACAACCAACGCCAACATGAACGTTAGGTCATCCACCAGGACGCGTCCTGAACCTATGTGCCATCCCGTTCGTCATTGGAAAACCAATGCCTGGCAGTCCAGGCTGTGGCCCTAGTGGTTGACTACGAGGCGCGCGCAACCGATCAAAGACGCTTGATGATGAGGTCGGTCATGTGGTCGGTGGTCGAGAATTCAGCGCCTCGGGCGGCGATGTCCGCAGTGCGGTGACCGGCGCTGATGACGGCGTCGACGGCAGCGTTGACGGCATTCGCCTCCTCGGTGAGGCCGAACGAGTACTGCAGCATGAACGCGGCGCTGAGTATTGCGCCGATGGGGTTGGCCTTTCCAGTGCCGACGATGTCGGGCGCGGTACCGTGGCTGGGTTCATAGAGCCCGCGCACCTTGCGGGGTTTGCCGTTGGCGTCCTTGCCCGGCAGGCCGGCAAGGCTGGCGGACGGCAGCATGCCCAGGGAGGCAGAAAGCACGGCGCCTTCGTCAGACAGGATGTCGCCAAACGTATTCTCCATGACCATGACGTCGAAGTGCGTGGGCTGGGTGATCAGCAGCATGGCACACGAGTCGACCAACTGGTGTTCCAGGTCCACGTCCGGGTACTCCCTGCCGATCTCCGTCGTGACCTCACGCCACATGCGGCTGGACTCGAGCACGTTGGCTTTATCGACCGACGTGAGCTTGCCGCGACGTGAGCGTGCGAGTTCGAAGCCGACGCGGACAATGCGCTCGACCTCACGCTCGGTGTAGAGCATCGTGTCGACGCCCTTGCGGCCGGCCTTGGTGGTCCAGCGCTTCTTGGGCTTGCCGTAGTAAAGGCCGCCAGTGAGCTCGCGGATGATGACCAGATCGGCGCCACGGACGCGGTCGTTCTTCAGCGGCGAGGACTCCTCCATGCCGGGGAAGACCTTCACCGGGCGCAGGTTGGCGTACAGGCGCAGGGCCTTGCGGATGGCTAGGATCGCGGCTTCGGGGCGCGTTGGGGCGTTGTCCCACTTGGGTCCGCCCACGGCGCCGAACAGGATGGCGTCTGCCTTCTTGGCGGCGGCGATGGTTTCGTCTTTGAGGGGCGTGCCGTAGGCATCGATGGCCGAGCCGCCAACCAGGTCGCTGGCGTAGCGGAAGGTGTGCTTCCACTTGGTCGCGACGGTGTCGAGGACCCGCTGGGATGATGCGACGACCTCGGGACCGATGCCGTCTCCGCCGAGAACCAAAACGTCGAACGTTGCCATGGGTTTCTCTCTTCTAGGCCGGCGCGGGAACGCTAGGCGTGGGTGCTCTCGAATTCCGCAATTGCATCGGCGTGCTCGAGGGTAAGACCAATATCGTCCAGGCCGCGCAGCAGGTTGTCGCGCCGAAAGGGATCAACCTCGAAGTTAGCGCTGAAGCCGGCCGAGTCGCGGACGGTCTGCGATTCGAGATCGACGCTGATCTGGTAGTCGTTGAGCTCCTCGGATCGCTCGATGAGCGTACGCACGTCCCGTTCAGACAACTGCACGGGCAGAAGGCCGTTCTGGTAGCAGTTGTTGCGAAAGATGTCGCCGAAGCTGGGAGCGATGACCACCTTGAACCCGTACTGTTGGATAGCCCAAGGGGCATGCTCTCGCGACGAGCCGATCCCGAATTGCGGGCCGCTCACGAGGATCGACCCACCGGCGTACTTGGGGTCGTTCAAGACGAACTCCGCTTTGGGCGTCCCGTCCTGGTTATAGCGGACGTCGTTGAAAAGGAGCTCGCCAAAGCCGACGCGGTCAATCTTCTTGAGGAATCTTGCCGGGATGATCTGGTCGGTGTCGACGTTGGGCATGTCGTAGGGAACGACCTTGCCCGTATGGTTCTTGAAAGCGTCCATCGATTACTCCTAGCGCTTCGGCTCATTGGCTGCGGCCAACGTTGGCTTTCCCACCTTGCCCGCCCTTACGTCTTGTGCAAGGGGACACCCCTTGACCCCGGCAGAGAGAGTTCTTTGCACGCTCTTCCAAAACCCGACTAACTCCAGGTGCGGATGTCGACGAAGTGGCCAGCGATAGCTGCCGCGGCGGCCATGGCCGGGCTGACCAGGTGCGTGCGTCCACCGGGGCCCTGGCGTCCCTCGAAGTTGCGGTTGGACGTGGATGCGCTGCGCTCCCCGGGCACCAGGCGGTCCGGGTTCATAGCGAGGCACATGGAGCACCCGGCGTCGCGCCACTCCATCCCAGCTTCGGTGAATATCTTGTCGAGGCCCTCTTTCTCGGCTTGTTGCTTGACGAGCCAGGAGCCCGGCACGATCAGCGCGCGAACGCTGTCTGCTTTCTGCTTGCCCTTGACCACGGCCGCGGCCGCGCGCAGGTCTTCGATGCGTGAGTTGGTGCAGGAGCCGATGAAAATGGTGTCGATCTTTATGTCCTGGATGCGCTCGCCGCCCGCGAGGCCCATGTAGGTCAATGCCTTTTCAACGGCCATCTGGTCCTGGGTGCTCTCGAAGTCTTCGCCCAAGGGCACCGACGCGGTGACGGGGAGTACCTGGCCGGGGTTGGTGCCCCAGGTGACCATGGGCTCGATCTCTGAGGCGTTGATCTCCACCAGCGTGTCGTAAGTCGCGTCGGCGTCAGTCGGGAGTTGTTTCCAGGCCTCGACGGCCTTGTCCCAGTCGGCGCCCTTCGGTGCCTGCTCGCGGCCCTCGAGGTAGTCGAAGGTTTTCTGATCCGGGGCGACCATGCCGCTGCGGGCACCGGCCTCAATGGACAGGTTGCAGACCGTCATGCGCCCTTCCATGGACATTTCCCGGAAAACCTGTCCGGTGTACTCGATGGCGTGGCCGATGCCGCCGGACGTGCCGATCTTGCCAATGATGGTCAGGGCCACGTCCTTGGGCGTGACGCCGGGGTCCAGCGTGCCGTTGACGCGGATCTCCATAGTCTTGGGCTTGGCCTGCCAGATGCACTGAGTGGACAGGACGTGCTCGACCTCGGACGTACCGATGCCGAACGCTATGGCGCCGACCGCCCCGTGCGTGGAGGTGTGGCTGTCGCCGCAAACGATGACCATGCCGGGCTGCGTCCAGCCTTGCTCCGGCCCAATCACGTGGACGATGCCCTGCTTCTCGCTGAACATGTCAAAGTAGTTCAGCCCGAACTCGGACGTGTTCTCCGCGAGCTTCTCCAGCTGCGCCTTGGCGATCTCGTCCTCCAGGGGCTTGTCGCGGTCCTTGGTGGGCACGTTGTGGTCCGCGACGACGACGGTCTTGTCCGTGCGTCGGACGCGGCGATCGTTCATGCGCAGGCCGTCGAAAGCCTGGGCGGACGTAATCTCGTGCACCAGATGTAGGTCGACGTACAAGAGCGCTGGCTTTCCCGGCTCGTCGCTAACGACGTGGGCGTCCCAGATCTTCTCGAACATGGTCTTTGGGGCCATCACTACTCCAGTTGCTCGCGGGCCTGACCGTCTCAGGCCGGCGCGGGTGCGGTATCGGTACAAAGAGGGACGCCGGTGATGATAGCACCGGCGCCCACGGGAACTGCTTTCTCGCACCGGGATTACACGGTGCTGGCCGCCTCCGGAGCGCGGGAGGTGTCACCCATCGCGAGCAGGCGGTTCAGCGCGTTCATGTAGGCCCGGGCCGAGGCGACGATGATGTCGGTGTCGGCTCCCCGGCCGATGTACTGGCGGCCGTCCTGTTCGATGCGGATGGCCACTTCGCCGACGGCGTCGATGCCTTCGGTCACGGAATTCACGGTGAACTCGGTGAGGCTGTTGGGCACCAGCACGATGCGGTTGATGGCCTTGTAGACCGCGTCGATGGGGCCGGAGCCGGTCGAGGCGTCGGTGAACTCGCGGCCACCCTCGTCAGTGAGGTTGACCGTGGCCGTGGCGATGGCGTTGCTGCCGCAGGTGACCTGGACGCTCTGCAGCGAGTAGGTCTCAGCGACTGCCATGCGCTCGTTGCTCATGAGGGCGATGAGATCACGATCCATGACCTCGCGTTTCTTGTCGGCGATCGCCGTGAACGCATCGTAAATCTTGCCCATCTCATCGTTCGTGGGGGAATAGCCCAGCTCTTCGAGGCGCGCCTTGAGACCGTGGCGGCCGCTCAGCTTGCCCAGCACGAGCTCGCTCCGTGGCACACCCACGTCGACCGGATCGATGATCTCAAACGTGGTAGCTTTCTTCAGCACGGCGTCCTGGTGGATGCCCGAAGCGTGCCGGAACGCGTTGCGGCCCACGATCGCCTTGTTGGGCTGGACGGCGAACCCGCTCACTTGGCTTACCAAGCGCGAGGTGGTGAACAGCTGCTTGGCATCCACGCCAGAGTCAACGCCGAAGTAATCCGGCCGCGTGCGCAAAGCCATGATGATCTCTTCGAGGGCGGTGTTGCCGGCCCGCTCGCCGATGCCGTTGATGCAGCCTTCTACCTGCCGCGCGCCCGCTGCAACGGCGGCGAGACTGTTGGCGACGGACATGCCCAGGTCGTCATGACAGTGGACGGACAGGCGGACGCTTTCGCCCAACTCAGGCACCTGCTCGCGCAGGTAGGTGATGAGCCGAGCGAACTCCTCGGGGATCGAGTAGCCGACGGTGTCGGGGATGTTGATGGTCGTCGCTCCGGCGTCGACCGCCGCCCTGACCATGTGCGCCAAGAATTCCTTGTCCGTCCGGCTCGAATCCATGGGCGAGAACTCAACGTCGTCGACGTGCTTGCGGGCGAGGGCGACGTTCTCCGCCGCCATCTCGACCACCTCTTCGCGGTTCTTCTGCAACTGGTGGTTGATGTGCTCATCGGAGCTGGAGATGAAGACGTGGATGCGCGGGTGCGCGGCATCCTTGATCGCCTCCGCGGCCCGGTTCACGTCGGCTGCATTGGCGCGGGCCAGGGCGGCGATGATCGGCTTCCGGACCTCGCCGGCGATGCGTTGCACGGCCTCGAAGTCGCCCGGCGAGGAGATGGGGAAGCCGGCTTCGATGATATCGACGTTCAGCTTTTCGAGCTGGCGCGCGATCTCCACCTTCTCCTCAACGGTCATCGCCGCACCGGCGGATTGCTCGCCGTCGCGCAACGTGGTGTCGAATATCAAGACTCGGTCGTCCATGACGTTTCTCCTCTAGCGTTTGACTACTGCCTCGCCTGACCGGCATCCGCCCCGCTCTCGCGGGGCTGCCGCCAGCGGCTCACACGGGTGGGATGGCGTGCCCGCTTATGAAGGCTGCCGTTGACCATGTGGGCCTGCTTTGCTCGCCCTCTCTATTTCTTGAGGAAGGACATCATTCCGCGAAGCTGGGCTCCAACCTGTTCTATCTCGTGGGCGGCGCCGGCTTCGCGCATGACCTTGAAGCGGGGCTGGCCTTCGTGGTTCTCGGCGATCCATTCCTTCGCGAACGATCCGTCTTGGATCTCGGCGAGCACCCGCTCCATGTTGGCGCGCACATGGGCGTCGATGATCCGGGGGCCACGGCTGTAGTCGCCGTATTCGGCAGTCTCGCTGACGGAGTAACGCATGTAGTTCATACCGCCCTGGTACATGAGATCGACGATGAGTTTGAGCTCATGGAGGACCTCGAAGTAGGCGATCTCCGGCTGGTAGCCGGCCTCGGTCAGGACCTCAAACGCGTTGCGAACCAGGCTGGTCACGCCGCCGCAGAGCACGGCCTGCTCCCCGAAGAGGTCGGTTTCGGTCTCCTCCTTGAACGTGGTGGCCACGATGCCCGCACGCATGGAGCCGATGGCGGCGCCGTACGACAACGCGTTCGCGAGGGCGTTGCCGGAGGCGTCCTGGTGGATAGCGACAACGGACGGCACGCCGGAGCCCTCGGCGAACACTTCACGCACGCGATGGCCGGGGGCTTTGGGTGCGATCATCGAGACGTCCACGTCGGTGGGCGGGTCGATCTCGCCAAAGTGGATGTTGAACCCGTGGGCAAACATCAGCGTCTTGGAGCTGTCCAGGTTGGGTCCGATGGATTCTTTGTAGACCGTCGCTTGGGTCTGGTCCGGCACCAGAATCATGATGACGTCACTTTCCTTCGTCACCACGTCGGGGGTGGCGACGCTGAGGCCTTCCGCCTCGGCTTTCGTCTTGCTGGCGCTGCCCTCGTAGAGGCCCACCATGACCTGGATGCCGCTGTCGCGCAGGTTCAGCGCGTGGGCGTGACCCTGGCTGCCGTAGCCGATGATGCCGACCTTCTTGCCCTGTATGAGTGTCGGGTCAGCGTCCTTCGCGTAGTAAACCGTTGCCATGGCTCTCTCCCCTCTTTTGCTTGCGTCACGTGCGCTGTTTGGTTTGCGTGATCTGGTGCCTAGGGCACCACCTCGGTATCCGGTGCATTGTGGTCGGTCATGTCCGCGCCCGTCTTGCGCGACCCCGTCGCCGCACTGCCCCGGGTCATCGCGACCCGTCCGGTGCGCATGATCTCTTTGACCGTGAACGGCTTCAGCAACTGGAGCAGGGCGTCGATCTTGCCCTCATCGCCCGTGACCTCGACGATCAGCGTGTCCGTCGCTACGTCCACGATGTTCGCGCGGAAGATGTCGACGATCTGCATGATCTCCGGCCGCGTCTCCGGCGTCGAGCGCACTTTGATTAGCGCCAGCTCTCGGATGACGATGGAGTCGTCGGAGATGTCGCTGACGCGCACGACGTCGATGAGCTTGTACAGCTGCTTGGCCACCTGCTCGACGACCCACTCGTCGCCTTCAACGACGAACGTCATGCGCGAGAGACCGGGCGTTTCGCTGTGGCCGACGGACAGGTTGGAAATGTTGAACCCACGCCTGCTAAACATGCTGGCGACGCGCGCGAGTACGCCGGGCTTGTCTTCGACCAGCGCGGTGATGGTGTGGTACTGGGCGGCTAGGTCAACCATGCTGGCACATCCTTTCCGGCCTGATCCCCCGATAATCCTGGCCCTTCCAGCATCTGCGAGGTGGTGCCGCCCGCCGGCAGATGCGGGTAGACGTTCTCATCGCGCGCCACGTCAAAGTCGATGAGGGTCGGGCCGTCGACCGCCATGGCGTCGCGAATGGCGTCCTGCACCTGCGCGGGATCGCTGACCCGGGTGGCCCAGATCCCGTACGCCTCGGCCAGCTTCACAAAGTCGGGGTTGCCGGTGTAGAGCGTGGCCACATTGTCCCCGCCGAGAAACAGGTCCTGGAGCTGCCGGACCATGCCCAGCGCATTATTGTTGAGAATGGCGAACTTGATGGGCAGGCGCTGCTCCACGATCGTCGCAAGCTCACTCATGGTCATTTGGAACCCGCCATCGCCGGCGATGCTCCAGACGACGGCGTCGGGTCGTGCGACCGCCGCGCCCATGGCGGCGGGCACCTCGAACCCCATGGTGCCGAGGCCACCTGAGGTGATCCACGTGTTCGGCTGCGTGAACGAGTAGCCTTGCGCGGCCCACATCTGGTGCTGGCCGACGCCGGTGACGACGATCGCGTTGCCGCCGGTCGCCGCGTGGATGTCGCGAACCACCTGCTGCGGCAGCAGGCGATCGGGGCTAGACGTCGGCATGCCGGGATGGCGCTCGCGAAGCTCATCAATCTCGCGCAGCCAGTCGGGGTGCGTCGCGGTCTGCACCTCTTTGATGAGCGCGTGGAGCACTCGGCGCGCGTCGCCCACGATGGGGACGCTAACGCGGACGTTCTTGCCGACCTCGGCGGGGTCGATGTCAATGTGGATGACCTTGGCCTCGGGCGCGAACGCGCTGATCTTGCCAGTCACGCGATCGTCGAACCGCATGCCCACGCCGAGAACCACGTCGGCGCGGTCGATGGCCCAGTTGTTGTGGGCCTGGCCGTGCATGCCGGGCATGCCCATGGACAGGACGTGGTCGCCGCTGAAGCCGCCGATGCCCAGCAGCGTGGTGATGACTGGCACTTGGGCCTTCTCGGCAAGCTCACGCAGTTCGGCGGAGGCGCCGGAGATGAGCACGCCGTGGCCGGCGAGGATGACTGGGCGTTGGGCATCGTCGATGAGCTTCGCCGCACGCTTGATCGACCGGTTGTGGCCCTCCAGCGTGGGTTTGTAGCCGCGCAGGCTGACCTGATCGGGGTACTCGAACTCGGCGGTCTCCTCAAGCACGTCGCGCGGGAGGTCGATGAGCACGGGGCCCGGCCGGCCCGTGCTGGCGATGTGGAACGCCTCGCGGAAGATACGCGGCAGGTCCGCGGCATGCATGGCGAGGTAATTGTGCTTGGTGATCGGCATCGTAATGCCGGTCGTATCGGTCTCCTGGAAGGCGTCGCGGCCGATGGCGGCGCGGGGCACCTGCCCCGTCAGGGCAATGACGGGGACGGAGTCCATCATGGCATTCGCCAGCGGCGTCACCAGGTTCGTGGCGCCCGGGCCGGAGGTCGCGACGCAAACGCCGACCCTGCCGGAGGCGCGTGCGTAGCCGTCGGCGGCGTGGCCCGCGTTCTGCTCATGGCGAACGAGGATGTGTTTCAGGTCGGGATACTCGGGCAGCGTCTGGTAGAAGGGCATGATGGCGCCGCCGGGCAAGCCGAACATGACCTGAACCCCTTCGCGGAGCAGGCACTCGCACACGATCTGCGCGCCGGTGAGCTGCATGTGTTCCCTGGACCCCCCAACTGCGCCGAACCGCCGTCAATAAAAAAACCCGCCCCTAACATGAAGGGACGGGAACAGTGCCCGCGGTACCACCCAACTTCCTCTCAGGCTGGCTTGCCGGGCTTGCTGAGAAGCGACTCATGCGCCGTATCGGTGCGCTCCGCCGCCCTATCGCTGTTTACGCGGTTCAGGCTGGCCGCTCCGGGACGAGTTCGGGACTCTTCGCACCACCGGCCTCGCACCATTCGCCGGCTCG
>Ga0310124_10000624_pt1 | contig 24501 bp, 28 predicted proteins | sample CB11b_AW_Bot5_MG_FD_203507 | JGI IMG/M metagenome (GOLD analysis project Ga0310124, IMG submission 203507) | Marine microbial communities from Western Arctic Ocean, Canada - CB11b_AW_Bot5 | ecosystem: Environmental > Aquatic > Marine > Oceanic | place: Canada: Western Arctic Ocean | collected...
GGTCAGCCACGGCGGCAGACTTGCTGCCCGAACTGCTGGCGGCGCTGGCGCCCCGCCTGGACTCGTGGACGGGTGGCGGATTTTCGGCGCTGCGTAAGGATTGGGAGACGCACTGCACCGGCCTTGGACAACAGGTGCAGGTCATCGACGGAGACTCACGTCGTCAGGGCACACTCACCGGCTTCGGTGACGCCGGCCAATTGTTGCTCACAGAGGCGGGGGACGTGGTCGAAATCTGGACCGGCCATCTCCGGAAGGTCTAGGAGCGTTCTAGGTAGCGGAGATAGTGGCCAGCAGGGCGCCAGCGGCAATCTGATCACCGACGGAGACGTGGATCTGTGCGACCTCGCCGGTCACTGGTGAGGGTACAGGAATTTCCATTTTCATCGCCTCGAGAACGATCACGGCGTCACCATCGTGGACCGTGGTTCCTTGTTCGGCTTCGATGCGCAGGACCTTGCCCGGCATATCCGCCTCCACCGGTACTCCGGCTGACGTTGGCGGCGCAGCGCCGGCCACGGGAGCCGCCTCAGGCGCCGGTGCTGCTCCTTCCGTTGCATGGCCTTCGCCAATGACAAAAGTCCGGTCGCCGATCTGCACATGATCGCCATCCACCACGGCGTTATGTGTCTTGCCATCGATGGTCACCGAATAGTTGGCTGGTGTGTCGGCTGCTACCGCGGCGGCCGGTGCTGCCGCCGCCGGAATCGGTGCTGGCGAGGGTGTGGGAACGACCTCGGCGTCCACCTTGCGCACACCGAGTTCCGCCTCCCCTTTGAGGAAAGCGATACCCTTGTCACCACAGGCAGCGACGATAAAGATATTCTCGTCCGTCACCTCCAACTCTTCGGCGGCCAGACGCTGACGTTGACGGGGCAACCCCTTTTCGGGATTCTCGTCGTTCAGCTCCAACGGTGGCCGGTCGGTGACGGGCATCTGCAACTGTTGTTCGGCGAGTTTGACGAGGGTGGGATCTGGCGGCACGGGTGTGCGACCAAAATACCCGAGAATCATGCGGCCATAGTCAGGCGCGATCTTCTCCCAAGGGCCAAACATGACATTGTTGAAGGCCTGCTGGAAATAGAACTGTGACACCGGCGTCACCGAGGTGCCGAAGCCACCACGGGTCACAACCTCGCCCATGGCACGGATCATCTCTGGATAACGATCCATAATGCCATTGTCGCGCAGCATCTGCGTATTTGCCGTGAGGGCACCACCCGGCATCGGACTCCAGGGAATCACCGGCTCGACAGCGACCGCTTCGGGTGGCAGGAAGTAGTCGGCCATGCACTCCTTGAAGATCTCTTCCGTCTCACGAATCTTATCGACGTCGATGCCGAGTTCGTATTCTGTTCCGCGCAGGGCATGCCACATCACGAGGATGTCGGGCTGACATGTGCCACCAGAGACGGGGGCCAGTGACAGATCGATGGCGTCCACACCAGCGTCGAGGGCGGCCTGGTAGGCACTGACAGCAATCCCCGCCGTCTCGTGTGTGTGAAACTGAATCGTGGTTCCCTCGGGGAGCAGACGCCTGGCCTGGACGATGGTCTCGAAGACTGTAGCGGGCACCGCTGTACCGGAGGCATCCTTGAAACAGACCGAGTCGAAGGGGATTTCGGCGTCGAGAATTCCACGCAGGGTCCGCGTATAGAAGGCCGGGTCGTGGGCCCCGGCACATCCCGGGGGCAAGGCCATCATGGTGACACAGACCTGATGCTTGAGACCAGCCTCGACGATACAGCGCCCCGAATGCACCAGATTCTGTACATCGTTGAGGGCATCGAAGTTGCGAATCGTCGTCATCCCGTGTTTGGCGAACAGGTCGGCGTGCAGCTTGATGACCTCGCTGGACTGCGAATCAAGGCCGACGACATTCACGCCGCGTGACAGGGTCTGCAGATTGGCCTCCGGACCGGCCACCTCGCGGAAACTGTCCATCATCGCGAAGGCATCTTCCTGACAGTAGAAATAGAGCGACTGGAAGCGGGCGCCACCGCCAGCTTCGAAGTAGTCGATCCCGGCATCACGGGCCGCTTCCAGAGCAGGCAGGAAGTCGGGCGTCAGCACGCGGGCGCCGTAGACGGACTGAAAACCGTCGCGGAACGCGGTGCACATGAACGTGACTTTCTTCGTCATGACTCTCTCTTCATTTCATTCAATCATCGCTACTTCACCATCACGGACCACAACATACCGGCGCAGATCGCCGAGCCGATCACACCGGCCACATTCGGCGCCATGGCGTGCATCAGCAGGTGATTGTGAGGATCCTCGTCAAGACCCACCATCTGCACGACGCGGGCCGAGTCAGGCACGGCCGAAACCCCGGCAGCGCCGAGCAATGGGTTGATCTTGTTGCGCGTGAACAGATTCAGGAATTTGGCGAACAACACACCGCCGGCGGTGGCGATGGAGAAGGACAGCGCACCGAGACCAAAAATCGACAAGGACTCCGGCGTCAGAAAGGTCTGCGCCTGCGTGCTGGCGCCGACCGAAAATCCGAGTAGAATCGTTACGATGTCGATGAAGGCATGACGCGCCGTCTCCGCCAGACGGTCCGTGACACCACTCTCCTTCAGCAGATTTCCAAACATCAGCATGCCCACCAGGGCCAGCGAACCAGGCGCGATGAGGGCGGCGATGAGGAACGCAGCGATGGGAAAAACGATGCGTTCCCGCCGGGTCACCTGGCGCGGCGGCGCCATGCGGATCAGGCGTTCTTTTTTGGTCGTCAGCAGCTTCATGATCGGCGGCTGGATGACGGGTACCAGGGCCATATACGAGTACGCAGCGACGGCGATGGCACCGATCAGATGTGGCGCCAGTTTGGCCGACAGGAAGATCGCCGTGGGTCCGTCGGCACCACCGATGATACCGATGGCGCCCGCCTCCTCCGGGGTGAAACCCAGATAGAGCGCGCCGATCAGGGTGAGAAAGATGCCAATCTGGGCAGCCGCTCCGAGCAGGACGAGTCGGGGATTCGACAGCATCACCGAAAAATCGGTCATCGCCCCGATCCCCAGGAAGATGAGCGGCGGATAGACCCCCTGACGCACACCGAAATAGAGATAGTTGAGGACACTGCCCTCGTCGTATACGGACAGGGCCATGCCGGAGATTGTCGGAATATTGCCGACGATGGCGCCAAAACCGATGGGCAGCAGCAACAACGGCTCGTAATGTTTGGTGATGGCAAGGGTGATGAAAATCAGACCGATGACGATCATGAGCAGGTTGCCCCATGTCATCGTCGCGAAACCAGTGGTCTTGAGAAACTCGAGAAGTATTCCCATGACTTTAGTTCGTCAACCCACGGCGCACGGCGTGGTAGGCAGCCGCTGCGGCGGCGACGGGAGCCAGATCGTCGGTCACTGCACGAGGGCGGGGGGCGGCTACGGCTTCCGGGAACACCAATGCAACCCTACCCAGCAACCGGGGCAGCAGGGCGATGAAGATCGCAATGAGGCTCAGAGCGGCAAAAACGATCGCCATGCCCGCCGTTGCGATCTCTATACCTTGACCGGCAGAGATGTTTTCAAGACCCGTCTGAAGATCAATCATAGGTAGGTGAAAATCGTCTATGATCGGCTCGGCCGCCAGAGCTACATCCTGACATCCATGACCCGACAGTCCGGCGCAACCATCCCTGCCAGTGAAAGGCCTTGACGTGCGACTGATTCAGATCACCGACCTGCATTTGTCGGACCGGACCGATACGGCCGCAGCAGATGCACTCGAGTGGGCAATCGGTGCGGCAAATCGATTGGCACCGGACCTGGTTGCGGTAACCGGCGACATCACGACCTACGGAACCCAGGACGCAGCACGTCACTTTCTCGAAGCCGCCGCCAACCTCAATGCTCCGTGGCTGTTAACCCCTGGCAATGCCGAACTACGGACCCCAGGTGCCATGCCGGTTCTCAGCTCTTGCCCCGCCTCCTGCCGATCACTGCGCCTGGGGGAGGTCCAGTTCCTTCTACCAGACACCTCTTCGGGCAAAATGCTTCAGTCCGATCGCCATCTGCTGGAACACGAACTTTCGGCAGCTGGTCCAGCTGCCATCCTCACACACTACCCGATGGACGTGCTCGACGCGGACTCGCGTGCCTGGATCGAGGCGCTGCTCGCAGAACATCCGGTGGAGTTGTACCTGGCAGGGCACCGACATTTTGACCGTACGCGTTCGATACACGGTTGCCAGGAGATCATGACCCGGGGTCTCGACCCGGACAAAGCCTTCGGTGGACCGCCCGGAATCCACCTGCTGCAGCGGCACGACGATGGCACCTGGACGGCCGAGGCCATCCCCTGGCCTCATGCCCACAATCTGCTCCCCGCCGAGACCGAGCACTCCCCCGTGGGCTGGTCCATCCACGGCGACCCCCTCGAGGCAATGCAGCAGACGCAACGCACCGATCTCAACGTCCTCGAACTCCGGCCCCGTGAGCCGACGTATAACCTGGCGGCAACGGCCGATGAACTTGCATCCCTGCGCCGTGATCGAGCCATCTACCTCTCCTGGCACCTGCCAAATCTGACCTGGAACGAAACGTCCGCTGCTGTCGAGGGTGAGCAGATCGTGGCCCGCCAGGTAGACGACGCAAGAGCCTGTGGCGTCGATGCTTTAACCGTCCATGTTCCGAGGATCGGCGCCGCTCGTATGTCCGATGCACAGGGCGCACGTACCGACGCCTGGGAGACTTTTCTGGCCTGCTATGACAAGCTCTTCCGTGCGGCAGCAGCCGACGGCATCCGCTTGTCGATCGAGAACATCCACAATGTCCCGGGCACACCAGAGGATCGGACAAGTCGGGAATTCGCCACCGAGATCGGCGAATACCTGGATTGGATCGCTGCGGTCACAGATCGAATCGGCGGCGACATCACACGCATTGGCGCCCACTTTGATGTCGGCCACGCCCGTAACAATGGGGCCCTCGGCAATAGACAACCCCTTGGCGACTGGTACGCCCGGATCGGTGCCAACATCACCGGATACCACATCCACCAGGTACGCCCGCACGAGGAGACAGGTAAACTGACCAATCATCGAGATATACCCTCCGTCTACTCCCGCACGATCAGCTACGCCGGCTTCCTCCACGCCTGGTCGAAATCTCAGCTCAACCGCGCTCCCCTCTTCATCGAGGTCCGCGACACCGAGGAACGCCAGCGCACGGTGAATCTTTTCCAGGAGTTGTTCGCCAAGGATGAAACCTCATGAGTGTCACGATACGACCGCTGTGCCGCGCTCGCCGGTCCTCCCAGACGAACTCGGCGTCACTGCCACTCACCTGCTTGCTGACCTCGAGTAATGCGCCCATACCGAGGGGTTGTGCGGATCCCGTGGCGTCGAAGAGACTACCACACTGGGCGGCTTCCATTGCCAGACACCATTGAGCGAGATCGCGGACGTCGATGAACTATGGGGCGCGCCGGATGCCCCGGTGCCAACACCCGCCCACCATGTGCGACGCGATGTGGCCAGTAGGTGAAACGATCCGTCGGATCATGGGGACCGAAGATGAGACCCGGGCCTCTGAGATGCTCGACCTCCGGGTAGAGACCGGGGTGGGTCTGGCCTCGATTGAAGAGAGTGACAGAGTGCTCGTGGGCGAGAGCGACGTCGACGAGAGCGCGACCCAGGAATGCGATACCACCGAGGATGAGCAGGCGCATATCAGGTGTCCTGGTTGAGGGCGGTCGGTGCGATCAGGCGCTGCAGCCGTTGCGGAAAATTGGTGAGGATACCGTCTACACCGCAGTCGATGAGCCGCTGCATCTCTGCGGCTTCATCTGCATAAAAAGGGTGCACCTCGATGCCCTGCTCGTGGGCCTCGACCACGAGCTCACTCGTGGTGATCCCATTTGCGGGTTGCAGCAGCTGACAGCCCATTTCGACACACCGAGACACCGGCAGATTGCTGCAGATGAGGACCTCGGGTTCAACCCGCCGGGCGACGAGTAGATTCTCTTCCGAGCCCGTGACGAAGGCAGTTCTCAGCAACTGTCGCTGCGCGAGACTCTCAACCACACGAGGCACCAGCACCTCTCGATCGGCATCGGTCGCCTTCACATTGACATTCAGTCCCATCCGTGGCGGCATGAGATCCAGGGTCTGTGAGAAGGTCAGGAACCGTTCCGTAGAGAACCGTTCGTGGAACCACGACCCTGCGTCGAATGCAAGCATCTGCGCCAGGTCCAACTCAGCAACCAGGCCGGCACCATCCGAGATGCGGTCGACACGGTCGTCGTGAATGACGATCAACTCTTCGTCTCGAGTGAGGCGTACGTCGAATTCGATGATATCCACCGACAGCTCGATGGCTGCCAGGAAAGCGGCCCGGGTATTTTCCGGATGATCCGAGCATGCACCACGGTGTGCTGTGACTGTCAGAGATCGCAGAAATAGCCGTCCTTGTGAGGGAATAAGGCAAAGAATGTAGCACGCCCACCTGAGGGACAGGGAGAAATCGACCATGGAGTATGTGACACTCGGCCGCTCGGGCATGAAAGTGTCGCGCCTCGCCTACGGGTTGGGGTTGCGCGGACAGGCTGACGCCGATGAAGCGGAACGTGTCATCGAACGCGCCGTCGAGTTGGGCATCAACTTCATCGACTGCGCCAACATCTATGGCTTCAACGACGCACGCGAAAATGCCGGCACGTCAGAACGGGTGCTGGCACGGGTCCTGAAGCGCCATCGTGATGATCTCGTCATCACATCGAAGGTAGCCAGTGAGATCGGCGATGGCCCCAACGATGGGGGCTGCTCCCGATACCACATCCTGCGCGAGATCGACCGCACACTTGCACGACTCGAGACCGATCATCTCGACGTCTACATCCTGCATGTCTGGGACGACGAGACACCGCTGGAGGAAACGCTTCGTGCCCTCGAAGACGTGGTCCGTGCCGGCAAGACACGGTATGTGGGCGTGTCGAACTATCAGGCGTGGCAGGTGCTCAAGGCCTTGTGGACACAGGACCGCCTCGGCCTCGATCCTCTGCTCTGTATCCAGAATCCCTACAACCTGCTCAACCGCACGCTGGAGGAGGAGATGTGGCCCGCCCAGCGCGACCAGGGCTTTGGCGTCATGACCTACAGTCCACTGGGAGTGGGACTGCTGTCAGGCGCCTACACGCCGGGGCAAGCAGCGCCAGCGGGAACTCTTTATTCCACTGGACGAATGGGGCAACTTGAAGACCACCTTGGTGAAGCCAGCGCTACGCTGACCCGTCTGCACGAGATCGCCGCTGCCCATGGCCGCACACCGGCGCAGACAGCCATCAACTGGGTTCTGTCCCATCCAGAGGTTACGGCGGCGATCACCGGTGGCGATACGGTGGCCCACATGGAGGAGAATGTCGGCGCTGTCGGGTGGTCGATGACGCCGCAAGAACGACAGAGTCTTGACCAGATATCCTCAGGAGGTGACCGTGTCCTCGACTGAAAATAGCCCCATCCGTATCGCCGACGTCATCGACGGGCACGTGCATCCCGCCTTGTGCCGAACCGAGGACGGGGACCTGCTTGCCGTCTACAACATCCAGGGCGGCGGCGGCAAAGAACTGCTCCTGTGCCGCTCCGCCGACGGCGGCCGGACCTGGAGCACCCCGGCGCCGATCAGCGAGATCACCGACAACTCCATCTACCCAGGCTCTCTGACGAGACTGCAGGATGGCCGCATCCTGCTCAACTGGTCCTGCTACTACAAATCGGCTGACGACGCCTGGCGTGTGCCCAGTTATTCGATCAGTGCCGACGGTGGCCACAGCTGGTCGCCGCAGAAAAGTTATCCCGTAACGGGGCGCAGCAACTATACCTGCATGCGCCATCCCGTCGTCGAACTCTCCGCCCACGAATGGGTCTGTCCCTTCTATGACCGCACCGTGTCATACGATGCCCAGGCGGATCGATTCGGCACCTTTGGCGACGGTGGCAATCACGGCATGGTCCCCATTGTGCGCACCAACAGTGGCGCCTTCATCAGTGGCGCACCGCAGAGCCAGGCGCCGGTGCCCGTCGGTGTCGGCGGCAACATGGTGCGCGGCCTGCGCTCAACCGACGCTGGCCAGACGTGGGACACACTGCAGGCCTTTGGTCATTTTGGTGTCGCCGGATACGATCTCACCCCCCTGGACAATGGCTGGGTCGTCTTCACGTCCATCGTCTACGGTGTCGGCGTGGATGGTGAGTTCAGCTACGAATTGATCCTGTCACGAGACGACGGCCGCACGTGGGAAACCGGTGGCGCCGTGGAGGTCTACAATCCCGGGCGTCGCATCGGCGGTCGTGGTTGGCCACGCACCGTTCAACTCGACGGCGACACGCTGGCGACCCTGTTCTACGATCTGTCACCCGCTCAGGAGCAAGGACCCGGCCTCTATCTGGTGCGCACGTCGATGAAAGCCTTCTGCTAGACCTCAACCGACCTCGATCTGCCCATCGGCGACCATGACGCTGCAACCGCCAATCCAGGTGCCGGTCACCTCCCCGCCTTTCTTCTCGGGGCGAACATCCGTGCCCGCAAGTCGAAGCCCTCATCGCCACGAACAGATGCACATCCGGTGTCACATCCTGCGCGGCAAGCTCCTCCATGCCGGCGACATTGGCCTGTGCGCGTTCGAGGACGGCGCGATCCTGGACTTCAACCATCAGAAATGGCATGCCTACCGATGCCTGTTGTGGCGGATATGAGTCGACGAGATCCGCAGATTTCAGCGACACAGCAGCAGCCGTATCTACGCTGATGGTCTGTCCCAGGGAGACCGGCTGGGGAGCGACGAGCTCACACCACAGGGGGGCCTGTTGCCGCTGGTGGATCTCCACTGGCACGATCCCCGCCCCCTCCTCAAAGAGAACACGGGTGTGTTGCCCTGCTCTGCGGGCAGGACAAAGGTACTCTCCGAGAAGTCGAATTCCCTGGTGATCCGCTGCATGTCCTCAGCCGACAGCCCTTCGGCTTCGGGCACGACGGCGAGCTGGTTGCCGCCGAAACGGATATCGGTGAATACACGCAGATGTAGTACTGGTATCTCACGGTGGCCTCCTGCGGACTTCGATATCCCTTCGTGTTGTTCGTTGGTCTACGAAGGTAGCAGCTGCTAATCAAGCACGGCCAACGCATCCGTGACGCTCTGCTCCACCAGTCCGTATAACTCATCTATGTCGTCCTTGCCGACGATCAATGCCGGTGCCACGGCAAACCAGAGGGGATCGATGCGCATCACGAGGCCATTGTCGAGGGCCGTCTTCTTCAGCGCCACACCCAATTCCGGACAGGGCTCTCCCTCGCGCATCAACTCCACGCCACGCAGCAATCCCTTGCCGCGGATCTCTCGCACCACACCATACTTCTCCAACCCGCGCAGTTTGTCCACCAGATACACCCCCAGCTCTTGTGCGCCCTGCGCCAGGTCGTTGTCGACGATCTCGTCGATGACGGCGATGCCGACGGCACTGGCCAGTGGATTGCCGGCAAAGGTGTGACCATGGGCGAAGTTCACATCCTCTGCTTCGGAACCGTAGAATGCGTCGCCGAGATTCTCGCGTGCGATCATCGCTCCCAGAGGTACGGCGCCACTCGACAGCCCCTTGCCACCGCAGAGAATGTCCGGCGTCACACCAAAGGTCTGGGCGGCGAACATGTTTCCCGTGCGGCCGTAACCGGTGATGATCTCATCGAAGATCAGTAACACCTCATATTCGTCGCAGATCTGACGCAGAATCTGGAAGTATTCATCCGTCGGCGTGACGGTCCCCCCCGTATTGCCGATGGGCTCGACGATGACCCCTGCCACGGTGCGGGGATCCTCGCTGAGGATGACATCCTCGAACATGCGTGCGCAGAAGCGATTGCACTCCTCCCAACAGCTGAAACGATCGCGATAGTAGGTCGGGGAGAAAACCTTGAGGAACCCACCCATCTGCGGTTCGAATGGCGTCTTGCGTTTGCCCGTGCCACTGGCCGCCATGGCCCCGAACGTGCCGCCGTGGTATCCCTGATACCGACTGACGAATTTGTACTTCTCCGGTTGGCCCGTCTGTTTGAAGTATTGACGGGTGAACTTCATCGCTGCCTCGATCGACTCCGAGCCACCACTGAAGGGTTTGACGAAATTCAAGTTTTCCGGAGTCACGGACCCCAGACGTTCGACGAAATCAAGGGTCACGTCGGCAATGCCATGCATGGGAGGCGCGAAACTGAGTTGCTCCATCTGCCGTCGCATGGCTTCGAGCACGCGTGGGTGCCCGTGGCCGAGACTGGCGGCGAAAATCCCGCCAATGGCATCGAAGTAACGCTTGCCCTCCGTATCCCAGTAGTAGAGTCCCTCGGCACGGGACACGATAAAGGGCTCCTCCACAAACTGTTCGGTCGAACGAAAATCGATGGACGTGAGTTTGAGCAGGCGCGCCTGGCGCTCATCGATATTCACTTTGTCCCCGCAGAGTGGTGGCAGTAGCCGATCGCCGTTAGCGCGTATACCTGAGCGACACGCACCAATTCCGCCACCGGGACCTCTTCGTTCAGGGTGTGGGCCCCCGTCGCCGCCGGACCATGTGTGAGTGCGGAAATGCCGGCGAGTCGCGAAAACGAATTGCCATCATCGACAAATGGCTTGCTCCCTAGAGGCAAGACGGCGCCAGTGCAGCCTCCGTACGCCGATTGAAAAGCTCCGATCAACGGGTCATCGAGTTTTATTCGAAAGGCATCGCCCTGGACTTCGAAATCATGTTCGATGAGTGTACCTGTACGCTGAGCGAGCCGATCCAACAGACCAGCGAATTCCGTCTCCACCTCTTCGATGGTTCCCGGTGTCACCCAGCGACGTGTGCCGGCAACGACACACTCCGTCGGCGACTGGTTGTAGATCTCCCCTGACTGGATACGACCGACGAACGCCGAATCAGAACCAGCGTAGGGATGTGTGATCTGTGCCAACCTCGTTGCCAACTGCTGACACTCCACCACCAGTTGGGCACCTGTGCCCAGCACGTCGGGTGTGCCTTCGGGCCGAAATACCTCGTGTACCTGTGTCCCATCCCTGCAGATGCGCACCTCAAAAATCCCCATACCACGGCCGGCGACGGGCAGACAGTCCGCCAGATATTCCGGCAGCATCACCGCATCCCCCACATACCCTTCGCCGATCAAGGCATAAAGTTGTCGCCGATCACCCCAGGGGCCCTCGTGGTGATCGTGTGCCGTGATCAGGATGCCGCCCTGCCGGAGTGTCTCCGTGTCGCGCAATACCCGCAACGCCTCGACGAAGGCGGCGATACCGCCCTTCATGTCGCTGGACCCGGATCCATACAGACAGCCATTCTCGTGGCGTGGGGGCACAAATGGCAGATGCACCGTGTCCAGATGCCCGTCGAATTGCAGCACACGTCCAGCGGAGCCAGTGTCGAAGCGCACCGCCACAGCCGGTGCATCCGGCCAGTCAGCGATGGGCCTTTCGACGACAAATCCATCCTCGCTGAGGATCTGGGCCAGCCGATCCGCCACCGCCCCGGCACTTCGCGTCGGACTGGGGATCTCGATCAGCTTGATCGCCGTATCGACCAGTCGTTGCTCATCGATCGCCAGGCGAATCTGTTGTACGACACCTTTGTCCATCATCTCTCCTCACTCTTTGTGCGAGCAGATAGGATACGAAATGTCGAGCCCACGTGAGCCACGTGCCAACTTGTGGTCAGCTGGTACATCTCCCAAATTGCCGGCTCTCGTCCTCTGACAGAAAGGAAGCCAAACGCACCGACGGCCTCTCAGGAACAGTTCATCCAGGGCGCCCCGGTCCTTCATGTGCAGGACGTGAAGAAGACGCATGGCGCTGTTCATCTCTCCAACCTCGTCGAGAAATAGCGTGCCACCATCCGCCTCTTCGAACAGACCCTTCTTGCCGATGGGGCTGTGCACTGGCCGCTTTCAGCTCCTCGGTAAGACGCGCATTCTCCTGCAACAGCCGCAGACCTTCGATATTTCTCTCGAGACTGTGCACGAGGAGGCTGTCGTCGAAAGGTTTGCGGGAGACTGAGGATCTTCGGCGTAGCCGGTGATAACGATGGTGCGCACCTGCGGCCGCACCGCCTTGATAGCGCGCAGGGTTTCGATCCCACTCATACCCGGCATGCGCATATCGCAGACGACCACGTCGAAGACCTCACCCTCACAGAGTTCGACGGCAACGACCATTGTCGGCGGTGGTAACGTTGAAGCCCGCATCCCCCAGCGCCATGCTCAGACTGCGCAATACGAGATCGTCATCATCGACGAGAAGGATCGATCCGCGGGAGACGTCCGTCATGATGACGTCACCGGCGCCGGCAACGGGGGGATGAACTGATACTCGGGTTCGGTCTGCTGGCGCTGCAATACCAGCAGAATCTGGCGCCACGCCTTCCACAGTCCGCGCGGCGTGTCGGGCAAGTCGTGCCGGATGGCGCGGTGCAATCGTCCCAGATTGTAGCAGGGCACGGCGGCGAACATGTGGTGCTCGATGTGGAAGTTCATATGCCAGTAGAGAAACCGTGTCAGCCACCCGAGCCACACGGTGCGCGTGCACAGGCGAAAGTCGGCGACATCGTCCTGCAGACCGGCGTGTTGAGTGTTGTTGCATAGGAAACGCAACCACCCACCATAAAACGCACCTAGTGTCGTCAACACAGGGATCAACCACAGACCGAGATACAGAGAGAAGCTCACCAGTATGGCATGGCCCACCAACAGTCCCCGCGCCGAGTTGGCCAGTGCCCGCCGGCGCTTCGGATTGTCGGCAAACAGATGCTGCTCCCATTCTCCCTCGACACGTCCTGCTGCATGCACCACCGTCTTGCGCAGGGTTGCGTAAAAAATGCGCGGGTCGAACAGGCTGACTCGCAGCAACGCCAGAAATGTCACTCGACTCGGTAGCACGACTTCCAGATCGTCCGGCGGATGCAGGGTGTATTTGTGGTGCTCGGCGTGACTGGTCCAGAACAGGACGTGGTTGCGCCAACCGAGAAAGCAGAACAAGCGCAGAAAGAAGCGATTGAGTACCCGTGTGCGGAACACCGACCCATGCGACAGTTCGTGTGTGGCATTGAGCAGAAAGACATACACCGTGCCGTGCAAAAACAGCACCGGCAACAGCAACCACACTCGATCCTGTACGAACCACGCCACTGTCGCCGTCAGGCCGATGAGACTCAGGTGACCGAGAACCTGCAGCGACGCCTTCAGATCGCTCGCTTGATTCAACTCTCTGAGTTGCTCCCTTGCCAACGGCGTTCGATACCAATTGATGGTTCTGGATTCACGTGCATCCTTCATGCCGACCTCCTCTGACCCCCGTCAGTCTTCTACGTCGCAGGCGATCATGTCAGCCACCACTGCGAGCACCACGGAACCGGGCTGGGCTTCACCATTCAGTTGCATCGCGTGCAGCGTAAAGGTGGCGGTGCCGCGAAAGACCCGGAACTGCAAAATCGCCTCCCCTTCGATGCCATGCTGTCGTTCCATCGGTTCAATAGACCAAAAAGACCGATGACACCAAGCAACTCAACGATCTCTCCATCGTCCCAGCTTTCTCGGAGGCGTCTCTGCAGTTCGTCATCGACCGCATTCGGAATGGTCGACGCCGCCAGAGCCAGGTCCAGTGCAACCCTCTCCGCTTCGTCGAATGCGGGGTGGATCCGATACTCCCAGATGTTCTGCAACTGCTCTGTGTCGGCGCCATATCGCTCTGCTGCCCGAATGGTGTGTGCCTGACAGTAGCGACAGCCCGCTGCGTGCTGGCTACATAACCGACCATCCTCTTCAAGGCACTGGTGACACGGCCATCATTTTTCATGACAGCCATGTTCAACTCGATGAAGGCCTTGGCGATCGCTGGTCGACGCATCATCGTCAGCACACTGTTGGGACAATACCCGAGAGTTTCATTGAAGAACTCGGCGAGTTTGGCGACCTCTTCGTCATCTTCGACAGCGAGGGGAGTGACAAGCGGCATGTCCGGGAACTCCTCTGGTGCGTTTCGGGTAATGTCTAACGGTAACGCTAAACGGCCAGCGCCGCATTGCCGTTACCAGCCTTTCCAACTGCCGTCGGCGTGGCGATACTGTCGGTATGGCATCGGCTCGTATGGCAGGTCGACGATGTCCTGCTCTTTCACCGTCACACCCAACCCGGGCGCAGCGGAGACGTTGATGTGTCCGTCGGCGATCGACCAGTCGTGCTCGACGTAGTCGCCGAAACGCCGGAACCAGCCGTCCTGCAGTTCCTGGATCAGAAAGTTGGGCGTCACCGCGTCAGCCGTCAGGGACGCCGCCAGGGCCAACGGTCCACCGGCATTGTGCGGTGCCATCAACATCTGCGCCTCGCGTGCGGCGCGGCCGATCTCCACCAGCCCCGTGATGCCAAAACAGTGACAGACGTCGGGCTGTAGATAGGCGCAGGCTCGGGCCTCGATGAGTGGCAGAAAATCACGCAGACTGAACAGCTTTTCTCCGGTTGCGATGGGCACGGCACTCTTGCGTGACACCTCGAGGAGCGCCGCCACCGATCCGACCTTCACCGGTTCCTCCAGAAAGAGAGGCTGATACGGTGCGATGGCGGCGGCATACGCCAGGCTCAATTCCGGGGTCGGACTGCCGTGGGCGTCGAGGAGCAGATCGAAGTCATCCCCCGCCGCTTCACGCATGGCCCGCACACAACGCGTCGAGTGCGCCACGGCGGCCGTGTCTCTTGGCCAGGTGCGCGTCTCGAGTGGATTGCCTTTGACCCCGGCGTAGCCTTTGTCGCGGATCGCCAGTGCACCGTCGACGGCGGCCTCCACATCATCCATGGCGATGCCGCTGTATACCCGCACTCGATCGCGCCGACTGCCCCCCAGGATCGTATGTGCCGCAACCCCCCAGGCCTTGCCGGCAATATCGTAGAGTGCGGCGTTGACGGCGGCGATGGCGCTACCGAAGACGGGCCCACCTTTCCACGGAACACGATCCTGAATGTCATCACAGATCGCCGCCACCGGCAGGGGATCGCGACCGATGAGCAATTCACGCCATGAATGCAGTGTCGCTTCCACAGGTTCGGTGAGCCACTCGCCCGTGCCCTCCCCCCAACCGGTGATCCCTGTGTCCGTCTCGATCTTGAGGAACAACCATGGCTTTGACGTACTGCACAACAATTCACCCGTCGCCGGGTCGCGAATCTGTTGGCCCGTGGGCACGCTGAACTTGTGGGTATGCATGCTCGTGATCTTCATTGGGACCCCTTCTTATCCGACGCAGACAAGAACATCATGAGTGTCCGCTTCTATGTCGATCCGGCAACCAACTCCGCCGATCCCGATGTCCGCATGGCCTATGGTCTTCACGTGGTCGCACCGTGGGGTGGTACCGTCTTCATCAACTTTCCCGAGCACCTGGAATACATGCCAGGAACAAAAGGTATCGCTCGGCATCACGCGACAATGTATGGCAGATCGAGGCGGACGGGCACCTCGCACACTATGATGTGGAAAGCCAGACCATGCCAGGCGTCTGGTTTCGGGCCGAGGCCCGCGCCATGCTCTGTCACGACTATGGTGATATGCAGGGCTTCCCGATGGCCGATGGGGACAACTTCGAACGCACTTTCGTCAGCATCGATGGCCGTCTGACCTCTGTCGCCGCTCTGGCGGTGGAGAATTCGGCGCCCGTGCCGAGCGGCCCTGGGAAGAGACCGGTCCTTCACAATAGCTGCACGCCGACCTCCCCATCGAGCAGACCGATCACGATCCAGAAGGCAGCCATGAACAGTTGGCCCACGAAGAGGCCGATGAAGAATGGGATCAGTCGCTGGAATGCGGCGCCCCCCTCGTACTTGAGCACGGATCGTTTGATCAGCCACCCAAGCCAATCCGAGAACCAGAGCCCCTGACCAATGTCGGTGGTGATGTAACCGATGGGGTGCAGGCGCCACCAGTAGAACGCGCTGCGCAGATATAGCAGGCCCGACATCACGACACCGCCAAAGCCGAGAAAACCGACCTCCGTCCAGTCCGGGCTGTGGGCACGTTCCTTTAGCAGGATATCTCGGATGAAGGTGTTGTTGAAGATCCAACCGGATTCACCGAAGGTCCCCTACTCCGAGTTCAACGCGCCCCTTGCATAAATTTCTTCCACCAGCTGCCAGCCGAAAATACCCATGGCAGCCAGCAGACCAAAGAAGCCCGTCCATTCGCGTAACGAACATCACCAGGAGTGCGTAGATGCCAAATACGAGTATGGCAAACCAGAGTGGGATACCGACCACCGCGAAGCAGGCGCCCCAGAAAGCGAGACGATATCTCATGGGCTCGTCGGCGTCGTCGGCACCACCTCTGATACCGATGGCCCGCCGCAGCACACCCGAATAGTGATCTCGCCCACGCCAGAGAGGGCGCCGAGGAAGATGACGATCGCTCCCGCCGTATCAGCGCCGGAGTTGAGGGTGTATTGTACGCCCATGAGACCTTCGTCGAATAGGTCAGTGTCAGGGCCGATGCCAGGACCCGCATCAGGTTGTCGAGGAGGGCGAAGAACCAGACCTTGCCTCGGGTGCCATGATCCGCTCCCGTTTCCAGCGCGAGATCTTCAGCCTGCAGCAACGTCCGGGCAGTGGCGCCGGGGCAGATCTGAGTCGGATGTCGGCCGCCATGACCGCCTTCGCCCCACCCCTTCGACGATGGGCACACCACCGTAGGCACAGCCAACCTGAGCAGTGTGTAGGCCTTGAAGGGTTCACTCCAGGCATGTGGTGAACCCTGTGCGCCAAGGGCCAGCAGTCTGGGCATCACCTCTCGCCACGGGGTGAAACCCATAGCGCCCACGTCCATCAGCAATACATCGATGAGGCCAGCCTGGGCCGTGCCGTAGAGTTCCTCGAGATCGGCCTGCCATTTGCCGTACGGACCGGGGGGATCCTGTAGACCTCGTTGCGCGCCGCTCCATCGGCGATGAGGGTGTTTGGACTGAGGCGCTCGATGGCCTCGCGCAGTTGCCGCAAACCTTCTTCGGACGCGGGCATGTGTCGCTGGGTCATGCGAAAACTGACGTGCTCAATCCTGTGGTCGAAGGGCGTCATCGTGCGGGGGCCAAGTCGACCAGTCCCGCCACCATTCCGCGCAACCGCGGATCGCTGTGTTCAACAAGTGCCACATGCGGGCGAAACACCACACCGGCGCTGTACTTGTCCAGCGATCTGATGTGCACAGAAGAACTTGGACGCTCGGCAAACTTCAGCGCCACAAAACGCCGTCCTGGGAAGCTGTTGAAGACACCGTGCCACAGGGTCTGGTTGAAGAACAGCACATCTCCCGGTGCCGCCTCGACGAAGACGCTGGGGACATCCTCGCCGCTCACACCCAGAGTACGTTCGGCGACGCCCTCATCCTGGGCCAGCAGGGGTTCCAGTGTCGTGTGGTAGGGATCACGGTGCGATCCGGGCAGCACGCGTAGACAGCCATGATCGGCTCGCGTCTCGTCCAGATAGATCATCACCTTCACACGTGTGAACTCCGTCTCCGACGAACCGAAGCGGTCGGCATGCCACGGGTGCGATCCGTGTGCGGTGATGTTGCACTCGGAACCACCCCAGATGAAGTCCGCTCCCGCCAGCTCTTCGACACCATCCAGGATGCGACCATCCTCCAGCAGCCAGCACAGACCCGGCGTGGTTTCAACCTGCTCTACGAGACTCTGATCCCGTGCGTCGTCGCCGTTGTTGCGCACCTCCTGCAGCGTATGGTCGAAGGTTTCCGTGAGCCGCGCCATCTCGTGGCCATCAAAAAGCTGCCGAAGAAAGACGTATCCGAAGGCTTCGAAGTGTCTGAGCTGCGGGTTGGTGAGCATGGTGTTGACGCCTCCTCAGGGCAGGGATTGGTAGGCCCCGAACACGATGTCAAGATCTCGCCGCGCCCGGGCCAGATTCGAATACGGTGTGTCCCCCGTGGCGATGCAGGCAAGGAAGTCGTCGGTCATTGCACCGTACCCCATCAGATCACCGAAACCGGGAAAGGCAAGACCCTTCCGCCCGGGGCCACGCACGTCGACGTAGATGCCATTGCTTTCAAAAAGGATACGACCCGTATCCCCGTGCACACGGGAGTGCTGGAACGTGCCTTTCATCAGCGACGGCACATCCCAGGCGTAGTGCAGATTGACCTCAAGGCCGCCATCGTAAGTCAGCATCAGCCGCGACTGCCGCTCCGCCGCATCTCCCGCTGTCACCGTGGGAAACTCTGCGTGCACTGACTCCGGTGTCTCGATCGGCACCGGCGGCGCCACGAGGGTGGCCCCTTCACCGCTCTCCATGGCGCCATTCACATCTGCTGGTTTCACCCTGGCCAGAGCGGCATCCGCCAGATCCGCTACGAGCGCTACAAAATGGATGCCGCCCTCCAGCAATGCACCGTATGCCGCCTTCCAACTTTCGGCATTCTGCTGGGTCAGCTTTTTTACGTTCATGGACTGCACGGCACCGATGCCGTCCCAGGTGATGGTTTCGCGCATCAGCGCCAGCGACGGTTTGTAGTAGTAGTTCTCGGCAATCAGCACGAAGGCTTTGGCCGGTGCAGCCTCGGCCGCCGCTTCGATCTGTGCCAACTCCTGGACGGTTGCGCACAGTGGTTTCTCCACCATCACCGGCTTGCCCGCCGCCAACGCCGCCAGCACCTGTGGCATGTGTTGCTCCGGTGGTGTGGCGATGACGATCGCGTCACAGCCCTCCACCAGCGCTTCATACCCGCCACTCACCTTGCCGTTGAAGCGGCTGCCGAACTCTTCCGCTTTGGACCGCGTACGGTTGTGGAACACCAGCTCGACGCCGCGTTTCGCCAGATTCCCGGCATGCTGAGCACCGATGGCGCCGCAACCACTCAGTCCGATTCGGGGCATCCCGTCCTCCTCACTCATGCGTTCGTGGCGATCATCGCGGGCGTCACACGCAGGGCGTTGGCGGCGATCGTCAGACTTGGATTCACGCCACTGCTGGTGCTGAATGCAGAACCGTCGGGGACCCACAAATTGTCCATCCCCCATACCTTGCACTGCGCGTCGAGGGCCCCCTGTTCGGGTGTCGACGCCATGCCGACGGAACCGACACCGTGGGAGAAACTGTCGATCTCGTAAACCCTCGTCGTCCATGCCCCTGCCACCTGCAGCACCCGCCGGGCCCTTGCGACCAGATAATCGCGACGCTCGTAGTCCGCCGCACAATACTCGTGATCCACTCGTGGCGCCGCGACGCCGAAACGATCCGGCTCACCGAGTGTGACTCTGTTATCGACACGCGGATCATCTTCTGCGATGCAGAGCAGATTCTGCATGAACGCCGTCAACCATCCGGCAGCCCATCGCAACCCCGGTGGGGCATGATGTTCGATCACCTGCCGCGCGGGCGTGTAGATATCCTGGATCGTTCCCGTTGCCGTACCGAATCGGTCGCGCATGTCGTCATAGAAATCCGTGAAGCACAGCTGCTTGTGGAACGTAGCCTCGGGATTCGTGCGCTTGCGGAAGACACCCGTAACGACGGCATTGCAGTGTCGCATCAGGCGGCGACCAACCCATCGCCCACCCGGCGTTGCGCCAAGGCCGGAACGCAACAGCAGCGCCGGTGTCTGCAAAGCACCACCGGCGACGATGTATCGGGAGCCGGTAAAGACATAGTCCTCCCCCGTTTCCCCATCAACACATTCCAGCTCCCGCACGCGTGCGCCATCGCTCACCAGTCGCTTGGCGATCACACCGGCGCGGATCTCCAACCCTTGTGTCTGCGCCTGTCGCAGCACGGTCGCCGTGAGGTCGTTCTTCGCTTCAATACGGCACGGATAACCGTCACAGGTATTGCACAGAATGCACAGAGGTCGCGAGTCATCGCGAAAGTTCAACGCCATGGGCAAGGCGAAGGGACGGTGCCCGAGGGTCCGTGCCGCATCGTGAATTCTCTTCGCTGGGGAGGTGAAATCGATAGACGCACGGGGATAGGGTGCAGAGCGCGGCGGATCATGGGGATCGGCACCAGCGATGCCATGTACATCCAGCAGCGCCTCGGCGCGCGTGTAGTGCGGCTCGAGATCGTCGTAGGTGATGGGCCAGCGTTCCAGATCGGCGGGGCGCATGCGCAGTGAGGCGCCACCGTAGAATACGGAACTGCCACCGACGACCTCATGATGGTGCATGTCGCTGTACTTGCGTGCCCCATACTGACGCACTTGAACGGGGGCACCACGGTAGCGCTCACCGAGCAGAATCTGACGCGGATCCCAATCGCCATCATCCCGTGCTACGGGTTGCCCACGCTCCAGCAACAGGACCCGAAGCCCCGCTTCGGTCAGCGCCAGTGCGGTGAAGGCGCCGCCGAAACCGGAGCCCACAATGACGGCGTCATACAACATCGAGCCGCGCTACCGGAGCGTGTCCGAGTATTCGCTTTGTAGGCGAGGTCGTGTCATTGGCGCCGCTCACAAGGCGCGCGAGTGATCTGAATTGGTGAATTCAGAGAGCGAGCGCAACGCAGTGAGCGGCGTCAAGGGCGCGGCCGTAGCCCAAATGGGATACTTGGACACGCTCCTAAAGTTCCCAGGTGTAGAGCGCGACGAGACCCACCATGATCACGAGCGCGGCGTAGTGATACTTCTCGCGCGTTTCCAATTCGTGCTGATGGCGTTCGATATCGGGACGAAATTTCCCCGACATGTTGCGCTGGATGTAGGTCTTGTAGTACTCCACGGCGAAACGTTCGAGTCCGCCATTCATGTAGATCAGAAAGCCGATTGAGACGGGCGCCTGGGCGTCGTTCAAGAAGAAGAACAACGGGCTGAGCACGGCCAGCACGACGCCCGAACGCTGAAACTTGAGGGGTTTGAAACCCTCGAAAGGTGCGTCTTTGTAGGCGCCACCCAGGGACACCAGTAGACCGGTTCCATAGGCGATGACGGCAAACCACAGGAACTGGTCGATGGCGACGTCGATCAACACCACAGCGAAGACGATGGTAACGATCAGCGTGCCTACGGCATAACGCGCAATGTCACTGGCAACGTGATGGCCAAAAAAGGTGATGCGCGACGGCACGAAATACTTGTCCTGGTCTTCGGTGCGAAAGAAACCCTTGTAGATCTCGGCGAGGAATCGTTCCAACCCCATGGTCAGGAAGAAAAGTTGGAACAAGCCGAGACTCATGACCCGATCATGAAACATGGGCAGACTGTACAGAACGACGAAGATGACGACATTGAAGTAGACGCTGCGCCCAAAGGTTTTCGGTTTGAACCCCTCGTATGGGGAATCCTTGAACGCCCCCCAGAGGGAGGTGTACAGACCGGAGAGGGCGGCGACGACGGGCAGAATAAGAGTTGGCATGACAGGGAAAGATATTGGACCACTCCAAGGGGCGCCACGAGGCAAGCGCGCTGTTGCGCAGATCTTTGCCACGGGTCTCAGGTCAGCTACCTTTCAACACGATCACCCAGCCACACTTCACACATTTTCCGGAGCTACTTATGCGACTCGGCGTTGTGGGCATGACGCCCGCTGATTTTCGTGATCTCGATGCCAGCCACCTGGCGGCCATCGCCAACCTGCAGCTCACCGGCGCTGCCAGCCATGCTCCCATCGACGGGCTCGGTGAGGTGAGCTCCGTGCAATGCGCCAAGGTGCGCGGCGCAGTCGAAGCGGCGGGTATGGACTTCGTGCAGTTCGGACTCGGCTACGGTCAGTGTCTGTTCGATCCGGATGCGACAGTCACCGCCCCGCTGCTGGATAACATCGGGCGTGGTATCGAAGTCGCTGCCGAATTGCAGGCCCACTACTGCCTGATTCGCACGGGCAGTCTCAACCCCCGCGGTTCCTACAGCGCCGCAGCCGAAAATCATCGCCCCGAATGCCGCGAGCGACTCGTCGCGTCCCTGCGCGCCATCGCCGACAAAGCTGAAGCCGCGGCTGTCACCATGGTCGTGGAAACCCATCTGCTGACAATCATGGACTCCCCCGAAACCAACGCCTCGATCCTGGCCGATGTCGGCTCGGACCGAATGCGCGTCGTCATGGACTGCTGCAACCACTTCCAGGCCGTGCACCAGGTCTACAACTCGCGTGCCCGTCTCGATGACATCTTCCGACTCATGGGACCCATCGCCGGCTGCGGTCACCTGAAAGACGCCGCCGTGCGCGACGGTTTTGTCAGCCACATCGACGAAGAAGTACCCGGCGAAGGGAACCTCGACCTCGGGTATCTGTTGCAGTTATGGCAGCAGCTTGACCCCGATGGATACATGTTGCTCGAACACCTGCCCAATGAGAGGTATCCCCTCGCAGCCAGCAACGCCCACCGCATTGCCGCCGACGCCGGCGTGGAGATTCACTGATGTCGATGCATCATGTACGTGTGAGTCGAGCCGAGGTAGAAGTCTTGTTCACGCTGGAGAAGGAGGGCGCCAAACCCAACGGACTCCTATACGACATCCCAACCGATCGTCTGCTCGTCGCCGACCAGGCCGATGGCGCGCTGATCACGGTTCAGGATCCGCGCGGAGCAAGAAAGCAGAGCAGCTTCGGCGCCGGCTCCACCGGCCCGAGTGGCGTCATCGTCATGCCCTGGAAGGACAAACTGATCACCATAATGTCCGGCACCCACGCCCCCGATCTGACCGTGATCGAGGGGGACGACACCGTCTACCATGTCGATCATCGCGGCGTCGGCACGGGGATCGTCGGTTTTTCCAAGGAACCCGTGACCGGCCAGCATACCGGCTTCCACGGGTTGGAGTGGGATGGCACCCACATGTGGGCGTCGTCACCACCCGGCCGGGCGATCTTCCGCCTCGACCTGCAGCCCGATGCTGACGACCGTCCATCGATCACCGGCTGCAGCTGGTTTCCACTGGCCTTCGGCGACCGCCCCCACGGTTTGGCCTGGGCTGATGCTGCCCGGCGAACGGTCTGGTGCAACGACACCACGCTGAACACGATCTACCGCTACGACGTCATCACCGGGGACTGTCTGGAGATCCTCGCCCTACCCGCCGACGCCCCATTCAGCCACGGCATGACCATCGTCGATGGCGACCTGTGGTACTGCGAGGATACGACGGGGCACATCTGTCGGGTGCTGCGGCAGTAAAACGGGGATTCCTGGATTCCGGACGATTAACCGCGGCCCCGATCTTGTCCTTAACCGACGCGCAATCTGTCAGTGGGAACCAGCGATGAGACCATTCAGTGCGAACATCGCCGTGAGCAACAGGGCAAAACGCCCAAAGCACACACGACTGTGTCTCTCAGCACACAATCAGACTAAGTTCCTCCAGTCCTGAAACTGGAGAATGACATGTTCGGCGCTCGCCCCATCCTTCGAGGTCCAACCCACACCGGTACCGGTCGCAAGTCCTGCGGTGCCACCGCCAAACGGGGACGTCCTCTTGGCGGTGGAACTGGCTACACCGAAACCATCCGTCCTACCGGTCCACCCGTCGGGCACCTGGATGAACTGATCGAGGCTCTCGCCGGCGCAAAGTCCGGTGATACAGTCTACGTCTCCGGCGATGCCGTCATAGAATGCACGGAACGGATCTACGTCGATGAGCTGGTGCTGGCGTTGTCCGGTGGCGTCACCCTTGCCAGTGATCGGGGCATCGATGGTGCACCGGGCGGACTCATCCGTTCCGACGCCTTCGCCACGCGACCGCTGGTTCAGGTCACCGGAGCGGATGCACGCGTCACCGGGCTCCGCCTGCAGGGACCGAATCCAAGGCAATGTCTGGAGCACCACTCGCGCTCCTTCCGCGAAGGCCACGGGGGGCACGAGTATTACTACAAGTTCCCTACCTCCGACGGTATCGCTACGGCGCACTCCCGTCTGCGCGTCGACAACTGCGAACTCGCCGGCTGGAGTCATTCCGCCATCCGCCTGAATCGCGGCGACGGGCACCTCGTGCAGCACAACTTCATCCATCACAATCAGTATCAGGGGTTGGGCTACGGCATCAGCCACGACATTGCCGAGTCGGTCATCGAGGGCAATCTGTTCGACGCCAACCGCCACTCCATCGCCGGCACCGGGCGTGGAGGCTCAGGTTATGAAGCGCGTCACAATGTCGAACTCGGCCGCACCCTCAGTCATTGCTTCGACATGCACGGTGGTCGCGATCGCAAGGACGGCACCGATGTGGCGGGCGGTTGGATGCACGTGCATCACAATACATTTCGTGCCGACCGTCGTTGCGCCATCGTCATCCGTGGTACGCCGGAGGATGAGATCGTCATCGATCACAACTGGTTCCGTCACAAGACGGAACGCGGTGCTATGCGCAAGGAGGATCGCGTTGTTGTGCGAGACAACGCCTGGGGGCTGGTGGATCCAGTGGTCCGATAATCGGAGCCTGAAATGAACACAGCGCTGCTTCTTATGGATCTATAGAACGAGATCGTCGACCCCATTGGGAAAATCGGCGCAGATGCACGAAGCAGCCATCGACCTCATGTCG